>FWPU01005923.1_pt1 | contig 25446 bp, 18 predicted proteins | sample 2228361 | NCBI WGS metagenome assembly FWPU01 (sample SAMEA103939777, study PRJEB20133) | metagenome | reverse complement strand
ACTGAAGCGTGGGTGCAGAGCACCCACCCTACAAGAGCCGGGGGCGTCAGCCCCCGGTGGCTGCCTCGTGCAACCGACCGCAGCCTCGGTGCCACCTGGCGAACGTCGCGGTTGCCTTCAGTTACAGGGTTCAGACCAGACCCTGGCGGGGACTTTCACCCCACCGACTCGGTACACTCGGGCGCGCACCAGGGTGGGTGCTCGGCACCCATGCGAAACGGAATTGGCGTATGTGCAAAACGCGCCTCCTGCAATCCGAGCGGGGATGAATAACCGCGCGGTGACCGGTCGCCAAGCGGGGGTCGGTGTGCTACCATTTAGTCTTTCGCTTCGGTCACCATCAAAGCCAGGAAGGTCGCGCATGGCCTCGCCACTCGATAGCTACTCCCCCTGTCCTGGGGGGACGGGCAAGAAAATCCGTTTTTGCTGCCAGGATTTGCTGCCCGAGTTGCAGCGGATCAACCGGATGATGGAGGGTCGGCAGTGGCATGCCTGTCTTGAGCATGTAGAGCGCGTCCAGCGGAACCATCCGGACCGGGCTTGCTTGTTTGCGATGAAGGGCGTCGCCCTAACCCTATTGGAGCGCTTTGAGGAGTTGCGCGCCAATGCCGAGGCGTTCGTTGCCTGCCATCCGGACAACCCCTTGGCCTTGGCGGAGGTGGCCCTGGCGGTGGCACTTCTGGAGGGGGGCCGGGCGGCTATCGCGCCCAGTTTGAAGGCCTTGGCCGCCTGCCGGGACAACGCGAGCCTGGATCGCCTCCAGTGGCGCGTGCTTGTGATTGTCAAGCAGCTTGTGTCGTCGGGGCTGCATCATGCTGGCCGGGCGTTGTTGGCAGCATGGGGCGGGGAGGAGGCGGTCCTGGCGTTCGACCGATCCCAGCGCGGCCCCTTGTGGTTCATCGAGCCGCGGGGCTTGGCGCTGTGCCCGGCCGATTTTCCCTGGAAAGCCGACTTCGACCAGGCCTTGGAACAGGCGCGGACGCTGCGGTGGTTCGAGGCGGAGCAGGCCTTTGCAGACCTGGCGGGGCGGGCCCATGGCGTCCCGGCGGTGTGGCAGACCCTGGGTGGGGGACAGGGCGGGATCGGCGGAGGCCGCCAGGCGGTGGGCGTCGCTTGTCGAGTCGGAGGACGATGCGGCGGAGCTGGAGGCTTACGCGGCTTACAGCACGCGCGAAATGCTGGGCGACCAGGTGCGGGTCCCCAGCCTGGAATACCCGGTCACGGATCTCGATGGCCTGCGCAAAGCCTTGGAGCGAGATGCGCGCGTTGCCCCGCTGGACGTGGTCGACCAGGACGACCAGGAGGACATGTCGACGCGCGAAGAGTGGTACCGCCTGGCGGGCCCGCCAGTTCCGCCGGAAGGGGTTCCGGAGTGGGCCTGCCTGCTGATTCTTGTGCATGCCACGGGAGACCAGCCAGCCCGGTTGCACGTGCGGTCCTCGACCCCAGAGTCGGCCGCCGATGCGCAGAGGCATGTCGAGGCCATCGCGGGAGGAAGCCTGGGCCCCGGCCGGAGCGTGGAGCCCGCCACCGAGTTGTCGGCCACGGTAGTGTATTTTGAAAACGAGTCCCTGATTCGATTAGGTTCTCCGCGGGCGTGGGAATCGACGTTTGCCAGTCGCCGGCAGAAGTTCTTGCAAGAGCGGTGGCCGAAGATACCGTTGGGGCTTCTGGGGGGCAAGACGTTCGAAGAGGCCGTGGGGGACGGTGCGTTGCGGGCGCGGGCCTTGGCCGCGGTGCTTCTCTTGGAGGACGCCATTTCGCAAGGGGGCTGGATGCCGGGGACCGAGAGGCTGCGGTCCTTGCTGGGGCTGCCGCCGCGGGAGCCAATCGATCCGGCGGTCACGCCGTTGGAAGCGGTGCCGCTGGCCCGACTGCATCTCGTGGCGGTGGAGAAACTGAGTGCTCCGCAGTTGCTCGCCGGCTTCCAGCGGGCCTGGCGTTTTTCGGCCGGGATGGCGCTGGCCCGCTTTGGCCCCCTGGTGGCCGAGAACCCGACGCTTCCCTGGACCCCCACTCGGGTGGAGGCCGCCGAGCTGGCCTTGCGCCTGGAGCCCAACTACGCGCGGGTGGTGGCGTGGTGCCAACGGTGGCGCCAGGAGGCCCGGGGCGTGCGGGGGGCATGCGCCAAGTTCGATATCCAGGAAGCCCGCGCCCGACTGTACCGCGGCGAAATCCACGAGCTGCGAGAGTTGCTTTCCCATATGGCCTCGCAGCACATCGACGAAGCGGGCGTGGCCGAAGCCCTCGAAGGCTTCCGGATCACCTTGGACATGCTTTTCCAGCAGGCCTCGGCGGCGGGCCAGGGAGCCCAACCGTCGATCCTGGCCCCCGACGGCGGCCAGCCGGGCAAGCTGTGGACCCCCGACTCGGCCCGCACCCCGGGCCCCAAGCCCACGCTTTGGACGCCTGGAAATCCGTAGCCGGCCGGCACAGAATCGCGGCGGCCAACCCCAGGCGGACGGGAAGGACGACGGATCTTCCCGCGGGCAAGAAGCTCGTTTCGTATCGCGGAGGATTGGGCAGCCCCAAGGCGGCAGCGTTTTGTCTTGATCGGATCGTGCTTGAAGGGTTGGCTGGGCGCCGCGCCCCTGGAGGGCCTTGTTATTCGGCCGTGGCGGAATCGCTGGGGCGCTTTCGGAGCCTGCGGGCCGAGGCGGTTTCGGACCGCCGCGAGGCTTCGGGCAGGGAGTCGGGGTCGCGGCCCTCGATCAACAGGCGAAGCTCTTCGGTATCGACCACCTCTTTTTCCATGAGGCGCGCGGCAATGGCTTCCAGGGCCGGCCGCCGCGACTCCAGGAGGTGGCGGACCCGCTGGAGGGCTTCGTCCAAGATCCGGCGGATCTCCTCGTCAATCTCGCGGGCCGTCTGCTCGCTGTGCAACCGGGGGCGGAAGTACTCGCTGCCACCAGCCAGAAACGGGGATCGCGGCCCATCGCGGAAGGTGATCCGCCCCAACCGGCTCATGCCGTATTCCATCACCATGCTGCGGGCGATCTCCGTGGCGTGCTCCAGGTCGTTCTGCGCGCCGGTGGAGGTATCTTGAAACACGAGTTCTTCGGCCACGGTGCCGGCTAAAAGGACCTGGATGCGGCTTTCCAGTTCGGACCGGGTTAACAGATAGCGGTCGCCTTCGGGGCGCTGGAGGGTGTATCCCAGGGCGGCCAGGCCCCGGGGGATGATGGAGACCTTGTGGACCGGATCGGCATTGGGCAGGCACGAGGCCACCAGGGCGTGGGCGCTTTCGTGATAGGCGACGCGGCGCTTTTCTTCGGGGCTCATGACGCGCTGCCGTTTTTCCAGCCCCGCGGTGATCCGTTCCACTGCCTCGGTGAACTCTTCCTTGCCCACCTGCTTTTTGTTTTTGCGAGCCGCCAGGAGAGCGGCCTCGTTGACCAAAGCGGCCAGATCGGCACCGACAAAGCCTGGCGTGATCCCAGCGATTTCCTTGATATCCAAATCGGGATCGACCTTCACATCCTTGATATGGACGCGGAGGATGGCCTCGCGTCCGCGGACATCGGGCCGATCCACCAGCACGTGGCGGTCGAAGCGGCCCGGCCGGAGCAATGCGGGGTCGAGGGTTTCCGGCCGGTTGGTGGCGGCCATGACGATCACGCCGCTGTTGGAGCCGAAACCGTCCATTTCCACCAGCAGGGCGTTGAGCGTCTGTTCGCGCTCGTCGTGTCCCCCCACCACGCTGGTCCCGCGGGCCTTGCCCAGGGCATCCAGTTCGTCGATGAAAACGATGCAAGGTGCGCGGCTCTTGGCCTGCTCGAACATGTCGCGGACCCGGGCGGCCCCCACCCCCACGAACATCTCCACGAAATCCGAGCCCGAGAGGCTGAAAAACGGCACACTGGCCTCGCCCGCGATGGCCTTGGCCAACAGGGTCTTGCCCGTGCCGGGCGGTCCCACCAGGAGGACCCCTTTGGGGATGCGGCCGCCAAGGACGCGATACTTTTCCGGCTTTTTGAGGAACTCGACAACCTCGCGGAGTTCCTCGACCGCTTCGTCCAGGCCCGCCACATCCTCGAACGTCACGCCGATTTCTTCCTGGGCATAGAAGCGGCCGCGGCTGCGACCAAAGGCAATGGCCGAGCCGGGCCCCCCCAAACGCCGGATCACCAGCACCAACAGCAATACCAGCGGCACCGACAGGAGGATCAAGAGCCCGTAGGAGCCGAGCACCCCCGGCGCATCCTCGGCGCGGAAATCGGTAAACCCGCCGTTGGCGAACAGGTCGAAGAACATCGCATCGGTATCGCCCCCCAGCCCATACCGCGACGAACGAAACGCCTTGCGCTGCGGTTTGGCCTGCTCCTGGGGATCCAGAACCAGGCGGGTGATCTTGCCGGTGATTTCGTCCCGGCCGATCCGAATGTCCCCCAATTCCGAATACCGCACCCGGTAGCGGTTTCCTTCCGGCCCTTCGAGGACTTCCACGGCCGCTGCGGGGTTTTTCTCCGGGGAACCCTGTTTGGCCAGGGCGACCAGAACGGCGATCGGTAGATCGAGCGGGCCTCGGTTGACCAGCCCGAGGACCAAGAGGGTGCCGATGGCCAAAGCCAGCACGTACCACAACAAGCGGCCGCCGCTATGCGCGGGAGGACGCTCGATGGAGTTGCGTTGCGGCCTCGGTTTTCTTCTCTTGGCCATAGCAGAACGAACGGTTAGCCTTGGTCCGCCTGGCCGGCCGGGCCGCATGCAATGGCCTGCGGGCGGCGGCCGGCTCGCCAATCGTGGGGCGATCCATTCAATTATGCCCCTTAAGGGCGGTCTAAGTGAAGCGATGCTCGTAGCCCCGGGCGACCAGCGGCCTGGTCCCTGCGGCTCCGTATTCCCATAGCCCGGGGGTTTCAACAAAGCGGCCGATATCGGTCAAGGGTACGGGCAGCGGCTGCTCGGCGATCAGCCGGCGTGAGTCGTCCGGCGGAACGGCCAGGATCAGCTCAAAGTCTTCGCCGTCGCCCAAGGCGTGGTCCAGCGGCGAGGAGCCATCGGCCAGGCGGGCTGCGAGGTGGTAGGCGTCGGCGTGGATCGGAATGCGGTGCAGCGCCACTTCCGCTCCGCAGCCGCTTTCCTGGCACAGCCGAGCCAGGTCGAGCGAAAGGCCGTCGCTTACGTCGATGCCGGCGTGAACGGTGGCCCGGCGGACCAGGTGCAGGGCCTCATGCACGCGGGGGGTGAAGTCGAAGTGCCGGCCGAGGATGCTACCGCCGAATGCTCCCGTGACCAGGATGCGGTCGCCCGGCCGGGCCCCGCTGCGGGTCAACGGTCCGGCCTCGGTCAGCGTCCCCACCAAACTGACGCTCACGACCAGTGGGCCATCGTAGCTGTTGGTGTCGCCCCCCGCGATGGCTAAACCGAACTGTTCGGCCAGGGGGATCATCCCTTCGTAAAGTCCCAGGGCCAACTCGAAGCCGCCTTGCCGGGGCAGCGCGAGGGCCACGACCGCGGCCAGCGGCTGGCTGGCCATGGCCGCCAGGTCGCTGAGGTTGACCGCCAGGGCCTTGCGCCCGATCCGGGGAGGGGTAGCTTCGGCCAGGCGAAAATCGACCCCTTCGGTCAAAAGGTCTACGGTCAGCACGGTGTCGGGCAAGCCCGCGGTGCCAAGCACGGCGGCATCGTCGCCGATGCCCAGCCGTACTAGGGGATGCGGGCCGATACGCCGCCGGAGTTCGGCGATCAGGGCGGCTTCCATGGGACGCAAGGGGTCAAGGGGCCGAAGGCGGGTCGGATTCCGATGCAGCCAGGGCCAGCGCTTCGGCGGGGCGGTTTGCCAGCAGATAGCACACCGCCAGCAGGCGGCGGGACTCTGGCTGGGGATTGAGGGCAAACGCCCGCTGGGCATGGGCCAGGGCCTCGAACCAGCGCCCCTCGTCGAGGGCCGAGAGGGCCTGGGCCCGCGCCTGCCGGCAATGTTCCGCCACGCGCCGCAACAGGCGCAAGTCGCTCCGGCAGCGTCGGCACTGGTCGGTCCATTCCTGCCGCGCCCGGCAGGTGGGGCAGCAGAGTGTGGAGGCGTAGGCTGAAAAGCCGGAAAACTGGGCCATTTGACGGTGACATTCCTGCTGCGCCCCAGGGCACCCGCCTGCCCGCAAGACCTGCGAAATCCCCAGGTCGAGAGGCATCAGGTTTCCTGGAGGTAGAACACCATATCCTCCAGAGTCTCCAAGTGTTTGTTGACCTTTTCGGCGGAGCGGGTGGCGATGGCAGTGAGGATCTGTTGCACCAGACGGCGGATTTCCTGGGCGTCTTCGGGCGGGGCGTGGGGCGCGATGCGTTCGGCCTGGGCGATGAGTTCTTCGCTGCGGCGGACCAGCGTGCGAAGTTCTTCGGGCAGTTCCGCAGCCTCGGCCGGAAAGTGCGCAGCCTCGACCGGAAAGTGCGCAGCCTCGACCGGCGAGTGCGCAGCCTCGGCCAAAGAGTGCGCAGCTTCGGCCGGAAAGTGCGCAGCCTCGACCGGCGAGTGCGCAGCCTCGGCCAAAGAGTGCGCAGCTTCGGCCGGAAAGTGCGCAGCCTCGGCCAAAGAGTGCGCAGCTTCGGCCGGAAAGTGCGCAGCCTCGGCCGGCGAGTGTGCAGCTTCGGCCGGAAAGTGCGGAGCCTCGGCCGGAGAGCCTGGGGCCTCGGCCGGCTGCCCGGCGCCAGTCCCTCCCTGGGACATCCCCGCCGAAGGCGCCGCGCCCTGGGCGGCAGCAAAGGCCGCGGCGATCCGCTGGCGGGCCGACTCCCGGTTGCGCGCGCGGAAGCGGCTCATCTGGTTGTCGATCACCAACTGCTTCTCCAGCCCCGTCGCCTTTTCCTGCGCCGTGACCTTCAGGATCCCGTCCAAATCGAGGTCGAAGCGGACCAGGATCGGGTTGCCGGCCTTCACCTCGGCCAGACCTTTCAGGTCGAACTCACCCACCAGTTCGTTGAACCGCACATCGGGGCTTTCGCCCTGATAGACCTCGATCCGCGCAATTTTCTGTTTGTCCCGCGCCGTCTGGTACATCTCCGAGCGGCAGGCGGGCAACGGGGTGTTCCGCTTGATGACGGGAGAGAACACGAAAGGAGAGGGTTCGCCGTCCATGAGGCCCAGCACCGCGATACCCACCGTGTGCGGCGTAATGTCGACCAGTACCGGCCCGGCATCCATCCCGGCGATCATCGCGCCTTGAATGGCGGCCCCCATGGCCACGCACAATTCGGGATGGACCTCGGCATGGACGGGCTGGCCCAGCCGGTCCTCCAGGAGTTGGCGGACCAGGGGGGTCCGGCTGGCGCCGCCCACGAGGATCACCTTGTCGATCTGGCGGGCGTGGAGCCTGGCATCGGACAGCGCCTGATCGACGCACTCCAAGGTTTTCTTGAGGAGGTCCTCGATCCGCTCCTCGTACTCGTGGCGGGCAACTTCGCGGCGCAAGTGGAGCGGCGTGCCATCCTTCTCGGCGATGAACTCCTCGACGAGGGTGGCGAACGCCTCGTCGGACAGCCGGATCTTGGCGGCTTCGACGGCCTGCAACATCCGCGACTTGGACACCGGCGACTGGCGGAGGTCCACGCCGTGTTCTTTGAAGAACCCGTCGCACAGGTAGTCCAAGAGCAACTGGTCGAAGTCGTCGCCGCCCAGGTGGGTATCGCCGTGGCTGGCCAGCACCTCGACCACGTCGTGCTCCACCTGGACGATGGACACGTCGAAGGTTCCGCCGCCGAGGTCGTACACCAGCAAGCGTTCCTGGCGGTCGGAATGGGCCTCGTAGGTCAAAGCGGCCGCCGTGGGTTCGTTGATGATGCGGACCACTTCCAGGCCGGCCAGTTCGCCCGCTTCGCGCGTGGCCTCGCGCTGGATTTCGTTAAAGAAGGCAGGGACGGTAATGACGGCCTTGTGCACGGGATGGCCGAGCTGTCGTTCGGCCCGCTCCTTGAGCGTGCGGAGGATGATGGCCGAGATCTCTTGCGGGGTGTACAGTTGCTCGCCGAGGGACACCTTGACGTCCTGGCCCATCTTTCGCTTGATGGATCGCACGGTGCGTTCGGGGGCCAGGATCCACTGGTTGCGGGCCGGGGTCCCCACGAGCAATCGGCCGGCGGGGTCCAATCCCACGACCGACGGCAGGATCTTCTCGCCGTTTTCGCCCAGCACTTCCACCTGCCCGTTGCGGACCACCGCCACTTCGCTATTGGTCGTGCCAAGATCAATGCCCACGATCGTTTCGCTGCTCATAGCTCTTTCCTTAGAGTCAGGATGGATAGGCTGCGGCCCCCTGGCTGGGGGCCGGCGGCCGGATTATCCTTGTTCCGCAATGGCCGGTTCGGCGGGCCTGGCCGCCTGGGCGGACTCGCGGGCCACCCGAACTTCCGCAAACCGCACCACTTTATCGTGCCACCGGTAGCCTGGCCGGATCTCGGCGGCCACATGGCCTGGGGGCACATCGGCGGCGTCGGCCAGCTCGACGGCCGTCATCTGGTTGGGGTCAAAAGGCCGGCCAACCGTCTCGATCCGCGAAATCTTCCCTTCCTGCATGATCCGCTGGATACGAAGGCCCCCCAGGAAGTAGCCTTCGGCCAGGGCTTGGAGGACGGGAACCACGTGGTTTTTTAGGTGGGCTTGCCAGATATCCAGTGTGGCGTCGAGCACCGCGCGCCGGACCCACCAGCGGGCCAGCCACCGCTGCCACCAGGGGAGTCGGCCCAATCGCTGGGCGTACTGCCGGGCCGTCTCCTCGCGGGCTTCCTCGAACCGTTTGGCGGCAGCCTGCACGGCGCCCGCCCCACGCTCGATCGCCTCATGAAGCTCGACGATGGCCTCGACCAGAGGCCGGCCGGTGCGTTCCCCCGCCTCCGCCTCTCTGGCCTGGACCGAGCGGAACTCGGCGATGGCCTTTTCCAACCCCGCCAGGGCCCGGGACGTCTCGTCTTCCAGCCCCCGCACGCTCTTGGTGTGCAGTTTCACCTCGTGGCGGAGGGCGGTGAACTCGGCCAGCACTTCCAGCCAGTCGAAATCAGCCAGCGGGGGGCTGAAGTCGCGCAGGCGCCCATTGTCGGCAACGCGGTCCCCTTCGGAACGGGTTTCGGCCAGCCACCGGCGCAGCCGACCGACGAGTTCCTCTTCGTCAGGCCAACGGCTCATGGGTACGAGGCCAGCGAAAGCAACACCGCCGTGGGGATCCGAACGGCCCGGAGTTCCCGGCGGAACTCCTGAATGAGGTCCTCCACCGTTTTCACCGTTCCCCATTCGAACAACTCCCACTGCAGGCGGGTTTCCGGATTGCGCAACTGCTCGTAGGCTTGGCGGATTTCCGCGAAGCGTTGCGGATCCCGTTCCGGCGAATGCTGCCGGACCAACTCCAAATACCGACGGCGCACCGCCTGCTCCGTGGCGGAGGTGCGGTCCAAGCCGAGAACTTCATACGGGTCGGGCACTGAAGTTTCCTTCCCAAGGATACCTAGAAATCGTGGTGGAATTGGGCCGCTTCACGCCTCCTCCGTGCGCACACCCCCTCCGAAATCCGCGGCGGAAGAACAAGCGCGGACTCAATGTATCAACCGCCGGCCGGGGCCGGAAGGGGGCCACGCCTGGCTTTCGTTTGCGGGCCATTGGCCACACTACGTATTTGCGGGCCATTGGCCACACTACGTATTTGCGGGCCATTGGCCACACTACATATTTGCGGGCCATTGGCCACACCACGTGGCCGAACCCCGTTCCCGCGTGGCTCACCGGGGGGGCGGGCATGCATCCTTATCCTCGTCTTCGTGTTCGGTGTCCTCCGCGTGTTTGTGACGCCACAGTTGTTTCGCCAGCTCATTCGCGATGGTGTTCAAGAACGTCTGCCGAAGCGGAAGCCTTCGCTTCCGCGGCCTGGAACGCACCCGTCCGGGGCCGAGATGGCGCAGCGCATCGCGGGCCTGTCGATACATGTTTTTCATTTCGGGGTCGGTGGCGTTCGCTGTCAGTGTGGCGAGAGTCTGGAACACATAGCGGGCATACGGGACGTCCCGGATGAAGGGCCCATCGGAAAGCATCAGGTCGCCCAGCCAGGCGAAGAATTTGGGCTCGCCGGGGAACAGGCGTACGGCACGTATGCAGTAACTTCGCAGCAGCTCTGCCACCTGGGTCGCCTCGTCCTCGGAATCGTCGTCCCAGGCCGCATCCGGCTTGTCTTCCCTCTCCGAAGCCTTGGCACGTAGCGACTCCAGCCGGCGGTCCAACAACTCGCACACGTCGAGCAGGTATTCCCGCCGCCACTTAGCTCGGGTGCCGCGGGCGATGTAGTCGATTGCGCGGCGGACAAACTCGGCCAGGTGGGGGGATTCTCCTTTCCGATCGTCGGCGCGACAAAGCAAGCGTGCCATGGCCGCTGCCGCCTTGCTATTGAACCGCCCCTGGAGCTGGGCCTCCCACTGGCTCTCCAGTTGTGTGGCCAGGTCCCCGGGGAGGTCCCAGAGCCTGGCTTGGATGGCCATGGCGAGATACCCGGAGGCGGGATGGGGGGCCTTGCGGACGGCCTCCCACGCCAGGGTGCGGGCCTCTTGGAGGTTGCCGGCCTTGAACGCGAGCACCGCCCGGCACGCCGGAAGCAGCCTGGCATCCTCCGGGGGGAGGTCCAAGGTGGCAACTTCCTCCAGCATGGCGCGGCTCTCGTCCAACCGCTGCTGGCCCGCCAAGTACCGGGCCGATTGCACCAGGCACCTCCAAAAGAGCCTGGTAACACTGCGGTCCAGCGGTTTGAGTTGGGCTGCCTTGCGCGCGTAGGGACAGGCCTCCAGCGGCCTGTCAAAACCGAGCAGCATGCGGGCCGCCGACACCAGATCGATCAGGCTGTCGGGATGGCGATCAATCAGGAGCCGGTACGCCTCCGCCGCTTCGTCCACCCGGCCCCAGTACGCGTGGGCAACTGCCAGGCAGCGGTAGGGGGCGATCAACTCGGGGGCCAGATTGATGCTTTCCCGGAGGGCAGCCGTGGCTGCGGCGAAAATGCTCTCTTCCATGTCGGGCTTGGAAACCTCCCGCCGCCGTTGATCGGCCCACCGGGACAAAAACCTGTCGTGGTGCTGCTGGCCGTCCTCGTCTTGTTCCTGTTCCTCGTCGTCTTCTTGTTTCTGGAGATAGGACAAATAATTCGTTGCCGCCCGGTACCAGACCAAGGCTTTGGCCAGGCGCTGGTCCTGGGGCGGAAAAGCCCCTTGGTCGATATCGCGGAGGTAGTCGATCCATTGCCGGGCCGCCTCAAGCAGATCGTCCAGCGATTGGTTCTCGAGGAATAGGGCCCGCGCGCGATGCCAATGGGGATCCTCGGAAGGCCCCGGGATCCACCCGGCGATGCGTTCCAACAGGGAGGAGCCCTGTTGCCGCAGCCCCGAGGGCAAGACGGCCCGCGCCACCATCAAAGCCAGGGGTTTACGTTGGGCGCCGGCCTGGCGGGGAAGGGTCCGCAGCGTTCGGAACGCTCCTTCCCAATCCCCTTCCAACATCTGCCCGTGAAGTTCGTAGAGCCGGGTGAGCACCGGTTGGCCGAACGCAAGCGACTCGAGCTTCAAAAGCGCCATCCGCCCCGGCCCGAGCCGGTCCAGGGCAAACGGGCCGCTGCCAATCCAATCGGCCAGATCTTGCAGCGCGCGGGCGATTTTGGCAGGCCAGCGGGTGGGATCCAGCCGGCTCCAGCAGGCCTGCATCTGTTGGTCGTCTTGGCGGTAATAGGCGGCCAGGCCGCGCGCAAACAGCCGCCAATCGGCCAGCGGCGAATGGCGGGGGATGTGCGCCAAAGCCGCCAGAGCCTCCTCGCCCTGACCAGCCGCCAGTTGGTCCAAAACCTGCCGGACTGCGGCGGCATCTCGGGCGATCTGGGGATGACCCTGGACCGTGGTGCCGGGGTGGACAACCGCAGCGTCGGTCAGGCCCACTAAAGTCGCACCATCCAGGGGTCCCTCGGAAGGGCCTTGGCGCGCCAGCAGGCGGTCGACCAGGCCCAGTGGCGTCGCCACTGCCGCGGCCTCGCCTCGCACCTTCCCCTCGGTGATGCCCAGCGAGAGCAAGTCCTCGAAGGTGCTGCGGGCCTCGGCCATCAAACCGAACCGCAGGAGCTGTTTGGTCCTGGCGAGGTAAGCCTCTTCAAGAAGGGCGCGGAGTTCGGCAGTGGGCTGCTGACGCCACGCCGTCTTAGCATCCTTGAGGGCCTGCTTGAAGTCCTGACGCGCCAAGTTCCGGCGGACCAAAGCGACAAAATCCGGCTTCGAGCCACCCTTCCCCTTGTTCTTCTGCGTCACTGGGGTCCTTCCTGTCCTCAACAAGACTCGAGCGATGTCCCCATCATAAAGCGCGACGCCCGGTTTGGAAAAGGCCGCAAACCAAGCTGAAAGGCGATTTCGCGAAATAAGCAAAAGTGTGATGGGACTTGGCAATCTGCGCGCTCTGGGTAAATTGATGAGGCGTTGTGGCCCGACATCCGGCGCCCCAAGGCGGGAGGCAAATCGACCATGTTGGCGTTCCATCTGGCTCGGCCGCAGTACCGCGGCCCCGGGACCCCTTGGTTGGTCCTCCCATAAGCGGTTTTTGCCATTCCGTTATGCTGCCACCCGGCAGTTTTGCCACTTTGCTGCCCCCGGTGTTTGCCGGTGTGCCTTGCCGTTGCGCGGGCGTGCCTTGGTCCGCTGCCAATGCACATTGGCGTTGGGCCGGTTTGCCATGTCGGCGCGCCGCTCCGTTGGGTGCGTATGCCGTTCGGCTTTCCCCACCTACACCCCCCTCCGCTTGTGGCCGCTAGCCCCCCGGCCAGTTTCCCGTCGGTTTTCCCCTTGACGAACCCGGCCGGAAGCCCGGTAATGTTGGAACCGGTAATGTTGGAATTGGAGACGCGAAGCGGCATTTTGACATTGGCCTATGATCCATGCGGCCGGCAGCCAGCGGAGGGGAATTCGACCACTTCATGGGGAAACGACGTGTCACCAGGCTTTCGGTCAGTGTTCCAACTTCAAACGCGCGAAAACCTTGCGCCCGCAAGCCCAGGCCAGCAAACCGCGTGTTTCGCGTGCCCCCAGCGTGGGATGAACTTTCAACGCCGCCTGTCTTTGAAAGGTCCAGGTGGCTGCGGCCTGGGCCTGGCAGGCCCCTTTAGGGATCAGCCGGCCGCGCGTCATTGTTCTGAATGTTCGTTGCCCCACAGGCTGCATCCACCATCAAGGGGGTTTGGCGAACAGCAGCCGCAGAGGTTCCTCGGGCGGCTTTGGGATGTATCCGATGGGTGAGGGTTGCGTAGAGCCCCGAGGCGTGCGTGGTGGATGTCTGAGCCTCCTAGCGATCCGTACGCGGTCTGGCGTTTTGCAAGCTATCGCCTTTATGCCGCAAGCTGGTTCGCGATAACTTTCGGGAGCATGATGGAAGGGGTCGCGATCCGGCTGGTCGTGTACCGCTGGACTGCCGATTACCTGGCCTTGGGCTGGATCGGGCTGGTGCGGGCGTTGCCAGTATTGCTCCTGTCCATCGCAGGCGGACAGATCGCCGATCGCTTTGACCGCCGGGGCGTGATGGTGGTGATGTTGGGGGTGAGCCTGTTGGTGTCGCTGGGACTGGCGGGGGCTGTGGCCTGGGAAGCGCCGCTTGGGGCTATTTATGTCCTGTTGGGCCTGGGGGCGGTCAGTCAGGCGCTGGGGGGGCCGTCGCGCGCGGCGCTCTTGCCGCAGATCGTCCCCGGCGAGGTGTTTCCGAAGGCCGTCACCTGGAACACGACGGTGTTTCAGGTGGCGGCCATGACGGGTCCGGCGGCGGGCGGCTACCTGCTCGACTGGACCGGCAGTGCGGCCGACTGCTTTCTAGCGGTCGCAGTGTGCCGACTGGTAGCCTTGGCGGCCATGGCCGGGGTGCGTAGCGGGGCCAAACCAGCCGGCGAAGAGGCGGTCTCCTGGCAAAGCGTGGTGGCGGGTGTCCGCTTTGTGTGGCAGAACAAGCCGATCCTGGCGGCCATTACCCTGGACCTGTTCGCGGTGCTTTTGGCGGGCGTAACCTACCTGTTGCCCGTGTTTGCCGAAGATATCCTGGGCGTGGGGGCGCAGGGGTTGGGGCTATTACAGTCGGCCGAGGCGGTTGGGGCGGTCACCATGGCCGTGCTCTTGGCCCACCTGCCCCCACTGCGTCGCGCAGGCCGGGCCCTGCTGTGGGCCGTGGCGGGGTTCGGGCTGGCGACGATCGTCTTCGGCCTGTCGCGGAACTTCCTGCTTTCGTTGGCCATGATGTTCGTGATGGGCGCGCTGGACAACATCAGCGTCGTGGTGCGGCACACCTTGGTCCAAATGCTGACTCCCGATGCGATGCGGGGGCGCGTCTCGGCGGTCAACAACATCTTCATCGTGGCCTCGAACGACCTCGGCGGCCTGGAGTCGGGTGTAACCGCGCACTTTTTGGGCCCCACGGGTTCCGCCGTGGCCGGCGGACTGGGGGCCATCCTGGTCGTCCTGGCCGTCGCACGCCGCTGGCCGGAAATCCTGGGCATCGGCTCGTTGCACGAGGTTCGCCCGCTGGCCTGGGCCGATCCGGCGGATCCGCCTGACACAAAAGAGGCTCCCGGCGGTGCCCCCCATTCTGCTGAGTCCGGGGCCCGGCCCGCCAGCCCGCCGTGAACCCTCGACCTTTTTGCGACAGGAAAGGCGGGTGTCTGCTGTCGGATGTGAGGAATTCAAAGCGATGTCCCCGTCGTGGCAACCCGCGGTCGTGCACGCTATGATGCTTTATGGGGGTAGCGGCACACGTCTTGCTCATGGTGACCCAAAGCGCGCCAGATTGCACTCGGCACGAGCCGGCGACCGCTGTCGGCCGGCATGTTCCCGTGCGCCGCGCGGTGGTCGATGCGCAGCAGCCCTGGCGTCTGCTCGACCTGGGGGAGCTGTACCGCTATCGCGACCTGCTTTGGATGTTGACATTGCGGGACCTGAAGGTCCGCTATCGCCAGGCGGTGATTGGGGCGGCCTGGGCGGTGATCCAGCCCCTGGGCACGATGCTGTTGTTCGGCGTGTTGTTCGATTTGCTGGGCCGCAACCCCACCTCGGGCGCCATTCCCTACAGCGTGACCGCCCTGTGCGGCCTGTTGCCATGGCAACTTTTCGCCTCTTCGGTGATCCAGGCCAGTGCCAGCCTGGTCAACAACCGGCATGTGATCACCAAGGTGTACTTCCCCAGGATGATGTTGCCGGCGGCTTCGGTGCTTTGTGCGCTGGTGGATTTCGCCATCGCGCTGGGAGTGCTTGCCGGCCTGATGGCCTGGTATGGCCTCGCGCCGGGCTGGCCGGTGTTGGCAATGCCGGTATTCCTGTTTTTGGCCGTGCTGGCGGCGTTGGCGGCGGGCCTTTGGCTTTCGGCCTTGAATGCCCTGTATCGCGACTTTATCTACGTGGTCCCCTTTCTGGTCCAAGTGGGGCTGTTCCTCAGCCCGGTGGTGTACGAAACGGCTGGGTTGATCCCAGCACGGTGGTGGACGGTATACAGCCTGAACCCCATGGTGTGTGTGTTGGAAGGCTTCCGGTGGTCGCTGTTGGGCCTGCCCGCCCCTTCGCTGCAAACGATGGCGATCTCGCTGGCCGCCGGCGCGATGCTTCTGGTCAGCGGGCTGGCTTTTTTCCGGCGCGTGGAACACGCCATCGCCGACCGCATATGACGTGTTGGAACCCCGCAAGGCGGCTTGCGCCGTACCCGCCGAGGGCCAACCGATGAGCGATCCTGCGATCCGAGTCCAGGGCCTGTGGAAGCGCTTTCGCCTGGGGGCCGATGCCCCATATGGCCGGCTGTCCGAAGCCCTTCAGGACTGGGCGGTGCGGGCGGCGCGGTGGCCTTGGGACCGGCTGCGGGGGAAGCCGGGGCCGCGCACAGCGCCGGTTCGCGAGATCTGGGCCCTGCGCGATGTGGCATTCGAGGTACAGCCGGGCGAAATCGTGGGGATCATCGGGCGCAACGGGGCGGGGAAGACCACGCTGTTGAAAATCCTTTCGCGGATCATCCATCCCACGCGCGGCCGGGTCGAGATTGCCGGCCGCGTGGGCAGCCTGCTGGAAGTCGGCACGGGGTTTCACCCAGAACTCACGGGGCGGGAAAACGTGTTCGTCAATGGGGCGATCCTGGGCATGACCCGCGCCGAAATCCGCCGCAAGTTCGATCAGATCGTCGCCTTTGCCGAGATCGAGCCATTCCTCGATACGCCCGTCAAGCGGTACTCGACCGGCATGACGATCCGCCTGGCGTTTGCCGTGGCCGCCCACCTGGAGCCCGAGATCCTGCTGGTGGACGAAGTGCTGGCCGTGGGCGATGTGGCCTTTCAGAAAAAATGCCTGGGCAAGATGGGCGAAGTGGGGCGCCAGGGACGCACCGTGCTCATCGTTTCCCATAATCTGCCGATCATTGCGAACCTGTGCGGCCGGGCCATGCTTTTGGATGCGGGCTCGATCGTGGCCGCCGGGCCACCCGCGGAGGTGATCCAGAAGTACCTGGCAACGGTTCGTTCGGCCGCGGGCGAACTCGTCTGGCCCGACCTCGACCGTGCCCCTGGCAATCACCAGGTCCGGCTGCGGGGCGTGCGGATTCTTCAGGAGGGAATCGAAGGCCCGACCGCCGACGTGGATATCGCCCGGGACATCCTTGTGGAAATCACCTACGAAAGCCTTTGCGACGGCACTCCGCTTTATGCGGGCCTGTGGTTGAAGGACCAGCTCGGCACGTTTATCCTCTCCAGCCACAACGCCCATTCGCAGAACCTGACGCCAGATCCATGGTACGGCCGGCCCTATCCGCGGGGGGTGTTTCGCACGGTTTGTCGCCTGCCGGGCAATTTTCTCAACGAGGGGCGCTACCAGGTCACGCCCCTTTTGGGCCACGTGCCCCATCCCGCCATGGTCCTGGAAGAAGCCACGTTGGCGTTCGACGTCCACGACACCGGGGCGATGCGTGAAGAATACACGGGTTCGTGGGCCGGCCCCCTCATTCGCCCCCGGCTGGCCTGGAGCACCGAGCCGCTGTCCGATGGCCGGAGCGACGCTCGGCCACCGGCCAGCCCGCTCTCCGGCACGGCAGGGAACTCGGCCCGAGAGGAGTGACCGCCATGGGGCTACCCAAACCTGCGGCGTGCTTGCTGTTGCGTAAAGCGGCGCGCCGGCCCTTTTCGGGCAGCGCGGCCACGTTGGGACGCCAGGATATCCTTTTCGACGAGTCCTGGCTGCGGCGCACTGCGGCGCGCATGGGCGTGAGCCTGCACCCCACCGAGATCAGGCTGCACCGCGACCCTGCGCTGGCGCTGCGCGGCTTCATGTCCGACGATTCCTTTCTCAAATCCCTGGGGTTCTGCCAGATCGTGCGCCTGGACTACTCCGACTTCGAAGCCCCGGATTACCTGCTGGACCTCAACGCCCCCCATACGCCTGACGATCTGCGGGAGCGATTCGACACGATCCTCGATGGCGGGACCCTCGAGCATGTGTTTCATTTGCCCCACGCCCTGCGGCACCTGTTCGAGATGCTCAGGCCGGGCGGAAGGGTGATCCATTTTTCGCCCTCGGCCAACCATCTGGACCACGGTTTCTACATGTTCTCGCCCACGCTGTTGTGGGACTACTACACCACGAACCAGTTCGAAATCAATACGTTTTACGTTTACCGCTACCGGCCGGCCCGAGACCGCTGGGAGGTGTTCGAGTACCGGCCCGAATGGCTGGCGCCCGGCGCGCGCTGGGGCGGACTGGACGACGCCATGTACGGGATACATGTAGTGGCGACGCGCACCGAGGCATCGACCGGCGACCGCATCCCACAACAAGGCTGGTACCTGCGGCGGTGGGAAGAAGCCAAGACCCAGGGGCCCCCAGGCCCGGGCGAACTCCTTTCGGAACCCCCCGGAACCAAGGCGCGCCGGCTGATGGACCTGACGCGCCATCACCCCCGCTTGCATCGGCTGGCCTGCCAGGCGATCGTGCGGTGGCGGGCATTTATCAATCGCCGCCGGCAAGCCCGGCACCGGGGGTTGGGGTTGAAACGCATCGGCCGGTATTGAAAGACCTTCGGCCGGCCGACACCCCGGAGCGCGTCCCGGCGGCGGGGCTGCCGCTCCGTGCCAGGCCCCAGGCCCCCGCTTTTCACAGCGGGGCAGGCCGGGGAGCGTCGCTGCGGCGCGGCCGTTGTGGGCTCTGCCCGAACTGGTCACCGTACCCCACCGCGGCGCCAGCGGCCTGCAACCCCATTTAGCGCCACTGGAGGATCGCTTCGGCAAGCCGGTCGGCGATGGACTGCGCGTCATGGTGCTGCTCGACAAACTGCCGGCCCTGCTGGCCCATTTGGCTCGCCTCGGCGGGATGGTGCCACAAGCGCCGGACGAGCTGGGCCAGGCCTTCCATATCGCCCCAGGCCACGCCGCCAGCACCCGCCCGGTTGATGAAATCCGCGTCCACCTCCAGCGAAGCGATGGGAACGCGTGAAGCGGCTGCCTGAAGGAACACGTTGGGGAACCCCTCGTAGCCCGGGGCCGAAGTATTCACGTACACGACCGCCCGGCGAAACACCTGCGGCATGTCCGAGAAGGGCACCCGCTCGATCAGCCACACGTTGCCGGGCCGGTCGCGTCGCAACTGCTCTTCCACGGCCTGCTCCCGTGGATTGACGATCATGAGGAAGGGGACCTCGGGGCATTGCCGCGCCAGCTCCAGGCAAATGAGCGGGCGCTTGTGAAAGCTATCGGCCCGGCCGATCCACAGCGCGTAGCGCGCCAGGTGCGCTATGGCCGGCAGGGGCTGGCCAGCGACCTGGGCGGCATCCCATTCCTCCAAGTCGATGGGGTTCGGCAGCACGAGGGCTTCGCGGCCGAAGCGTTCGGCCAGCGCCGCCTGTTGCCAGGCGGTCTGCACCACGATGCGGTCCGCATGGTGGAGGGCATACCAGCAGACCGCGCCCCGTTCGCCATAGGGGCTTACATAACTCGAATCGGGGGCATAGCGGGGATCGAGGTCGGAATCGGCCCCCAAGAAGACGATCGAACGCCGCCCGGCGGTTTTGGCGGTCGCGACGGCCGCAGCCGTCTGCCGCTGCACCCCGAAACACAAAAACACATCCGCCTCCAGGCTAAGAAGAAACCGGTCCGGCCGGCAGGCGTCAGCCGCCCGTCGCCACGGGCGCACCGCCGCCAACAGCGGCAACTGCCATAGCAGCCCTGGCGAGAAGCTTCGCAACCGCACCCAGGGAAAGCCCTCCCGCACTTCGACGTGTCGGCCAACTGCCTGGCGCACCCAATACAACGGCTCGCGCCGACGGATAATGCGGACCCCCTGGCAGGTTTCCCGCACGATCGGCCGGCGCGAGTACACCACCAGGCTCACCGTCATGTCGTTCCGCCGGGCCAGTGCCCTGGCCAATGTCCACGCCCGCGTCTCGGTCCCGCCGAAGATTCCTTCGGCTGTTGGCTCGATCAGCGGGTAAGCGTGATACGCCAGAACGCAGACACGCAGCGGGTGCGTCATGCCACCAACGGGTTCAGAAGACCGCCAACAAGTTCGCCATCCCCCGACTCGGCCGCCCGCGGTGCCCGGGGCCGGCTACTGCGGCCCACCAGCCGCTTCCAGCCTGACGGAACCGCCAGGCTTACGATAGTTCACGCCGTCTCCGTGCTGGCCGTTCCCCGGCCCCAACGCTGGTACCAGGCCTGAAACACCAGTACATCCCAAAGATGGTAGTGCCAGGCCGTCCGTCCTGAAAGGTGTTCCTCCCATTTCTGCCGGATGGGTGCAGGATTGAAGAAGCCTTCCTGGCGGAGGCGGCGGGGGTCGAGGAAGGCCTCGGCCCAGTCGCGCAACGGGCCCCGCAACCAGTGGTCGATGGGCACCCCGAACCCCGCCTTGGGGCGCTCGAAAAGCTGCGAGGGAACGTATCGTTGGAGCACGCGCCGCAGCAGCCATTTGCCCGTCCGGCCACAAATCTTCCACTCCAGGGGCAGGCGCCAGGCGAACTCGACCACCCGGTGGTCCAACAGCGGGGTGCGGGCCTCCAGGGCCACGGCCATGCTTGCCCGGTCCACTTTCACTAGAATGTCATCCGGCAGATAACTCACCGTGTCGGCATACATCCACTGTTCCAGGTACGGCCGGCTGTTGGGCCAGCGGTCCGGCTGGCTGGCCAGGGCTTCCAACGGTTCCGCCCCCAATACCACGCGGTGGGCATCGGCCCAGTGCACGTTGTGCCGAACATACATCTGGCCTGGGGTGGCAATATCCAGGCGCTCGGCCCGGCTGGCCACCTTGCACCGCATGGCTGCGGGCAGCCCCCGGGCGCCCCAGGCAAGGGCTTTGGCCGCCGCCTTGCGCACGGCCAGCGGTACGCGCTCCAACGCCCGCCACAGGCGCGCAATATGCAGATACCGCTGGTACCCCCCAAACAATTCGTCGCCCCCGTCGCCCGAGAGGACCACCGTCACGTACCGGCGGGCCAGCTCCGAAACCAGAAGTGTCGGCACCGCCGACGAATCGCCGAACGGCTCGTCGTAAATCTCCGGCAACCGGGGGATGACCCCCCAGGCCTCGCGGGGCCGCACATATTGTTCGGTGTGATCGGTCCCCAGGTGCCGGGCCACGGCGGCCGCGTAGGGTGCCTCGTCGTACTCCCGCTCCTCGAAGCCGATGGTAAACGTCTGCACCGCGCAGTGGCTGTGGCGCTGCATCAAGGCCACCACCAGCGACGAGTCGATCCCGCCGGACAGGAACGCCCCCAGGGGCACATCGGCGATCATGCGTCGGCGCACTGCGTCGGCCACGAGGCGTTCCAGCGCGTCGGTCGCCTCGTCGATCGTGCCCCGAAACGGATCCTCGGCCGCCCGCGCCACGGCCTCTTCCAGGCTCCAGTAGGGCCGGGGTGTGGGCCGATCCGACGGATCGCCCAATTCCAACAGGCTGCCCGGCGGCAACTTGTAGATATCGTGGTAGATGGACCATGGCCCTGGCACGTAGTTGTGCCGAAGCAACAGCGCCAGCGCACCCCGGTGGATGGCCGGCGAGAAGCCCGGCAGCCTTGCCAGGGCCTTCAGCTCCGAGGCAAACAAAAACCGCCCAGCAGACCATCCGTAGTACAGCGGCTTCTTGCCCAGACGGTCGCGGGCCAGCACCAGGCGCCGGTGCGGGATGTCCCAAACGGCAAAGGCGAACATGCCCACCAGCCGGTCCAGCGCCTCTTTCACACCCCATTGGGCGATCCCCTCCAACAGCACCTCGGTATCCGAATGGCCGCGGAACCGGTGGCCACGGCCCTCGAGTTCCCGGCGGAGATCGAGGAAGTTATAGATTTCGCCGTTGTAGACCACCACGTACCGGCCACACGCCGACACCATGGGCTGGTGGCCGGCGGGCGACAGGTCGATGACCGCCAGCCGGGTCTGTCCCAGCCCCAGTCCCGCCGCAGCCGAGACCCACACCCCGGAATCATCGGGGCCGCGGTGCCGCAGGGCATCGGTCATGCGCTGGACCACGCCACGCAGCGTCGGTTCCTCCAAACGCCGATCAGGATCCCATAGCCCGACGATTCCGCACATCAAACTACACCCTGCCGGATCCGCACCAAGCCCACCTTGACCATCCTACCATCGGCGTGTGGGCCTCGGCACAGGTTTTCTGGGGAGAGCGGCGAGCGTTTTCGGGCACTGCCCCGATTCTTGCGGCACACGCCGCGCGGACGAGCCGCTTCTGTTGTTCCTGCTCCCCGCCTAGTCTTTGACGCCTTTCCCCTGCCCTCTGGCCCGGTGCCTTTTCACCGGGCCGCGAGGGGTTGCAAGCCTGCACCGGCGGTTGCACTTCCGGGCCGGCGTGTTCGCCCCGGGGTGGCGCCGAGGCCCCCTCCCGATGGGTAGTTCGACTCGTGGAAACCGCTCAAACACCCGGCAAAACCCAGGAGATTCCGCAGGCCCGTGCGGAACCCCTGCCGCCTTGCGAATCGGGTTTTTGACGTATGGTTGGGTATCCCCCACTTGGAGACGTGCCATGGCCGACGTGGTCGAAATCTCGGACATTGAAGCCCTCGCCGACTATCGCTGGGCGTGGGAATCGTTGCTGTCGGAGACGCCGGGGGCATCGTTCTTCCACAGCCTGGAGTGGTTGAGGGCGTACTGGAAGCACTTTGGCGAGCAAAAGCGGTTGCGGGTGCTGGTGGTGCTGGCCGAGGGCCGGCCGCAAGGCATTGTGCCGCTGGTGCTGCGCCCCGAGCGGACGCGCTTGGGCTGGCTGCGGGTGCTGGGCTATCCCCTGGACGACTGGGGTTCGTTTTATGGGCCGATCGGGCCGGCAGGGTGCCAGACGCTTGCCCACGCCCTGGCCTGGGTCCAAGAGGGCCCCGCGGATTGGGACCTTGTGGAGCTTCGGGGAATCGAAGAAGGCACTGCCGCCGACTCAGCAACGGCCGAGGCCTTTGAGACCGCCGGTTGCCCCGCCTTGCGCACGGTCTGGGCACACACCGCGGTGGTCGAGTTTGCCGGCGACTGGGAGTCGTACCTGGCCAGCCGGCCCGCCAAGTGGCGGAGCAACTATCGCCGCCTCCTGCGCCGCTTGCAATGGGAGGGCAAAGTGGAGCATATCCGGTACCGGCCAGGAGCAGAAACGACGTGCGAGATCGACCCCCGCTGGGACCTCTACGAGGCCTGTGAGGCGGTTGCCCGGCGGAGCTGGCAAGCGGAATCGGCCACGGGGACCACCCTGTGCCACGAATCGGTTCGAGGCTTTTTGCGCGACGCCCATCAGGCCGCCTCCGGCCGCGGCGAAGTGGACCTGAACCTGCTGTGCCTGGACGGCCAGCCCATCGCTTTCGCCTACAACTATGTTCGCGAAGGCCGGCTGTACGGGCTCCGCGCCGGGTATGACGCGGCCCTAGCGCGGCTGGGACCCGGCAGCGTGCTCCAGGGCCTCATGCTGTGCGACAGCTTCCGCCGTAAAGACACGCTCTTGGACCTCGGCTTCACCTCGTTGGACTTGAAGCGGCACATCGCCACGCGCGTCGTGGCTGCGGTGCGGTACAGCCATTTTGGGCCTTCGGCCCGAGCCCAGATACTGCGGGTCAAACGCTGGTTCCAGCAGTATGCGTGAAGTTGTTGCCAGACGGTGCGTGCTCGGCAAGCACGTAGCCGCTTTTTGCGTGCGGGCTCTCCGCGCACGCGCCAGCTTATAGCACCCAGGAGGCTGATCCTTGCGGCGCGCCGTTCCCGTTCCGCGTGGTTGCCTGCGACCACCGCAGCACCCTTTTCTCCAGGCGGTCCGCCTGGCTGCGGGAATCGCTCGGCACAGCCTCCGGGCATCGCCGGTTCGCCTCAGTGGCGGGACCCCCGAGTTATGCTGGCCTTCGAGGCCTTGGGCGCGGCCACGCCCCCACCGCGCTTTACCCAGATGGACATCCCGTATAATGACCGTAGGCTTTGGCATACCGAAATGGTAATCCGTCTGCGGTCCACCGCGCCTTTTCGCGAGACTCCGATGGCGATCCCCGAGTACACGCGCGACGATTTTCCCACTAGCCCGCTGATGTTCTATTACGAGGTCACCCAGGCGTGTGACCTGGTATGCAAGCACTGTCGGGCGTCGGCCAAAGAGACGGCCGATCCCGCCGAGCTGAATACCGAACTGGCCAAACGCCTTCTGGACCAGATCGCTACCTTTCCCCGGCCACCCCACCTGGTCTTGACCGGCGGAGATCCGCTTAAGCGGCCGGACCTGTTCGAGCTGATCGCCTACGCCAAGCGCCTGGGGTTGGCCACGGCATTGACGCCATCGGCCACGCCGCTGGCCACCCGGGATGCCTTTGTGCGGGCCCAACAAGCGGGTGTAACCGCTTTGGGCATCAGCCTCGACGGTGCCGATGCGCAGACGCACGATGCTTTTCGCGGTTGGTCGGGCAGTTTCGAGCGGACCTTGCGCATGTTGGACGATGCACGCCAGTTGGGGCTCGCCGTCCAAGTCAATACCACCATCACGCGGCGCAACTTCCACCAGATCGATGCCATGGCCGAGGCCCTTGCGCCCCGCGGCATCGCCATGTGGTCGGTCTTTTTCCTCGTGCCGGTAGGACGCGGTGTGCTGGAACAACGCATCTCGCCCGAAGAATACGAAATCGCCTTCGAAAAACTGTGGCACCATGCCCAGACCAAGCCCTTCGCCATCAAAACGACCGAAGCCCCCCATTACCGGCGCTGGGTACTGCAACACGGTGGACATCCGCTGGCCGGCCCGGCCAGCCCCGCCGGCCACCCCAAACGCCTGCATCGCGCACCCCTTGGGGTGGGCGACGGCAAGGGCGTGATGTTCGTGGGCCATACCGGCGAGATCTTCCCTGCCGGGTTCCTGCCACTTTGCTGCGGCCGATTCCCCCAAGACTCGGTGGTGGATGTGTACCAGCACCACCCGACATTTGTAGCCCTCCGGGATCCAGACCGCTTTGGCGGGAAATGTGGGGTGTGCGAGTACCGCCAACTGTGTGGCGGCAGCCGGGCCCGCGCCTTCGCCGTAACCGGCGACCCCCTGGCTGCCGAGCCAGATTGTATTTACGAGCCCGCCTCGGCCGATTTGTATGCGCCTGCCGGGGGATAACCCCTCCGTACGGGTGTTTTCGATCGACCCATCGCCGCAAACCTGCCCGTCGCCGGATCTTGAGGCATGCCCCACATACGGGTGGCACCCTTGGCAACCAGCAACCAATTGCCCGCCGAGATTTCGGCGATCTCTCGACCCCCGCCCACGCGGCCGCCCGGCCCGGAGAGACCCAGACGGTTCCCACCCAGGACCCAGCATTCCCCCGCGGCGCAGCCAATACGGGGACTGCCGAGCCGGTGGGGCCCACGCCGGCCTTGCACGGTCAAGGTGTCGCCCATAGACTTATTGATGGCTTGACGGTCCGCAACACGCCCGGCGGGTCCGGCCAGCGCAAACGGCAGGGCCAGTTCTCAGCTTGCTCCCAGCTCCACGATTGCGGAAAGTGGATCCTGGCTCGGCCCTTCGCCAAAGACGCTCCCGCTCCCGCCGGCCGGAAACCAGGGTACCCTACCCGGTGGTGTAATTGGCAACACAAGGGATTTTGGTTCCCTTATTCCAGGTTCGAATCCTGGCCGGGTAGCTTGTGACGGATCGTGCCAGTCTGTACGTGCCCTGCACGCCCGCAGGGCACAGCGCTTGCAGGTGGTTGCCAGCGGCGGCCAAAAGGCGGGACTCGATTATCGAAGCGAGATATCTGCCAGCCGCATAAGCCACGCACTTCGCGGCCTGCACTTCTCAAATGCGGCTTGCACCGCCTGACTCACCCCCAGTTTTCCAGGGCCTCGGAAAAAAATGGCGGTGCCTCGCAACGCGTTTTCTGGTAAGAGTTTGGCGATGATGGGTCAACCCAAACTCGAAACGCGGAGGAACCGCCATGAATCGCACGGAGGTCATCGGTTGGGTCGTCACTACGCTAGCAGGTTTCCTACGGCTCAGTCAAGCCAAAAC
>FWPU01005922.1_pt1 | contig 25446 bp, 21 predicted proteins | sample 2228361 | NCBI WGS metagenome assembly FWPU01 (sample SAMEA103939777, study PRJEB20133) | metagenome | reverse complement strand
CCACGCGCCAGAGCATTGGAGAAACAACTTTCTCCTGTGTCCCCCTCCTTCCCCTTCCTTCCCCCTCTTTCCCCTTCCTTCCCCTTGTGTCTATGTCGAGAGTTGCCATCATCGGAGCAGGCATGACTAAATTTATGCGCCGCGCGCTGGAGACTCCAAAGGAGTTATCGTGGCAGGCGGCGAAGATGGCGTTGGATTCGTGCGGGTTGACCTTAGCGCAGGTGGACGCGGTGTGCATCGGCAGCGCGCCCGATGCGTTTGATGGCGTGCATCAGAAGGGCGAATACCTCAGCGACGGCTGCGGCGCATGGGGCAAGCCGGTGATGCGCGGCTACGTCGGCGGCGGGACGGGCGTGTTCGCCGTTGCGCAGGGATGGTATCACATCGCGTCGGGGTTGTTCGACGTGGTGCTGGTCGTCTGCGAGGAGAAGATGTCCACCTACATGCCGCACGCGCAGGGAGCGTTTCTGACCATCTTCGACCACACGACCGAGCGCCCGCTGCAACCCAACCTGCTGTGGATTTTCGCGCTGGAGATGAACCGCTACATGACGACCTACGGCATCAGTAAGCGGGACATCGCGCAGGTGGCGGTCAAGAACAAACGCAACGCCGCCGACCATCCTTGCGCTCTGCTCGGCGACCCGAACATTACGGTTGATGACATTCTCAATTCTGAAGTTCTCGCGTATCCTGTGAACCGCCTCGATGTCAGCCCCGTCAGCGACGGCGCGGTGGCGATTGTGATGGCGTCGGAACAAGTCGCGCAGCGTGTGACGGACAAGCCCGTGTGGGTGCAGGGCGTCGGCTGGAACCTCGATACAACGTATTGGACGAACCGCGACCTCGCGTATCCCGAATACGTCGAGAAAGCGGCGCGGATGGCTTACGACATGGCGGGCGTCACAGAGCCGCGCAAGGAAATCCACATTGTCGAACCCTACGACCCCTTCGACTACAAAGAACTCCATCACCTTGAAGGGTTGCTGCTGGCGGATCGAGGCAAAGCGCCCGAACTTGTCGCCGCGGGGGTAACCGACCGCAGCGGCAGTATGCCGTCCTGTCCGTCGGGCGGACTGCTGGGCGTCGGCAACCCCATCGCCGCCGCAGGACTGATGAAAATCGCCGAACTGTTCTGGCAACTGCGCGGCGAGGCGGGCGCGCGGCAGGTGCCCGGCACGCCGGAGCGCGGCTTGGCGCAGGCGTGGGGCGATTTGATGCAGGTGGGGACGGTGGTGATTTTGGGGACAGCGTCGAACGTTTAGTCAGGCAGTCCGGCAAGTGGGCAGAACTCACGCTCCCGGAGTTTCGCCCAGGTTGCATCGTCAAAATCGGAGATGAGTAGAGATGCGCGTCAGAACCGTCAGGTGAAAGGGAGGGAGGGCCGGTGCCGCTTGAATCCATTGATGAGTTGATGCGGCGCGCGCGACGGGGCAGTTATGCGCTGGGCTATTTTGAGAGTTGGAATCTCGAATCGCTGCAAGGTGTGGTGGATGCCGTAGAGGAAACACGGTCGCCGGTCATTCTGGGGTTCAACGGCGGATTCCTTTGTGGAGCCGAGCGGCAGACTGCGGAACGGATTGAGTGCTACGCCGGGCTGGGCAGAGCCGCCGCAGAATCGGCGTCGGTGCCGTGCGGGTTAATCTTCAACGAGTGTCCCTGCGATGACTGGATTCGACTGGCGGTCACAAGCGGATTCAATCTGGTCATGCTGTCCGATCCCGCCGCGCCTTATGAAGAATACGTCCGTCGCGTCGCCGGGTTGACGAAGTTTGCCCATGCGCACGGTGTCAGTGTGGAAGCGCAGGTGGGCGAGTTGCCCTGCGGTGTCGCGGATATGCCGCACGCGGACGCCTCGCTGACAGACCCCGCAATCGTGGCGCGATTTGTGGAGGACACGGGCGTGGACCTGCTGGCGGTCAGCGTGGGGAACGTTCACGTCATGGTTAAGGGCGAGCAGGGGCTTGACCTTGAACGGTTGGCTGCCATCCGTGAGCGGGTGTCCATCCCTCTTGTGTTGCACGGAGGCACGGGCATTCGCGCCGACGCGCTGCGCAACGCGATTGCGCTGGGGGTGTCAAAGGTGAACTACGGCACCTATCTTAAACAGCGTTACCTGACGGCGGTGCGCGCCGCGCTGAACGTGAACGCTGCCAACCCGCACAACCTGTTGGGGCTGGGGGGGGCAGATGACGTGATGGTCGCCGGTCGTCTTGCCGTGCGCGATGCCGTGCTGGAGCGGATTGGTCTGTTGGGGTGTTGTGGAAAGGCATAGATTATGGAAGTCACAATGAAAATGCCGGACCTGGCGACGGTTGATTCGGACATCACTGTGGTGCGGTGGCTGGTGGAGGGCGGTCAATCGGTTCGTCGGGGAGAACCGCTGCTGGAAGTTGAGACCGACAAGGCTCTCATGGAAGCGGAGGCGATTGCCACTGGCACGTTGAAAGCGGTGCGGGCGCAGCCGGGCGACGCAGTCGCCGCCGGAGAGGTCATCGCGGTCATCGAGGTCGAAGGCGTCGCGCCTGCCATTGCCGCATCGCAGCCGGTTGAGCCTCCCGCGCCCGTTTCCGCAGCGTCACCGCCGCCTTCACCCTCCGGGGCTCCGAGGGGATGCCATCGGCGAGACGCCAATGCCACTGAGAGAGGCGGCATGTTCGCCCGCAACCGTAGGGAGCGTGCCAGTGGGCAGGATGCCCATGCCACAGGCGCGAAGCAGGCGATTCCCCTCGATGCTGTGCAGCGCACGGTGGCGCGGCGCATGACCGAAAGCAAACAGACCATTCCGCATTTTTACGTGCAGACCTCCGCCAACGCCGAGCCGATGCGGGCGCGACGAGAGGCTGCCGCCCCACAAAAAATCGTCTGGGATGCGTTTTTCGTGCATGCGGTCGGCAGAGCGCTCCAGCGTTTTGAGCGCATGATGCTCCGCTTCGAAAATGACCGACTCGTGCCGCACGCTCCCGACGTCATAGGCGTTGCGGTGGATGTGGACGGTGATCTGTTTGTGGTTCCCATCGCCGACGCTGCGGTCAAGACGCCGACGCAAATCTCTGCTGAAATCGTCGCTCTGGTCGAGCGTCTCCAACGCGGCGACCCAGAAGCGAGGCGACTGCGCCCCGCCTGCCTCACCGTCACCAACCTCGGCATGACCGGGGTTGAATCGTTCACGGCGGTCATCAATCCGCCGGAATCCGCCGTGTTAGCGGTGGGGCGCATCGCTCCGTGCGCGGTGGTCAAGGACGGTCAGATTGTCGTCGAACATCGCGTCACTTTGACCCTGTCCGTAGACCATCGCGTGGTCAGCGGCAAATACGCCGCCGATTTTCTGAGCGCGATTGCGCAAGAGTTGGCATCGCTGTAAGGGTGAACTATGCCGAACTATGACAGGGACTTCGTTTTGGGATTGTATGAGCGGATGATTCTCATTCGCGAATTTGAAGAGCGCGTGAGGTTTCTGTTCCTCGAAGGTTCGATGCCGGGCACGATTCATCAGTGTCAGGGACAGGAAGCCACGGCGGTCGGCGTGTGCTTTGCTTTGAACGCGGACGATTGGATCACCTCCACGTTTCGCGGGCACGGTCACGCGCTGGCGAAGGGGCTGACGCCGCAGGAAATGCTGGACGAACTGTTCGGCGCGCGCACGGGCTGCTGCAAGGGCAAGGGCGGCTCGATGCACATCGGCAACATGGATAAGGGGATGCTGCCGGGAATTGCCATCGTCGCGGGCGGAATTCCGGTGGCGGCGGGCATGGCGCTGGCGTTTAAGATGCAGAAGACCTCGCAGGTAGTCGCCTGTTTCTTCGGCGATGGAGGGGTCGCGGAGGGAGCGTTCCACGAGGGCGTGAACATGGCGGCAATCTGGGACTTGCCGGTCATCTTTGTCTGCGAAAACAATCTCTACGGTGCGTCAACTCGCGTGGACAAAGTGATGAAGAACACCAGAATTTCCGACCGCGCTGCCGCGTATGGTTTTCGGGGGGAGACGGTGGATGGCAACGATGTGCTCGCGGTGTATGAAGCCACCAAACGCGCGGCAGACGAGTGCCGCGCGGGCAAAGGACCCGTGCTATTGGAACTGCTGACCTACCGTCGCACCGGTCACTCCCGACGCGACCCCGGACACTACCAGCCCCAAGAGGAGCGCGAAGAGTGGTTCGCCCGCGACCCGATTGAGCGGTTTGCTGAAGTCCTGCTGCAGCGCGGCGACGTTCATGCCGCCGATTTGGAGACGATCAAAGCGAGGGTTGACCAGCAACTCTCCGAGGCAGTGGCAAAAGCGCAGAACGCGCCGCCGCCGACGGTTGATGAGTTGTTGACGGACGTGTACGCGTGAGTAGGGGCGAAGCATTTTGAGTGTTGTTCGACGAACAACACTCAAAATGCTTCGCCCCCACAAAAACGATGAAACGACAGGGCATTGCAGAAGCATTGCGCGATGCTATTGCTGAGGAGATGGAGCGCGATGAGCGCGTGTTTTGTATCGGCGAAGACATCGGCGTGCCCGGCGGCTGGGGCGGGACGTTCACGGTCACGCTCGGTTTGAGCGAGAAGTTTCCGGGGCGCATCATTGATACCCCCATCGCTGAACTCGGCTTCACCGGCATCGCCGTCGGTGCGGCGATGATGGGCATGAGACCAATCGCTGATGTGCAGTATGGCGACTTTCTCTTCTTGGCGAGCGACCAACTCATCAACAACGCCGCGAAGATGCGCTACATGTCCGGCGGCAAGGTCAAAGTGCCGATGGTCATGCGCGCGCCGGTGGGCGCGACGGGACGCGGGTCGCAGCACGCTCAGAGCGTGGAGCGATACTTCATCGGCGTGCCGGGTCTCAAGGTCGTTGCGCCGTCGAACGCCTACGACGCCAAAGGGCTGCTCAAGGCGGCGGTGCGCGACGACAACCCGGTCATCATCTTCGAGCACAAGTTGCTTTACGGCGCGAAAGGCGCGCGCGCCGAGTCAGGAGCGGTGGACGCTACCAGCGAAATTCCTGATGGTGATTACGTCGTTCCGCTCCATCAAGCGGCAATGCGGCGCGAGGGCACGCATGTCACCATCCTCGCGTGGCTGTTGATGCTGCACTACGCGATGCAAGCCGCCGAGATTTTAGCAGCCGAGGGGATTGACGCCGAGGTCATTGACGTGCGGAGTCTGTCGCCGTTCGACTACGAGACGATTGGACGGTCAGTGGAGAAAACCGGATACGTGGTGATTGTCGAGGAAGGACCGAAGACCGGCGGGGTCAGCGCGGAACTGGCGGCTGGAATCCTCGAACGATTCGGCAACAACCTCATGGCTCCGATTGCGCGCGTAGCATCGCCCGACGTGCCCGTGCCGTTTACACCCGTGCTGGAAAACGCCTACCGCCCCGACGTGCCGAGGATTGTCGAGGCGGTCAGGGGTGTGTTGCAGTGATAAAAATCGTAATCGTAATCTTACTCGTAATCTTACTCGCGTCGTTGGCTGAAACGCAGTTTCAGACCGCTTTGCCAAAGGGCGAGTAAGAGTAAGAGTAAGATTGCGATTGTCGGAGGAACCCCATGATCACCAAAGACGAACTGATCAAACGACAACTGGAAAGTTACGAACTGTTCCACAAGGCGGGTATCTTCATCACGGAAGAGGAAAAAAAGGCGATTGAGATTGCCGACTTCAACCTGAACCAGTTCGAGAAGATCGGTTTAGGTGTGCTGGTCTACGTCAACACGCAGCGCTGCTGCGCCAAGGAACTCGCTATGCTGCCGCGCCAGACCTGTCCCGAACACCGTCATCCGCCGGTCGGCAGCGACCCCGGCAAGGAAGAAACCTTCCGCTGCCGCTGGGGTAAGGTATTCCTTTACGTTCCCGGTGAGAGAACTAATAATCCCCATTGCAAAGCGCCGTCCGAGCGCGAAAACACCTTCACCGTCTGGCACGAAATCGAGTTGAATCCCGGCGACCAATATACGATTATGCCCAGCACGCTGCACTGGTTTCAGGCTGGCGACGAAGGTGCGGTGGTCAGCGAGTTTTCGACGCGCAGCACGGATGAGAACGACGTCTTCACCGACCCTGAGATTCAGCGCATGACGAAGGTGGTGGAATAGACCACATGCTATTTCGTGGCACCTCACTGAGCGAGTCCGACCTCACCAGCGGGCGCGTTCTCACAACACACTGGACGCTGCGGGCGGAGTATGCGTGGGACGAGGGGGTGGCGGTTGGGCGTTACCTCGCCGCGCTGAAAGAGGGGGTGATTTTGGGCGTGTGCTGTCGGCGCTGCGACCGCACGGTCGTGCCGCCGCGCGTGTTCTGCGAGCGGTGTTTTCACCCGATGAGCGAGTTCGTGCCGCTTGCGGACACGGGCACGGTCAACACCTTCTCGCTGTGTTACATCACGTGGGACATGCAGCGCGTCACCGAGCCGCTCATCCCCGCCGTCATTGACATTGACGGCACCTCCCCCCGCGTCGGCATTTTGCATCTACTCGGCGAAGTCGAACCCGACTCCATTCACGTTGGGATGAACGTCAAAGCGGTGTGGAAACCAGTGGAGGAACGGACGGGGGCGATTACGGATATACGTTACTTCAAGCCTGTTTGACGGGCACGGAATCGTTGTGGTAAACTCACCTCGGTGGAAGAGGGTGTTGCGTATGGCAAAGCCGATGTTGGAATGGGAACTCCCGGAACAAGGGCGCAAACTCCCACCTCGCGAGAAGCACACGATGCTGGACTTCGCACGCTTTCTGGCGGCAAAGCGAGAAGAGGAATCGGATGAGGTGGTGGACTTAGAGCACCTAACAAAACCCAGAGTTGAAACTCTGGGCTACTCTTACGAAGTCCCGATGCATCGGGACTGCCGGGGGTGACTGGCTCACCCCTTTTTCAGTCCCGATGCATCGGGACTTTGTGAAAGTAGCCCACGATTTCAATCGTGGGACAAAAGGGAGCGACACAGGTTTTGTGAGGCACTCTTAATCGCTTAAAAAACGTTTCAAGCAGTTAGCCAAGATGAACTCATGTTAAACTCCATCCCCCCTCCAACCGACCTCCGCGCCTGGCGCGGGGCAATGCCTGTCGAGAGCCGCTATACTTACGGCTTGGCGGGCGAGCGATTCTTCCGCGAAATCAAGGACCACGCGCGCCTCATGGGGACGCGCTGCGCGGCGTGCGGGTTGACGTTCGTGCCCGCGCGGGTGTTTTGTGAGCGGTGTTTTGCGGAACTGACGGAGTGGGTGGAAGTCAGCACGCACGGTATCGTTCACGCCGTCACGGTTGTGCCGCAGGGCGACGGGTATCGCGTCGTTGCCTTTGTGCAACTGGACGGCGCGGACGGCGGGTTGGTGCATGAGTTGGACGTTCCGCCGGAAAACGCCTACATCGGTTTGCGCGTCGAAGCCATTTTCAAGCCAGCGGCAGAACGCATCGGTTCGATTTTGGACATTCTGCATTTTCGCCCGGAGTCACAGGGTCAATGAGTCAATGGGTTAATGGGTCCATAGCATGGCTGCGTTACGTCGGCGCGGCGCTGCTCATTATCAGCGCGCCGCTCGGTTGGCTCAATCAGCCGTGGGGCGATTGGACACGGGGCATGGCGTGGAAGCCGCTGTCCGCGCCGGGTGATGCGAAGTTTACGCTGATTTCGCTGGGGATGCTCTCGGTCGTCCTTGCGTTCGTTGCGCTCCTCCCCTCCTCTCGCCGCTTTGCGCTCGCGCTGTCTGCTGCTGCTCTCCTCGTGCTTCTTCTGCCCGTTCGTCAAATCCTTTTTGCCCACGTTCCGCTGTGCGAAAAACTATCTGACGATGCCCGGCAAAAATCATCTGTGCTTCAATTCGACGCGAGCGCGTTGGGCGGCAACGTCGCTCACGACCTTGACTTTCCGCCCATCGGCAGTGAAAACGTTCTGGCGCGTCTGGAGAGTCTGCAACGTCTGATGGGCTGGGGCTGGTATGTCGCGGCGGTGGGCGTCGTTCTTCTCGCGGTCAGCGGATGGCGCGACGCGCATCGCCCGCTGTCCATTGTTCTCGTTGTCGTCCTCGTCGTCGCGCTCGGCAGTGTTCGCGGACTCGTCGCCGAATTCTATCAATGGCGTGGCGATGTGGCGTTGGCAAGGGGCAATTACGAAAACGCGCTGCGTCACTATCGCCATGCAACGCGGTGGAATGAAAGTCTTGACGACACGGAACACCTGCGCTTACGTCGCGGGCAGTGCGAATCCGTAGGAAGCGGACGCCGCGCCGTTTCCGCATCAGCCGACGCTCACCTCTACCGCGCGCAGGTGCTCGCCGACCGGCGCGATTTCGCCCGCGCGATGGCAGAATACGCGCAAGCCCAGCAGCGCGTTCCGCGGTCGGTTGTTATCAAACGCCTCTGGGCGTGGGCGCGGGTGCGGTGGGGGCTGAACCTCTACCGCGAGGGCAGCGTCTATCTCGCTATTCAACAATGGAACAAAGCAATAGAAACGGATGCTCACCAACTGCAAGCCCATTTCTATCTGGCAAAGGCTTACTACGATGCGCGCGACGAACAGGCGGCGATTGAACACAACCTCGCCTTTCTCAAACGCTGCCGCGACAAGTTTCTGCGCAGTGAAGCGTTGAGCAACTTGGGGGATTGTTACTTCCGTCAGCGCGACTTCGTCACGGCGCGGCAGATGTATCAAAAATCGTTGAAGCAGTATGACGACATCTCTTACCGCCTCATCAACTTCCGGGCGCGACGGGGGTTGACGGGGATGTGAGGCGTCTTATCCATTTTGCGTAAGTCTACTGCTCTCTTCCTCATCTTCCTCTGCGGCGGCTGTGTGGGCGGATTCGTATATTACACCGCCTTCGGATACGTGCCGCGTGCGCACCGGCTCGCGTGGCGGGCGGAGTGGATTGACGCCGATGCGTCGGCTTCGCAGGTTTACGCGCGCAAGACGTTTTACCTTTCTCGCCCGGTGCGCAACGCTTGGCTGCAGGTGATGTCGCCGGATACGTTTTCGCTTTACGTCAACGGGCGTCTCGTTGCGACGGAGAGCAACACGTCGTATTACGCGGCGGGCATCTTCGACCTCACGCCGTTTCTCACAACGGGCAAGAACGTCATCGCCCTCCGCGCTGCCCGCACAACCTATCCTGGTGAACCGAAGGTGATTGCTGAGGGCGCATGGGAGGACTGGTCGGGCAATCGCGGCGAGATACGGACCGACGGCGGTTGGCGCGTCGCTACGCACGAAGAGCGTCAGCGCAGTCTCGCATGGTGGTACGACAGACAATTCGACGAAAGCGGCTGGCAGCGCGCTCGCACGCGGGGACGCCCGATGCGCTCGGAGCAAGGGAAGGTGCGGGCGCTGCCTGCGTTGTTCCAGCGTCCCCTCTCAGCGCGTTGGATTTGGGCGCGTGACAGCGACGCCGCCGCGTTGAGTTTTCGTCGCCATTTCCACCTTCCTGCCCGCCCGCGAGAGGTCTGGCTGGGCGTTGCCACAGGTCAGGCGTTCACGCTGCTCATCAACGGCGTGATTGCCGCCAGCAGCGACGCGCTCGCCACGCCCGCCCCCGATAGTTTCGGCATGACCTTCTACGACGTGACGCCGCTCGCTCGCAAAGGCGACAACGTGGTGCAAGTCACGACGCGCGGCGAAGCGTGGCAGCGCGGGTTGCTCGTCGAAGGCGTTGCCGTCCTCCCGTCGCGTCCACTCAAATGCTTCGGCTCCGATGAGTCGTGGGAAAGTTCTCAACCGCAGAGGACGCAGCCTGTGGCAGTGATGACCACCATCCCAACTTACGCCCGCGACGTTCTCCAACGCAACGCGGGCGACGCCAATCCCCCCGCCGCGTCGCTGTGGAAACTGCGCGTTCCCGCGATGGCGTTCATGCTGTTGGGCGGGCTACTACTGCTGTTGCTGTCGTGGGGATGGAGTAGAGCATTGACGCGCAACCTCTCACGCGACCCCGAAGAATTACTGGCGTTTGACGCGCTGTGTCACGGCATCGTCACGTTGTTTCTCGTCTTCCTCTTCCTCCTCCGTTACGACGTGCGCCTCGACCTAACTTTCCCGTTTCAGTGGCAATTCATCGGCATCGCGTTGGGACTCCTATTCGCCGCCAAGTTACTTCAGGTTTTCCAACCCGCCAACCCCAGCCAACCAGAGCCAACCCCAGCCAACCAGAGCCAACTCTTCCTCCACCCTTATCTGCGCTGGTCTTTTCTCCTCCTCCTCCTCCTCACCGGCTTCGCCCTGCGTCTGCGCGACGTGCGCCGCGACGCGCTGGTGCCGGACGAAGTCACCCAAGCCCTGCAATCGTTGGGCGTGTTAGAGCGCGGCTATCCCAGCCTGGCGATTTCCGACGCCATCGGCGAGCGTCCCGTGCTGGCAAGCCCGCTGCTGGCTTACGTTGAAGCCGGTTCGTTTGCCCTGTTCGGCAGAAACGAATTCGCCGCGCGTCTGCCGCAGGTGTTATTCGGAACGTTGATGATTCTGCTCGTTTATCGCGTCGGGCGGGAGATGTTCGACGAACGGGTGGGGTTGTTCGCCGCGTTCCTTTACACTTCTTCGCCGTGGGCGATAGTGTTCGCGCGACTCGCAAGGTATCCGCAGCAACTCCAGTTGACGACGCTGCTGGCAGTGTGGAGTTTGTATCGCGCCTTGAAAGAGGAGCGCGTGTCCGCGCGCGCGGCGGCTTTCTTCGCGTTGAGCGTTCTCGGCTGCTACTTCACGTGGGAAGCGTCCGTGTTGATGATGCTGCCGTTGTTCTTCGCGGCTTTGTGGCTGCGCGGAACGCAATGGCAGTGGCTCAAAGAAAAAACGACGTGGGCGAGTCTGGGCGCGATTGCGCTGGTCATCCTCGTCTATCGCCTGCGCCGGATGATGGTCAACCCGTTCGTTTACGTCATTGGCACCAACGTCGGGCAAGTGTCGTTGGGGCTGACCGTTACGCAGCCCGGCTTTGATTGGCTCGCATACGTGGATAACTTCCTGTTGCTGGAAAGCCAACTCGGGCTCTCCGTCGTCGCGTTGTTCGGCTGGCTGCTCACGATGCGCGAGAGAGTCATCACGTTTCTGTTCATCGTGTTGATGGGACAACTTCTCGCCAAAACCTTACTACTGCCTCTCGCGGCGGTACGCTACACCTACGAGGTCATGCCGCTTCTCGTGCTGCTGGCGAGCGGAGCGTTGTTTCGCGTCAAGGACGAATACTTGAACGCCGTCGGTTCGGAACGACACGGAATCCGTTCCCTACCGCTGCGCGGCGCGGCGTCGTTGATGAACGCCAGCGCGTTGGCGGTGGTGGCGTTGACCAGCCTGGCGTTTCCGCTGAAACTCTACAACCTGCCCGGCGCGCATCCCGCGTCGCAGGTGCGACCGGGCGTTTACCGCGACCCGAATTATCAGAGGGCGAGCGCGTTCATCAAGCGTCACGCCCAGCCGCATGACGTCATCGTCGCCACCCACCCGCAAGCCGCGCAGTTCTACTACGGTCGCTGTGACTATTTTCCAGAGACTTCGCTTCAACTCTCTCTCATTTACTCGCCTCAATTGCAGCAACCCGTCCATCGCATTGTCGGCTGCCCCGTGATTTACACGCTGGATGGGCTGAAAACGGTTTTCTCACGCAACTCACACGTCTGGTTTCTCGTCAAGGAGGATAGGTTTGAGGCTCTGTGTGACGAGCAGTTCGTGAATTACTTCTTGCGCGTGACACGGTGCGTATATGAACATCGCGGCGCGCGGGTTTATCTGTGGGAGAGATGAAGATGAAACAGCGAAACAGCGAAGGGGTGAATGGGAGAAACGCTTGGCGTGTGGTCGCTTTCTCAGCGTTCATCGCTGTCCTCCTATGGGCAGCCGACGGACGGAGCGCCCCAACGCGCGGTCCGCAAGGCTACGGCATTTTCCAGCATATCCACTACACGCACCAGCAGAAAGAGCCGACGGTCAACATTGACCATCCGCTGCTCGCGGGGGTCGAGGTCGGTTTCAAGTGGGCGACGTTGGAACCGCAGGAGGGGCAATACAATTGGGCGCCGATTGAGCGCATTCTCAAGCCGTGGGGCACGGCAGGGAAGAAAGTCATCATCATGCTAAAGACCGTGCAGAAAAGAGGCGAAGACCCCGACGCGCCAAGCGCAACGCCGCAGTGGGTGTTTGACGCGGGCGCGCAGCGCATCGTGGACGAGGGGACGAACTACCCGATTTATTGGGACAGAGTATATCTCGCCAAGTTGAGCAACTTCCTCCGCGCCTTTGCGAAAAAGTACGACGGACATCCTGACATCGAATTCATCGAAGCGGGCTTGGGCGCGTTCGGGACGACGAAGTTGGTCGGACCTAAGCGTCTGATGGACGAATACGCCGCGCGCGGCTACACGCCGCAGGTGTGGACGGACACGGTGATGAAAATTCTGGACCTGCACCGCGCCGCCTTTCAGCGCACGCCGATTGCGGTCGCGTTGAGCGCGTTCCAGCGCGAGGGCGATGACAGCGATGAGTGGGTTGAAAAAATTGCCCGCTATGCCGCGTCGAAAGGCATCATCCTCTACCATCACGGCTTGATGGCGAATGAGCGTTTCGCGAACAAACCCTTCGCCAGACTCTTCAGCGAACTGGGCAAGCGGACGAAAACCGCCTTGGGCTTGGACGGTCCTTCCGTCCCCAAGAACAAGCCCAAACGCCGCGACTTTGGCGAGATTGACGACATCGTGCGCACCGCCATCGGCGGCACGGCGGACGTCCCCCGAACCAAAGTCAGTTACATGACTTTTTACGTGGACGACGTGACCGCATCGAACCCCAACAGTCCACGGGCGCGTCCTGAATACGTGGATGCCTTCAAATGGTTACACGGTCAGTTGCGGCGCAGTTGACACCTCTCCCCGATTCGGCTATAATCCCGTCGAACACAAACTTCATGGAGGGTTGGAAAATGGCAAGTGTCAAAATCACCTTCATCGGTCATGCGTCGTTTCTGTTTGAGGCGGACGGGGAGAAGGTTTTCTTCGACCCGTGGCTCGCGCCGGAGAACCCGGTGGCGAAGATGACGTTGGACGACATCACCGAAGCGACGACGGTGTGCGTCACGCACGGGCACATTGACCACCTCGGGCAAGCCATCGGCATCGTGAAAAAGACCAACGCCTGCCTGATTTGCAGCCCCGAGGTCGGGATGTACTGCGACCTGCACGGCATCCCTTACGACGAGGAGCCGACGATGTACGCGCTCAACGTGGGCGGTTCGGCGAAGTGGGGCAAGGCAAGTTACACGATGGTTCCCGCCTGCCACTCAACGAACATCATGGGGGACGAATACCGTCAGAACAAAACGATGATGCCCGACGGACAGACCGTCGGTTTCGTCATCGCCTTCGACAACGGTATCGTCCTCTACGACTCCGGCGACACGGGCGTCGTCATGGACATGCAAATCATCGAGCGGCTCTACCAGCCGGAGTTGTGCATCATGCCAGCGGGCGGGCAGTACAACATGGGCATTCGCGAGTTCGCGCTGGCGTGCGAGTTCCTCAAGCCGAAAGTCGTCATCCCCTGCCATTACGATACCTTCCCGCGCCAGCGGCAGGACATCGAAAAACTCAGAGAAGCCGTCGCTGTCGCCTCGCCGGGCACGCAGGTCGTGAAGATGCTGCCAGGGGAGACGTGGACGTATGAAAGGTAGAGCATGAACGTTGTCCTCCCGGCGGAGAGCGACTATCCGGCGGAGGTGTTCCGCACCGACTTGCCGCCCGCCTTGCGCGTCGGCTGCGCGCGGGCGTATTTCAAGACGAACGCGGTGGCGCGCGGCATTTTTCGGCGGCGCACCGAGGTCGCGTTTGAGTTGATGCCGCCACGCTGCGAGCGCGCCTTGGACGCTGGAACAGGCGCGGGATTTCTGCTGCCCGCCCTATCGGGGGTGGCGGACGAAGTGGAAGGCGTGGATCTCTCACCCGTTCTTCACTTTGCCCGTGCCATGCTCGACAAACGCGGCGTCCGCAACGTGCATCTCGCCAACGCCGACCTGCTGCGCCTGCCATTTCACGCGGGCGCGTTTGACGTGATTGTGTGTTTGAGTGTCATCGAGCACATTCCCGACCCGGCGGCAGCGTTCGCCGAGATGGGGCGCGTGCTGCGCGATGATGGCGCGCTCATCGTGGGCTATCCGCTGGAGCACGCCGTGTATCATTTCTTCAAATCGCTTTGCCGCGCCCACAACCGCCTGCGTCGCGGACGACGGCGTCACGCCGCAGGCGAGTGGTTTCACCCGCACGTCTCTGACTACCGCCGCATCGAGGGGAGTTGGGACAACACCTTCCGCGTGGACGCACGTCGCAACGTCGGAGTCGTCGGCGTTCCGCTTTACCGTTTGTTGAGGCTGGTGAAGAAAGCATAGGTTTTGGGTTCTGAGTTCTGGGAAACAACCCCAAAGCCCAAAACCCAGAACCTAAAACCGTGAGAATGTTATGAAAGTCGCCGTCACCGGCGGCAGTGGTCGCATTGGGCGTTTTATCATTGACGAACTTTTGGCGCACGGATACGAGGTGCGCAGCATTGACCGCGTTCCGCCGGAGCATCACAAAGTCGAGTTCTACCGCGTGGACATGCAGAACATCGGCGACGTGTTTCAGTTGTTCCACGACTGCGAAGCCGTGATTCACATGGCGGCGTATGCGAGTCCCTACGGTCTGCCGCCCGCCGTCGTTTACGCGAACAACACGATTTCGAACTACAACGTGCTGGAAGCCGCCGCGAAGATGGGCATCAAAAAAGTATGCATGGCGTCCAGCGTCAACGCCATCGGCTTGTCGTACAGTCGCCATCCGCACTACGATTATTTTCCGATTGACGAAAATCACCCGCAGCGGGTGGAGGACTGTTACAGTTTGTCTAAGTTAGTGGGCGAGATGCAGGGCGATGCGTTTGCGCGGTTGTATGGCGACATGACCTTGAGCAGTTTTCGTTTTCATGGCGTCATCGTGCCGGGGCACTACGAACACTGGCGCACCCACCCACGCACGCCGCGCAAGGACCAGAGTTTGGGGGGTTACACCGACGTGCGCGATGCGGCGCGCGCCTGCCGTCTGGCGATTGAGGCGGACTTCAAAGGACACGAGGCGTTTTTCATCATTGCCGCTGACACGAACAGCCGCACGCCCAGCCTTGAACTCGCAGAGCGGTTTTATCCCGACGTTCCCATCACGGGCGACCTGTCTGGGTTCAACAGTTTCTTCAACTGCGAGAAGGCGAAAAGATTGTTAGGCTGGACGCACGAGCACTCGTGGAGGACGTCGGACTAAAGCAGTGAACGGGAGGGGTGGAGTGTTGGAACAATCCCACCGTTCCAATACCCCATCCCGAGCAGGGCAGTGAGGCAGAGATGGCAGTCATCACCATGTCCCGCGAATTGGGCAGCCGGGGCATAGACATCGCGGCGCGCGCCGCTGAGTTGTTGGGATATGAAGTGGTGGACAAACGGCTCATCACCGAGGTCGCGCGCGCGGCGAACGTCCCCGAACACGAAGTGGAACAGTTCGACGAACAAGAGGAATCGGGGATCAAGGCGTTTCTGTTGGGGTTGCTCTTTGACGAGGGAACGAGAGAAACAACGGAAACCTATCCGTCCTACGTGTGGGCGATGGACTTCCCGTATCAGGTTCCCCTCTACCTGCCGCCGCAGGAATCGGAGACGACGGAGGAGGTTTACTTTCTGGACCGCGCGCAGTATCTTCAGTTCACCCAAGCGACGATTCATCGGTTGTATCAGCACGGCAACGTCATCATCGTCGGTCGGGCGGGCATGATGGTGCTGCGCGATATGCCCGGCGTTCTCAGCGTGCGCGTGTTTGCCTCCGAAGAGTTCCGCGCTGAAGCGGTCATGGCAGCCGAAGACGTTGACTATCAGACCGCGCTGCAAAAGATCCGTGACAGCGACCGCCGCCGCGCCGCCTACATTCGCCGTCACTATCACGTCCAGTGGGACGATGCCAGCCTTTACCACCTTCTCATCAATGCCGAGCGCACCAGCATTGAAACAGCCGCCCAGACCATCGCCGCTGCCGCCAAGTCACTGGAAGCGAAACATCATGCCGCACAGTCTCAAGGATGAGGAACACCTTTCCGTCCTCAGCCGTCTAATCCGTTGGTCAACGGGTCAATGGGTCAATTGGTTCATCGGTTCATTAGTTCATTGACTCATTGACCCATTGACCCGTTGACCAATTCGGGTGTTCATGGTGTCCGACGAGGAATTGATGGCGCGGGTGGTCAAGGGCGATACGCAGTCGCTCGGCGTGCTGTTCGAGCGGTATCAGCAGCCGCTGTTCGGCTTTTTGTATCGCCTGCTCAACGACCGCACCGTCGCCGAAGACCTGTTGCAGGACACCTTTTTCCGCATCTACGACCGCCGCCGCACCTACCAGTTGGGAATGAAGTTTTCGACGTGGATGTTCACCATCGCCAAGAACCTCACCACCGATTACTTCAAACACTCCGCACGCCGCGAGATGCCGGTCAGCCAGATGGTGACAAACGACGGCAACGAGAAGGAGGTGGAACACTTCATCGAAACCTCCGACGTCGTCGAGGACTGGCAGAAAGCCGAACTCGTCCACGCCGTCCGGCAAGCCGTCAACAGCCTGCCGGAAGACCAGCGCACCATCATCGTCCTGCGCGAGTATCAAGGCTTATCCCACCGCGAAATCGCCACCGTCGTCGGCTGCACCGAAGAAGCCGTCCGCGTCCGCGCCCACCGCGCGCGGCAGGTGCTCAAACGGTTGCTCGCACCGTTCGTGGAGACGGCGACGACGCATGAATAAAATGAGATGAGGCAGGGTAATTCCCCGATTTTCTGCTTTTGTGTTTACAACTTCCCCAGCCGCGCTATAATGGAAACAGAACTTCACGGAACGAGTGGTGGGCGGTGAGGTGGGCGTTCCGACGACTGTCGGAGTGAATCTGCCATGCAACGGCAAAACGACCAAGCGAGCGTAACCACAAAGCGAAATCATCTTTCACCTCAAGACGTATGGGGGGGGGTACACTTTTAGCCCGCCTCGCTCGATGCGTTGCTGTCGGTGTTGCGCTCCTCCTGCTCTTCGCTCTGGCTTCCACCACCCAACTACCTAACCACCGAACCACCAACGCCTCTTTGTCCCGCGCTGCCGCTGACCCCGCCTATCGCGCGGCGATGCAGGCGGCACAACAAAAACGTTATCACGATGCCCTGAACTCGTTTGAACGTCTCGCTACTGCTCAACCCGATTCTGCCGTCGGTGCGCTGGCGCACTACCAAATCGGCTACTGCTATCTCGCCCTGAAACAGAAGCAACACGCTCTCACCGCGTTTGAGCAGTTCGTTCGCTTGCATCCCCACACCCCGCTCACCGCTCCCGCACAGGAGAAGATTCGCCAACTCACGCTACACGCAACACGCGATATGCAACAAACATCACGTTTCACGTTTCACGCTTCACGTGCCGACTGCGGTCCCGCCGCCTTGCTCGCCGTCTGCCAGCGTCTGGGCGTGACCGCAACGAAAGAGGAACTCTCCCGCTTGGCAGGCACGGACGCCACCGGCACGACGATGGCAGGGTTGGCAAAGGCGGCGAAAGCGAAAGGGTTAAAGACGGAGGGGCTGTGGGTGGACGAGACAGCCTTTCAACACACCCGCCTGCCCGCGTTGGCATGGGTCAACGGCAATCATTGGGTGGCAGTGTTTGAAGTCAACCGGGGTCAGGTCACACTCTTCGACCCCGCAAAAGAGAAAGAAGAAACTGTCGGCTTACCCGACTTCCAGCAGCGATGGGACGGACATCTGCTGCGCGTCTGGCAAGAAGGTCAATGAGTCAATGAGTCAATGAGTCAATGAGTCAATGAGTCAATTGGTCAGTGGTCAGTGGTCAGTGGTCATTTCCATCGGAGGTGTGTCATGCGTCGCCTACTCAAATCTCGTTCTGCCAAAGTGGTATCATGGTTTGTGGTGTTCTCATTCGTATTCACGTTTCTGCCGGCGAAAGAAAGTCTGGCAGACGCGCTGACGAAAAGCATCCAGCGTTGGCAACAAGAGCGCAAAGGACGTTCGCGCCCGTTGACCCTTGCCGAGATGCGCGTCCTCAAAGGCGGGCAGGGACCCATCCAACCCAGCGACGAGGCGGGGGCGGGCGTCCCCGAATCGTGGGAGGGCAGCGACCCGGCGTCGCCGTTCAGCAAGGTCAACGTCGGCAGCGGCAATCTGTTCACCTCGATTCCTGTCGCGGGCTTCGCCGGGCGCGGACTCGACATCGGCTTGACCCTGCACCACAACAGCAGCGACCTGAACACCTCCGCACCGCTCTCGGCGGGGTGGACGCACTCGTACAATATCACCTTGACGGAGTCGCAGCCGGGCGGGGGCGATGTCACCGTGCGCGAGGGAACGGGACGCCGGCACACTTTCCTGCGCAACGCCGACGGTTCTTACACTCATCCCGCGGGCGTGTTTGAGACGCTGGTGCAGAATGCCGACGGCACTTACACCCTCACGCGGCACAGTCAGGTCCAACTCAACTTCGATAGTGCCAACCGTCTGAGCACGATGGTGGACCCCAACGGCAACACGGTCACCCTGTCCTACAACGCGCAGGGGCAACTGACCTCGGTGACCGAAGCGTCCGGCAAGGCGTTGTCCTTCGCCTACAACGGCGAGGGGAAATTGTCCGCCGTGACCGACCCGCTCAATCGCACCGTCTCGTTCACCTACGATGGCTTGACGGGCTACCTCTACACCGTGACCTATCCTGACAACACGACGTTAACGTTCACGTATGACGTGCAGGGGCGGATCTGGAGCATCACCGACCCGCGTGGGAACGTATGGGAGTATGACTACGACATGGATGGGCGCATCGTGGAAGCCCACCATCCCGGCACGGGGCAGAACGCGCTGCGCACCTACACTTGGTTGGGCAACGGGGTGGACGTGACCGACCAGACGAACAAAGTGGTGGGGTATCGCAAGAACGCCAACGGGGAGTTGAGCCAGGTCATCATTGACCCCTCCGGTTTGGCGTTGACCAGCAGCGCGAGTTACGACAGCCAGCACAACGCCACCAGCGCCACCAATCCGCGCGGCTACACCACGACGACGACCTACGACAACAGCGGCAACGCGCTGAGTGTGACCGACCCGCTGAATCGCACGGTGACGATGACCTACGACAATCGCAACAACCCGCTGACGGTGACGGACAACGCCGGGCACGTGACGCAGTACGCCTACGACGCACACGACAACCTCACACAAGTCACCGACGCGCTCAACAACCAGACGACTTACACCTACGATGCTTACGGCAATCGCCTGACGCAAACTCTGAATGGGCACACGACGACGTTTGGCTACGACAGCACAGGCAACCTGACTTCACTGCAAGACGCGCTTGGCAACACCACCAGTTTCAGTTATAATGCAGTGGGATGGCGGACGAGTCGGACGGACGCGCTGAATCGGACGACGAACTACAGTTATGATGTAATGGGGCAATTGACCACCATCACCTACCCGAACAGCAGTCAGGTGACTTACACTTACGATGCAGCAGGTAATCGCACCCAGATGGTGGACAGCACGGGAACAACGACGTGGACGTATAACGCCCGCAATCTGGCGACCAGCGAAAGCAAGGGCGGAGAGGGCATCACCTACTCGTACGACGATGCCAGTAGAAAGACCAGCCAGACCGACCAAGCGAACGTCACGACGAGTTACAGTTACGACGCCGCCGGACGGTTGACCAGCGTAACGGCAGACGGGAAAACGACGACTTACGGCTACGACGCCAACAGCAACTTGACAACTCAGACCAACCCGAACGGCACGACGGTAACGCAGACGTTCAACAATGCCGATGAGTTGACCAGCCTCGTCAACAAGAAAAGCGACGCCAGCACGCTGAGTCAGTTCAGTTACACCTACAACAGCGACGGACTCAGAAGCCAAGTCAACGAAACCCTGGGCAGCCAGACGGCGACGGTGACCTACACCTACGACGCGCTGCATCGGCTGAAAGACGAAGTCCGCACCGGAGCGGATGCCTATGAGAACCACTTCACGTACGACGCCGCCGGGAATCGGCTGACGTGGAACGACGGGGTGGGGACGACGACCTACACCTACGACGCCGCCGACCGCCTGACGCAGGACGGCAACACGACCTACACCTACAACGCCAACGGCAGCCGCATCACGAAGACGTTGAACGGCAGCACAACGAACTACAGTTACGACTTTGACGAGCAACTCACGCAAGTTGCCTCGCCGACAACGGGCACCAGCAGTTTCTCGTATGACGGTTCAGGCAGACGGGTGAGTCGCACCAACGGCGGCATGACCACGACGTTCCACTTCAGCGGCAGCAGCATTACGACGGAGAAGCAAGGGGCGAACGTCGTCGCACACTACGTCTACGGCGCGAACCGCGTCAGCCGCGATGCGAGTGGCAGTTACGAATACTACCACAATGATGGCTTAGGCAGCACGCGGCAGTTGAGCAACGACAATCAGAGCCTCACTCAGACAACGACATTCGACGCGTTTGGGAACATCGAGAGCAGCGCGGGCAGCAGCAGCAATGCCTACAAGTATGCTGGGCAGTGGGGCTATCGTAACGACGGCGACGACGGGTTGATGCATGTGGGAGCGCGGTATTATGACCCGCTGGTGGGGCGGTTCATCAGTGCGGATAGTTACTTGGGGGAGATGGGGAATCCGCAGAGTTTGAATCGGTATGTATATTGTGAAGGAGATCCAGTTAATGGAGTAGATCCAAGCGGGCGCAGACCCGTGTGGGTAAATAGAGTTGCGAAGTTGATACAAGAAGCCGTTGAATTCTGTACTCCTTCAACGACAGGTGCATGGGTACTTACAGGAAGTCTAACTATCGTTGGGACTATCACTGCGTGGCCGTACATCTTGAACGATCAACCTTCCCCAGGCATAGGGGGAGTTTTAGGTGATATTGGCGCGATAGCAGGAGGAATTGGATTGATTACAGCGGGGGTAGGTATTGCAATAGCTGCGAGTCCAGCAATTGTTATGATTGGAGCTGGTGTAGCTATTGGTACAGGAGTTGCCGTGATTGGCAGAGGGATCGGTAACTTTATCGACAGGATCACAGATCGGCTCTACCCAATCGAGAAGTAACTTTAAACAATGGGCAGAGGCAACCTTCCTCTGCCCATTGTTAGATTTAGATAGGATGATGAGCCCATGCCATTATCTGCCTCTTTCCCAGAGCATATATTGGTCGCCTCACTTTGCCTTTTCTTAGATATGTGGTTAGTTGTCGTTTGGCGGCAATCTTCCATTAAGAAAACTCATAAGCAGACCCAGCAACACTGGTTATTGTGGCTATTGTTGGGGTTGTTGCTGATAATTGCTTTTTTAGTGTTATTGCTGCATGGGGGTCTTTCACGTTCACGTTTGATTGATGCTTTCTCCTTTATTGGAACTCTTAACGTATTTGGAGTGCTAACATTCGGTATATTTGGATTAGTTTATCTTTTGCTTAACTCTATGCGCAAAGAATCATGGAGAGAATCAGAAGACGCCTTTGCTGGCTTAGTTGGGATGATAGCAGGTTGGATATGGTGTTATTGGGGAATAATTCGCCCCAGTCAATTTACTTCCCAACGGCTTTTGGGAATATTCTGGATTTCCGCTATAGTATATGTGTTCGCTAAGATAATTGCAAGTCGTCTACGACAACGGCCGCATCAGTCGTGACGCGAGCGGGAGTTACGAATACTACCACAGCGAAGGCGTCGGCAGCACGCGGCAACTGAGCAACGACAGCCAGAGCGTCACGCAGACGACGACCTACGACGCCTTCGGCAACATCGAAAGCAGCGCAGGCACATCGAACAATGCCTACAAGTACGCAGGTCAATGGTTCTATCGCAATGATGGCGACGATGGGCTGATGCACGTCGGAGCGCGGTATTATGACCCGCTGGTAGGACGGTTCATTACGGCAGACCCGATACATTACGGACCCAATTGGTATATCTACGCCAATAATGACCCAGTTAATCTTGTCGACCCCAAGGGACATAAACCTAGCCCAGCGGGTGGTCTTTTGCACTTCGCAGAGGGAATAGGAATCGGCGCGACGGGAGTGGGTGTGATTGCAGGTGGTGCTACAACAACTACCACGGTCACAACCACGACAACGACAACGACGACGGGTATTCTATGGGGACTCTACACTAAGACTATAGTGGCGGAGACCGCTGCTGAAACTACCACAGCGATTGTTGGTGGCAGTGCATTGGTTACGGGCGTAGGTGTGGCAGCGGTGGTGGTAGGCATCGCTCTCGCTGCCTATGGTGCTTATGAGGTCTCAGATTGGTGGGTAAATAATACCAACTGGGGGCAGGGAGTGACTGATTGGCTTGGAAACGTGATCTACAAGATTACCGATGGTCGCTAACCAAGCACTCACATTGGTTCAAGAGGACCCTATGAGTCTGTGCATATCGCCAGATGAGAGTGCCTAATAAAACCTGTCACCCTGAGCGTAGCGAGGAGTCTCAAACGGCGAGATTCTTCGCTGCGCTCAGAATGACAATCAGGTTTTGTTAGGCACTCTTAGACACCTTCCTCGTCAGGATGTTTCGGATAGTTGCTCCTCAACGAGAGGGTATTCTTGGGGAGTCACTGGTTGTGAGGTGGACAGGAGATGAGTGTCGGAGTGCCGTTAATAGCCGTAATTGTAAGTGTTTTATGTCTTTGGGCTGCTTGGTGGCAGTATCACAGAGGACTCAAGGTTATCCAGATCCCTCCTCAGACCTCCCCTAAGCCGGGATTTACTGAGGTGACAGCTACTGTGACGTTTGAGGAGCATAAAGAGACTTTAATCATTCTTCACAATATGACCGTAAGGTCTATCAAAGCATGGACCAGGTCAATTGCCATACTTCTCAGTGTGGCATTTGCACAATGTTTGTCTGCTGTGTGGATGCTTTTGATTCAAATGAGCGAGATGCAGCGAGGTGAGTATCCCGGCAGGTTGTTTCAAATCGGTGTGATTGGATTCATTATAACATGGCTGGTATGGGCATGGATGTTTTGGAGATTGTATCAGAGCCGAGACAAAAAAGATATATCCACCTTTTAGTGACAGAGTAGGCAATCCATAAACTCACTTCTGCTGAACCCGATTCGCCCTCTCAACCTCCCGCTTCAGGAAGTTCAAGTCTGTGAACGGCGTACTACCGGTGGTGAACCAGCGGACGCGGCTGGTTTTGTCTATGAAGTAAGTGCCGTGCAGTTCGAGGTTCTCGAAGTCGTCGAAGGTTTTGTAGGCGTGGCGGGCGGTGAGTTGCGGGTCGGAGAGGAGCGGAAATGGGTAGGGTTTGCCTTCGCAGAGAACGCGCTGGTTGTCGGTGGGCGTGTCCGCGCTGATGGCGACGATTTCGGTGTCGAGCGCGTCGAAGGCATCTTTGTCTTTGGCGAATGAGTTCAGTTGTTGGATGCAATGCTGACACGTTCCGCCCAGATAGAAGATGACGATGAGATTTTTGCCCTTGTAGTCGGACAGACGCACGATGCGTCCATCGCGGTCTTTGAGCGCGAAACTCGGCGCGGGGACGGGTTCCCAGCGGGCGGGACCGTAGCGGTCTAACTGCCGATACACTTCAGCGCGTTCTTCGGCGGATGCCAACTGAATGGACGTTCCCAACGCCTTCATCCTCTGCAAGTGCGGCAGGTCGGGGTCGGCGAACTTCCAGACCTTTTGAAGTTTCTCACGCGCTTCAGCAGCGTCAGCGGTTTTACCTTGCATGAGACAGGATTCAATCAGTCCGCACAACGAAATGCCGCTGTTCGGCTTTTTCTGAAGCGTGGCGCGGAATGTGGCTTCGGCTTCACTCCACTTGCGGGCGCGGAGACAGGCGCTCCCGTAGGCTTCGCCGACGACGTTGGGATACGCGCCGGGGTCGCCAGAGAGGAAACGCTGCCGGTCCAAATCCGCTGCCTTTCTCAGCGCCGCCAGTCCGCCGTCAACGTCGCTGTCGGCGATTTGCAGTTGCCCACGCGCTTCCAGCGATGCGACTTCGAGAACGTTTCGCTCCGCTCCATTACTGTCGCGGCTCTGTTGGGCTTTGTTGAACAGCGCCTCCAACGCTTCGACGTTCTGCCGTCCTTCCCACAGGTGTCCCTTGCCGATGTGAGCTAATGCCGAAATGTAATGCTTCCAGCCCCGGTCGCTCACGGAGTCGCCCCAGTCGAAGTCCGTGTTCAACGCCTCATCCCACAGTTCGTAGCGAACAAGTGGACGCAGCATCGCCAGTCTCCCCTGTCCGGCGGGGCTGCCGTACTTCGGGTCGGGGGGGTTGTCAATCAGTTCGCGGCTCAACGCGATGGCTTCTCGCGGTCGACCGGCGTAACCCAAAATCGTGACGAGGTAATGTTGATTGTGCGTGTAGTTCCACGTATGCACGGGCAGCCAGAACTCGTCGCGCACGTAGCGGCGTTCGATGCGCGTGGCGGCGTCCATCGCAAACGCGGCGTCCGCCCACATGCCCAACTGCGAATAAATGTGCCCCGGCATGTGCTGCGCGTGTCCGATGTTCGGCGCGGCTTGCGGGTAAGCGCGGCAGTTGTCCAGCGCCTTATCGCCCTGCGGTCCATCGTAGATGTGAATGCGATAATGGTGCGCGCCGGGGTGCATGGGGTTCTTCGATAGAATCTCCAGAATGAGTTTGTCAATCTCCTCGCGCTTGCCGCCGGAATTGCGGAGGGCTTCAACGAGGAAGGCTTTCGCCTCCACATCGTCGGGATGCTTGCTGACCAATTCGCGCATGAGGTCAACGTAAGTGCCTTGGGGAAGATTGGTCACGTCTTTCGGTTTGTATTTCACGGCGAGGGCTTCGATGAAGCGACGTTCGCGGTCCGTCACCCGGTCCGCTTTTTTCAGCGCGACCTTGATGAACTCCGCGCCGCGTTCAGGGGCAGCGTATGCCATGCCCCAGTATGCCATCGCACAATCTTTGTCGAAGTAAGCGGCTTGGCGGAAGGCGCGTTCGGCTTCGAACCACCAGTAGGAATGGAGCAAGTTCAATCCCTGATTGAAGAACGCCTGCGCGTCCGCGCTCTTCGTCGTGACGGTCATCTGCGCGTTGCCCAGCGCGGTCATTTTCGTCGCAAACCGGCGCGGACCCTCGTTAAATGCCGCGCCCATGGCAGAATGGCTTTTGTCCACCGGCGAACCCGGGGGCGGGTTGTCGGCAGACGCAGCGGTCATTAGAGAGAACGTCAAGCACAGGCTCGCAGCCAAACGGCGCATCAAAATCATGGGATGTCTCCCTCGAAAATCGTCGGCATAGGATGCCGAACTGGTCTATCGCCCCCCTGCCCCCGTTGACGGGGGCTGTCCCCCGCCAGCGGGGGACGGGGGCGACGGCATCCCATGCCGTCATTTTCATGCGGCGTGGCGCGTCAACGGCGCATG
>FWPU01005067.1_pt1 | contig 25453 bp, 22 predicted proteins | sample 2228361 | NCBI WGS metagenome assembly FWPU01 (sample SAMEA103939777, study PRJEB20133) | metagenome | reverse complement strand
CAGGAAGTTTTTGAAGATATGGTAGTAACCTGCTACGAGCGTGGTCGCTGCCATGAACGCGGCTGGTAGCGCCGTTATTAGGCCATATATTGGCCTAGAGGACCGCCTCACAAGGTACCCTGTACCAACCACCAGTGCAAGGGTAGCGAGAAGTTGATTTGCAACGCCAAACATCGGCCAAATACTTGTAATATCATTCGCATACAAGAGGTATCCCCATGCGAGCGAAATCATACCACCTGTAAGGATAGCTGCTGGCCAATAGTTGACATCTCCGAGTCGTCGGTGAAATTTCCCACCAACCTCTTGCATTATATACCGTCCTACCCGGGTACCAGCATCAACAGTCGTCAGTATGAACAGTGCTTCGAACATAATCGCATAATGGTACCAATAAGCAATTAGGTGGTTCATGCCCGGCAGCCTTCCAAAGATATGGGCCATACCGATCGCTAGGGTCACTGCACCTCCTGTACGACCTGCGAGATCTTCGTTGACCATTCTTGAGAATTCCTGCAATTCGACAGGCACGATCCCTAACCGCTCCCACTTTGATGGATCCACATTGATTGCAAGATAGTCGCCCGGCAGAAGCACTGTGGCTGCAACGAGGGCCATAACACCCACAAATGTCTCCATCAGCATGGCGCCATAGCCTACGAACAAGGCCTCAGGCTCTTTTGCCAGCATCTTCGGCGTCGTTCCTGAGGCGACCAACGAGTGCCACCCAGAGATCGCCCCACAAGCAATTGTAATGCACACAAACGGCCACACTTTGCCTGGAATGATCGGCCCGCCACCACGTATAAATCCTGTAACGGCCGGCGCTCGAATCTCTGGACGCACCAGCAAAATGCCTAGCGCCAGCAACAGAATAGTTCCTATCTTCATGTATGAGGAAAGATAATCCCGAGGGGCGAGCAACAACCACACTGGCAACACAGATGCTAGAAATCCATAGATAGCAATCGCGATGGATAATTGGCTTTTGCTATACGTAAATACGTGAGCAACTCCTGAGTGATGTACCACCCCGCCAACTAAGACTGCGACCAAGACCAATACCACACCTACCGCTGATGCCTCAGCGACCTTCCCTTTGCGCCACACCTCCATGTGGATCCCGACCAGCATGGCAATCGGGATCGTAAGCAAAATCGTAAAAGTACCCCACGCACTTTCTGCCAAGGCATTAACCACCACCATGGCCAGGCCTGCTAACGCAGTGGTAACAATAAAAAGGATCGCCACCATGGTCACTGCACCAGATAGGGGCGAAAGGCACTCCTTAGCGATCTCTGCCAGCGATCGACCGTTCGAGCGAATCGAAGCGACGAGAATTACAAAGTCATGTACACCCCCTGCCAACACCCCTCCGATCAGGAGCCACAAGAGGCCCGGCAGATAACCGAATTGAGCTGCCAAGACCGGTCCAACCAGTGGTCCAGCACCAGCAATTGCAGCAAAATGATGGCCAAACGTTACATACTTATTGGTAACGTGAAAATTCTTGCCATCTTCGAGGCGCTGCGCCGGCGTCTCTGCATCTGGGCGGAGTGCGAGAACTCTGCTGGCTAGATACACACCGTAAAATCTATAGGCGAGCGCAAGCACGAGCGCTGCAACCACGACAAGGCCGAGACCGTTCATACTTCATGATCACTCACAATGTATCCACTCATGGATCGCGTGCTGGGGATAACAAGATTTACTATAGGCACGCCGGATAAGCCCTGTCAAACATCACCGGTGCGGCCATCGGGTAAGAGGCGAGGAGCAAAAGTTGACTGTCTTCTTTGGACACGGGGATACGCAGAGTCCATGCCGTTGAGATACCATCCACTAGGCAATGTTGCACAGGATCGAAGACTCCGCGTGTACTCCTCTTTCTGTAGTGTGTGCCAGTTGAAGGCAAGGGAACGCCGGCTGCTGTACAAGCGTGATCAAAGACCGATACAACAACGAGAGTCGGTCACGGTCTTATAGACCTTGCGGTAAGAGATAGTCGATTTTTCCATAGCTGGAACTGCGTAGGTTGGTCTCCAGCAGCTTTAGCTTCCTCCTCTTTCAGTCCACCTGTCGCTGCAGTAACGTGCAGGACTACTGAACGGGATACTCCCAATTGAAGAGAGGGTCTGTCTTGAGCACCTCAGCCCAATCGACTGAAAGTGTTTTCATCCAATGAATGTGACGCTGGAGTCCTTCGTGCAACCTGGTACTCGGTTCGAAGTGAAACGTGGCAGCAGCAAGCGATACATCGGCCCGCTGGCGACGAATGTCTCCTGGCCGCTCGGGGTAGTGCACGAAGCCAGGTGACTTCACACCCAGCAAGTCGATAATCATTTGTCCTACCTCTAGTATGGTTCTTTCTTCGTCACTGGCGATATTAACAGGCCTGCCCACAAGTTCGTCACACATGGAAGCCTCAATGATACCCCGTGCGATATCCTCTATATACGAGAAACATCTCGTCTGAAGCCCGTCACCGAACACAGGCAGGGGCACACTGCTCATTGCCCGGACAATGAACCTTGGAATTACCTCCCCTGAGGTACCCCGGTAATGGCCTCGCGGCCCATAGCAATTGAACGGCCGGATCACGAAGATAGGGATGCTATAGGTGTGAAAAAACGACAGTGCGAATACCTCGCCCGCAAGTTTACTCGCCCCATAAGGAGTACGAGGCATGGTTGGATGTGTTTCCGAGATGGGAACTGAATCAGCACTTCCATAGACTTCGGAGGATGAAACATACACGAATCGCTCTACCCTGTTAGCCACCGCAGCCTGACATACCTGAATAGTGCCTGTAACGTTCACATCGTTTACGCCTTGAGGATCGCTGAGGGATTCCCGAAGGTTCTTTGCAGCAAGATGATAGACAATGTCCGCTCCTTTAATAATCGTTCTGATGCGTTCGCCACATCTGACATCGGCGCGCACAATACGGACATGTGGGTCGTCTCTGAAAGATTCGAGGTTCTCTTCCTTGCCGGTCGAAAAGTCGTCGACGATGATGATCTCGTTATCCGGCGCGAGGAAATCGACGAGGTGGCTGCCCACAAATCCTGCACCACCAGTTATCACGATCTTCTTTCCTCGCCATACCATTGTTCACCTGTTTTGTTGAATATGCTCTCGACGCACCACCAACCTCATCCCCTTCTTACAATGTGCCTCAGCCGCTCGACCACCTCATCCTGCATTTCAGACGTCATCGATGGGAACAAAGGCAGGAGTATCGTCGAGTCAGCGGCCTTCTCAGTCAAGGGGAGATGAATCCTGCCTGCCAGACGCCGGTAGAAGGGCTCTTGATGAATCGCCATACACCCTGGTCGGGTTGCAATGCCAAATTCGAGCATCTTTTCCATAACAGTAGTTCTCGAAACAGGGCAGTCCTCGGAAAGACGCACGCAATAGGACTGGTAGTTATGGGTCGCATACGTGGGCTCATGCGGGGGCGTAATGCCAGGAATATCTCGTAATAGTTCGTTATACCTTCTGGCAAGTGTTCGTCGTTTACAAAGGATATCGTCTATTTTTCTCAATTGCATCAAGCCCATAGCTGCCTGCACATCCGTCAGCCGATAATTGTATCCTAGCTCCTCGTATTTCTCAAACAGCACACACCCAGCTGTGTGCCGTTCCAGGTCTGAGATGGAAGCTCCATGTGACCGAAGCACTCTCGCCTTATCGGCTAAAACAGGATTGTTCGTTAGTATCATGCCACCCTCACCAGTAGTGATGATCTTCCTTGGATGGAAACTCAGACAAACAAGATCTCCCATACTTCCTATCTTCCGTCCCTTGTATTCTGCCCCGAGGGCACAGGCACCATCTTGAATCACTACTAGGTGGTACTGATCAGCGAGAGCAAACAGCGCATCAAGGTCTGCTGACAGACCGAACTGATGAACAACTATGATAGCCTTGGTTCTTGTTGTGATCTTTTCTTCGACTTTGACTGCATCAAGGTTATAGGTCAGAAGGTCGATATCGGCAAAAACCGGAACCGCCTTCTGGTACACAATAGGATTTGCAGTTGCAATATAAGTAAGAGATGGAACGATCACCTCATCTCCTTCTCCGATTCCTGACAGCACCAGTGCAAGGTGAATGGCGGTGGTACAGGATGAGGTGGCAACTGCTGAGGCGGCTCCCACATACGAGGCAATGCCTCCTTCAAAGTCAGCGACAACCCGACCTTGTGTCACCCATCCTGACGTGATAACGCCAGCAATAGCCTCCTGTTCAGATGCATCAAAATAGGGCAGTGCAAGAGGAATTCTCACAGTCACCTCATTTCTCCAATCCAGATGATCACTACACACATCAGAATACGTGCGAAATTGCAATCAGTATACGGTCTCTGTATCGTATTATTAACCACTTGCACAACAAATTACACAAGATTTTTATCTCGTTTCTTGATGCACGTGCAGCACCCACGAATCAGATCAAGGCTTCTTTTGATTCTCTTGGCTACGAGCCTTGTAGGTTTGCTTTACTGTCTCAATTTTTCACTTGCTCCTCCGATCGAGGGAGATGCGTATGAATTTGCAGAGATTGCCCAAAACGTACTAGAGGACCACGCATGGAGAGAAGACCATGTGCGAGGTGTCGGGGTTCTGCCACATCCACTTCCCTTACCTCATCCCCCTGGTCGCCGTGGAACATTATATGTGCTGTTCTTGCTCCCGTTTTATGCAATCTTCCGAGAACGCTATTTGACCGTGGTAGTACCATACCTCTGCTGTCACTTCGTACTACCAGCAGTGACCTACTTAATAGGACGAAGGTATTTTACGGAGAGAGCGGCTTTCAGTGCCGCCATTGCCATAGCCATTCAGCCGATGTTGTTCTCTTTTGGCGTCTTTGATCCAACGGAGTTTCTTTTTTTTACCATACTCATACTACTGGCCACAGACCAGTTCCTGCGCCAGCACTACGTTCGAGCAGGCATACTCGTGGGCCTTTCGATCGCAACAAAGGAGCACGCCCTTGTCTTTCTTCCTGCACTACTCGTGTGGTCTATCTTCTTCGGGAGATCTCTCTTGTGTTCGCGTAGGATCGTCTGGATGTTTCTGCTCCCCCTTCTTATCGTTACACCCATATTCTTGAAGAGGGTACAGTTCTATCCAAACCCTCTCACGTGCGAAGATGGCGCTTTCATGGCAGGCGAAAGCTACAGCATGGACCCACGAACTGCCACAAAGTTTAAACAAAGCCTCTCACCAGTTGTCGGGACAACGCAGGATCCGAGGTCATGGCGTTTGCTCGTTCAAAAGCGCTGTCGGATAATCTGGCAAAATACAAGAACCTTTTTCACGGGTACCGCATATGAATACGACGTATTCCCTGGAATCCCCGAGACCTTTTCCCTGTGGCTTTCACCTCTTCTTCTCATTGGTTGTCTCATATCCCGAAAAAACCATTGGGCCAGTTTCATCATTATAATGGCCCTATTCTTTATCCTGCTGCAAATTGTTGCAGTCGACTTTTATGAAAATCGCTACTATTTTCCATTGCTCCCCTTCGCGTATTTGTTCGCATTCAAGGCCTTTTATTCCCTCCAGCTTTTCAAGAGAAAAACAGTGTCGCTCTTCTTCATCGCTCTAATCTTGACCACTGAGGTCATACCACCCATCCTGTCGCGGACCTTGGATGCAGTGATACGCTCTGCTGTTGGCGAGAGCCCGTATCGGGAACTCGTAAGCATTGGACAATGGATCCAGCGCACCACAAGCAATGAGGCAACATTTATGACACTACCACTCTTCTCCCCTAGCTTCTACTTCAAGAGAAATACCACATTCCTGCCGAATGCAGATTACCTTGGCCTCAGCACATATCAGCGAGTGTACAACCATGAGTACGTTTTCGCCATGAATCACGTTGCCATGGGTTCACGGGATCTTTTCGTCCCAATTCTCAGAGGCAGACATTTTACTCTGTACAGCATCAATAAAAACCAACTCTCAGACTTAAGAGCGCTTCACCCGGAATTCCAGGAAATAAATCCTCTCGGAAGAGTTCTCCACATACCCAATGACAACAATCGATTTTTACAGCTTCACAGAGTGCTCCTGTTCCGTTTCTCTCAAACCCATAAGGCCATTGCTGCATATATCGTTATAGTGCTGATAGGCGTCCTGCTGTTCTGTAGTTCTCAGAGAGGGCCCCTTTGGGGTAGTATCTGGCTATTGGCTGCCTCTGGCATTTTCACCTCTACCACTCTTTTTGTACGCCCTGCATCTTTCCTGCCAGAATCTATTGATGAGCTAATGATCAAGCACCTCAAGCTTTCGGATAGACATCGTGTAACGCTTACGACCGATATGTTCAATCAGCGAGCACAACCCTCGACGTGTGATTGTGAAAAAATAAGGCAGGAAATCCACGCTATCCCCAACACACGACCCGATACGCTTCTTATAATCCCCTTCCCATCAAAGACCCGTGAAATAAGAACTAGGGACGAGGCAGTGCAAGCCGCTTTAGAAGCTGAACACATAGAAGCAAGAAGAGTAGTCATAGAAAAATGCCTTAGAAATCTTGGCTATCATGTCTGGGCCCTCGATTCTCTTATGGCAGTAACAGCACACCCGGAATCGACGAGTGATTGAAGATAAGAGCGGCGTACGAAGTCAGCAAGCCTTGGCTAGCTCCCGCGGAGCACTGACGAAAACAAACCAAACAGAGAGCTTGTACAGTAACCGAAAAAGGCGCGTTGCAAAGGAGCTTACTAGTGATCTCCTGATCCGCAGAAAGCCTCATCCCAGAGGCAACTGGCCTGACCCAAAGGTAAACGAATCTGCCATTCGTTCATCAACTTCTCCCTACCCCCTCACGTTCTGTCCCCTTCTGCCAAGAAGAACTTCCTGACCGCTTGAAAAAGGAGCGTGCCTATTATCTCATGACCCAGCTCGTTCGGATGTATAGGATCGTCGTGAGGGTCCAAGAACAGGTACTGATCAGTGGTAGCTCGAAACATGTGGGCGACATCGATGAGCTCGACACCATGTTGTCTGGCGACTTCTTCCATAATCTCATTGTAGACGAGTCCGTCGCGACCGCACCGATAGGCCTCGCTTTTCATCGCATTGTCAAATGCCTGCCGAGCGATGGCCATGCGACCCCTCTTCCGCTCGCAGACTACTATGAAATAATAAGCCTCGCTCAAATGGCTATTGAGCTCCACAGCTGCATTCAGGAGTGGCATGGCTGCTTCGCATTCACCACGCTCTGCCAAGGAAACGCCCTGCTCCCTCAGACGCTCGGCTTCCTCTGCAATGTGTGAAGGAGGATCAGTACCAGTAGGAAGATTGACAGGCATCTTGATAAACACCGGAGTAATACCTCTCCTTTTGGCGAGGTCAACAATCTCCTGCAAATTTGTTCGGTAATCATCAGGCGGGACTCTCACACTACGCGGACGGTACAGCTCCAGAGGTCTGCCTTCCATTGCACCGCGGCCTGGAACAAGCCGACCTATTATCTTTCCATACAGTTTTATGAAAGCACTTCGATCGGTCAGGTTCAGAAGACGTGTAACGACGACACTCTCGGGACCAAGGGTACGGTCCGGGTCACCATTGCTACGAAAAAATCTGTACTTATCAATATCGTTAATCAAGTGTGGCTTCAAGTCGAGCACCTCGCGGGCTAACAGTAGTTTACCTTGATGCGAGGAATATCCAATCATACCAGCATTGATCACTTCTGCAGCTATACCAGCCGGACGCAAAAGATCTTCGAGGCGACGTGCATATGCCTTATGGTATTGCACACCCCATCCAAACGTAGGAGAGGCTCCCATACACACGATCCGGCGACATCCTAGCTGAGGCTCCTGGCTTATCTGGGCACCCTTTGCTTCCACGCGAAAACCTCTGCTATTTGTATACACCGGCATGCCCGCAAAGGTGGTGCATAGATTTGCTCTGTTTCGCCACAACAAGACAGAGTCACGTTGCAGCACTGATAAAATGGTATCCAGGTGGGTTTCTTTGACTACAAGACGTGAGATCAGTTCAATTCCTACCAGTAGAAGAGCGGCAAGCAGTAAACCCAAACATTTGCCGAGCAGGTTTACCTTGGGCTGCCATATAATGTTATGCGATCTCATACGGTTTTTGAACGAGTGCCTTTGCAAACCGGCTTTGGCGATCTCCCTGAAGATACCGCTCGATCTGCTCGGTAAAGTAGTCTATCTTCGCTCTGTAAAATCGTAGCGTCTTCTCCTCATACCGCGCTGGACCGTATCTCGGAATGAACCAACCAAGGGCAAATGCATTGAGCAAGGTAAGCTGGAAACATCGTGCTTGCATCTTTCGATCAAAGGGAGTCCCTTTGACATTTTCTGCTGGGAGCACTCCCTTTTCGTATGCCAGTCGACCAGTGGTCATGACCTTCTTGTTGCCAGTAGCAGGCGTGCCTTCGCTGGCAAGTCCTCTCACACCAAGTTTGGTGAGCCAGTCAAGCCCATCTGGAAACTCATAGTCAAATACCGGCGTCGAAAAGGTGATCCCGAACCGCTTATACATCGCTCTCAATTCCTCCAGCACAACCCTCATCTGAGCAGGGAAATGTGTCATGTTCTTATTTGATCCGTCAATAGCCTCCGATATGCGGTGTTCCACACAGTACAACAACGTCCGCATGTGCATTGCCAGCTTACAAAGTCCACAGGAGCCAAGGTTGAAAAACCCATACTGTCTGATATTGCGAATATAGTTCGAGTAGGTGGTCAACCTGAACAACGCATCGATGTCAATGATGCGGTGAAGAAATACTGTCTGCGGAAACACTTCCCTTAACCTTCGAATGTTGGTGCCGCTGTTCTCCACGTGGGAAAGACCAGAATGCTTGTAGGTAAGGAGGTGCATACGTTCGAAGCGTTCGGCAGTAAGAATCACTGCTGCAGTGGAATCAGTACCACCAGAATACATTACCACGCCTTCCCTCATGACCCGCCAACCTCCTTTTTCAGACTCTGGATGATGATCTTAAGAAGAAATTGGTATGTCCAGTACACTGCTTGCGTTACCCATCCCAGCATATTCGCGTACAAGACACGGAGCCGCCACGGCAGCAGGAGGCCAATGAGGCAGATAACAAACGCCAACCACGTTCTCATGTTACCTCCTTGCCTGCTGGCTGAAAGTGCTTCAAAAGGTAAGATTGTAGAAGTAGCGAAAGCACTGCAATGAATCTACGTATGAATTCTGTCTTTCTGGTGGACTTGCGGAAGATACGCCATAGTCTGCTAGGACGGAGGTAAAATTTTCTCTGAGCAAGCAGTAATAGTCGGTTCAATTCGGCAGGGTGGATCTCGCTGTGGGATCGTTCGATCGAATAGAAATGATAGTCCGCGTACCTCAACGCTTCTGGGGCAGGTTCCCTTGCGTGCACAACATCATAGAAGCGACTCCCTGGATATGCAGTGGCCTTGAAGAAATACGCAGCATCGAGTTTCGATCTGGTGGCAAAGTCGATATCGGCCAGTATCTCATCCCTGGTTTGCGAAGGAAACCCAAACATAAAATATGCACCGGTGAAGATTCCCGCAGCAGCGGTTTTCCGTACGGTCTCAACGGCCTTTGGTATGTCGAGGTGCTTGCCTATCATTTTTTGAAGACGTTCAGAGGAAGTTTCAAATCCATAATTGATGCGGTACGTTCCGGCTCGACGCAGAAGCTTGATCAACTCTTCGGTCATGATGTCGGCTCTCAGGCCGTTGGGAAAGGAAAGCCAGATGCCCAGCTTCGAGTTAATGATAAGTTCACATATCTGTCGTACTCGCTCGACGTCGATGTTGAAGACATCGTCCACCACATGGATTTCCTTGATCCCGAATCTATTTTTCAGCAGGAGCATTTCCTCCAGCACATGTTCAGGTGAACGCATCCGCACTTTCTTTCCGAACACATTGTGACAAAAATAACATCCAAAAGGACATCCCCGAGAGGTGAGGAGTGGAGCATGACATTGTTCCTTCTGCTCGCCACTCCAATTTCGAAACCTTGCATAGCCCCTAAAATCCACAAGGTCCCAGGCAGGCAGAGGAAGTGCATCGAGATTTTCGATGTACGGAACTGGTCCAGTGGAACGTGCAACACCACTTTGTCGAAATACAACGCCTTTGACTTCCGCTAAGTCACCATCTTCTTCCAATCGCTCGAGCAGCCCGATGAGGGATTGTTCGCCTTCGCCTATTACAACGCAGGCTATGGCGAAGTCTTCTAAAAGGCTCTCACTGGCTACCAGCGAATGTGGACCTCCTGCTACGACACAGACGTTTGGATCGATAGTCTTGGCAAGACGTGCATAGCTATGGAGTAGGTCGTCTTCACAGCTCAAGCTACTCAAACCTACATAATGGGGTTTGAAGGTGCGGAGTATATCTGCAATACGATCGAAAGGGAGGAGCCCGGAATCGACAGCGGCCACTGTGAACCTATTGCCGAACCTCTCCCTCAATGACGAAGCAAGATAAAGTATTCCAAGGGGAGGAATTGGCCCGCCAGCAGACAGCATCTTGAACGTGCGAATAAATAGAAAGCGGCGATCCGCATTGAAAGTGGATAAAGACAATGCCGTGCGACTCACTAAAATAGTGCGTAAATGGCTGGTAACAGCGATGTATTCCCTGTCAAACTCACAAAAATACCTAATATGGCTAATACAAACAGCACAGGAAGCAGCCACCACTTGCGGTTCTCACGAATTAAGACAAACAAGAAGAGGAGTAGTTCGCGATTACTCTTGAATTCCGGAAGCTCCGGCGGATTCCTGGGTATATCTTCTGTCGGCAATGATTTTTTTTCTTCGTCTGTCATTGATGAAGCAAACCCTTATCCAACAGTACGCGATACACATTCTGTGCTATGATCTTATGACCTTCTGCAGTACAATGCTCATCGTCGAGTACATATGTTTCTATGGGTGCAAGTCGGCTGAATACTGCAAGATTATCCACAAACGGAAGCGAGTACGCCTCAGCAAGGCTCCGAAGCACCTTATTTATCATGGGATACGAAACAGGATAATTAAGCAGTACCAACCTCACGTTATAGCGGCGGCACAGTTCGACTACGCGCTCCAAGTCCGCATACGTATGTCTCTCCAGGTCGACTTGATCGCGTTCCCGCCGCATAAACGCCTCTTCGCACATTCTGAAGGACGATGTTACTGTAACCTTCGGGTCTCTTTCCCTGATGCGAGAGAGCCCCTCGAGGATGTCCACTGCCGAATATCGACTTTGCACGAGGTGCATGACCGAAAGCCATGAATAATTGTAAGGGTCGTAAGGATCTGCCTCAATAGCCTTGAGGTACCATGCAGTCGCTTCCACGTTGCGACGGTTGCGTCTATAGGCATCCGCAATCTCCCTCCTATAATATGCGACGGCCTGTGCCACTCGCTCTGAGGGACCATACGTCCTCTCAACAGCCATGAGCTCGTCATGTAACGCTTCCAGGCTTCCCGATTGGAATAACCCGTGCACGTTCAGTAATGCTGCATCGACCTCTGAGGTAGAGCGCCCAGACTCTAAGACGGAGGCGGTAACCGCTTGTCCTCTTGCTCCTTCTTCGATTCGCCCAGAAGAATCACCAACTGCATGCTGCCCTGTGGCCGGCTCCCTCATCATGGACTGAGAGTCAAGGCTCCGTCCATAAAGCTCCCACAACGAAGGCTGGAGCTGGGTTTCATCATCAATCTTCAGGCGGAGTCTTTTAGGTGGATCTCTATCCGTTGCCAAGTCCGCGCCCATAAGTTGCAAATATATGAAACGGATTGCTCTAAACACCCTCAGAGCGAAGAAATGTCGTTTCAATTGAGACTGCCAGTCATCACGTCTATAAAGATCGTAATCGAGGAAACTAAACCAATTCGCAGAGCCGATAAGGAGGACAAGGGCAACGGGTCTAAAGGTCTCAACCCAGCGCGGGAGATATTCCCACATTTCTCTTGTGTTCATTGCGCACACACCTGCATTGATAACCCTATATCTCGGCCATGTCTGCGCAATCAGATGGTGGCCGGGAGGACTGTCGTTGATCATCTGTTCCAAATAGTAGGGGTAGGTTTCATTGCGGGCCGTCATCCCACCGTGAGTAAATGAGTCGCCTACACAGAGGATCTTGGGCTCGGGAACCATATTTTCCTTTCGAAAGATCTTTTCCGAACGGTTTATCTCTGGTCCTACGTGTCGTAACGTAAGCTCCAAAAGGCAAAATGAAAGGAGCAAACTTGTACCAGCGATTAGCAGTTTGATCTTGAAAGGGGTTCTTTTTCGGAAATATCGCACACGATTCATTGAAACCTAATTCTGCATCAATGAACATTATTATTAATTACTTTCTCATACGATTTCCGCGATTGTCAAACCTTTGGGTGTGCGTGGGCCGCGGGCGACGCGCCGTGTGTTCGGCACATCACCTTGTCTTACGTAAAGGGTTAGGCTATCGTTTTCTTTAGGTTTCCTTATGAGAGAACTCGAGCGAGGTAAGAACCGCGATCTGGCCCCAGAAAAAGAAAACACCTTCGTATGAAGAATACTTCTTGGAGCGGTGATCACCGGCTGTCGGCACAGGGAAACACATGCACAAAGTGATTCTTGGGATAGACGTAAACGACTACAATACGTCAGCCGCCCTTTTGATCGACGGCACGATCGTTGCGGCGGCGCAAGAAGAGCGGTTCAACCGAGAAAAACTTACACGTCGATTCCCGATTCATGCGATCGATTTCTGCCTCAGTCAGCAAGGAATCGAACTCAAGGATCTCGACGCCATTGCAGTCTCTGTCAATCCTGCTATTTATCTCGAATGCCTAAATCCTGCCCAATCAGAGCGTGCCCGGTACAGGGGTGAGATTCTCTATGGCGTGCCGAATTATATTTTGGGGAGACAACCACATGTCAACGCATTGGCAACCCACCTACGCATAGAAGTCGAAAACCTCAATGACATCAAGATTCACTACGTAACCCACCACGACGCGCATGCAGGCATCGCATATTTTGCTTCCCCATTTTCTGACGCAGCGGTCTTATCGCTAGACGGCTTCGGAGAAAAGGAGACAGCAGTTTATTTCAAGGCGAGCAGCAACAAGATAACCAGGATCAAAAACGTGGAGTTTCCTCAGAGCATCGGACTCTTCTATGCTGCTATAACCGAGTACTTAGGATTCAAACCATTCGATGAAGAATGGAAGATCATGGGTGCTAGTGCCTACGGAGATCCCTCTCGCTATTCGAACGTGTTTCAGGAGTTGCTGAGGTTCACGTCAGACGGAGCTTTTGAGGTACGTCTTCCCTATTTCAACTACTATCAGTTCCATCGGCCAGGTCTGTTCCACAACCGACTTGTTGCACGTCTGGGACCGGCCTACGATCGCACACAGAGTCCTGACCAGCGGTTCTTCGACATCGCCGCTGCCGCGCAAAAGCGGGTAGAAGAGGTCGTCCTCGACATGCTCTGCTATCTGGCTACTCAGGTGCACACAGAGAATCTTTGTCTCTCTGGAGGTGTAGCACTCAACTGCGTGCTCAATGGCAAGATCCACATGCATACACCGTTCAAACGTGTCTTTGTTCCTCCCATGCCTGATGACAGCGGCACGAGCTTGGGTGCAGCGTTGTGGACCTACCATTGCATCTATGGCGGTCAACGGTCGTACGTAATGGACCACAACTATCTTGGCCCATCATATACCACTGCATCGATCGAAAGAATGCTCGTCACGAGCAAGATCCGCTATCGCGGGCTTGCTGATCCTGAAAAAACGGCGGCTCAGTTGATCGCCCAGGGCAACGTGATCGGATGGTTTCAAGGTGGCATGGAGTTCGGGGATCGGGCCCTGGGAAATCGCAGCATTTTGGCCGACCCACGGGATCCAACCGTCAAGGACCGAATAAATGAGCAGATAAAATTCAGAGAATCGTTTAGACCCTTTGCCCCCTCGGTTCTCCATGAGTATGTAGGAAGCTATTTTGACAACCCTGTTCCATCGCCTTTTATGGATAAGACCCTCATCGTACAAAAGGAAAAACGGGCCTTGATTCCAGCGGTTACCCATGTCGACGGTACCGCTCGACTCCAGACAGTAACTCGTTCGCAGAATATGCGCTTCTATAATCTTATCGAGGAGTTCCGGCGTTTGACCGGCATACCCATGGTTCTGAATACAAGCTTCAACGTCAAGGGCGAACCGATCGTATGTAGCCCTCAAGATGCTATTCGCACGTTCTATACCTGTGGGCTCGACGCCTTGATTATGGACCGATTTCTCATAGAGAAGTAGACGTATGTCCCCAGACAGCGATTGTCCGAATCACTACGAAAGCATTACAGTAGCAATCCCCACATGCAACGAGGAGGGAACCCTTGAGGCGGTAGTCAACGAATGCATAACCTTTTTTCGGGGTATGCCGGGAATTGACCATGAGGTGCTCATCATCGATGACGGCAGTTCGGATCGCAGCCTGGAGATTGCCAAGAGACTCGCTGAAACGCATCCTACCGTTCGGTTTTACAGGCATCCCACCACCAGAGGCTTTAGTGCAGCACAAAGGTCAGCGTATGAGCATGCCTCAAAGGAGTGGATATTTATTCTCCCTGCAGACGGTCAAATACGTGTGGAAGAACTATCCAAATTTATGCCGCTGTGCAAGGACGCAGATCTTATCCTCGGCAGACGTAGCATACGCTTGGAACCGTTCTCCAAAGTGGTGCTATCCAGGATGTATTACTGGCTTGTTGGCATCCTCTTTGGTATCAGCTATTCGGATTATGGCGCATGCTGGATGGTGAGAAGGCGGCTTTGCCAGGTGCTACGTCTTGCGTCAGATAGTCCCGTCGCTATTACAGAACTTCTCATCCATGCCTTGATGGGAGGAGCACGAATCTGTTCAGTCGAGGTTTTCGAATATCCCAGAGTAGCAGGCAGGACAAAATGGCGAACACTCTATCGCCAGATCCCGCACGTCTGTCTCGATCTTTTGCGTCTCTATCGGAGAGTCCATACTCCTTCACATCCTTATTACAAGGATCCCAAAAGGTACCAAAAAACGTTCACCGACCAGCTAAGAAGCATCGACCCAGAACCACAGAAAGAGCATGCCCCGCATAACCTGACATAGGCACCTCAGAACCCGGTATGCACGAGCCCAAGCTGTTCAGCGCCATGGCGACATTGAGGATCAACCCAGAGGTGCATCCTCCATGGTTACGGCACGATGAACACCTACGATTGCCCATCCCCGCAATATATCCGTGCCACACAAAAGGTAGGCACCTGCTTTCGTTTGTGGTGGGCGAAGCGGTCTACCCAGGAATCGTAGAAGCGGGAGGGGGCGTGACGTTCTATTTCGACTATCCGGCAACCCTCGAGTTCATTCGTACGGAACAGTATTGCCGCTTCAAGAGACCCTGGTTAAGCTATCTGCCTTTTGATTATTATCGTCTTCCAACGGTTCTTCGTCGCGTAGCAGCCAATGTAGCTACAAGGACACGAATGAACACGCGCGATGGCTTTCCCTCATTTCCTGTGGAAAAGTCACTACAGGCCTTGATATATGTGGCTGAACAAAGTGGAACCTCGACAGCACGAGGCAGACTACCAAAGGCACACTTCGTCTGGCCCGAGGGAAAACGTTACTGTGTAGTGCTTTCTCACGATGTCGATACTGAACACGGCATCGCTTTTATGCCGCGGATAGTTGATCTCGAGCGATCGTTCGGTCTCAGCTCCAGCTGGAACATAGTTGGCGATTTGTTTGCACCCAATAGAAGAACCCTAGACGCAGTTTATGAACAAGGGTGCGAAATCGGACTTCACGGCCACACCCATAATCTGCGACTCCCGTATCAGTCGAGCCAGTGCATAGGCAAAACCATCAAACACTACGATACCGTGCTCAGAGCGTACGCCATCCAAGGGTACCGTTCACCGTACTACCTGAGGAGTCCCATCTTGTTTTCGGCGCTATCGAGCTTTTTTGTCTATGACTCCAGCGTACCAGACGTAGATGTCTTTTCACTGGGTGTGGATCGAGGCGGCTGCTGCTCTATCGTGCCATTTCGGATCGGATCGATCCTTGAGCTGCCTGTCACTGTCCCGTACGAAATCATACTGCACATGGGCATAGCCCCAGAGAAACTTAACGACTTTTGGCAGGACAAGATCCAGTGGATTAAGGAGGCAGGAGGCATGATCTTAGTCAATACGCACCCTGAGCCGTACTATCTGAAAGACCCAAAGGTACTAGGTGCCTACGAGGAGCTTCTCACCTTGTTGTCTGGAGACGGGTGCGCCTGGTATGCCCTTCCTAGAGATGTGGCCCAATGGTACAAACGTATCGAGGCTACGTATCGTACCAGTGAGGTTTCTGGAGACTTGAGTAATGCTGCGGATTGAATGGATTCATCCACCGCTTTACCGTTGCCCACCACACACGGAGTGTTACCGTGATCCACCACACATACATATTGCGTCGATATGCATGCGGCGTTAAAAGACCTGCCAGAAGCCATCGTACACGAAGAAACCGCTTCTGCATATCCACAATGGCGTGCGCAATCTCGTCCCGACTGAGATAGTCAGAACTCATTACCGGTGTCATCCAGTCGAATTTGCTAAAGTCTTTTACCTCGAGCCATCCTTTTTCGAGGGCCTCCTCCCAAAGTGGAGTCCCAGGGACAGGCGTAATAGGATGAAAGCCAGGATAATCAGCGTTGATGTCCATGGCGAATTTGACCATCTCGTCGAGGGAGGCCCTTGTCTCGTCCCTGATGCCTACAATGAAGGTCGCCTGGCGAAATACAGAAGGATACTTCTTGCTCAGGATCTTGAAACATCTTCTCGTATCCTACTCAGCATAAAATCCCTTGCCAAAGCCCCGTAGCTGATCGTCATGGATCCTTTCTATGCCGACACAAATATGGGAGAGCCCGGATCGAACGAGCTTCTCGAAAATGCCAGCTTCTTCATCCCTCAGGATAGCGTCGAGCCTCATAAAGGCGAACCAGTTGAGCTTGATGTCAGACCGTCTGAGCATCGCTTCGGCAAACGCTTCGTTCCATTTCTGACTGATATTCCAGGACTCGTCCACAAAAACGAGACATTTCTTACCATACTTGAGATGAAGGATCTCTATTTCCTCCATGATCCTTTCAACACTCTTGGTCCGCCACCGCGGGATATAGCGCGTCTTACCGTCCACCTTTTTGACATCCGCCATCTGAATCCACCACGCACAAAATTTGCAACCACCGGTACACCCACGCGAATGGTGGATCGTGGTACCACCTGGTGAGAAGATATACTTGGCCCTTCCGTACTGCTCCATAGGGACAAGGTCGTATGCAGGAAGCGGCAGTGTATCCAACTCAGAGACAAGGGGGCGAGGAGGAGTTTCCACGACGCGGTCGTCTTCAAGATAGGCGATCCCTTGGATCTTCTCCTTACGAGGGTCTGACGTGGCAAGCTCTTTGATGAGTTCCACGAACGTGACCTCTCCTTCCCCTTTTACCACGTAGTCTAACGGGTACTTTCTTAGACTCTCCTCCAGCAGGTTGGTAAAGTGCGATCCTCCACCAATCCGAATAATCGTGGGGTCTATTGCCTTTGCAAGTTCAAGGACCCGTACCGCCTCGTGCAGGTAGAGCGAATGGTTTTACCCAACCCCTATAATATTAGGCCTTTCCTCTCTTATCAGTCGCTCAAGGCTTTGCCAGCCCATCTTCGAGGCCATGCAGTCAACAACCTTGACCTCTATCCCAGCCTCCCGCACTGCTGCAGCAAGACATACGAGCGATTGGGGGAGCAGAAAATTATCGTCCTCGTTCATATAAGGCCAATAATATCGTGGCGACGATACAAGAAGTACTTTCATACGAGACTTTCTGTGAAATAGGCTATTCTTTGGTGCACACGGCAATCCAAGCCCGTGCCAGGGGCCTTAACACCGGGTCAGTGGAACATCGTCTTTCAATGGCCATGATCTCCTGCTCAGCCGCCTGATCGCCAAGACCCCTCTCGTTCACAAAACGGTGCAAAATACCATCTGGCACGTAATGAGTCCCTGAAAGCTGCATCACAGTGAGGCCGCACTGCTCTAAGAGCGCTTTTAGCTCTTCGTCGGTAAAGTACCTTACAAAGACATCCTGTTTCCTAAGTAACGCCCCCTCATCCATGATGGTCTCGAAGTGCTCACACTGGACCTTTGTATCGGCAAGTAGACTCCCGTATTTGCCTTCAACCGAAAAAAACATCACGCCACCTGGCGCCGTCACCCTCCGGAGTTCCTGGACCACACGTGCTGGTTCAGTACAGTAGCAAATCAGCTCAATGGCAAAGGTAGCTTGAAAATAATTGTCGGGGATATCTTCAAGCTGTGCTGCATCTGCAAGTAAGAGGCGATACGCTGTGTATCCCTTTTCCTCAAAGTGCCTCACTGCACACTTCAATGCCTTTTCTGAGGTGTCGACAAGATAGATAGTGTAGCCCCTGCCGATCAATTCGTCCGAAAAGCGGCCTACCCCTCCCCCAGCATCCAAGACACATGCACCATGCGGAACCTTTGTATCCAAGAACGGACGAATGTGTTCCATGTAGAGCATGCATTGAAAACGTTTCAAGGCATAGTTAGGGGATTGGGTATCGAGAAAATCAAAATAGCTCGCATACTGGTCCCATTCCCTCTCATAAGCCACCACATTCCATAGGCCAGGTCTTTCGCTGCACACTCCTTCTAGCGTATGAATGGCATCGTAGATCGTTGATAGTGTCTTGTCCCTGCACGGAAGCACGACCTCGACCACCTGGGCCTGCTCGAGCCTGTAAAGTTCTTCGAGGATCATAGACCGAACCACGCGTGGGTTCCCAGCCCCACAGGTGGCCTCAAGGTCTCTCATGAGATCCTCAAGGCAAGAAATCCCCTTTGAAACAGCTGTGACAATGCGACGCTGGGTCTCGGTCAATTGCGGCTTTTGGTGTACTTGAGGGCCTGAGACAGGTGTAGACTCGTAATCTCGGTATCCTTTTCGAAGCAGTATTTTTGGACTGAAGTTTTTCACAGGGTACTTCTACGACGCTACCGTCGATCGTATGAGAATGGCACCAAACAAGGTTTGCACACTTTACTTTAGGTTACCCAAAATAGGAAACCTATGTCAAAGGACTTCACACTTTCCCGTCCATCGCCTTTTTTGACTTACGTTTATTCGTGTCTTATAGTACTTGAGTTTATGACTCCCACGTGCTGACTTGCCCAGTACTGTGCAAAGGCCGCGTAGACGAGGGGTCACGTGCACGGAAGCCGACACGTCGACCCAGCGTGGAAGAGCCACGTGGGATATACGTCAAGCTTATAGCGCTGCATCTGATAGTATCCAGGGATGCTCGTCGTAGCGTTCGCGCTCTGTGCAACCAAGGCTACTGTGGATAGTCCTTAAACGGTATACAAGGGAGGTAATCCATTGAACCTGAACAGGAATCTCCTCATTGAAACATTTGTACATGCAGGGGTCACGGTAAAGCTGGTACTCATCGTGCTCATTGGGATGTCTGTAGTGTCCTGGGGGATCATACTGTTCAAGCTGTTTCTCTTCAGAAGGTATGAGAAGGGATCTAGCCATTTTTCTTCCCTTTTTTCACAAGGGCAAAGCCTTGTCGATATCTACCAAGCGTCACGGCACCTTTCCAAGAGTCCACTCAAAGACGTATTTGAAGCAGGCTATCGAGAACTCACTCGACTGCTCAAGGCGTCAGGTGCAACTTCAAGGACCAGCCAGGAGCAACACACACCCCCTGATATTAGTATAGAGAATATCGGGCGAGCACTTAAAAAGGCGCAAACGCAGGTAGTCACCGATCTCGAGAGCGCGCTCACCTTCCTGGCAACTACAGGTTCTACGGCGCCTTTCATCGGTCTATTCGGGACCGTCTGGGGAATAATGACCGCCTTCCGCAACATCGGTGCAACGGGCAGTGCGAACCTCGCTACCGTGGCCCCGGGTATTGCCGAGGCGCTCATTGCCACTGCAGTAGGTTTGTTCGCGGCAATTCCTGCTGTAGTTGCCTACAATTACTTCTTGAATTGGGTAAAGGTCATAGCCTCTGGAATGGAGAACTTTTCATCGGACTTTCTCAATATCATTGAACGCCACTTACGAACGGTTTGACAGACACGAGGAAACGTTTCACATGGAAGTGGGCAATTCACATAATCAGCCGGTTAGCCAAATAAACGTCACCCCTTTTGTGGACGTGATGCTCGTATTGCTAGTTATCTTTATGGTTACTGCCCCACTGCTCCAGTACGGGGTGGAAGTAAATTTGCCAGAGTCGAGCAAGCAAACCCTGGAAATTCCAAAGGAGCAGGTAATACTCTCCATACACAAGGATACTTCAATTTATATCAATTCGTATCGTGTCACCTTGGAAGAACTCCCTACTAAGCTCAAGGGTATTTATCGTAATCGGACCGACAAAGAGATATTTCTCCAGGCAGACCGTGACGTGCCATATGGGTTTGTCGTAAAAACTATGGCAGCAATAAAAGAAGCAGGTATCGACCAGATGGGTCTTATTACCGAATCCCCCAAAAAATAGGTGGCATCCTATACAAGCAATCACCAAAACGACATGGTCGAATCATGCTTCTGCCTGGCACCGATAGCCTGTCACAGCGACAGACTGATATTGTGCAACCTGCCTTGTGGATGAGATGCACAAAGCCGTTTAGAACAAGGCAGGGCAAGAAAACATGATTCCCTAGGAACTGAGACTCCCATGATACCAAGAGGCCCGAGGCCGAGCCTTCTGCGTTAGGCAACGGAACCCTACTGTAGAGATAGCGTTCTAACCATGTAAAGTATTCACTACCACGTGTCAGGTATGGGGAAAGAGGTTCGTACGAGATGCGTTGGAGCCAGTCTCATACGATAACGCTGCCTCGAATGATACTCGTTTCAGGGCTCGTGCACCTCATGCTTGCATTGGTGGCTACATTCCTTAGCTTCCCGGGCAGGACGATACACACGTATAGGCCTCAATACCATGTACGACTCATAGGACCAGAAAACCTGCCGCCAGGAGGCCCAAAATCTACTGAACGAATTGCAACACCTGCACCTTTGCCACCACCCCCTCCAAAGGTCCAACCCAAGAAGGAGGAACAAAAGCCAGCGCCAGTTGTACAAGAACAAAAAGAGGAAAAACCCAAGGTGGTAACAAAACCTCAAGAAAAGCCTGCTCCTGTTCAGCCCCGTCCAAAACCATCTCAACAATCGGCTCAAAGAAGCGAAACACAAAGCTCAAAGGTGGACACGATCAATGAGGCTGTCAGGCGAATACAGCAAGATGTTGCCCAAAGGAAACTAATGGCCTCTGCCAAGGGAACCGGCTCACCTATAGCCGGCGCAGGTGGAGGCTTGACAGGTGGCATGGGCTCCCTAGAATATAACGCCTATTACGACCAAATCAGCATGAGGATATGGGAGAACTGGATACCACCTCACACATACGACCCGAAGACCGAACGTTACAAGACCATCGTGCGCATCAGGATACTACCCGACGGCACGATAGAGCAAAACTACATAGAACGATCTTCAGGAAATCGGTTTTTTGACGAGTCAGTAATGCGTGCGATCCTAAAATCAAATCCTTTACCCCCGCCTCCTTCGGGCTTTGCAACATCGAGCCTTGAAATAGGCTTTATATTTGATTCTTCCCAGCGCGATGCAGCCACCCCCCGTTAAGCTCATGCGTATCCTGCTCACCGTGATAGCCTTGTGGCAGCTGGCACCTGCACAAGCACGAGCAATCGTGTATATCGACATTTACTCGCCAGGATTCAGACCCCTTCCCATAGCCATAGCCAGGGCTCCAGCCGATCCTGCAGTCGCCTGCAGTGACCCTGCCATACCCAGGGGCGTCGTGGAGGTCCTTTCACAGGATCTGGACGTGTCAGGAGTCGCTCAGATCCTCAAACCAGAGACCTTTATGATTCAAGAAACCGACATCAAACTTCACCCTGAGCCAGTGGACTATAAGGCATGGAGCCTTATCGGAGCACAGGTGTTGATACTATTGCAGATTTGCTGCAGCCGAGCAGACGAGGTATCGATAGACGGTCAGTTGTTCGACGTACTCCAGGGAAAACTCATTGTGTGGAAAAAATACAGGGCCCCACGGGGCCTGTGGCGAAACCTTGCCCACAAGTTCGCCGATGAAATTCTCGAGTACTTGACAGGAAGAAGAGGAGGCTTCCAATCCAAGATTGCCTATATTTCCGATGCGTCAGGTTCAAAGGAACTCTATGTTATGGACTCCGATGGGTATGGATCATACCGTTTGACCAGTCTGCGTTCTATAAGTCTGCTGCCAGCATGGTCGCCAAAGGGCACACAGATAGCCTTTACTTCTTATGTCAGAAGGTTCCCCGGAATATTCCTCGTGGACATTAAGGACTCCAAGGTCTACCAGGTCTTGGCTGGATTCTCCAACCTCATGACCGGTCCAGCATGGTCACCAAACGGCAACGAACTCGCCTTTGCAGCTAGCATCAAAGGAAATACCGAGCTCTTTACCGTAAGCCTCACCAAGAACAAACCCAACAGGCATACTGATAATTGGAGCATCGATGTGGCTCCCTCATGGTCGCCAGACGGAAGACACATTGTATTCGTATCTGACAGGGGGGGACACCCTGATCTCTATATCCTCAAGATAGACAATGGTAGCGTCCACAGACTCACATTTGAGGGAAACTACAACGCAGAGCCAGCGTGGTCTCCTACCGGCGACTGGATCGCCTATGCCTCGCAGGTCGGGGGTGTCTTTCAGATCTTCAGGATACGGCCTGACGGTACAGGCAGGACCCAGATTACCTCTGGCCCGGCAGATTGCAACAACCCTACGTGGTCACCGGACGGTCGGCTTATTGCGTTTTCAACCAAGAAGCTCGGAAACTACAACATTCATCTCATACGGTTCGATGGGACAGGAGAACGCAGGCTCACAAAGGATTCACACAATGCCACCGATCCCTCCTGGTCGCCTATTATGGAATAGCAACGACATGCAAGAATTGTATACATCGACTGGCTTCTATCGCTGCGTACTGAGTGCGTGGTATTTCCTCCAAAGAGCAACGAAACAATTCTGGTAGCATGCCCGGGCTACAGGGGTTCTCCATGTCCACAACGATGGGATGCGCCAAGACACGCGTGAGGTCCCTTGATAGAAAGGAGGGCAAGAGAGCCAAAGCTCTGTGGTGAGCTGACCGATGTAGGGGGCCAGCGCACACAACATCAAAATCCCCTTTCACTAGAACATGTCTCCACCTTGGCCACAACATGTATGAACCTTTCGAAGCGAAGAGGATCTCAGGCCTTGGAAACCCTACCGAAACATTATTGCAACATTGCCTGGAATCTGGTAAAAAAAGAGAGCCTTTCCCACCTGAGAGCTTTACAGACTCATCGCCGACACGGGAGCTGCTGTTCACCTGGGCAGATGTGGGCTGAGCCATGAGGGTTGCGCGTAATATGATTGTCTTGTCTTTAGCTACACCTACGATCACACCGTTTGGTAAAACACGTGATGAATGCCACGATAACTTCATATCCCTGAAAGAAGGAGAAGAACTATGAACATGAAATCAAAGACCGTATTGCTGACCTTTTTCTTGGTCCTGACTGTCGTAGCGCTCTTAGCAGGGTGTGCAAAAAAATCTCAGGTGCCTGCTGAAGAAGCGATTTCTGGACCCGGCCCATCGATTACCTCTGAAGAGTTGGGCGCAGAAGGGACTGAAGCGGCTGAAACGCCGTCTCCTCTGAAGGATATTTATTTTGACTACGATAAATACAACATTCGTACCGACGCGCGAGCGACACTCAAGGCCAACTACGAGATACTCAAAGGGATGCCTACAGCAAAGGTGCTCATCGAGGGACACTGCGACGAACGAGGGAGCAAAGAGTACAACCTGGCCCTTGGACAACGAAGGGCTGACGCAGCCAAGGAATATCTCGTGGGTTTGGGAATAGAGCCAACGCAGCTCAGCACCATAAGCTACGGCAAAGAGCGGCCTCTGTGCACCGAACACACTGAAGATTGCTGGGCTATGAACCGGCGTGCCCATTTTGTTGTCGTCAATGTCAAATAGAGCAGTGTGGTCAAGGTGTGTATAATCAGACACACAACCAGCACACCAAGGTAACATTGATTTTCACACCGACGACCCACAGTTCCCCGTGTCTACCGAAAGGAGGCTCGCGCACAAGGGAATCAGGAACATACTGATGAAAGTAGGAACCTATCTTTTGCCAGTCTGTCTACTTTTGCTCAGCTGTGCAACAAAGTCCCAAATGGACCAGATGAGTCAGCGCGTTGGTCTTCTCGAAGTGAAGACCTCCAGGGCGTTAGAGAAGATCAGAAAGGAGCAGGCAGATATCAAAGCAGACCTTATCGACATCCGCACCAACACACAGACTATCACCGGACAGTTGACCTCTCAAGCCAGAGAACAGGAGCAAAAGGCCTCGTTAGAAACCTCAATCACAATGCAATTGCAACGCATGCAGCAACAGGCCCAACAAATAGAGCACCGGTTGGAAACAATCGAGGCGATCTTGGGTGTGCCTCCACCAGCTCCGCCTACTCCACCAACAGGGCCTTCAGATATCGAACCGGCCGAGGCGACCCCTGAAGCAGCCTCTGGAATAACAGCTCCTTAAGAAAAAACGCAGCAGCCGCCCAACATGAAGCAGGCCTACGACACAGCCTTCAATTTGTATAGGGAAGGTAATCTTGAAGCTGCCCGTACAGCATTCGAGCAATTTCTAGCGGCCTATCCTTCCACAGAACTCTCTGACAATGCGTTATTTTGGATTGCAGAGACCCACTATAAGACTGGGAACTACAAAGAAGCCATTGTGAAGTACCATGAGATTGTAGAAAAGTATCCTAGGGGATCAAAAGTTCCTTATGCACTGTACAAGCTAGGGCTGGCCTTTTCTATGATTGGCGAAAACGACGCAGCGATCTCTTCTTTGGAAAGGGTCATCACTAAATATCCCAATAGTCCACTGGCCAAGGCGGCACAAAAGAAGCTTGAAACACTAAAACCTCTTCAAAAACGACAGACGCAGCCTTCGACGGAAAGAAAACTACCTACACAGGCACGATAACAGCAGAATACGCTTGAAAAAAAAACACCGATCGCGACCGCAACGAAGAGGAAAAAGCGAATAGAAAAGCCTCGTTCTACCGGTACCAAACGGCCAAGAACGAGGGCCCGGTATGTGTGTGGGCTCCCACCCCCCCTCTTTCGCATAGGCCTTGTCTGCGGCCTGCTTTGTATCGTACTCGGTAGCATATGGGTCGTGCATCTAGATCGGCAGATCGTGGAACGTTTCTCTGGCAAGAAGTGGGG
>FWPU01005773.1_pt1 | contig 25457 bp, 24 predicted proteins | sample 2228361 | NCBI WGS metagenome assembly FWPU01 (sample SAMEA103939777, study PRJEB20133) | metagenome | reverse complement strand
CCTGAACCATCTGTTGTAATTGAATGGCCATAGTCATTACCGGGTCCGCCATAATAAGTAGCCCATTCTCTAATACCTGAATTTGTAAATTTTAAAATAAAAGCATCAGAACCTCCTGCATTTGTTCCTTGATAATAAGCACCTCCACCTGGATTTTGTGTTGGAAAATTTGTTGACCAAGTCTCTCCTGTCACAAAAACATTTCCTGAACCATCTGTTGTAATTGACCAGCCTATGTCATCATAATTTCCGCCATAATAAGTAGCCCATTGCCTAATACCTGTGTTTGTGAATTTTAAAATAAAAGCATCATAACCTCCTGCATTTGTTCCTTGAAAATAAGCACCTCCACCTGGGTTATATGTTGGAAAATTTGTTGAATTAGTCGCTCCTGTCACAAAAACATTTCCTGAACCATCTGTTGTAATTGACCAGCCTATGTCATCATAATTTCCGCCATAATAAGTAGCCCATTGTCTTATTCCTGTATTTGTGAATTTTAAAATAAAAGCATCATAATATCCTGCATTTGTTCCTTGATAATAAGCACCACCACCTGGATCTTGTGTTGGAAAATCTGTTGACCAAGTATATCCTGTCACAAAAATATTTCCTGAAACATCTGTTGTAATTGAAAGGCCATGGTCATAATAGCCTCCGCCATAATAAGTAGCCCACTGTCTAACTCCTGTATTTGTAAATTTTAAAATAAAAGCATCATAATATCCTGCATTTGTTCCCTGAAAATAAGCACCTCCACCAGGATTTTGTGTTGGAAAATTTGTTGAACCAGTATAACCTGTTACAAAAATATTTTCTGAGGCATCTATTGTAATTGAATAGCCTTCATCATTACCATTTCCACCATAATAAGTTCCCCATAAAAGTGAGAGTGGCGGGTCTATGATTAAAGGGTCTTTGCCTGAGTAGTTTTTAACATTAAAAGAGATTAAGCCATCTTGGTCTTTCTTGTAAGAAACATCTATCAAATGCGGAATGCGGAACGCGGAATGCGGAATCTCATAAGCAAGAATCTCTCCATCTTGTATTTTCCCTATTGGGGTTGAAAAAACAAGTTTTTTGCTATTTTCACTTATATAAACATCAGCATATTGAACCTTTATTTTTATTTTGTTTATATCAGCACCAGGATTTACCTCAAATTCATGATGCATTTTTTCTCCATCATATCTCCATACCCAGTCAATCCCTGGATAAATATCCTTTATTTTTATTTTTCTATAAGTTATAACACCAAGAACTCCATCAGGACAGGAAGGTAAATAGTAATTTGTATAACCAGGTAAAGGGTCTTCATACTCAATTTTATCTTCAGAAATATCTGCATTTATAAGTTCAAGGTCAATTCTTGCATATTTTAGAGTTTCGGAATTCGGGAGTTTTGTTTTGTGATTATCATGATTTTCTGAAATATTTTTCTCTTTTTGATAAATTACATAACTCACACCTTTTTCTGTAATGAAAATCCCATATCCAGGTAATTTTGCTCTGAATAAGATTTTTGAGACAGGATTTCCTTCAAAATCTTAAATTTGTCCAATATTTTTTTCAAATCCGATATATTGTTGGAGCCAGTTTTGAACAGTTTCCTTAGATATTTCTGTTTGAGAGCCTTTTAGGGCATAAAGCCCTGTTATTCCGAGTGTCCACAGCACAGCTATTATCTTTTTCATATTAGATCTCCTTTCTTCTTTTAAATTTTTTGTAATGTATTTGAATATAAAAAAAATTTTTTAAAAGTCAAGAGGTTAAAGGGCAATTGATGTGTGAATCAAACTTTTAAAGACTTAACCGTTGTTGATTTTCAATCGACCGATTATTTCAATGTCGACATCTGTGGGCAATTCGGTGTAGGAAATCACGCTTATATCGGGAAATGTAGAATGTATCAAACGATGAAAGTAAAGTCGAATGGTAGCTGAGCAAATTACAACCGGTTTATAACCAAGCCCCTTTGCTTTTCTAATATTCTCCTCCAAACTTGAATTTATAGAACGAATTAACTCTGGCGATAGCCCAAGAGTGGGGCTCGATTGAGATGTTGACTGTTGTAGTGATTGAGCTATGATCTCCTCTATCCTTGGATCAAGCTGAATAGCATGTATAACGCCATCCTCATCTTGATAAAGTCGAGCGATCGTCTCAGAAAGTGAGTGGCGAACATATTCGGTGAGAACGTCAACATTTTTTGTAACCCTTGAATAATCAAGCAATGCCTCAAGTATTGTCACCAAATCTCGGATTGGGATTCCTTCATTTAAAAGATTTTGTAAAACTTTTTGAATCGTCCCGATTGGCAAAACATCTGAGGTTATCTCCTCAACGAGCGCTGGATAGTCCTCGCGCAGACTCTCGATCAATGCTTTTGTATCTTGTCTACTTAAAATTCTTCCTGCGTTTTTCCTTAAAACTTCCATAAGATGTGTTACAATTACAGACACAGGCTCAACAACGGTATAGCCCATTATTTCAGCTTCTTCTTTCTTGTGCGACGGTATCCAATAAGCATCAAACCCATATGCTGGCTCTTTAACTTTTATAGCGCCTTGAATTTCACCTTCCGCGGTTCCTGGGTTCATAGCAAGATAATAGCCTGGTCTAACTTCCCCACCTGCAACCTTATTTCCACGAATTTTTACCACATACTCATTTGCTTCAAGATAGATGTTATCCCTTACCCTCACGGGCGGAACAATTATACCGAGTTCAAGCGCGAGTTGTTTCCTAAGCCCAATTATTCGCTTGAACAATGTTCCTCCTTGTTCTTCATCTGCAAGTGGAATTAAACCGTAACCAATTTCAATTTCGATCGGATCGACTTGAATTAACTTTTCCAGTTTCTCCTCTGGTTGTGTGACTTGCTTTGGTTTTAACTCTGGAGTTTGTGATTTAATTTTCTCAACCTTCGTCCCAAAATAACCCGCGATCCCGGTTATCACGGATAAGATTAAAAATGGAAGCATCGGCAATCCTGGAATGATCGCAAAAAATGCAAGCACACCAGAGGCTATCAACAAAGATTTTGGCTTTTGGAAAATTTGTCCTTTTATCTCAATGTCGAATTGATTTCCAGATGCATTTCTGGTTACAACCATACCAGCGGAGACAGAAATTATCAACGCTGGAATTTGTGATACAAGTCCATCGCCAATTGTAAGAAGTGTGTAAGTCTGCAATGCTTCTGCAAAACTCATCCCACGTTGCAGAACCCCGATTATCAATCCACCGACTATATTTATCACTGTTATTATCAAACCAGCGATAGCATCACCACGGACAAACTTACTTGCGCCATCCATCGCCCCGTAAAATTCAGCCTCTCTTTGAATTAATTCCCTTCTTCTTCTCGCTTCATCCTCGGTTATTAATCCAGCATTTAAATCAGCATCTATGCTCATCTGTTTTCCCGGCATTGCATCAAGCGTAAACCTTGCTGCAACCTCGGCGATTCTCCCAGCGCCTTTCGTTATGACAATGAATTGAATTATAACAAGAATTAAAAATACAATGAAACCAACGATATAATTTCCCTTCACGACAAAAGAGCCAAACGCAAAAATTATCTTCCCCGCATATCCATCAGCAAGTATCAACCTTGTTGAAGCAACATTTAAACTCAACCTAAAAAGCGTTAGAATAAGCAAAAGCCCTGGGAATACAGAAAGTTCAAGCGGACTCGTTATATACATCGAAATTAAAAGAACAACAATTGAAAAGGTGATGTTAAAAGCGATCAAAATATCAAGCAAAAAAGGCGGAAGAGGTAAAACCATAAACACCAAGATTGAAACGACCGCTACAGCAAGCAAAACATCTGTATTTTTCCCTAACCCTTGTAAAATTCCGTTCATATCTCATCGGAATTTTTTCTTCTTCAAACTAAAGACATACGCAAGAACCTTTGCCACCGCTTTATAAAGTTGAGGCGGTATCTCTTCATCTATATCGACCATTTTGTAAAGTGCCTGCGCAAGAGGTTTATCTTCAACTATTGGGACATCGTGCGCCTTCGCAATTTCTTTTATTTTCTCAGCGATCAAATTCATTCCTTTTGCGATGACCTTTGGAGCGTTCATTTTTTTGGATTCATATTTTAAAGCCACAGCAATATGAGTTGGGTTTGTGATGACAACATCTGCAGTTGGAACCCTTTGCATCATCCTCATCTTCAAAATTTCCCTCTGCCTTCGCCTTATCCTTGATTTGACAAGCGGATCACCCTCGAGTTCCTTCATCTCATCCTTTACTTCCTGCTTCGTCATCCTCAACTCTCTTTCGTATTCCCATTTTTGAAACATAAAATCGATAATTGAAATAGCCAAATAAACGAGCCCCGCCTTCAAAATAAGAGAAAAACTTGAACTGACAATAAAATTGGCAATTCCCCTGACATCGGAATCCATCAAAATCACGGCATCATCCACAAGCCCTTTCAAAACAAAATACGCGGTCAACCCGACGATCCCAATTTTAAAAAACCCTTTCCCAAGTTCAAACATACTTCTTCGCGAAAACAAAATTCTTTTTATCCCATTCACAGGGTTTAACTTCTCAAAATCAAACTTTAAAGATTCAACAGTCAAAACATAACCCGTTTGCATAACACTTGCCCCGACGCCAACCACCATAACTAAAATCAGAAATGTAAAGAAATTAAACCCAAGATAAGAGAATAAGTCAGAGCTGTATTTTAAAATGTTATCTTTTGAAATTTCGATCGTGTTTGAGTTGATCAAAAAGAATCTTGTCAAATCCGCAATTTTTTTATATGCATAATTTCCACCGAAATAAATTAGCGCAGGCGAAAAAAGTAAAACGATGGCGGAGTTTAATTCGTAACTTTTAGCAACTTTACCTTTCTTTTTGGCTTCTTCTCTTCGCTTTGGCGTTGCTTGTTCCGTGCGTTCTTGGAATTCCTGAGCCATATCAAATTCTAATTGTTTTCAAAAGTTCAACTATGTCCGCTTCGAATGCAAAAAGAAGCTTTTTAAAGATCAAAACGAAAAAAGGCATCGTTATCATCAAAGCGATAAGCCCAATGATAATTTTAAACGAGAAAGCAAACATAAAAATGTTCATCTGAGGAGAAACTCTCGAAAGAATTCCAACCGTTATATCAGTTAGAAACATTGCAACCAAAATCGGCGCGCTTATTTTAACAGCAGAGATGAAAACAAAAGAAATCAATTTCACTCCCCAATCGGTAAATCCCGCGCCAACTGCGAAGCTCGAAATCGGAACTATCTCAAAACTCAACTTCAAAACCTTGATTAAAAAGTGATGCCCATTTAACATCAAAAAAATAACAAACGCAAAATAATATTTAAAATGGCTCAAAATTGGAACTGGCTCCGAATGCTCTGGGTCAAAAGCAGTCGACGCAGAAAAACCTATATCAAACCCGATCAAATGCCCAGCGAATTGAACCGCATAAAAAATTCCCCAACTTGAAAAACCAATTATCAAACCAACCATTGCTTCCTTAGCAACCAAAATGATGAAGCCAAGAATTTCAACGGAGAGATTTAAATTATTCAGATCAAGTATAAGCAAAAAAATGTAACTCAAAAATATGCTCAACCAAAATCTAAGTTGAAACGGGATAACCTGAAGTCCGAAAAACGGAGCGCTTGAGAACAAACTCAAAACCCTCACAAAGATTAAAATGAACGCAAAAAATGTTGAGAAATAAAATTCCATAAAATCAACGCGCTATGTTGGGAATTTGCGCAAATAAACCTTTCGCAAAACCTACGATCACATCAATTATCCACGGCAAAGCTATGACCATAACTACAGCGATCACAATAAGCTTTGGGACAAAGGTAAGCGTCATCTCATTTATCGATGTCGCTGATTGAAAAATTGAAATTATCAACCCAACTATTGCAGAAGCGATCAAAATTGGCGCCGATATCAAAAACGCCGTGAAAAATGTTTCCCTTGCGAGATGAATTATAAATTGTTCCGTCATCTTACACCCTCCTTAATGGAAACTTTGAATTAAAGATTGAACAAGCAAATTCCAGCCATCTATCAATATGAAAAGCAAAACTTTAAACGGCAGTGAAATCATAACGGGCGGAAGCATTATCATCCCCATCGACATAAGAACGCTTGCAACGATAAGGTCGATAATCAAAAAAGGAATATAAATTAGAAAACCAATTTGAAATGCAATCCTCAACTCACTTATAGCAAAAGCCGGGATCAGGACATGCGTTGGAATATCGTCCCCATTATTTGGCTTTGGTAAATTTGCAAGCGACATGAAAAGAGCAAGATCATCTTCTCGAACCTGTCTGAACATAAACTCGCGAAGCGGTTTTATAGCTCTTTCATATGCCTGCGCTTGTGTGATTTCACCTTTAAGATAAGGTTGAATCGCATCGTTATTAATTTTTTCCCAAACTGGCGACATTATAAAAAAAGTCAAAAACAAAGCAAGCCCAATTAGAACTTGGCTCGGCGGCATCTGCTGTACTCCAAGAGCTTGCTTCACGAAATGGAAAACAACAATTATCCTTGTGAAAGAAGTTGTCAAAATAATTATCGCGGGCGCAAGCGAAAGTATGGTCATCAAAAGCAAAATTTGCAAGGTAACCGCGACATCGCTTGACTTCTGAGCTTTCCCAACTTCAACCGTTATCTTTGGGATTGGAAGCAAATCCTGAGAAGATGTCCTTGATTGCGCTTTTAAATCACAAACAAGAAAAGAAACGAAGAACAAAATCACAAAAAATTTTCGCATCTTAAAACGCACCTCCCTGATTTAACTTGGAAAATTTCCCATTTCTCCTTTCTCTGGAGATATAAATCTCATCAAGGATTTTTATAATTTCCGGGTCGCTTATCTCGGATAAGACAGTCAACGAACCCTCGCTTGTGCCAAGAATTAAAACTTTGTTCAAAACCCTCACAAGATAAATTGCTTTTCTCGGCTGGAGCTGTAACTGGGCATAAACGCGCATACTAACGGATGAATTTGACGAACTTGAAATCTGCGAGTAGAATTTTTTAAGCACATAAAAAACGATCACCATCAAAAAAATTATCAAAGCAAATGAGAAAAATGCTTTCGCCACGAGTCCAAACATTTCTCACTTCCTCACATTTTTTAGCCTATCTTCAACAGCGATAAGATTTGTAATCCTTATCCCAAAATGTTTGTCGATCACAACAACTTCTCCTTCTGCAATTTTCTTCCCATTTACAATCACATCGACTGGTTCGCTCGCAAGTTTATCAAGTTCAATTATAGAACCACGGTCAAGTTCAAGTATATCTTTTATCAACATAGTCGTCCTGCCAAGTTCAATCGAAACGGGCAATGTGACATCGTATAAAATTTCAAATTTGCTGTTTATTATTTTTTCTCCGCCTGTTTCCTGTTGCGTTAGATTTTCAAAGTTTTGAAATTCTGCGTTTTTAACTCCTTGCTTTGCTTGCTCTCTTTGCTCTTCTCCCATTTTATCCCTCCTCATTATTTGCGATTCTTGTCACTTTAACTGCTTTTCTGCCCCCGAATACACCCGGTTTCCCGTAAAGTTTTAACCTTCCAGCGATATAAATCTTTACTTCTGAATCAACCCTTGTATTTAACACGATGATATCCCCAATGTTCAAATTCGCAAGTTCTCCAAGCGAAATCTCACTTTGCCCAAGTTCAACACTTACTGGTATTTTTGTCGTCTTAATTTTTTCTGCGATGTATCTTGTATATTCCTCAGGTGTGCTCTTTTTTGGAGACATAAACTTTTGAAGCGTCATCTTAGCAAGCGAATCTTCGATGACGAACACAGGATAACACATGCTCATTCTGTAGTTTTTCTCCGCAAGCGAAATGATAAACGAAATCACAAGTACTATCTCACTTGACGGGGCAACTTGCACTATATCAGGGTCACTTTCATACTTTGTGATTTTAAACTTGTACGAATCAATTATACCCCACGCCTTCTCAAGCTCATATGCAGAACGTTCAACTATACCGCGAATTAAATTTTGTTCAATCTGGGTCAAAGGTCTTGATAATTTCTTCTTCCCCGCATCCGGAAGTTCAATCCCTCCACCTAGCAATCTTTCAAGCAGAGCAAAAGAAAGCTCAAGCCCAATTTCAAAAATTACCTCACCTCTTTCTTCCCCGGCATCGAGCGTGAAAATAACGCTTGGTTTCTCTATCGAGAGGATATATTCGGAATAAAAAAGTTGGTCGACATTCTCAACTTGAATCGTCACCGGAGTTTGAAGTCGGCTTGTTAGATAGTACCCAAACGTTTCCGAAAAGTTTTGATGTATGGTTTGGATTGTTCTTATTTGATTTTTTGAAACTCTGCTTGGGCGACGGAATTCATAAGGTATAACTTCACGTTCCTCTTGTTTTAAAACCACCTCACCAGAGGATTTCCCATAGGTTAAGCCCGCAAGCAAACTATCTATTTCCTGTTGAGATAAAATCTCTGGCATCTCTGATGTGCCTTTATTGAATTATAAATTTGCTGAAATAAACATTTTGCACTTTACCATTCGTTAGAATTTCATCAACTTTTTTAGCTATTTCCCGCCTCAACTCTTTTCGCCTTGAAACATCGCTTAATTCCTCGAGTGTTTTGCTCGAAAGAATATTTATCAAAATATCGTTCACAACAACTTCTTTGCTTTGAATTTCTGCAAAAGCTTTTTCATTTGTAACCTCTATCCCAACGCTTGTCAAAAGGTATCTCAATCCCCCCGTCCCAGCTGGATTTACGACAAGATCTTTTACGACAAAAAGAAACTCCGGATGAGATATAAAATATTCAGAATCTGAAACCTTATACTCGTCAACAACCTCCCTATCCGAAGATGACTTCGCCGTCTCTTTGTCCTTAACAGTTGAAGAAGTTTGTTCCGCAGTAGTCTTTGAATTTAAATCAAGAACGAGAAGATAAGCGATGATGATTTGTAAAATCACAATTGGTATCACAACGAAAAAAATTGTCTTTTTGCTACTTTTGGGCTGAACTTCTTTCTGCTGAACCTGCGGAATTTGCGTTGCTTGAGCCTGAACTTTATCTGCCATCATCTAAACCTTTTTTATTTTAACTTCAAGAAGTTAAAAATCAAAGCCCGTGCCATCAGGATTTTTCAAGAGGAAATGTAAAATTTAAGGTAGGATTAAAGTTTGCGGTTGGCTAATATTAAACAATTGAATGAGATTATTAGGCATGAAAATAAAAAAGCCCCGACATAAAGTCGGGGCTTAAGATATCATCTCTTCCCAGGATTTAGGATTTTCGCATGAGGTCTCGGGTCTTGATTCGCCCGAGCCCAAATTATATACGCCTCCATCGCTTTCATCCTTGGATCGTCTTCTTTTAACGGCTTACCTTCCATTGGATTTTCAATGCACCAATTGATCATATCACGCAAAAGGGCGATCTTCTTCAACTGAATTTGAAATTTCGGATATGTCTCTGGATGCGTATCTGCTCCATCCGGATGACACATATCGCAGGAAATACCATTTGTCCCGAGCGATGGATCATGAAACCATTTATATCCCTCCTCGATCATCGCTTTCAATTCCCTTTCCCATATTAACGAATCTCGTCTTGTAAATTTAGTTGATTGATATTTCCTCTGCTGTTGATAGGTTGCAAGAAGCATCGAAGCTACTTCCTGGGCTTTTTCTCTTGTCATAACTTCATTTTTCCCAACATCGTTTAAAACAACTTGTGTAACGCCATCACATGCTGTTATGACTTTCTTTTCATCCTTCGACTTCTTATTATCTCCCTTGGTCGCCAAGCTATCTTTGCCGCTGAAAAATATGCCAAGTATCACCAGGGGAATTATCAACGAAAATTTTTTGAGCATATTAATATCCTCCTTCAAAATTTATTTTTAAAATGATTGATCAACTGGAATTGGTGGAACTTCTTCTTTCCCATCCGATTCAAGATACCTTGCTGTAACTTTAATTGGTTCCCTGCTCCAGAGATTATAAATCTTATTTGCCTTACCATTCCCAAGAATCTCAGCTGTTCCAACACCTGTGCCATCAAACTGGTCAAATGGATCTGCTCTGTTCATCTTAATTGTAAGTTTCGGAAGCCCTGTTGGAGCATAAGGCCATGGCCAAGCTGTTGAAAGCATGCCGTAAAAGTTAATATTTCCAACTCTGTTAAATACAGGTTGATGCGTATGCCCGTGAATAACCGTGACATTTTTAAACGGTCTAAGCAGAGCTTGAACTTCTTCGGCGTCATCGGTCCAGAAATTCCACGGTTTGTAATACTTGTAAAGTGGCGAGTGCGAAAATACAACTATTTGGGTATCTCTCGAGACCTTAGCGAGATCTTCTTTCAACCATCTGATTTGCCCATCACCAAGATAACCCTTCCCAACTGTAAACGGTTTACCCTTCGGATTATCAAGTTGAGCCATAAATTTCATTCTATCCATCGGCGCCATTTTTGTCTCGGTCCAGTAGTCTTCAACTATAACCGAGTTTAAAACAATGAAATGAACACCTTTATGGTCGAACGAATACCAACCGTAAGAGCCTTTCGGCAGATTTTGTCCAAAAAGTTCAAGCCATTTTTCTCCAAGATCAAGATACCAATCATGTTCACCAACCATCATATAAAGTTTCGCCTTAAGTTGGCTCAAAATTTCCTTCCCAAGTTTAAGCTCTTCTGCTTGTCCGAGCTGTGCGAGATCACCGCCAAATAAAACAAAATCCGGCTGTGGATTAAGCGCATTTACATCCTCGACAGCCTTCAAAGCTGCGCGAACAAATCTTTCGTTAAGCTTCCTTTCGTAGAGATGGGTATCTGAGATATAAGCAAATCTAAATTTAACCTCCGTCCCACCTTGCTTTGCCTCAACAGCTTCGACAAGTTGAAATGAATGCGGTGGGAATTGATTCTTTGCAAGCGCAACAGCAGCGGAAGCCATAGCGACCTTCAAAAACTGCCTCCGATTCAACTTTGGGAGCATCTCAAAAAATTTTTCTCTCTCCTTCAAATATTGCTCTTCCTTCCTTTCGCTTGGCATTTTGGGCATAACGATTGCACCTCCTTTTTTTGTTATTTGTTTTCAGGGAAATCTTTAGGGAATTCGCCAGTTAAGGATTTTAAGAACTCAACCAAGTCCTGCTTTTCCTGGTCTGTGAGATTAAGTGGTCTCATTTCACCGGAAAGATTTGGATTTGGATTTCCACCTCGATTGTAAAATTCAATTACATCCATTAAAGTTGCTTCACTACCATCATGCATATAAGGGGCGGTAAGCTCTATGTTTCTTAAAGTTGAAGTTTTGAAGGCGCCAATATCTTTGGGATTCAGCGTGACGAGAAATCTTCCAAGCTCTGAATACGCAGGATCTAAAGCAAGCTCGTCAAGTTTTCTCTTGTCGAGTTGTTCCTGCTTTGCAAGTTGTTCAGCCTTGCGCGCAAGCTCGGCAAAACCTTCTTTATTCATAGCAACGCCAACGTTATGATATTTGTGGTCCGTAAAAAATGGGTTCGACCGATTGAATGCATGACAAGTGATACATCTTGCCTTCCCTTGAAATAATTCCCAGCCTCTTTTCGCCGATTCACTTATCGCATTTTGATCCCCGGCTATAAATCTGTCAAATGGGGAATTTCCCGTTAAAAGTGTCCTCTCAAACGCAGCGATAGCTTGAGCAACTCTATCAATAGTTATCTCTCCTCCGAAAACTTTTTTAAATGCTTCCACATACTCTGGGATTCCCTTCAACTTTTTAACAACCGCATCATGATCTGGCATACCCATCTCAACAGGGTTAATTATCGGCTGTTTCGCTTGTTCCTCAAGCGTTGGAGCTCTTCCATCCCAAAACTGTTCCTCAAGAAACATTGCATTTAAAACCGTCGGCGCATTTCGTGCCCCCTTTTGCCCTTTAACACCTTCACTTACCTTCTTTCCATCCGTAAAAGCAAACTTCGGATCATGACAAGTCGCACATGAAACAGTATTGTCGACCGAAAGACGCTTGTCAAAATATAACTTCCTCCCAAGCTCTACCTTTTCCGGAGTTATCGGGTTGTCAGGCGGGATGAAAATCTCCCATAAATCCTTAGGGATGCCAAGTGGGATTTTCACCTCATAACTTACTTTCGCGCTCGATTCGACCTGCTTTTCAAGCACAAAGACAAAGAAAAACAAGAAGACAAGAAACAAAGCAACGAGCTGATAAAAGTTTTTCAATCTTTGCATGGTCGATTTTGGAATTTTATTTTTCACTCGTTTCTACTATTTAAGACAACCAAGTATAACCTTTTATTCCAAGTGTATTCCTTTAAGTTTGATTTTTCAATTGATTTGCATATATTTTATGTGCAATGGGGCCGTAGCTCAGACTGGGAGAGCGCCAGAATCGCACTCTGGAGGTCACGGGTTCGAATCCCGTCGGCTCCACAAATTTCCACATTTTGTTTTGCCCCGCTTTTTGATTATTTTTTGTTTAAGCTTGATAATTTAAATCCCTGTTCGAGTTGTGCTTGATAAGGTCAAGAAAGGAATAATTGATTCATTAAATTCATTGCTCAGATATGCAATCGTTATAACAGGAAACGAGGAAGACGCAAAAGATTTGACCCAGGAAACATGCTACAGGGCGTTGAAAAATATTCATCTTCTCAACGAAAATTCCAACGTTAAAGCGTGGCTTTTTACAATTATGAGAAACATATGGATCAATCAAAAGAAAAGAAGTCAAACTTTATCCATACAACTTGATGAGGCAGTTGAAAATGTGAGCGACGAATGGAATATAAACGCCGAGGAATTGTTAATAAATAATGAAATGCGTCAAGCACTGATGAAAGCGCTGAACAGTTTGCCGGAGGTTTACAAAGAGATTTTGATACTGAGATATTTTGAAGATTTCTCATATGCAGAGATATCTGAAATTTTAGGATGTCCACTTGGCACAGTTATGTCAAGGTTAAACAGATCAAGAGAAAAATTAAAAGAAACCTTAATCAAAATTTACGAGCGAGAAAAATGATGATAGATCACAAAACGATAAAAATATGGATAAACCTTTATCTTGATGGCGAACTCGCGGGCGAAGAACTTCAACAATTTAAACAGCATATAAATGAATGCAACGAATGCACAAAACTACTTAAAAAACAGCGCGATTTCATCGATTCGATAAGATCATTGAAGTATGAGATAGATTCCGGACTTGACAATTTTAAGCAGAATCTCGCAAAGCAAATTGAAAACTTTAAACTGGGAAAAAGGACAAAATACGCTCCATTTGTTTTTGTCGCTTCAGCTTTTATTCTTATCGTGATCGTTCTGTTTTTACTCTATTCCAATTCATCACGTGTTGACCTGACAGAAATTGCTATTGGAAATCACGCAAGGCAAGTCCAAGGACAACTCCCCCTTGAAATAAAAACATCATCAGAAGCTGAAATATCAAGCTGGTTTTATGGAAAATTAAAGTTTAACTTTCGACTTCCGCGCTATCCCGACCCATCGAATCAGCCATACAAAATAAAGGGAGCAAGACTTGTTGCTTTAAACAATGATTATGCTGCACTTGTATCTTACGAAATGGACAACCATCCAATGACGCTTCTCGTTGCACCATCAAAAAGCGCAATTCCCCATGGAAAAAGAAAAGTTAAATTCAAAGATATCGACTTTTATCTCGACAGCAAAAATGGATATAACATACTTTCATGGACTGACAAAGGTTTGACTTATGCTCTCGTCTTTGACTTTGAAAATTTTGACTGGAAAAGGCCATGCATCGTCTGCCACAGCAGTGGGGCAGAAAAAATGTAGGTGTCTTACTGTTACTCCTTCTTTTATTTTCAAAGATACTTTCCCAAGATAAAAATTACTTCTACCGCGGTCTTGATTATGGTTCTGAATCAATGCTCAATCCAATCACACTTATCATAAACGGAGGTTTAGGAATCCTGCAGGTTGAAAATCGTTCGCGTTACTTTAGAGATATCAAGTTTTACAATGGATTGAAAAATGTATTTATGAATCTGTCCGACCCGATAACATCGATAAGGGAATACGGATTTAAAGACTTCATCTTTAACGAAATACTTCCCGCACAAGTCAGCAGAAAAAAAGCTCAATTTTGGCCAAACTATCAAAATCATCTAATTGGTGGAGGTCTTGCTTATAGAGAGATGATGGAATGGTATAGAATGAACGGCTTTCGACATCCAAAGCTATTTTCAATTTTGACAATGGTGGTTTATCATGTTTTAAATGAGATCGTCGAAAATAATAATTACACTGGTAGAACTGTTGATCCAATCGCAGATCTTTATATATTTGACCCGCTTGGGATCTTGCTTTTTAATTTTGATTCGGTATGTGAATTTTTCAGTGAAAAACTTAACCTCGCGGAATGGTCATATCAACCAGCGATTGATTTCATAGACTGGCGAATCGAAACCATGGGACAGAACTACTCAATAAAATACAAATTGATGAACTCACAGATTTATCTTTTCTACCACTTTGGGATGAGCGGACTTGTGGGCTTATCTTATAAGTTCAAAAATTCGGAATTTCTTTCCTTTGGAGTTGGATTGAGGGCAAAAGAAATTGTGCGACTCGATGAGAAAACAAATTCAAAATTTGAAACAGCGACGCTTTCATGGAACTTGGGATTTTTCTACGATAAAAATAATTCGCTTTTATTCTCGATCATCTTGTCTGGAGTGAATAACTACAGGGCAGTTATAAACATTTACCCCGGATTGGTTTCAGTCAAAGGTCTTAAGTTAGGATTATTTACTGCGTTAGATGGAAAAGATAGATTTATTTGGGGGGTAAGTTTAAAATCGCTTCCTTTTGGCGTTGCTTCAAAATTTTTCGTAAATTATAAACAGTAAAAATAAAATCCCAACCGAAAATGCCAGCGCCAAAAGAAATCAAAAAGATATCGGAAGTGATCTGGGAAATTCCCGAAACATATAAAAAAGGAATGCGCGTACCAGCGAGAATATATGCGACGAAACAACTACTCGACTCAATGGATGAGGGCGTATTCGAACAAATCACAAATGTTGCATGTCTTCCCGGCATTCAGAAATACGCACTTTGCATGCCTGACGGACACTGGGGTTATGGTTTTCCAATAGGCGGAGTAGCTGCGTTTGACTTTGAAAACGGTGTCATCTCTCCCGGAGGAATAGGATTCGACATAAACTGCGGAATGAGACTTGTCAGAACAAACCCCACGATGGAAGAAGTTGAACCTAAATTAAAAGAACTTGTCGATTTACTTTTCCAAACAGTGCCAACAGGAGTTGGAGCAACTGGATTTGTTAAATTGTCAAATTCTCAATTTGATGAAGTTATGGTTAAAGGTGCACGTTGGTGCGTTGAACATGGATACGGATGGAAAGAGGACATAGAAAGAATCGAAGAACACGGGGCGATAAAAGGCGCAGACCCTTCTAAGGTAAGCAAAAAGGCAAGGGAACGAGGAATAGATCAACTTGGAACGCTTGGCTCAGGAAATCATTATCTTGAAATTCAAGTCGTGGATAGAATTTTTGACCAAAATGTAGCGAACACATTCGGAATTGAGCAAGAGGGGCAAATTGTCGTTATGATACATTGCGGTTCGCGTGGCTTTGGACATCAAATCGCAACTGACTATTTGAAGGTTTTTCTCGATGCGATGAAAAGATACGGTATCCCTCTGCTTGACAAAGAACTAGCCTGTGCGCCGATAGATTCGCCAGAGGGAAGGGATTACTATTCAGCGATGCTGTGTGCAGCAAATATGGCTTTTGCAAATCGTCAAGTTATACTTCACAGAGTTAGGGAAGCGTTTGAGAAAGTTTTTAAGAAATCCGCAGAAGACCTCGGAATGCACCTTGTTTATGATGTCGCCCATAATATAGCAAAAGCAGAGGAATATGATGTCGATGGCAAAGTTAAAAAAGTCCTGGTCCATAGAAAAGGTTCAACTCGCTCCTTTGGCCCCGGGCAAAGTGAATTAGCGGAAATTTATCGCGATATAGGACAACCAGTGATAATTGGTGGATCGATGGAAACGGGTTCGTACCTTCTCGTCGGTACAAAAAGGGCAATGGAAGAAACCTTCGGCTCAACTTGCCACGGAAGTGGAAGAACTATGAGCAGACATAAAGCGAAGAAAGAGATCAACTACAATCAACTCATAAAGCAAATGGAAGAGAGGGGCATTTACGTAAGAGCAGCTTCAAAATCTGGACTTGTAGAAGAAGCAGGCGCTGCTTATAAAAACATCTCCGATGTAGTTGAAGCTGTCGATAGGGCAGGAATTTCAAGGAAAGTTGCTGCGTTAAGACCAATCGGCAACATCAAAGGTTAAAAATAAAAAAGGGCGTGAGCAACTCACGCCCTTCGTCTTTTACGGTATCGTCAACCCAACATATCTACTACCTGCACTCCCTTTAACTCTCAACAAAACAACATCTCCGGATTTACGAGACTGAATTATTTTCTTAAGTTCATCAACATTTCTAACAGGCTTCCTATCCGCCTCAATTATTACATCATTCTCCCTTATGCCTTTATCAAATGCCTCAGAAAACTGCTCAACTTCCGTGACGATTACACCATTTTTAACTTTGTATTTATTCTTGGTTTCCTCATCAAGGTTTGCAACAGTAAAACCAAGTTTTTCAAAATTCAAAACCCCCGGTTCGATCTCCTTCGCGGGTGCTTCTTCACTTTCCGCCTTTGCAACCTCCTCATCTTCCTTTCTTGGCTTAAGCGTCGCTGTCAACTCAAGCGTTTTTCCATCTCGATAAATTTTCAAATTAACTTTATCACCGGGTCTCTTCCTCGCGATTATCTCTTGAAGTTCACCAGGTTTATTCACCTCTTTACCATCGCATTCAAGTATTATATCTCCTGCTTTTATGCCCGCTTCTTCAGCTGCGCTTCCGGATATAACATCTTGAACAAGAATTCCCCGTGGTTTATCAAGCCCAAAGCCTTTCGCTGTCGCTTCATCAAGTTGAGAAATTTGAACTCCAAGAACACCGCGTCTGACCTTTCCATACTTTATGATATCCTCGGCAACTTTTCTTGCAAGATTTATAGGTATAGCAAAACCATAACCCTGATAATACCCAGTCCTTGAAGCAATCGCAGTGTTTATCCCTACGACCTCACCATACAAGTTAACAAGTGGTCCACCGCTATTTCCAGGATTTATAGCAGCGTCTGTTTGAATGAAATTCTCAACCCCATAAGAATCGCGAATTATCCCAATATTTCTGCTCAAAGCACTTACTATCCCAGCTGTAACGGTCAAACTCAATCCAAGAGGATTTCCTATAGCAAGTACCCACTGCCCAACTTGAAGCTCATCTGAATTTCCAAAACGAGCAACAGGTAAATTATTCGCATCGATTTTTACAACCGCAAGATCCGTTAGCTTATCCCTTCCAATTAGCTTAGCTTTAAATTCCTTTCCGTCATAAAGAGTCACAGTAATACTTCCCTTTTCTCCGCCCTCAACAACGTGATTATTTGTAAGAATATAACCATCTTTCGTTATAATGACGCCTGAACCCATTCCCTCTTGTGGGCTTGGTTCAGGAATCTTGAATTCGAAATCCGGACCAAAGAAATGGAAAAAATCAAAAGGACGACTTCTTCCTTCGCCTCTTGAGACAACTTTAATTGAAACAACTGTTGGAACAGTCTCTTTGGCTATTTGAACGAAAGCATTTTGAGTTGAAAGTATATCAAATTTTGTGCTTGTAGATTTGTCTTGCGAACCAATTACGGGAACATCAATTGCTACTGTCGGTTTTACAGCGTTGATTCCGGATACAAGTATAATTCCGAATAGCATTCCTGCAAGTACGAGAGCAATTGCTCCAACGACCTGTTTCTTTGTCATAGCGAGTTTGCCTCCCTAAAAGTTTTTGTTTTATTTTTATTTTCAATAAAATATAACAGGCTTCGAATTAAGTTTGTTTCATTTTAATTTATCATAAATTTCAAGCAATTTCAATTCAACTGTGCCTTCAACATGCGCCTTGATGTAATCAAAGAGCAAGTTCTTAATTTCATTATTTATATTACCTGGGTTACTTAAATTTGTTACATTTTCAATTTTGGCTCTTCCAATCCACAACAAACTTTTGAAAGTTGCAATTGAATAACTCTTCGCTTCGGGAACCCCAACGCCGCACTTTGAGCATAAAAAACCGCCTTTATCGACCACGAAAGATATTCTTTGAGGTAAATTTTCTTCCGTAAATTTTTCCCCACATAAAGCACATCGCGAAAAATTAATCTTAAATCCGATCTCTTCAAGAAGATGAACTATAAAATACCACAGAAGGTTTATCTCGTTTCTTTCAGCATCGTTTAACTTATCGAGGACGTTTAAAAGTAATTCGAAAATCCTTTGATTCCCCTCCTCAAACTTAATCAACTTGTAAACTATCTCACAAATTGAAAGACCAATCGCACTTTTATTATGATCAGAATAAAGTCGAAGAAATGGTCTTATTATATCCGCTTGCGAAAGGAATTGAAGTTCTCTCGTCTCTTTTTTATAAAGCACCGCAAGAATATAAGACATAGGTTCAAGCGATGCACCAAACTTGCTCGTTGTAAGCATCGCACCTTTTGCGATGACATTTAACTTGCCAAACTTTTTTGTGTAAAGCGTGACTATCTTGCTCGTCTCCCGATATCGAATCGCTTTTAATACGATCGCCTCAGTCTTACTTAACATTTAATCGCTGGTTTGGATATTTTCTTTGATTTTTTGAATGTTCTCCTCAAACGGTGGATAGATAACCCCAAGTTCAGTTACTATCGCGGTTATCAAATTGCTCGGAGTGACATCAAAAGCTGGGGAGAATGTTTTCACTCCATCCGGGGCAATTTGCTTCCCCATTATCTCGACTATCTCCTCAGGACCTCTCTCTTCAATTGGAATTTCCTCTCCCGTTTTTATACTGAAATCGATTGAAGAAGTCGGACAAGCAACATAAAAAGGTACATTATGATATTTCGCAACTATTGCGAGATTATATGTTCCAATTTTATTTGCCGTGTCACCATTAAGCGCCACCCTATCTGCTCCAACGATCACGCAATCTATCTTCCCAAGTTTCATAAGATAAGCAGACATATTATCCGTTATCAAAATTGTCTCAATTCCCCTTTGCATCAACTCCCATGTCGTAAGTCGCGCACCTTGAAGAAGTGGTCTTGTTTCATCGACATAAACCCTTATCTTTTTACCCTGTTCAAAAGCAGTATATATAATCCCAAGGGCTGTTCCATAGTCGCCAGTCGCAAGCCACCCAGTGTTGCAATGGGTGAGGATATTTGCTTTATCTGGAATTAATTTAGAACCATGTAAACCGATAGCTTTGCACATTTTTATATCATCATCTTGAATCGCTAGCGCCTCTTCAAACAATTTTTTCTTTAACTCATTTACACCAAGTTCAAAATTTGAATAAAAAACTTTTTTCATTCTCCCAATAGCCCAGAACAAATTCACGGCGGTTGGTCGAGTTCGAGCAAATTCATTGCAAACATTTTCAAAAACATCTTCAAATTTTTCTCTATTATTGCCTTCAAAATTTTTTACCCCAAGATAAATCCCAAATCCCGCCGCAATCCCAATTGCAGGTGCACCGCGAATTTTTAACTTTCTTACCGCATCAGCCACAACTTTATAATCGTCGGTTTCGATAAATTCAAGTTCAATGGGCAATTTGGTTTGGTCGATCATTTTAACCTTGCCCTCAACCCATTCTATTGAGCGTAACCGCGAGGTCAATTTTTCTTGACTTTTTTGTTTTGATTTTTTAAATTTATATTGACCTACAATTAGGGGCCCTTAGCTCAGTTGGTCAGAGCAGCTGACTCATAATCAGCGGGTCGGAGGTTCGAGTCCTCCAGGGCCCACAAAATTTTTATATAACATCCATAATCCTTTTTAGCGTATTATAGTATAAATCCGCAACAGTTTCAACATCCACATCAATCCAACCGTTTATCCTAATTTTTTTATCTCCGGTCACAACCCCGATTAAAGAATAAGGAACATTATTTTTAATACACACTTCCTCAAACTTTTTCAAATCCTTTTCATCAACCGTCACAATTATCCTCGATTGCCCCTCGCCAAAGAGCAAAAAATCCGGGCGAATTTCATCTTTAAACTCAACTTCGCAGCCGAGAAGATTTTCTTTATCGATCATGCAACATTCCGCAAGTGCAACAGCAATTCCTCCGTCGGAAACATCATGAGCTGATTTTATCAACCCAAGCCTAATTCCCTCAAGGCAAGTTCTTTGAACGCGCCTTTCAAGTTCAAGATCAATTTCGGGTGCATCACCCAAAACTTTGCCGTAAATCCATGCAAGATATTCACTTCCTCCAACTTCATCCGTATTTTCACCAATTAGAATTATCAAATCGCCGGGAGATTTAAAATTCGCAGTGGTGACGAACTTCAAATCCTCAATTAAACCAAGCATCCCAATTACAGGCGTTGGATAAACCGCTCCTTCTGGGCTTTCATTATAAAAACTTACATTTCCACCAGTTACAGGTGTATTAAAAAACCTGCATGCATCCCCCATCCCACGCACCGCTTCTTTAAATTGCCAATATATCTCGGGCTTGTATGGATTCCCAAAGTTTAAACAATTGGTAATCGCAACCGGCTCTGCCCCGGTGCAAACGACATTTCTTGCTGATTCAGCAACCGCTATCATAGTGCCTCGATATGGATTTAGATAAACATATCTTGCGTTGCAATCCGTCTTAACAGCTATAGCTTTGTTCGTTCCCTTTATTCTAATGACAGAAGCATCTCCGCCGGGCAAAACTACAGTATTAGTTCCGATCATCGTATCGTATTGCTGATAAACCCATTCTTTGCTCGCAATGTTTGGGGAAGAAATTAATCTTAAAAATGTCTCGTTCAAATTTTCTGGAATGGCAAGTTCATAAGGATTAAAGTTTCTAACTTCTTTTAAGTATTCTGGCTCCTTCGCTTCTCTGGTATAAACAGGTGCACCTCCACCAACGACAAGCAAATCCGCAGGTATATCTACAACAATTTTCCCATCTTTCTTTACCCTCAATCTTCCATCTTTTGTGACATAACCTATGACAACAGCGTTTAAATCCCACTTCTTGAAAATTTTAATGATTTCATCCTCAAATCCTTTTTTAACAACCATCAACATTCGCTCTTGCGATTCAGAAAGCAAAATCTCATACGCGCTCATTCCATCCTCACGGGTTGGGACAAGATCAAGATCTATCACCATTCCACTTTTTCCGCGAGCACTCATTTCACTTGTCGAACAAGTTATTCCAGCTGCACCCATATCTTGGATCCCAACCATATAACCTGTTTTTATAGCCTCAAGTGTAGCTTCAAGCAGAAGTTTCTCCGTAAATGGATCGCCAACTTGAACCGATGGCCTCTTTGATTCAGATTCTTCACTTATTTCCTCAGATGCAAACGTCGCACCATGAATCCCATCTCTACCTGTTCTTGAACCAACAATTAAAACAGGATTACCTTCACCTTTTGCAACTGCACGAACGATTTCATCATGTTTTGCGATCCCAACAGCCATAGCATTCACAAGCGGATTTTGATTATAACTCTTGTCAAAATAAACCTCGCCCGCAATAGTTGGGCACCCAAAACTATTTCCATAGTCAGCAATTCCCCTAACGACACCGTTGAAAAGATATTTAACCCTCGGATTTGACAAATCCCCAAACCTCAAAGAATCGAGAATTGCTATAGGTCTTGCTCCCATAGTGAATATATCTCTTAAGATTCCACCAACGCCCGTAGCTGCACCTTGATACGGTTCAATAGCTGATGGATGATTATGCGATTCAATTTTAAAAGCGATCGCAAACCCATCGCCTATGTCGACTAACCCAGCATTTTCCTCACCCGCTGAGACAAGCAATCGACCACCACTTCTTGGCAAAGTCTTCAACAACAAAATCGAATTTTTATAACTACAATGCTCGCTCCACATTACGCTAAACATCCCAAGTTCCTCAAATCCGGGCTCCCTCCCAACAAGTCTAATTATCCTTTCATATTCTTCTGCGGTCAAGCCAAGATCAAGTGCAAGTTCAACCTGATTTTCTTTCTTCATATTCATTTCTGCAAAATTTCTTTGAAAATCGGCGCAAGCAGATTCTCAATTTTTTCAAAATAGAAAAATACAAAAGCCACAAGCACCAAAAGCATTATCAAAAATGAATAAATCTGCCACTTTGCGATTTTCTTCCTGCGTTCCCCGCTAAAAAGTTTTTCTTTAAATCCAATATAAACTAATCCACGCCATCCACATTCCTTACATCTGTAAATTTTATAGGGCAAGAAAAATTTTATCATTCTTTCTTTAAAATTTCTCGACCTCGACCTATGCAACGTTCCAAACTTACCACAATGTGGGCATGACTCAAGTCGCATTTAATTTACACCGTTATTTATTTTTAAAAATTTTGCTGTTTCCTCAGGTAATGCGGTAGTTATATAAATCCCCGAGCCAAGCTCAAACCCCGCTGGAATTGTAAGACGCGGTAAAATTTGAATATACCAATGATAAAACTCCTCATTCGCATCTTTAAACGGCGAAGAATGTATGACGTAATTGTAGTCGGGATTGTTAAGTTTATCATAAAGTTGTTTCAAAATCAAATGCACAACCTTTGCGATTTTGCAAGCTTCCTTCTCTGTTATATTCCCAAAACAAGCGTTATGTTTTCTGGGAATTATCCAAGTCTCAAAAGGAGAAATAGAAGCAAAAGGCTCGAACACAACAAAATCATCATCTTGATAAACGATCCTTTCACCAGAATACAATTCAATATCTATCATATCACAGAAGACGCAACTCCCATGGTCGTCGTAATATCTTGTTGCTTCCTCGAGAAGATGTCTTATGTGAGTTGGAACTATCGGGGTTGCTATAAGTTGCGAATGTGGATGTTCAAGCGAAGTCCCGGCTCTTTTGCCATTGTTTCTAAAAATTATCACAGTGTTTAATTCCCGATGCGCCATAAAATTTTTATAAAGCGTAAGATATACTTTGAAAATTTCACAAACCTCATCCGGCTCCATCGTCGCTATCGTCAAATTATGCTTTGGCGATTCAATAATTACATAATGAAAACCGTAGCCCGTAATTTTCCTAAAAAACTGAAGCCTTGTTTCTCTCTTCAGCCCAACATCAGGAGAGAGAGCAGAATATTTATTTGGGACAACTCGAATTGACCATTTTCCATTTTTCTCAACTGTGTAAACCTCTGGTGGGGTCATATGCTCATTGCCCGGGCAAAATGGACAGTCAGAGTCAAATTCCGGAAGCTCCCTTGATTCTTCTCTGACAAGAAAATCATGCGGTCTTTTAGCTCGCTCAGTCGCAACGATAACCCAATTTTTCGTCGCCCTGTTTTGTCTAAATTCCGACATCGTTTTAAATATATGTTTTAATTCACTAAGATACCAAAATTTAAAAATATTTTCCCTGTCTTGCAATTCAGTATGGATTTTTATAAGAAAATAAATTCGCAAGTATTAGCTTTAAAAAAATTTTTGTTAAGGACATGAGAAGATATGATAAACTTAGTGATCAAGATTTGCTAATAAATAAATTTATCGATTGGATGTTCACCTGAAAAACTTTGAAGAATCCACGCGATGTTTTCATAAACTCCAAAGGCATCTCATCAAGGAAGAAATATCCAACAGGGCAATGATAGATTTCAGCAAGGGTTTCAAGATGAATAAGCTCGAGCTCAGCCTTTCCTTCTTACCATTCAATTAGTTGTTGAAGAGATACAGGCTCAAAATGCTGTTTCTTAAGTCTCTTTGAGATCTCTTCAACCTGTTTCTGTGTAAGATTAAGTCTTTCCCTTAAATTTTTAAGGACTTCTCGATTTACCCATTTAGTAGTCTTATCTGACATAATCAATCCTCTTTTATATTATCCACTCCTTTGGACATCTCTATTATTTTTATCTCATCTTTTGTTAAATTATAAAGTTTGTAAACTAAATGGTCAATCTGGTGTTCAATTTGAGTGGTGTCAGTTTTTGGTTTTTGTTTTTTGGCAGTGAGGATTTGGTCTACCAACTGAATAATTTTCTTTTTATGATTTTCATCTGGATCAATTATAGGTAGTGCCAAAAGGGGCTCTTTATCAATTTGATAGTTATTACCTTGCATTTTACCTTTATGTCTTAACCAAAAGGCAATCAATTTTGAATTTAACAATGCAGTTAAATACTTTAAATTTATCCTTTTTGTTTTTATCACATAAAATTCTGCTAACACATAACAATCAAAATCAGTATAGGTAAAAGTAGGTACTATACACTTGCGAACAGAAATAATTTTTTCACCTTTAAAAAATTCCTCTTTTCTTGCTCTATGCAAACCGTAAGGTTTATTATCAGAGGTAATAACTTTCTGGAATTTATCAAGGTGCTTTTTTATATTAGGATATTGTTTTATGTTTTCAGGATTTTTGAATTTTGAATCAGTATATATAATCCATTTCGAATTCTTTTTAGTACCGTAATATTTAGATAACTCTTTTGTCGTGTATAAGGGTTTAATTAATGTTATTTCTTTCGCATTGAAAGGTATTCGATTTTTCTCCTCATTATTTAAAACAAATATTCCGTCTCTTACATTGAAATTATTTCCTAATTCTTTTAGCATATTTTGGGTCACGCAATCATGATGAGTATGAATTCCATTAGTCAATTCTTTATTATCAAGCTTAAAATTACTTTTTTCAGAAACTTTTTCTAAAATTGCTTCAATAGTAGTATCACTAAAAGTTAGAGGTTTGTTCAAAAGTTTCTTTTTCTGAATAATTGGTTTAATGTAGATAGCTTTTGGATTTTGATTGTAATTTAACAAATCCGATACATCGTTAAAATTCAAATCGTTTCCTTCCAATCTTCTATAATCAAATTGATAGCTATCTACTTTTGAATCCGCTTTGAATATCATAACCATTGTTTGAATATCCGAACTTTCAAAAATCATATAACTGCCAAAATCAAGCATCTGTAATATTTTAGTATCCTTTATAACTTTATTTCTCATTATTGAAGCTCCATAATTTGTAACCCAGTTATTTTGAGCAATAAAAGTAAGAATACCTGTTTCTTCTCTCAATAAATCTATCCCTTTACAGGCAAAGAAATACCACATATCCATTTTCCCTTGATAATAAGGATGGTTTCTTATTTTGTCGAAAGCCTTTCTATTTATATATTCCTTTATATACGGCGGATTTGCAATTACTACATCAAAGCCACCTTTTTGATGAAAGACTTCTGAGAAATAGACTTCGAAGTCAAACTCTTTATGACCTTTTGTTATTTCAAAAATTA
>FWPU01005921.1_pt1 | contig 25460 bp, 26 predicted proteins | sample 2228361 | NCBI WGS metagenome assembly FWPU01 (sample SAMEA103939777, study PRJEB20133) | metagenome | reverse complement strand
ATTATTGCTTAAAAATTAATAGAACCTTCCCTTCTACTTTTGCATATTTATTGGTCAGTTAGCACAATTTGCCCCTCCAAATTCCTTTAAGCGGGGCTTCTAATAAATGCTTCCGATAAAAAATATGTAACCCTCTATTAAAAATGATACATAATTGGTTTTGATTTTCTATGTTTCTAAAATGGATTATTTTTTAAAATGTTTCTTTAAACCTCGATTATTAGCCAAGCTCGCAAAAGGAAAATTATTTTTTATCCCCCTCATCTTAACTTTTATAATTTAATAAAGTTCAGGGAATTAAATTGAAGTCCCCGTAAAAAGCAGCCTCCAATGTTGGCTTCATTAGCTTATCCACATCTCCTTTATCTGCATTCATAGGAATCGGCATTTGTTGCAATTTCATATTTAATTGAGGATTTTTTGCCGCGTTCAGCATTCGTAGAATATGACTTTCAGCGGCTCCTGCTTCTTTAAGAGTTGTAGGAAATCCAAGTTCTTTCCAAAAAGTGATCATCGCTTTAGCTACAGCCATTCCGAGAGCACGGCCCGATAAGTGAGATATTTCTTGATCTATGTATCCTGAATCTTTAAAAACTGATGCCGCCATCTTTAGTGCATCTTGAGTTGCATCCGCGAAGAGAACAGTATAATAAGGATTTAATAAAGCACATGCCCTGCCATGGCTCATAATATCTACTAAAGAAAAACTTCCTAAATGGGGACCGTGAGTCCCTCCCGGTCCATGCATAAGTACAAAACCCGCTATATCGGTACCCAATCCGAGAGCAGTCCTAGCCTCTATGTCTTTTGGGTCTTGATTAGCCTTTTTTAAACCATAAATTATCAATCTCATGGAAATTTCTGTTGCTTCCTTCAGGCGGGTATATTCTGGGTAGCTTACGGCTCCTGTTAAAACTTCCCAAACATGCGATATTCCATCAAGACCACCATCAATGGTTAAGCTCTTTGGCGAATTCAATGTAACGGAATAATCAAAAGCCGCCGCAGCAGGATAAATGGCTTCATCTACAATCAACTTTTTTTGATTAGTAGCTAAATCGGTTATATTTGAACCTTTGGTTAAATGAGCAGCGGAACTAGCCGCCGTTTGGACGGCAATATTAGGCAAGACTGAACGTTTAGTAGCTTCCTTAACTTTGCTTACTTTTCCAACCCCGAAATATGGCTCAATCGTTCCTGCAATATTCTCATCCACATATAATGCTTTCATGACTTCATGAGGGGAATAAGTAACCAAAATTGCTGCTGCTTTGCAAGCATCTATAGTGCTTCCTCCTCCTACAGCAATTATCATCTCTGCTTGGCTACGACTAAGATGCATAGCAATTCTATAAAGATCATCACGTGGAGTATTTGGAGCGGCACCCAATATAATTAAATATTTTATATCGTAATCTTTTAACGAGTTCTCAACTTCTCTGCGAACCGGTTCAACCCAACTTTGTCCAAGATCTGCTACAGCAATTAAGGCCTTTTCCCCAATTGACTTTGCAAAAAGGCCGACTTTCTTTAATGCCCCTTCTCCGAAAGCATATGTATTTCCTTTCCAATCAAAGAGGATCTTCTTTGCTTTTTCTTTTAATTCGTTTAATTCTTTCATTGCCTCTATCCCTCCATTTTCGTAAATTTAGGAAACTATTATTTAGTGAAAATAACACTTGGAAGCCATAATACAATTTGCGGAAAGATAATAATCAATGCCAAAGCAATCGCTTGCATAGTGAGAAAAGGAAAGATTGACTTATAAATATCATAAATATTAACACCTGGGGGAGCTAAACCCCTCATAAAAAACAAAGCATAACCAAATGGTGGAGTTAAAAATGACATTTGCAAATTAACGCAAAAAACAATTCCAAACCATAAAGGATCAAACTTTAAAGCACTAATAATCGGACTAAAAATTGGCACCGTAATAAGGATGATCTCTGTCCAGTCCATAATGCATCCCAAAATAAACAAAATTATCATCATAATTAACAAAATAATATATCGATTTACTCCTAAACCAAGCATTACCTCTTCCACTGCCTTACCACATTCAAGACCCATCAATACTGACGCGAAACATAAAGCACCAGCAACTATCCAAAGAACCATGCTAGTAGTTCTGAGCGTTATTAAACATGCTTCCTTGATGACTTGAAAAGATAATTTTCGATATGCAGCTGCTATTATTATGGTTCCCATGGCCCCAACTGCTGCTGCTTCAGTCGGCGTTGCCATTCCAGCTATAATCGATCCTAAAGCAGCAATTATTAATCCTATAGGAGGAATAAGCGAACTTATAGTTTTAGATATCTTTTTCATTAAAGGGATTGCTTCTCTTTCTTCTTTGGAGAGAGGAGGTCCTAATCGGGGATTGATAAAACAAGCAATTAGAATATAGACAATATAAAGCCCCGAAAGAACCAAACCCGGAAAGATAGCACCTGCATAAAGTTTTCCCACCGACTCGCCAGCTGTTACCCCATATATAATGAGCATAATGCTTGGTGGAATTAGAATGCCTAAACACCCTCCACTCATTACCGTCCCAACCGAAAGCTTAGGATCATAATGTCGACTCAGCATTGCCGGTAAGGCAAGAACTGCCATCGTCGAAATAGATGCCGCAATTATGCCCGTAGAAGCTGCAAAAAGAGTACATATTATAATAGTAGCAACTGCTAATCCTCCCTTCATACCTCCGAGGAGCATATGGAGGGACCCAAAAAGCATATCAGCGATTCCTGAACGCTCCATTAAACAACCCATGAATATAAAAAGAGGGACAGCTACAAGAATAAAGTTTGTCATCATACCATTTAGTGTTTGCCCAAATAAATAAAGAACGTTCGTATCACCCCAGAAAGTAAGTCCAAAAATCACGGCCAAACCACCTAAAGTAAAAGCGGTATAATGGCCAAGAAATATTCCAACGAGCAGACCTAAACTCATCAATATCAATATTTCTAAGGGGCTCAATTTTTACTCCTTTTACGATTAAAGGCCTGGATACTTTGTATAAATTTCTTTACTCCTTGAAGTAGAAGCAAAAGGGAGGCTACAGGAATCACAGTTTTTAATGGATATATGGGAGGGGACCATGGGGATTGAGTATGCTCCCAAATTGACCACGACCAAATTGCCATTTTGCTTCCTTCCCATACCAAAATTCCAACAAAAAGAAAGAAAAAAATTGGGAAGGTTATAATGTCTACTAATGCTTTTGCTCGATAAGAAATGCGCGAATAAAAGATGTCGACCCGAACGTGATTATCTTTAAGCATAACATAAGCACCGCCAAGCATAAAAAAAGATCCATAGAGATATGTGCTTACTTCCTGGGCCCATAAAGTGGGAGCATTAAAAACATATCGGCATATAACTTCATAAGAAATAGCCCCAGTGAGCAAGAGGACGAGGTAACTTGTCACCTTCCCCGTCCACTCGCTCAGCCTATCAACAAATTTAAATAACTTATCCAAATTTTCACCCATTCTCACTTAGCAAATCCTTCTCCCATTCGCACCAGTTTATTCAGAGGACCTGTTAATTCTCGGTATTTTCTCAAGGAGTCCAAAACTTCTTTCCCTAACGGCGTTTTGGACCACTTCTCATTTTCGAGTCGCATAGCAATCTCTCGAATTTTTTCCAAATCTTCTTCTGGAAGACGAGTAATTACCATTCCTTTTTCTTTGAATTTATTTAGAGCCTGAGCGCTAGTTACCTCCATTCGCGCATTAATATCAACCGCTAAAGCTTTTACCGACATCTCCATCAAGGTTTTTAGCTCGTCAGGCAATTTTTTCCAGGCTCCCATATTAACGCAAATTTCTCCCATGGATACGGGTTCATGAAAGCCAGGCGCGATAATATATTTAGTTACTTCATGGAAACCATAATCAAAATTAGTTTTTAAATCACCAAAATCTGTCCCATCGATTGTCCCAGTTGCTAAAGCAGTATATACTTCACCTCCCGGAAGCATAACGACAGCTACCCCTAATTCTTTCATCAAATCAGCAGCCGTACTTGAGTATCTTGCTTTCTTCCCTTTAAAATCCTTTATTGAATTTATAGGAGTTTTAAAGTAATGAAGTTCTGATCCATAACCAAAAACGCCAACTACATGTATATTATACTTAGCGTATGCCTTACGCATAATATCCAGGCCGCCAAAACCATAATACCAATTCAGATAGTCGGCTCCACCCAAGCCAAAAGGAACATTGCAGAAAAGCGACATGGCCGGATCTATTCCTCTCCAATAAGCTGGATAAGATTGGTGGGCTTCCATAACTCCTTTTGAAACGGCTTCAAATGATTCGAAAGGCTTTACAATTCCACCCGGTGGGAAAAGGGCAATGTCAAGCCGGCCGCCACTTGCCTTTTTCAAATCTTCAAGCCATTTTTTAAAAATAGGATACCGCTCTGTGCCAGGATCATGGGAGGATTGAAGCCTCCATTTAAAGACTTTTTCTGCTGCAGAAAGATTAGGTGATGCGCCTAAGCAAATAAAAAATGTTATTAATAAAATAATTGTGATCTTTTTCTTCATTTTTTCCTCCTTTTGTTTTTAATTTGTTTTTGAAATTAATTTTATTTTTTAAATTTTTGACAATTTTTATATACCTCTAACTTGCCACCTCCTTTTCCTACTACCTTTTATTTTTTAAACTTTAACTTAGCCTCCCACATAAACAGGCATAATGGTAATTTTACATCCAGCAGGCAATTGGTCTTTTTCCAGGTCGAAGGGACTCAAAACTATTTCGTCTTTGGTCACAATAGCACTTAAATTAGGACGTAATCTTTTATTATCCCTATCAAATACCTTCTCCCCAATTAGCGGATATTGGGCAGCCAGACGGTCAAATAACTCGATCACCGTTATCCCTTCCTCTACTTCCAGCTCTTTTGCCGACCGCATCGGCGAAAGCTTCTGAAAATCACCCGGAAGTTGTTCATTCAACCATAACCATAACTCTATTTGAATACGCATAGCTCTTTTTGGTTTTTGCCCCAAGTCATTTACAGAGACCTAAACTCTTGCCTAATTCCTATTGCAGATCCTTTATAATTTCGGCCAACCCCAGCTTCTCCAAAGTCTCCGGCAAAGGCTTTCCTGTCTTCAGATCCCAGCCCATTAACCGATAATAATTCGCCACCATCCAAGACCACCTCTCCATAATATTCTTCCCCTGCGCTGGCCCATCAACAGGAACTGAACCATACCGCTTCGAAGGCCGCTCATCCTCAATCCGCAAACCATGCCGCAAATTAAAAACTCTAAGTAGATTCACTATCCGCCTACCCAAGGTGAAAGCATCCTGTAAACTCCAGTTCCAACCCGTAACCGCATTAAAACACTCCAAAACTAACTTAGGATGCGGCGCAGCAAAACGACAAGTCCCCACACAATCGTCAAAAAGACGAATGCCATTATATTGAGCATTAAAAGAAGAAACCTGCTCAGGAGAGAAATGGTCTGTTGGCTCCTCTAAATCCACAAGCTTCGGGTGAATTCCACCCCAGGTGGACTCAATGGTACTGGTATTGGTCAAACAAGTGTCGAAAAGTTCATACCAGCGCGAAGCCCCTCGGTGATCATGACTCCGCGGCGCAGACCCTTTGGCCGCATATATTGCCCAATCCGCAGCCGGCCCACCAAATCTCTGCGAGGCCCTCATCACCCCATCAGCTAAAAGATTCCCAAAATTCCCCTGCCGACAGGCAATCCGATTCAATAACTCCTTCACTGCTTCCACGTTCCCCCACGTCAGCTCCAAACCCTCGGTCTCCTTCTTAGTAAATACACCCTTCTCATAACACTCCATCGCCCAGCCAATTACCCAGGAACCTTCATTGCAATCCATGCCTAATTTATCAACTTCCCGGGTTAACATGACCACCGCCCCTAAATCCGTATTGCCAATCTGCGGCCCCCATGCCGCCATCAACTCATATTCCGGCTCCTCACCCACAAATCCCGTGTAAGGCCCCTCCGTAACCGTAACCTCCTTCACATGCGCAATCCGACACTGATAACATGGCAGCGGCCTAATCTTAAAATGAGTACGCAAATACTGCCCATTCATCTTCTCATGCTCAGGATAAATATTCGTCGTATAATTCTTCACCGGCAAAGCCCCTTGAGCATAAAGAGTAGAAAATCCTCCCCCCGATCCCCACTTATAAATCACCCCAAAGTTCTTAGCAAATTCAAAAAGCTCATTATTCTTCACCTTCAGCGCTTCGGCATCATAAATCCTAAAATTCCTCTTCCCTCGATAAACCACCACCGCCTTCAAATTCTTTGCCCCCATCACCGCACCTAAACCATTATGCGCCACTACATGACCCCGATCGCCAACAATCGTCGCATAATAAACTTTATTTTCGCCCGCCGGCCCTATGGCAAAAATGCTAACCTCTTTCTCCCCCACTCCCAACTCTTTTCTTAACTGATCTTCAACTTCCCAAACATCCTTTCCCGCCAAATGCCGCGCATCTCTTATCTCTGCCTTCCCATCCTTAACTACAAGATAGACCAACTCCGCAGCTGCTCCCTCAAAGATAATTCCGTCGAATCCTGAAAACTTCAAATAAGCCCCAAAATATCCATTAGCCTGCGAGGCTCCAGCTAAATTCGTCATCGGACCTTTACTACTTACATTAAAAGTAGCTGCTCCATAAACCCCACTCCCAGCTAAAGGACCGGTTGTCCAAATCAGCTTATTCCGTGGATCATTCCATTCAACTCCGGGAGGAACTTCTTCATATAAATATTTAGCTGCTAGTCCCACTCCACCAACCCACTTCCTTAAAGTAGCCTCATCTAAATCTTCTTCCCCTGTTTTCTTCTTCGCTAGGTCAACGCGTATTATCTTTCCCACATATCCCGGAACTTGAAAATCAACCATTTTAATCCTCCTTAAGCTCAAAATTTCTTGAATAAACTATCTACCAAAATGGTTAGGTCAAATTTTTTTAACCTCCTCATTTTCTCCATACCAACGAAGGCAACCAGGTGACCAAAGGGGGGTATAGCGTTATCAATATAAGCACGGCTAACAAAGGAATGAAAAAAATAAGCAAAGCTCTCTGCAAGCGGGCAAAAGGAACCCCCGCCACTCGCTGCACGGCGTAAAATACCATGCCCACCGGTGGAGTCAAAAGACCGATCATGAGGTTGAGCACCATGATCAATCCGAAATGTAACGGGTCTATGCCTACTTTCATAACCAAAGGAAGCAAGATAGGTGTCAGAATATTTATGGCGGCCAAACTCTCCAAGAAACATCCGACAATCAATAAAAAGCCATTTATTAAAAGAAGAATGGTCAAGGGATCCGTGGTAATACTCAAAATTTTTTCCGCGATTCCAGTAGGAATCTGGTAACGCGCCAAGAGCCACCCATAAACCGAGGCCGCCGAAATTATGAATAATATAACGCAAGTATCATCTAAAGCTTCTTTTAAGACCTTGAGAAGGCCTCGCCAGTTAAGCTCCCGATAAAGAACTATTCCCAAAAATAAAGAATATAAAACGGCCACTGCTGCGGCTTCAGTAGGCGTAAAAATTCCCGACCAGATCCCCCCGATAAGAATGACTGGACATAACAAAGGGAAAAAAGCTTTTCCTGAAGCCTTCAAGATAGTTATCAAGCTGGCCCTGTTCTGGATGGGATATCCCCTTTTCTTAGCTATAAGCGATACAGTTATCATCATGAATAAGCCCATAAGCACTCCCGGGATTATCCCCCCAATAAAAAGAGCACCCACGGAAACATTGCCCAAGACGCCATATAGGACCATGGGTATGCTCGGAGGGATAATCGGTCCAATGGTAGCTGAGGCAGCAGTCACCGCCGCGCTAAAATCAGAATCATACCCCTTATCTTTCATTGCTTTAATTTCAATCTGGCCAAGCCCTACCGCGTCAGAAACAGCCGAACCAGACATGCCGGCGAAGATCATGGAAGCCAGAATATTTACGTGCCCCAAGCCCCCACGCACGTGTCCTATGAGCACATTACAGAAATTAAAAATACGGTCCGTAATCCCAGTGGTGTTCATCAAACGGCCAGCTAAGAGAAAAAATGGAATAGCTAACAGGGGAAAAGAGTTAACTCCATAAACCATTCGTTGCGCAAGAATCCCGAAGGGAATATTAGCTAAACCTCGATCGACTATGACGACGATCAGAGCAGTAATTCCCATAGAGAAAGCTACAGCCATCCCGCCAAAGATCAATAAAAGCAAAACTATTAGAAAAAGCCAAACAAGCATATTTATTTGACTTTATTCAATCCTCTATTCGTGTTTCTTCAGATCTCGTTATAATTTGATAAAGATTACCAACGGCAAAAAGAATCATTAAAATTAGGCCTATGACCGGCCCTAAATACAAATACATCATGCTCAACCAGGTTATTGATCCAGCAAAGATCGGCCTGGCTTCTTCCATCATGACTAAGGCACCATATAAAATCACGGCTAAAAACCCTAATATTAAAATGGAGAAAAAGAAGGTGATAAATTTAGCCGCTTGCCGATTAAATTTATTAATGAAAAAATCAACGGCTAAATGTAATTTGCGGCGCGTAGCACTGGCCGCTCCTAAAAAAGTAGCCCAAACCAAGGTAAAGCGGGCCAATTCTTCAGTCCAAGGCAGGGGGTACCTAAATACATAGCGAAAGAGAATTTGCAAAGTAGCCAAAAGGATTAGAATTACAAAAAGGAAAATGGTAAAGCCGTCAAATATAATGGCGATATTATTTAACAAAACTGGAAGAGATTTCTTCTCCAAGCGCATTGACTATTAATATTTAGATTATTTAGATTTGCTCATCGTCCTGCAGGGGTAATGCCCCTGCAGGACTAATTCTCATGATTTTACTTTCCGGAAATCTTCTGTACTTCTTCAAACACTCCTTTAGCCCATTTTTGGCGGATTTTTTCGATAGCTGGCTGAGCTTTGGCCATAAATGGTTTAATATCAATCGCAACTACTTTCATTCCTTTTTCCGCAAGCTTTTTCTTATAATCTTCTTCTTGCTCTTTGGTTATCTTATCCCCATAGGCGGCAGCCTCTTTAGCTGAATTTAATACTATTTCCTGCAGGTCCTTGGGTAAGGAAGAAAGTACTTTATCGCTCATTAGCCAATGAAAACAGGCATGGACATGGGCCGTGAGCATGACGTGACTCTGAACTTCATAAAGTTTTGTGGTATAAATCAAGTAAAGGGGGTTTTCTTGAGCATCAACTACCCCGGTCTGCAACGCACCGAAGACTTCGGGCCAAGCGACAACTGTGGGCAGTGCTCCCATTTCTTTCCAAACCGTAACCCAATCTGGAATCTCAGGCACCCTTAATTTGACTCCTCTCAAGTCATCTGGAGTTTTAATTTCTTTTTTAGCTGTAAGCATCCTGGATCCTCTCCTTTGGACACCCACGATATGCACTTTTCCTTTTTCCATAGCGGCTTTCTTTATTCCTTGGCCCATCCACCCATCCCATGCTTTAAACACCGCTTCCACATTGGGGAAAACAAAGGGGACAATTAGGGCCCCATATTCGGGAGCATAAAGGGAAATAGTTAAGTCTCCTGACTGCGTGAGGGCAACTTCACCCTGTTTTAATTGTTCCAGGTTATCTCTTTCGCCTCCTAACTGAGCTCCTGGAAAAATATTAACTCTGAGCCGATTTTTGCTCTTGCTTTCTACCATCTCTTTAAACTTCTGTACAGCCGCATGGTCTGGACCCCCGGGGGCAGTATGCAGAGCAAAGGCCAATTCCACCGGCTTTTGGGCATGCCCGTTAGCGATCAGGGAAAAAGTTATGGTGAAGCAAATAGCTAAAAATAAAAATTTACTTTGTTTAGACCAATTCATCTTCTCCTCCTTTTTTATTTTTTGAGAACTTTCAAGTCCTCTTTCTAAACATAGGATTACTTTACTTCTTCTCGTACTTTCACACGCGCAGTTTCTTCTAACAACTCGATAATAGCGGACATGTCTTTTTTACCTAATCCTTCGGCCGTAGCTCTTGTGTAATACTGGTAAGCCTGGCTAGTCATAAATAGGGGCATTTTACAGACCTTGGCACTTTCCAAGGCCAAACCCAAATCTTTGCGCAGTAAGTCAATAGCAAATCCAGGTTGGCTGAAATTACCTTTTAGGATGTAATCTGGAACTCGATGGTCAATGAGAAAAGAATTTCCTGAACTTGCGCGGATTATTCGGTAAAGAACTTCCGGAGCTACCCCTAATTTGGTCCCGATCACGAAAGCTTCGGCAATACCGGCCATATTGATACCTACCAACATTTGATTGACCATTTTCACTGTTTCGCCCATCCCCACTCCACCAACGTGGTAGATCGTCTTCCCCAAGGTCTGCAAAATATCCATCTGCCCTTCCAAAACTTCCTGTTCGCCTCCAACCATAATGGTTAAGGTGGCTTTTTCAGCACCAACTGTTCCTCCAGAAACGGGAGCATCAAGGAACTTGACTCCCTTCTTATTTAATTCCCCCGCAATAAATTTGGAGGTATGGGGAGCGATGGAACTCATATCCATAACTACTAAATTTGCCTTAGCTCCCGCGAGGACACCATCTGGCCCTAAAATTACGGTTTTAACTTCCTCATCGGCTGGCAACATGGTGATTATTACGTCCACCACCCCAGCCACCTGAGCTGGATTTTCTTGGGCTTCAGCTCCCCAGGAAGCAAGTTCATTTACCGGTATCGGATTTATATCAAAAACAGTAACTTTGTAGCCCGCCTTGATCAAGTTTTTGGCCATGGGCTTTCCCATGGCTCCTAAGCCAATAAAACCTATTTTTTTCCTCATCGCTTCACCTTATATTTTTAGTGGCTTTAAAGCTTTTATGTATCCATGTATCCAATACCTATTTAACAGATATAGGAAACTAATGTCAAGCCTTTTCCGCCGCTAAATTTCCTCGGCCAGTATATATTCTTAGGTTATTTAAGCATATTGGGTATCCATAGAGTAAGCGCAGGAAAATAGGTAATGAGTAAAAGAGTAATTATTAGCGTAAGGAAGTAAGGCGGTAATTCTTTGATAACATCCCTAATCGGAATTTGAGCAATATTGCTTACCAAAAAAAGAGATAGGCCCATGGGCGGAGTCATCAGGCCAATCATCAGATTAAAAATAATAATTAACCCCAAATGAACTGGATCTATACCGCAGGCTGCCACCGGGGGAGCCAACATCGGAATGATTAACAGGGTCGTTGTCGTACTGTCGAGAAACATACCCACTATGAGAAAAAATAAATTGATGACCAAGAGCAATATTAGCGGATCTTGTCCAAACCTCATAACTATCTCTCTGACCATTTGCGGCACTTTTTCCACGGCCAGAATCCAGCCAAAAAGAGAGGCCACAGCAATAATGATCATAATACTGCAACTGGTCTTGATTGTCTCCAAAGCTGACCTTATCAAACTTGGCCAACTTAATTCCCGATAATAGAAATGACTGATAATCAAGATGTAAAGAACACAAATACTGGCCACTTCTGTAGGGGTAAAGAAGCCGGTTAGCATTCCAGAGACCAAAATTACTGGAGCTAAAAGGGCGGGAAGGGCGGGCTTCATGTCTCGGAAAATTTCATGGCGCGTAGGCCACCTTTCAGCTCGAGGCCATTTTTTCTTCCAAACCAATACGGCACAAGTAATCATTAGCATTCCTGTGCACAAAATTCCCGGAATAATTCCCCCCAATAAAAGCTTAACGGGAGATGCCCCACTAACCGCCCCATAAATAATCAAGGGAATACTGGGAGGAAAGATTGGTTCCACCGTCGCGGAAGCTATGGTTATGGCCGCGGCATCCGATTTGCGAAATCCTTTATCAATCATTCCCTTGATTTCAATTTGCCCTAACCCCCCTACGTCGGCCAAAGCAGCCCCTGACATACCAGAGAAAATTAGGCTGGCAAACACATTAACTTGCGCTAATCCGCCATGGATTCGTCCTACTAAGGTATTGGCAAAAGTAAAGAGCGCCCGGGTAATGCCTGTGGAGTTCATTAAATTCCCCACTAAAATAAAAACAGGGACAGCGACTAAGAGATAAGAATCTAAGCTGTATTGGATGCGCTGCCCGATCATATCTAAAGGAAGGCCATGAGCAAGCAAATAAACTATGGCGGGGAGGGCGATAGCTAAAACTACTGGAAAACCTAAGAGGAATAAAACTAAGAAGGCTAAGAGAATTAATAATCCCATTTCCCGCCTCTAATTTTATCGCCTTCCCGTTCTTTAATTGAAGCCCCAAGCATGATGGCGTATTGGATCGTGCTCAGAGAAAAGCCAAGGATGATGGGAAAGAAAAAAATTACCATCGGAATCTCCAAGGTTGGGGTGGTATCATAAAAATTGTGCACCGTAGTCTTGAAGACCGAAAGTGTAATGATAAAAAAACAAGCAACGCTGCCAAATGAATCGCCAATTTTATTATCTGTTGCCAAATAGGAGGCGCGAGAGCTATAAGTTCTCCCATGCGGATATGGCCATCCTCTTTGGTTACTTGCCGTAGACTTACAAAAACACTCCAAATTAAAAAGCATCTGACAAGCTCCATAGTGCCCATAAAAGGAGTGATGGCGAAGGCTCTGAGACAAGTATCTATAAGAATTAAAATAATTAAATTGAATAAAAAAATTACACCCAGATAGCGATCAACTATGGTTATGCCTCGCCAAATCTTTTGTCCAACGCTCACTTTTCAACCTCTCTCCCATCCCCTGGCAGAGTTTATCTGCCAGGGGAAGCACCAAACTATTTAACAGCCTGGATGCGGCGAATATAGTCCGACCATTCAGGGAAATGCTTCTTTATCTGCGCCATTACTGCTTCTCTAAATCCCTTTTTGTCCAAACCATCTTTTTCTTCGAAGATGGTCATGCCTTTTCCCTTGAATTTTGCCTTGAGTTCTACTTCTGCTTTCTTAGCTAAAGTCGTTTCAATATCCGCAGATTAGGTCACACAGGTCTCTAAAATTTTCCGGTCTTCGGGAGAAAGACTTTGGTAAGCTTTCTCATTTATGAAGACGGGGAGGAGAGCCAAGATATGTTCGGTAATGATCAGATATTTTTACACTTCGTAATATTTAGCTTGCCACTGCTGCTGCAAAGGATTTTCTTGTCCCTCGATCAAGCCAGTTTTTAAAGCTGTATGAACTCCCCCAATATCTACCGGAACTGGGATAGCGCCCGTTCCTTTGAGCATCGACATCCATAATTTATTAGGAATTCCTCTAATCTTCCGCCCCTTCATGTCTTTGACCGAATAAGCTGGAAAGTTTGTCGAAAGGTTCCGCCAGCCGCGAGTCATAGTCGTCAGGATCCGCATATTCCCTTTTTTAATGAGATGCTCGTTCATCTTCCGAACCAACTCTGAAGTTTGGGGACGGGAAGCTCTGAGTCCCTGGTCCATGTCCGTGTAGATGTAAGGTAGATTAAATACGGTAATATCTGCATGGTACCTGGCCAATGTGGCATGGACATGGTTACCCATAGTATTGGCTCCGGATTTAATTCCATCCATCATCTCACTCGGTCCTCCTAACTGACTCGCCGGATACACTTCCACGATTACTCGTCCTTGCGTCCGCTCTTTAACTAAGTCTGCCATCCGTACGGCAAACCTATGCTACGGATCTCCTGTTTGCTCCACGTGAGCATACTTAAAGACGATAGGCGCAGCCTGAACAGTCTTTATTGAGGCGCAGACCATCAAGGCCGCTAAGGCGAAACCCAGAACCAATGCTGAAATTTTCTTCATTTTCTTCCTTCTTACTTTTTGTTTATTAAATCATTGATTTTTATTTTATCATATAAACAAAAATCAAGGCGTCGGCGATTTTTCTTTAGATAGAAAATACTTTTCCCGCCAGAAACTAATGAGATCACTAATTATAAAACCCAGGATTAGGGCCCCTGTTAAAGGAATAATTATAAACCAAATACTCCGGGGCCAGGCTAAGATAGGGGAATAATCTACTGTTTCTACTGTTAGAACCCAACCTTGCCATGTAAAAAGGATAAAGAAAAAAAGAGAAATGAGCTGCAGGATTATTTTTAAAAAGAAGCCGCCTTTACTTCGGCCCAGAATTTCCGGAAGTGCTTCTACTCGAAAATGAGCTCTTCTTCTCCATAGAAAAGAAGCTCCCAAAAATACCATCCAAGCAAAAGCCAGTTCAATGATTTCATCTGCCCAGCCCATAGAGCTCACAGGGACAAAGCGCACAAAAACTCCAGCAGCGATAAGAAAAAACAAGGCTACAAGACAACCCACGCTTGTCCATTTTAAAAAGCTGCTCAGCCTCTGATCAAACTTTTGCCAACTTTTATTCATTTTTGATCAGCCTTCTTTGCCCATTATCAAATTGGGGAGCCAGACCACTAATTCGGGGATAAGAATAATCAGGACCAGAGCCACTATAAGGGAAACAATATACCACTTCAGTTCGGAAGCTAATTGCCAGAGAGATACTTTCCCCACACTCGAAACCGTATATAGAACCATACCAACTGGTGGAGTAATCAAGGCAATCATTAAATTTAAAGTTAGCATAACTCCAAAATGAACTGGGTCGATCCCTAATTTACCAATTAAAGGCATAAAAATAGGAATGGTCAAAAGCATCACCGAAATGGCCTCCATAAAGCACCCAAGGATGAGCAAGATAATGTTAATGATAATTAAGATGATCGTGGGATCATTGCTCAAGTTCATGAGAGCTTGAATAGTAGCGTCGGGAACTTTTTGATAGATGAGCAGCCAGCCGAAGAGTCCGGCCGCTGCAATAATGAAAAGAACCAAAACTGTCTGCTCCATGGTGATAGCGAGAATTTTTAATAATTCTTGCACGCTGGTTTCGCGGTAAACCACCATGGTAATAAAAATGGCATATATAGAGGCAACTACGGAAGCTTCGGTAGGAGTAAAAAGACCGGTAAGAATACCACCGATAATGATTAGCGGGGCTATGAAAGCCGTCCAGGCGCCGAAGGCACTGGATACAACCTCCCGCCAAGAAGCCTTCACCCCCCGAGGGTAATTTCTTTTGCGCGAAATAAAATAAACGGTGATCATAATTCCCAAACCCATAATCAAGCCCGGGATAAAACCGCCAAGGAATAAACGGCCCACAGAAACCCCAGTCAAGCTGCCAAAGATGACAAAAGGGATGCTGGGCGGAATTATTGGTCCAATAGTAGAGGATGCTGCTGTAACAGCCGCACTAAAAGGGCGATCAAATCCGCCTTTGACCATAGCTTCCATGGCCACCATCCCTACTCCTCCGGCATCAGCCACTGCTGAGCCAGACATGCCCGCAAAAATCATGCTTTCCACGACATTCACGTGGCCAAGACCGCCCCGGAAATGTCCGACCAGCCTCTGACAAAAGAGAAATATGCGCTGAGTCATACCCCCGGTATTCATTAGATTCCCGGTAAGGATAAAAAAGGGGATGGCTAAAAGAGTAAAGCTGGTGGTGCTGGCATACATTCTTTCTGGAATCATTAATAAGAGATGGGGTTCTCCTAGAATGAGGAAGAAAAGGGCGGCTGTTAAAGCCATAGAAACGGCGATGGGCACTCCTATGAGCATTAAGCCCAAAAGAACGGCAAAAATAACTATACTTATCATTTTGGATCTTTATGCCAGGGAGCTCCCTTATTGCTCATAGGAAGCTCCCTTTTATCCTTCACTTTTTTCTGGCAGCCTCTACGAATTTCATAAAAATTTTAACGTTATCTTCCCCGTACCTTTTAAAGATCTTTTCATAAGCTGGCCCCATGACTGCCCGGAAAGAAGCTATATCAGGGCGGGTAACTTGGAGTCCCGCTTTTTCAAACTTCTTGATTAAATCTACCTCTTCGTCATTCAAAGTCTTGCGTACCCAATTGCCCGCCTTTACCGCTTCTTGCCGCAAAATATTTTGCTGTTGTGACGTTAATTTGGCCCAGCTCTTCGTGCTGATAACCGGCATGGCACAGGCATAAGCATGGCGGGAAAGGGCCACATATTTTTGTACCTCATAAAATTTTTGGTAATAGATGGCACTCAAAGGATTTTCCTGACCATCTACTACATTCTGCGCCAAAGCCATGTATAGCTCCGGCCAGGCAATCTTAGTGACCACCGCTCCTAAAGTTTCAAAGAGGACTTGAAGATGAAACTCCGGCGGGACTCTTATCTTTAATCCTTTGACATCTTCCGGTTTCATTATGGCCTTTTTATTATTGCTGATATTCCGGAATCCCCACTCCCAGTTAGCCAAATGAATAAACCCTGCCTTTTCAAATTGCGGAGCCAACCATTGCATCGCCGGGCCATCCAAAGTGCGGTGGGCATGTTCATAATTATCAAAAAGAAAAGGAATTTGGGCGGCAGCACAGGCTCTAACATAATATTCAAATTGACCCTGAGTATTAATACACATATCTAAAGTTCCTAATTTAACCTGTTTTACCACTTCCGGCGGTGATCCCAAAGTGTTGGCCGGATAAATAGTTATTTTAACTCGCCCTTTAGTACGTTCTTCTACTTTGGCAGCCATCTGCTTTGCTCCCAGATGAATGGGATGCTTTTCATCGATATAATGGGCGATGCGCAGATTAATCCCTTGGGCCTGGGCGGTTACCCAATTGCCCAATAAAAAGAGAAAGAAAGTTCCTACGGCTAAAAAGGCCAACCATCTTTTTTTAATCTTCATAGCTTTGACCTCCTTTTGTTATTTAAAGACAGCAAACATCAAAAAGCTTTTAAGAATATTTATTAATGAGAGCAAATTATATTTTACTTCGTATTGTATCGTCTCAGAAATATATTGAATATGTTTTAAGTTCGGTTCTTAACGCCAAATAAAATTTTTCACCCCCTCACTCTCTCTTCCCCACTGGGGAGAGGGGCGGGGTGGAGACATGACCCTAAGTTAAAGTCATGGCGAGGTCGCCCCAATTGATACGTGGGAAAAAAGCCCATGTGGCCCACGCCTTTCGAGCTTACTATTACCAAATGATTGATAAAAAAATAAAACATTTAATGCTCTCATTAATAATTCTTTCGCATCCATTAGATTTTAGTTAAATTCTTTTTTCCTTTAACAAGGTCTTTCCTTAAAGAGGACATAACATAACTGGCTGCGTGATTTAAATGTTTGTTTAGTAAGTTTATGGCTCCTTTTTTATCTCCTTTTTCTAAATAGTTAATTAATTGGGCATGTTCTGCCCAAACCTCTTTCCAAGTTTCCCCTGCTTGCAGCCCCAAATATCTCAGCCGGCTTACAATATTCCGCAAGTTATTTAAAATATTGATCAGATAAATATTACCGGTGGCAGCATAAATTACTTCATGAAAACGCGAGTTAAGTTCAAATAGTTTGCGCATTTTAGCGTCTTGACTTAATCTTTTGGCGCCTAATATCTCTTGAGCTTGATACTTGAGATTCTTTAAGAGGGCAATATCCTCCTCTGTTATCTTCGCACAAGCTATTTGCAAGGCATAAGCCTCTAAGACTCTTCTTATACCAAAAACTTCTTGCACGGTTTCTTCGCCAATTGCACTCACCCGCACTCCGCCCTGGGGGAGTTTTTCTACCAAGCCGTCTTGTTCCAACCTTCGAAAAGCATCCCGCACCGGAGTGCGGCTAATATTCAGTTTCTCCGCCACTGGAATCTGCATCATCCTTTCTCCGGGCTTGATGTCGCCATGCAGAATTTTGACCTTGAGATGTTCATAAATTTGATCGGCAAGCGAATAAGGAGGATGAATGTGTTCTTCAGTTAGAGGATGATTTTTTATCCAAAAATTTTTTTTCATAGGAAGCACATCTATGGGGTAAAAACAGAATATGTATCCCTGTATCCATTGCTTTAACAAAAGCTTTGCACCCCTGTCAAGAAAATTTTTAAAAAAATAGCCCCTCATCCTTTGAGGGCTCCGGCGGTCAGACCGGATACGAAATAATCCATGAAAAAAGAGTAAAGAAGGGCAACAGGGACAGATCCCAGTAAGGAAGCAGCCATTAATTCTCCCCAAAAGTAAGCATCGCCTCTGATCAGTTCGGTAGGAACAGCCACGGACATCGTTTTATGAGTGGTATCGGAAATAAAGGTCAGAGCATAAACAAATTCATTCCAGGAGAGAGTGAAGCTGAACATGAAGGAAAAAACAATGCCGGGGATGGCCATGGGTAAGACAATCCGCACCATAGCGCCGATGCGGCTGCAGCCGTCGATCATGGCGCATTCTTCCATATCTTTGGGAATGCTCTTAAAGTAGGCGATCAACATCCATGTGCAAAAGGGAATTAAGAAAGTGGGATAAGTAGCCACCAGAGCCCAGATAGTATTGGTCAGACCCAATGATTGCACCACGCCGGCCAGGGGAATAAAAATTAGGGTAGTGGGGACAAGATAAGTTATAAAGGTGGCCACGCCGAAAGCCTGCGCTCCAGGGAATTTTAGCCGGGCTAAAGCATAACCAGCCATAATTCCGAAAGTCATAGAAATAGTCGAGGTGAGAAAAGAAACAAAGAAGCTATTCCATAGCCATTTAAGAATCTCCGTCTTCCGGAAGAGCTCTCCAAATTGCTCCAGAGTAGGGTGGTAAATCCAGAGGCGGTTGATGCGCAAATTGTAAAGTTCGGGATTGCTTTTGAAACTACTTATGGCCATCCAATAAAAAGGGAAGAGGGCAAAAAAAAGGAAACAGGCTAAAGGTAAGTACAAAGTGAAAATTCTTTTTATTGCTTTTTTTCTTTTTGGATTCACGCAACCTCCTCATTCTTGCCGCGAATAACGCAAAATTAATATTATTACTATTAAAAGAGCGGGGAATAAAAATAAAGAAATAGCCGCTCCTTCGCCTATTCGACCAGCGACTAAAGCGACATCATAAGCCATAGTAGCGAATATCTGGGTAGCATTAAGTGGCCCCCCATGAGTGAGGATGTAAACAATCTGAAAGTCAGCAAAGGTCCAGATAGTAGAAAAGAGGACAACTATGGCAATGACCGGTTGCAAAAGAGGCAAGGTAACATGCCAGAATTTACGTGCAGCTTTGGCTCCGTCCACTTCTGCAGCTTCATACAATTCTTTGGGGATAGCCATGAGCCCGGCTAATATGGAAATAGCAAAAAAAGGGAGCCCCCGCCAAGTATTCACAATAATCACTGAGACCATAGCCCAGAAAGGGTCACCCAACCAGGGAATCTTTTTAGATATAACGCCTAACCCTTGTAAAATATAGTTAATTACACTGAAAAGGGAATCAAACATCCATAACCAAGTGAGCACACTTAGAGAAGTGGGCACAATCCAGGGAAGAAGGAGAGCGCCTCTAACTAAATTGCGGTAGGGAAACTCCTGGTTCAGAAGTAGGGCTAAAGCCAATCCTAAAATTAATTTTAGAGAAACCGTCGTGATGGTATAAACAAAAGAATTCCCCACGGTCTGGCGGAAATAGGGATCATAAATGAGCTTAATAAAATTCCCTATACCAATAAATTTCCCCGCCTCACCCAAGACCCGATCGGAGCAGCTAATATAAAGGGCCAGAACAAAGGGGTAGGCCAAAAGAACCAACAAAAGAAAAAGGGCAGGAGAAATCAAGAAATACCCGGTCAGGGCTTCGGATTGAAGGAACCTCAGGAAAAATTGTTTTCCTGTTTTTTCCCTGACCAGGCGAACAAAAACATTATGTCTTCCCATAAATTTCTTTCAATTCTGCTTCGGCGATCTTAATGGTCTCGGCCGTGGACATCCCTTTACAGGCTCTGGCAAACATATTGACAACGACAAATTTGACCATGGCCTCAGCAGCAGGGCGGGAAGGAGGCGCTGGATAGCCTGGCATACGTACATATTTGGGGATTTGCTTTATCGTTTCCAGTTTTTGGTCTTTCTTCCAAACTGGGTCATCTTCATAATAATTGAGCAACCCAGCCATCATTCCTTCCCCAATGCCAATCCAGGCAGAATATTGTTTAGGTTCCATCAGCCATTTTATAAAAGCTTTAGCTTCCTTTTTATATTTGGAGAATTTAAATATTCCCAAACTCAGGACGGTGGAATACCCAAAGCGACCTGCCGGTCCTTTAGGAAATAGGGCGTGATTTGTCACCGGTCTCAGATGAGGGGCATTCTTCTTGGCCGCCCAATAGATAGAGGCTGCATTCACAGTAATAGATACGGCTTCGGCCAAAAAGGCCCGGTTGTTTGCCGCATCGTCCCAGGCATAAACATCATCAGTTTCCCCAACTTTGTGAAGCTCTCGGCGATAATCTACAGCTTTGGCTGTCTGGGGGGAATTAATGGCTACGGTCTTGCCATCTTTCTCACATTCGGCTCCGCCATAAGACCAAAGCAGCGGGTAATGAAACTGGTTAGCATCGCCCATGGCTCGCCCGAGAGAAAATCCTACCGGGTGTCCTTTTTCTTTAAGCCTCTGAGATGCTTTTAGCAATTCATCCCAAGTGTCCGGGAAAGTAGAATATCCCACTTCTTTTAGCCAGTCTTCTCGATAAGTGAGTGCAATGGGGATTATCCCCCAGGGAACGGCCCGCCAGGTTTTGCCCACTTTGCCTATGTCTTTGGCAATATTTGTCCATCCTTTAAGCTCATTTCCCAGGCTTGTGCAAACATCACTGACATCAATCAAAGCCTTGGCATGCAAATGGGGACCATCGCTCCATAGATTGATAACGTCTGGACCAGCTCCGCTCTCTACAGCAGCAGCAGTCTTGGTAGGCAAGTCATTCATATGGATAAACTCAAAGCTAATCCCTACTCCTGTTTTTTTGGAATACTCCTTGCCCAATTCCCTCAGCAAATCGTCCATTGCTTTTAAAGTATTAGACCAAGTAAGTATGCGGAGATTAGCAGCCCCTAGCCCGCTGCGCAGAAAAGTCCCGAAAGATAATGCAGCCGTGGTCCCGGCGGTGAGGGCCAAAAATTTACGCCTGCTGATCTTTTCTTCTTTACTAATTAGCCTAATTGCCTCTTGTGTTTCTTTCTTTTCCATTTTCAACTCCCCCTTTATTTTGATCTATTTGGCATATTAAAAAATGCCAAAAATTATAGCCTTTTTAGGGTTTTTATCCCTTCAAGCACGTCAGAAAGACCATGGGATAAGTGAATTCTAACCAAAGGAATGGCCGCCTTTTTATCTTTTTTCTCGAGCAATTTAATCAGTTGGCCGTGTTCCTGCCAGGCGCGAAACCAGGTGCTCTGCGTCCGCAACCCTAAAAAACGCAACCTAAAAACCATATTGCGGAGACTGTTGATCGTAGCTAACAGGTAAGAGTTGCCCGAAGCGCGATAAATGGTTTCGTGGAATTGAGAATTTAAAACAAATAGATGATTCATCTTGCTTTCCTTTCCTAAATGGCGAGATGATAGAAGTTTGCGCGCCTGATTATTCAGTTTCTTTAAAAAAGAAATCTCCTCCCTTGTTATCCGCCCGCAGGCAAGTTCAATTGCATAGGCCTCCAAAACTTCGCGGATTCCAAAAACTTCTTGGACTGTCTCTTGATCCAAACATGCCACCCGGATACCTCCCTGAGGAATTCTTTCGACCAGCCCCTCTTGTTCCAAACGCCGAAAGGCTTCCCGGATAGGCGTCCGGCTAGTTTTTAATTCCCTGGCCATCTGATTCTGCATAAGCCTTTCCCCAGGTTCGATTTTCCCATGGATAATTCTTTCCTTAATTTTTTCATAGATCTGGTCAGAAATAGCTTTAGGAGGGCGCAGCGGGTTAAAGTCATTAAATTTACTCTTTAATACAATTTCGCTGACCATAAATCATTTGTCTCAAGATTAGAAAATGCTCTTCCTGCAATAGCCTTATGGCAGTGGTAATTTTATTGAATCCCTGTATCCCTGGACTCTATATTATAAATTATGAATAATATGTCAAGAGGAAAAAGGCCCTGAAGGTAGATCACTTTCAAATTTAATTTGAGCCGGAATTGATAAATCCTGGCGCTGCTCCAGGCGAAAGCAAGCGAGGCAAAATTAAAATAGATCCTTCTGCATCTCCTCGCCTCTCCCCAAAGTTCTTAGAATTAATCTTTTTAAACCATTATTATTTTTAAAAGGCCAAGGTTGGCAAGGGATAAAGTTTTGATCATCTGTCACTTTTGAAGTTCCTACTTAAGAGCTAGGTAATAAAGATTTTCTATCGGGGAAAAGCCGCGGGAATTCCACCATCTATGGGGAGCGTGGCTCCCGTGGTTGCTCCACTTGCTTGGGAGGCAAAGAAGACAACGGCCTCGCCTACATGACTGGCCGTGACTGGAATTTTCAAAAGATTACGCTGGAGGTAATATTCCCTGAGTCCTTGAGGATCAAGTCCCCTGGCTTTCATTCTATCTGGGCCCACTATCTGCCAAAGTTTCGATGGCACCTTGTCATCGCCGAAGATGGCGTCTGGGTTCACCATATTTACCCGAACTCCCAATTCGGCCAATTCCAGAGCAGCAATCTTGGAAATCTGATGAGCGGCGGCCTTAGCTGCGCTGTAAGCCCCAAAAGCTGCCCCCGGATCAAAAACATTTTTAGAGCTAATCACTACGATACTACCACCCAATCCTTGGCGCCGGAAAATAGGTATGGAAGCCTTGATTACATTAAAGGTTCCTAAAAGATTAACCTTTAAAACTTGTTCAAATTTTTTCTGCTCGAGATCTTCTATCTTAGCTACATGGGCTATGCCCGCATTGGGAACTATGATATCGATTCCTCCTAACCGACAACTAATCTCAGCGAAGGTTTTGACTATCGCCTCGTAATCAGTGACATCTAAAGCTACTTTTTCTATCCGCTCCTTATCGTATTTACCACCGAGGAGGTCGGAGACTTTCTGTAAGCTGCTTTCATCAATATCTGTCAGCACCACAGTAGCGCCCGCATTTAACAATCTCTCCGCGATGCCCAAGCCAATTGCCCCTCCAGCCCCAGTGATTAAGGATACTTGCCCCTGTAACGGCAAGGATGGCGGGGGGGATATTTTTTTAAGTTGCCAGGGCCAAAATTCCATGGCCATAGCCTCAGCGGCAGGAATTGACCTGTATTTACCCATTAAGTTTATTAAAAGCTTGGCTTTAAGAGTTTGCTCAGCTATATCAGCCGCCTGGCGCGCCTCTCGGCGGGTCATGCCTAAGGTGATCAGACCCACCTGCGCCACCAAAAAAACTCGCGGGCAGTGATCTACCTTCTCCCAATCTTCCCTAAAGGGGGGCGGTAAAAATCTCTCATAATCTTTTGCAAACTCCTTCACCGCCTCTTGAACTTTGTTAATTAAATCCTCATCTCTTTCTGGGAGCGCATCAATAAATGCCCAAAGATTTCTCGTGCGGATAACATGATCAGGGGTAAGCACACCTGTTTTACAAAATTCCGCAACCTCTGGTAAGGAAGAAATTTCTTTTAATTCGGAGGTGGCCATCGCCTCTATAAAAAACCGCTGCCTTTTTTCCCCCCTTTGGTAACGAGTGCAAACCCCTCTTATGGTCTGATTTAAGCGAGCTAAATAAAAATTGTCTACTGTAAGGTCCCCTTTTTTGCCAGAAAAAAGCCATCTATTTTTGGTTTTTTCCTCGACATATCTTTCCGCCAAATGCCCATATTTAATCATTCTTTCGTAAGATGATCGGGCGTCATTGCCAAAAGTAAAAATCCCATGGTTGATAACCACTATAGTTTCCAAATCAGGCTGTTCGGTAAACTTTTTCCACACCTCTTTGGCTAAAGGTAAACCTGGATGGGCATAAGGAATAATGGCCGCGTGGGGGCCCAAGACTTGGGCTAAGATTTCTTCTCCCCGCTCTAAATGGCTCAATATTAAAATCGAAGTAGCATGGGTATGATCGATATAGCGGAAAGGGAGGAAAGCATGGACCAAAACCTCTACCGATGGAAATGGGCTGCGAAACCATTTTAAGCATTTATGGATTTGATTTTCCAGTTCCTCATCAGAAATATCAGAGAGTAAGCGCACTTGGCGTAAGGGTTCAAGTTCTAAACCGACAAAGTCTTTAATTTCTATTTTAGCCAGGTCAACCCCGCTGCCCTTGATATAGAGAATCTCGCGCTCTTTTCCCCAAATATCTTTTTCTTTTACCTTGACCGAAGTATTTCCGCCACCATGGAGAACTAAGGAAGGATCTCGGCCAAGCAACCGGGAAGTATAAAGCCGCAGCGCTAATTCGGGCGAAATTGTTCGCTGACTTTTTACAAATTCTTGGGCTTCTTTTTCATCAAAAAGGCTTTTCATATTTGCTTTAAAATTCGCCTCAATTACTTCGGCTCGGGCTTTTTTAATTCCCCAAATATTTTTAGGCAACTTTAGATCAAGTATCTTTCAACGTAATTCCATCAAGCCACTATTCTTTTTATTTCTATTCTGTCTATTTTTAAGCTTTATTTTTTTCTTCCAAGAAAATTTGTTCAGCATCCCTGGCCTTGGCTTTTTCATGAATAATTGCTCGCAATGCTTTCATCATAGCTACTGGATATTCATGTTGCCAGACATTCCGGCCGAGATTTAGACCAATGGCCCCTTTTTGCATACCGTCATAGACAAATTCAAAAACTTCCTTCTCTGTTTCACACTTTGGACCGCCGGCCATTACCACTGGTACTGGGCAACCATTAGTCACCCGTTCAAAATTTTCACACCAATAGGTCTTTACAATGGTCGCCCCAAACTCCCCCGCAATTCGACAAGCAAGGGCTAAATAGCGTGCATCGCGCTTCTCTAACTCTTTACCTACAGCAGTAACAGCCATGACCGGGAGACCAAATCTCTGGCATTCGTCAACCAACTTGCCCAAGTTTATTAAAGAATCATATTCATAGTCACTTCCTATAAAAACTGACATGCCAACAGCGGAAGCATTGAGCCGCAAGGCTTCTTCAACGGAAGTGGTGATGGCTTCGTGGGCTAGATCCTTGCCAATGATGCTCGTTCCTCCGGATACCCTTAAAATTATAGGTGGACAATTTCTGGGATCAACGCAGGAACGAAGGATGCCGCGGGTGACAAATAATCCATCGGCGTAAGGGATTAAAGGTTTGATAGTTTCTCCTGGTTTTTCTAACTTAGTTGTCGGCCCTTGAAAGTATCCATGGTCAATGGGCAGAAAGAAACAATGCCCATCAGATTTTATCAAGCGGCCTAAGCGGTTTTGCATTCCCCAGTCCATAGGTGACCTCCTTAAGCGAAGGGTGAAAATTTTAAATAATATTAGCATTATAAAAGGAAAGAATTCCACATTTAAATTTTATGAAAATGGTCTTGAGAAAAAATTCTATAACAAGTCCCTTTAGCGGCATTGGTTTTATAAAGATTTTTGTTAGCTTTCTTTACAGTTTTTTATATTATGGTTTTTTTTGATTAT
>FWPU01002276.1_pt1 | contig 25461 bp, 19 predicted proteins | sample 2228361 | NCBI WGS metagenome assembly FWPU01 (sample SAMEA103939777, study PRJEB20133) | metagenome | reverse complement strand
CCGGGGGGGGAAGGGGGGGGGGGGTGGGAACCGGGGGGGGGGGCGAGGTCGGCGGAGGGGTGGGTAGAACGGACAGGGACAGGATCAGGAACAGGATATTGAGCCCCACGATCAGGATCAGGGCGGCAAAAAGCAGGCTGTAGATCAACCCACGCTGGCGGGATGGACTTTTTCGTTCCATGCACTTCTCCTTTCATTGTTTTGATCGTTCTTCCCAGAAGCGGACGATCGGTTCTATGACACGCCAAAGCGGCCCATCCTGGAACTGGCCGGCCGTGCCCAGTTCGCTACCGCAGAGGACGATGCCCTCGCCACAGCGGTTACAGAGGCCGCGGAGGATTTGGGCCAGGACCGCCTGACGAGAAGTATAATCGGCGGCGTCATCCCAGGGTCGGCTGATGGGCCAACGCCGCGAGAGGACGTAAGGGTTGGTCAGCGGCTGCTGGGGTGGCGTCCACCAGTCCATCGAGGGGACATCGAGCCAGAATTGCCGGCGCACCCGTCGGCCGGCCAGGAGGTAGGTATGGGCTGGGGCCAAAAGGACGGCGGGGATTTCCTCTTCCTGGACCAAGTACTGGGCGGTGACCAGGCCGCGGCGCAGCATCTCCAGGTAACGCCGGCCAACCATCCTTTCCTCCTCGCCGGGGTACAGGATGGGGAAGACCTGTCGGAAGCGGCGGGCCGATTCCAAAAGTTCGGCACAGGCGGTGGCAGAAGCCGGGTTACGGAAGGCTCCGGCCTGGAAGGTGCTCAGAAGATAGGCCAGGAGGTGCTCCCAGGGCAAGGTATCGGCCAGACGGGCCACCGGACCCGTCTGCCAGCGTTGCCGGAAGGCGCGGTAGTGTTCGAGCACGCCGGTCGAATGGTCCATCCGCCCCCCACCCATCCCGGCCAGGTGCAGGCGGACACCCGAGGGAAGGCTTTCCGGATCACGCCAGGTCGGCCCGGCCGGGTCATAGACCCATTCGGCCAGCCGGGCAGCGCGCACCGGGTCGCATCCGTCCAGCACCTGGCTCAGGGCCTCGGCCACGTCGTAGGGGGTCGGGGGAAGTTCCCACTCGGGATGGAGGATGGCGGCCAGGGTGAGAAGAGCCCGAACGGCCGGCTCCTCCACCGGACGGCGGTAACGCCTCAGGACGTAGAGCGGCACATCCAGGCGGGCACATTCCTGCTCCAGGGCAAAGCGTAGCACGCCATCCAGGTAAGGGGGCAGGACGGCGATCTCGGCCGGGGGAATCCCTTCCTGGTGGATCATCTGGGCCAGCATCCGGGCCACCTCCCGAATCATCTCGCTGCGGTAGCGTGTCCAGATGACCCCCAGAATCGGCCCGGCGGTATCTTTCGGGGATGGGGCAACCTTGCCCGGCAGGAGCGAGGAAACATTGCGGGTTTCGCCCTGCCCCAGGCGGGCAGAGAGCATGGCAGCGAGGTATACAGGAGGGCCGGCCGGGCCTTCCAGGCGCCGATGAAGGGTACAGGAGTGGCGCAAGGCCAGCGCTCCTTCGGCGTCGGCACCCAACAGTCGGCGGTATCCGCCTCCTTCATCGTAGACGAGCAGGGCGGAGGCGCAGTGGGGAAGAAGGCGGGCGATAAAGTCGTGGGCGACGGGGACATTTTCCTCCAGGTTATCCACCAGGAGATGACGATAGCGTTCGCTGAAATAGCCCCAGAAGGGTGGCTGCTCCAGGAGATGACGCTGGAAAGTCTCCAGCGTAAGGGAGAGGTCCAGGAGACCCCGCTGCAGGCAATCCTGCCGAAAGCGGACAATGCATTCCTGGGCCTGCTGGAAGAAGAGGCGCTGCTCCGGTGGGCCGTTCCAGGTGCCGGCCAGGCGCAGGGCTACCTCGGCGATGGGATAGCCGTTCAATGCGGCCTTGTTGAGGTTGTCCAAGAGTTGGGAGACCAGGCGCTGCGGGTGGAGGTGGAGACCCTCGAAGTAGCCCTGCTCCAGAACGGGAGCGATGAGGCGGAACATGTGGTGCTGGGCCAGTTCGTAGGTCAGGAAGACGGGGGGGCGCTCGGGGTGGGCAAAGCCGGCCGGCCGGGCAACCAACGGCCAGAAGAGGGCCACCATGCGTTGGGCCAGGCTGTAGTAGGTGTGGAGGGAGAGTTCGCCATACGGTCCCAGGGGAACACCCTGGAGGACCTGGTGCAGCCGTCGGCGGGCAACCCGATCGGGGAGGAGGACCAGAACGGAATAGGCCGAAACACCCTGCCGGAGGAGGTAAATCAGGCGGGCAGCCAGCAGGGTACTCTTGCCCGCGCCGGCCGGCCCGCTCAGGAAACAAGCCCAGCCCACCTCCAACGGGGCTTGTACCAGAGCCTCCTGCTCCGGGGAAAGGCGGTCCGGCAACATGCTCATCCTTTGGTGTACACCTCAGCGCCCCTTACAGGCCAGGCGGTAGGCCGCTTCGGCCCGTTCCGCCAGGCGGTCCCAATTATACTCCTGCCAGACACGCTGGCGGGCCGTTTCCCCCAGGAAACGGCACATTTCCGGCGACCGCAACAAGGTAACGAGGGCTTCGGCCTGGGCCTGGATGTCGCCGGGTGGGGTCAGCCAGCCGCTCCGGCGGTCCTCCAGCACCTCGCGGTTCTCCCCCACGGCATCGGTAACGACGGCCTGGCCGGCCACAAGGAGTTCCAGCAACTTCATCGAGCAACTGGCGCGGTTGATGAGGCTGTCGTCCATCGGGTAATAGGCCACATCTCCGGCGGATAGGTAGGTCGGAAGTTCTTCCTCGGGCACCCAGCCGGCGTAAACCAGGTGCTCCCTCAGGCCGCGGCCGGCCATCTCCTGTTGCAGGACCTTCTCCTCGCCGAAAAAGCCCCGGCCGACGACCAGGAAACGTGCCTCGGGAAGCGCCTGGGCCACCCGGGAGAATACCTCGACGGCCCGCTCCAGGGCAAAGCGGTCGAATCGGGTGTAGAGCAGCACGACCGGATGACCATCCAGACCCAGGCGTTTCCGCAGAGGAAGGGGGGCGGCCTGCTCCCAGGAGACGTATCGCCGGCGGTCCACACCGTTGGGTATGTAGATGACCCGTTCCGGCGGCAGGCCCAACCCCCACATCTGCGTTTGCAGGGTACGGCTGACCACCGTGACCACCTCGGCGCAGTGGCGGGGGAGGAAACTTTCCTGCCACTGGAAAAAGGCCTTCTGCGTCCGGGTGTAGGGATTGACCTCGTTCCAGCCACCGCGGCCCTCCCAGTCGTCGCTATCGAGGACACGCGGGATAGAGGAACGGCCCAGCCATAGCCAGAAAAGGGCCAGCCCGGCGTGGGCCTTGGGTTTGAAGACGTGGATGACCTCCGGCCGGGCGCGGAGGGCTTCGCGGGCCAGGTGCATGGAGAGACGGGGAACACGGGCACGACGGGGCAGAGAAAGCCAGCGGATGTAGAGAGCGGCATGGGTTTCCTCGCGGCCGGTCTCCTCGGGATGGTCCCAGGGGGGGATAAGGACGGTGACCTGGTGGTCACGGCCGGCCAGGGCATGGGCCAACGGTAGAACACGGGCTCGGGTGGTACCTTTGGGAAAGGTAGCAAAGGGCGCGATCAGTGTGATCTTCATGCCGGCAACCCAGGGGCAAGCCTATCGGTATACGGGGGATAACCCAAGGCGGGAGACGGGATTCGAACCCGCGACCCTCTGCTTGGAAGGCAGACGCTCTGCCGGCTGAGCTACTCCCGCACATTTTCTATTATATGCTTCCATCGTCGCTCTGTCAAATCAAAAGCCCAACCGATCTGGACAGGGTAAGAGACCTGTGGTACAATATGACCTGTACCTACCCGACTGAGACGAAAGGATTGGCTGTGGTTCGCGTGATTGCGGTAGGCATCTTGCGGCAATACGCCGGAGGCCAGGAGCCTATCTCCCTCGAAGGCTGGGCCGGGCGGCCGGTGCACGAGATGCTGGACCATCTGGGCATCCCCTCCGCCCTGGTGGGTGCCGTCCTGGTCAACGGTTCCCTGGCGCAGAAGGATCACCTCCTCCAGGAAGGCGACGAAGTGCGCCTCATCCCCCTCTTGGGAGGAGGATAAATATGCCACAGGACCTGGGCAGGACGATGTGGCCCTGCCCTCAAGTCTCGATGAGGAGGAAGATATGCGCTTTGCCGAACGGATGAGCCGCCTGGGAACGGAAACGGCCTTCGAGGTCCTGGTCCGGGCCAAAGCCCTCGAAGCCCAGGGACGCGACGTCGTCCATCTGGAGATCGGCGAACCCGACTTCGACACCCCCGCCAACATCATCGAAGCCGCCGTCCAAGCCCTCTACTCCGGCCATACCCACTATACCCCCTCGGCCGGCATCCCCGAATTGCGAGAGGCCGTGGCCGAGGAGGTCGCCCGCACCCGCCATATCCCCGTCCGACCGGAAAATGTGGTCATCGTCCCCGGAGGCAAGCCGATCATCTTCTTCACCATCCTGGCCCTGGTCGACCCCGGCGACGAGGTCATCTATCCTAACCCAGGCTTCCCGATTTACGAATCCATGATCCACTTTGTCGGTGGCAGGGCAGTGCCGGTCCCCCTCCTGGAAGAGAACGACTTTTGCTTCGACCGGGACGTCTTCCGGGAATCGATCAACCGACGTACCAAACTGGTGATCATCAACTCCCCCCAGAACCCCACCGGCGGCGTCCTCGCCCGGGCCGACCTGGAGGCCATCGCCGAACTGGTCCAGGAAAACGGCTGCTACGTCCTCTCCGATGAAATCTACTCCCGCATCCTTTACGAGGGCGAATTCATAAGCATCGCCTCTCTGCCCGGGATGCAGGAACGGACGATCATCCTGGACGGGTTCTCCAAGACCTATGCCATGACCGGCTGGCGGATGGGCTATGGAGTGATGCCGGAGGCGCTGGCAGCAGGGGTTGCCCGCCTGGTCACCAACAGCGTCTCCTGCACGGCCGCCTTCACCCAGCGAGCCGGCATCGCCGGCCTGACCGGTCCGCAGGATTCGGTGGAACAAATGGTCGCCGAGTTCCGCCAACGGCGCGATGTGATCGTGGCCGGACTGAACGCCATACCCGGGGTGCGCTGCCGGACGCCGGCCGGGGCTTTCTACGCCTTCCCCAATGTCCAGTCCTTTGGCCGGCCCTCTAGGGAGATCGCCGATTACCTTCTCCAGGAGGCCGGCGTGGCCGTCCTTTCGGGAACGGCCTTTGGGGAGTACGGCGAAGGCTACCTTCGGCTCTCCTACGCCAACTCCATCACCAACATCCAGAAGGCGCTGGAACGGATGCGCGAGGCCCTGGGCCGGCTGTGAAAACTCAGGGCCGGGACGGCGTGAAGTAGATGCCCAGATAGGCCTGACCAGGTCGCTCCGGATGCTCTCCCAGGCGCACCCGGAGTTCGAGCGTTTCGTTTCCCCGCCGTACGGTGAGCGTCACCTCGTCCCCCGGCCGATAGCGGGCGATCAGGTCAGCCAGGGAACGCCCCGACGTAACGGGGTCACGGTTCACCGCCACGATGACATCCCCCGTCCGGAGGCCGGCCTCTTCGGCGGGTGTATTGGGCATGACCCGCTCCACCCGGGCCCCAAACATCCCCGGCGGCGCGGGAATTTCCTCTGGAAGAGGTCCAGGAATAACCTCCGGACATGGAGGACAGAAGGGCCACCTCCAGGGGAAAACCCGCACTTCCGGCAGCAGCGTCGGGACAGGGGGCGCTTCTTCTGCCGGCTGCTCTGCCAGCGGAGATATGCCGCGCCCCAGGGCATAACCGGTTATACCGCCCACCAGGGCACCGAGGAGCAGCCCCAGAACCAGGCCTCCCAACGCCACCAGTACGATCACAAGCCACTGGGTCTGTGTCCGCTGCATCCCGTTCTCCTCCCGCTTCTTGTGTTTCAATATTTAACGCCCTCTCGCCACCGCCGGACCATCGCCACGGCCGTCCCAACCAGCAGGAGAGACCCGCCCAGCCAGAGCAGGTTGATGCCGGGTTGGATACTGACTTGCACCACCAGCGTACCGATCAGGTCCTCGGGACGCTGTACCGTCAGCCAGATGAGGCCCGGACGGGAGAGCAACAACTGAACGAAACGGTTCGATACATCCATCCCGGCAATGCGCACCGTGATGCCGGAAGGGAGCGAAACCGGCGATCCTTCAGCCGTATTGCCTCCCACCACCCAGGTCGGGGTGACGACCGTAACGCCTTCCGGCGTGGCCAGTTCGACCACCGCTCCGGCCACCGTCTGGGTCACCAGGTCGTGCCGGAGCATCACCAGGTCCAGAAGGGTTACCGTATAGGTGTCCATCGCCAGCGGTTGGCCTTCAAAGAGGTCCAGGCTGAAGCCGGCCTCCTCGATAGAGACCACCGTGCCGTCGGGGAGGGAAACCGGCCGGTCGTGCGCCGATGTGCCCGCCAGGGCGTAGGTGGGGGTAATGGTCCGGCTGATTCTTTCCCCCTCGATCCCAAGCACTGCTTGGACATAGGGAGGCACGGTTCGCACCTCCCGAAGGACAAGGGTATAACCGGCCAGCACGGCCTCTTGTCCCGGTTCCAGGACGGTCTCCTCTCCACCGCCGGGGAAATAGGCATGGGCGGCGATGTAGAGGTCATGGGTAAGGTAGCGCCTCACATATGGCCATGTCCCCAGGCTTCCATCCCGGGCATTCCACTCTAGTTCCTCCAGAGCGGCCAGAAACTGTTCCGAACCATGTTCCACCTGGATATAGTAGACCGGACGGGCCGGCCTTCCTTCATAAAAGTCGCCGCTTTCCTGCCGCTGGACAAAGGTCAGGCGATACCCCAGCGCCTCCCGCACCTGATTCGCCGGCAGAAAGAGGGAGAAATTCCCCTGGGCATCCCGGTAGTCCACGCTGTAGGCCGAAGAGGCCACGATGCCCACCACTGCCAAACCCAACCCGATATGGGCCAGATACCCGCCCAGGTATAGCGGCCCTCGGCGGACAGTACGCACCACCATAACCCCGTTCGAGCCCAGGGCCAGAGCCGCCAGAAGGATAAGAAGGAGGGAATCGGGCCGGCCGACGCCCAGGAGATAGGCCACGACCACCGCCCCCCCGGCCAGGGCAACCGGGATAAGGAGCAACCGGGACAACCGCCCCAGGGCACTCTCCCGCCAACCCAGAAGCGGACACAACCCCAGCACCAGGAGCAATACGGCCAGGATCGGCCCGGTCGTTTGGGGATAGAAAGAGATATCCACCTGGGCCAGCCGTCCTCCCAGCTGGGAAAACACGGGCAGCAGGGTGCCGGCCAGGATCGGTGTGGCGATCAGGAGCAGAAGGAGAAGGGTCAGAAGGAAGGTAAAATCGCGGGAGAACCAGGAGGCCAGACCCGCTCCGACCGTGCCGGCCGTTCCCTCCGAGGAAGACGGGGAATCTCCACGCCTCCGCTGCCCGGCGAAGACGGGTCCGGGCGGGATGTCACTCCAGCGCGAAGCCAGGAGGATGGCTCCGGCCACCGCCACGAGCGCCATCAACCCCAGCATCCAGGGGGTCAGGAGGCTGGGAGCGAAAGAGTGCACCGAGGCCTCACTCAGGACGCCGCTACGAGTCAGGAAAGTGGCCAGGAGGACCAGGAGGTAGGTCAGCAAGGCCAGGATAAAGTTGCCGTGGCGAAGCCGCCGACGGTGGCGCTGGAGGAAAAGGCCGTGGAGGAGGGCCGTGCCGGTGAGCCAGGGGAGAAAGGAACTGTTTTCCACCGGGTCCCAGCCCCAGTAGCCGCCCCACCCCAACGTCTCATATGCCCAGAAAGCCCCCAGGAAGAGGCCCATCCCCAGGAAGAACCAGCCCAAGAGTCCCCAGAAAAGGGCCGGCTGCACCCACTCCTCGTAATCGCGCCGCCAGAGGCCGGCCAGGGCGTAGGCAAAGGGGACAGCCAGCCCGGCATAGCCCAGGAAGAGCACCGGCGGATGGGCCACCATCCAGGGGTTCTGCAGGATCGGCTTCAACCCCTGGCCATCCGAAATCGCTACCCCCGGGGGGAGGAGCGCGCTCGTCGGGGTAAAGGGACTGTTCACCAGGAGAAAAACGGTCAGGCCGGCCTGGATAAGGAGCAGGAAAAAGAGCACATACGGCTCCAACAGCCGGGCTCGCCGGATCTGGAGGACGGTTATGCCGGCCGTCAGGAGAAGCCAGAGGAGAAGGCTGCCCTCCTGACCGGCCCAGAAGGCAGAAAGACGGTAGAAAAAGGCCAGATCGCGAGAAGTATTCAGGTAGACATAGGCCACGTCATAGCGCTGGGCCAGGATCAGGCCCAGGAAAAGGGCCGAAGCGCTGCACACCAGGACCAGCGCCAAGACGGCCAGGGCACGAGCCCAACGCAGGCTACGGGAATCCCCCCGGATCACCCGCCAGGAAGCCCCCATCCCCCCCAGGGCCGCAAGGAAGGCCGCAACCAAGGAAAGCGTTCCCATCATCATGGGGCTATCTCTTCCTGCCCCTGGTACTTGGTAGGGCACTTGACCAGAATTTGTTCGGCCAAAAAGAAGCCGGCGGCAGCATCGTAGCGGCCGATGACAACAAAACCGGTGGCCTGTTCAAAGTTGGCCGGCTTGGCCTGTGCATAGACGACGGTCATTTCGTCGCCCCTTTCATCCACCAGGATGAAACGGAAGCGGCCTTCCGCATCATAGCCCAGCGTCTCCTTGAGGAAACCGTGCACCTGCACAGAGCGATCGGAGGCCCGTGCTTCAGCGATGGAAACGTAAGGGGTGAGGGTATTGACAAAGGCCAGCACTCCCAGTACAACCGCCGCCAGCACAACGATACCCCCGATAAGATATACGGGTTTCATCCATCCACCTCCATCACCGCATTCCATCATCGCTCGCGTTGCCGAAAACCGGACTTTGCCAGTAGAGCGGAGCATCACCGGTGCCTTGCCCGGGTGTTACCGCGCGGGGAAATCACCGACAACATGGCGTCCCGACACACTTGGCGTCAACGGCAACATATGGTCATTTTGCCGGTGTTCGGTGAAAAGACGGTGAAAACGACCACCTGCCGGCAGCGAGGCCCATTCTAGCATCCCCCCCTCGATCTGTCAAACCGGCGCCTGCCCCCCATCGTAGGCCTAAAAAATGGGCCTCGATCTTGGCCGAGCACAGAACATTCGGGTTTGCAGGGGCGGGCATCACACCAGCCCGCAACCAGGCCCTATCGGGCTATGGCCCCAAGGGACACTTACCGGCGCCAGAGGGGAACTTGCTCCTCTCCTCCCCCTCCCAGCGGCCGCCAGGAAAACACCATCTCGAAACGCGGGCCGCCCCGATAGATCAACTCCAGGAGTTGTTCCAGGGCCGATTTTTCCGTATCGCGTAATCGGGCGTAACGGTAGACGACCACCTGACTGAGGTGAAAATGTCCCACCTCGGTGAAGAGAGCCGTCGGCATATGGGAGAGCACGTGGCGGAAAATTGCTCCGTAGATGCGATCCAGGAAAGTGGTATAAGCAGCTCGAACAGCCCGTTGTACCGAATTCTCCTCTTCCCCGCTCTCCGGCACCGGCAGTCGTCCCTGTATCCGAGACACCCATTTGTCTTTGGCCGCCTCTCCCCAGATAAAGGTCTCCTCCAGGGCCTTTCGGGTCAGTTCAACCAATTGATGCCATTCCTGTTTGGCCGATGGGTCCGGCCAGCGCCAGGTGAAGGTTTTGAGCACCTCTTGAAAGATGCTCTGCACTGCATCCAAAGGGAGAATTTGGTCGGGAAAACATTCCAGCAAATCGGAACACATTGTTTTCCTCCTTGACGTTACCGAAAAGATGTGCTACACTATCTTCCAGGACACCCCAACCCGAGGCTGGCCGATGGGTTCGGAAATCTGGAATTGTGAGGACATCCGGAACATCCTTCTAGCGATCTATGCCGCCAAAACGCTGTCCAGGTTGGATGCCGAGGCCGAGGACGGCTCGACGGATGCCGGGGAACGCTTCTACCTCTGGGGATGCCGGGTGGCAACCCAGGCACTGATGCTGGCTTTTGGTTTACCGCTGGAACAACTCGACCAGATCGCCCACCGGCCGGTCCCCTCACGAAGACAACCCCCAAACGCCCCAAGCACCGAGCACTGGTGGCTCGAAGATATCGAAAACATCGTCGCCGCCATTTACCGTTCGGCGATCTCCGCCCGGTCCTGCCAACAACCCTCTCCCCAGACCGATCTCTATTACCGGGGGATCGGCGAGGTCATCTCGGACCTTCTCCAGGCACTCGGTAGCCGGCAAGACCCCCGACGCTGGCTCAAACAGATTTCGTCAGACCGCTTCTGGGAAGAACCGGCCGGCCCCCCCCGGTTGATCGGCGGAAAAGAGCCCTCTTCCTGACCTCTACCCCCCCTCCTTGTTCCCGGCTTCGCCGACGCCTGCCCCCGGTCCTATGGCCGGCCGGCCTTCCCCCACCGGTTTCTCCAGTTGTTTGTGCTCCTCCTCGTAATAAGGCCGGGCCAGTTGCAAGAATTTCTCCAGCACCGTCCCCAGGATGGCCACCAGGTTGAGGAGGAGGTAAGACCTCTGTCCCTGTCCGGTATCCCTGGGAATGGACTGTTTGATCTGGGTCATGGCCTTTCGCAACCCCTCAGAGATGCCCATGACGGCATCCCGCTGTGTCTGCGCCCACCCCAGCTCTACCTTCTGGCGGATAGGCAGGGCCAGCAAGGTACGGATTTCGCCCGGCACTTCCACATCCCCTACATCAATCCCAACCAGGTACACGCCGCGCCTCTGTAGTTCGGAACGCGCTGCCACCGTGACTTCCTGAAGGAAACTCTGCCGGGCATTCCTCTCTCGGTCCCCTTGAACCAGATCCAGAAGGTCGTACTGGGCGGCCACCTGGCGCAGGTGGTATTCGACCATCCCTAGCACCCGCCGGCCCCATTCGACCGGTTCCCCCTTTTCATTGTAAAGCAGCCCGCCCCGGTAGACCAGGTCGAGCACGGCCTGCTCGGAATAGCCGTAGTCGGCCCGCTGGGGATATTCGGTGGCTACCTGGAAAAGGACCCAGAGCGGTTTGATGTGAAATTTCAGGCCGTCCCGGGTTTGGATGTCCCTGATCTCGGCCTGACGCAGTTGTGGACGCAGGTCAATCACATGGACCACGCGTTCAAAACGCCTGGTGTAGACGATGCCGGGGCCGTGCACCCGGGAGAACTTTCCGCTCCGTTCAAAGACGGCGGCCAGGCCGTTTTCGATGACGACGATGGCCGGTGCTCCCAACCGGGCAAAGAGGAAGGCCAACGGGCCGGCCGGCCGCACCGTCTTGACCTGAAGGTCCTTCTGGCGCACTATCTGAATGGCCAAGGATCCCAGAAAAACACTGGACACCCAGAAGAGGAAACCATACCAGCGGGAGCTCGGTTCGTCGTAAAGGGCAAAAAGGATGCCGACAGAATGCTCGATCAGGAAGATGATCATCAGCAGCCAGACGAGGAAGGCCATCCATCCGCCTTGCCAGACCAGGTATCCTCCCCCGACCAGCAATACCCCAATGAAGCCCAGCCGCAGGAGCGCCCGAATACCTCTCCTGCCTCTGGGCTTACGAGCCTTTTCTTCTTCGGGGATTTCGAGATCTTCCATGGTTTCCGCCTCTCTGGCGAACGACGGTTGCCCAGCCTGCCTCCAGTTTACCGCCAAAAATGTTCTTTGTCAACCATCTTCACCGACACCACGATTTGTCAGGTCGGGTTGGCCATCCGACCTGTGGCCCCCAAGAGACGTTGTGTACCATAGCCGGTCGCCGGAATTCAGATGATCATGGTGGCCTTTTGACCGGTGGCCGAACAGAGGCGTTGCGAGGCCAGGGGCGTCCGACGGTAAACCACTCGAATTTGCCCCTCTTTCCCGAATATGCTATGATAATTTTTACCGAATCGTTCGGCCGAGACCGATCGGGCGATGGAGAAAAGGATGTCCCTGGCAGAACGCCGGCCGCTGGCCGAAGGAACTTTTCCCGCTCGCCTGGACCAACTCCAGGCCATCGGTGAACTGGTGGCCGAGGCCGGCCGACGGATGGACCTGGACGAACGTGCTCTCTACGCCGTGCAAACGGCCGTGGACGAGGCGGCCACCAACATCATCCTGCACGGCTATGACCAGGAAGGGAAAGGCCCTATCCACATTGCCTGCTGGCAGGCGGGAGATGATTTTATCGTGGAAATGCGGGACTATGGCCGGCCCTTTGATCCCTCCAACGTCCCGGAGCCAGACCTGCATGCCCCTCTGGAAAAGCGGCGCGAGGGCGGATTGGGTCTCTTCCTGATGCGCCGCATGATGAACCGCGTCGAGTTCTCCCGACGGGGCGCGGAAAACATCCTGACGATGGTCCGCCGCCGCACGCCGGCCGTCTGCCCAACCCCGATGGCTCCCATCCTTTTCCCCCAGGGCCGCCTGGATGCCGCCCATACCCCACAACTGGAGCAGATGCTTCAGGAGGCGCTAGGCGGGAATCCACCTGCCCTGATCGTAGACCTGGCCCAGGTCTCTTACCTCAGCAGCAGCGGCCTGCGGGTCCTCCTTGTGGCGGCCAAAAGACTGCGCCGGAGCGGCGGTCACCTGCTTCTATGCTGCCCTCAGCCGGCCGTGGCCCGCGTCCTGCGCCTGACCGGCTTCATCGAAATCCTTCCCGTCTACCCGACCCGGGAGGCTGCCCTGAAGGCGGCGGAGGTGCCGAGTGGCGGGGTCTCGCAGCAGTAGGTTTCGGGAATACGCCTTCCTCGGCCTGGCCGTCCTGGTCGCCGGAGGCGGGTGGGTTACCCTGCTCCTCACCCAGCCGATCTTCCCGGCCGAAGCGCCCCTGTCCTGGTTGCTCTTTCTCCTCCTTTCCCTCTTGATCAAGGGGTTGGGCAGCCGGGTCGTCCCCCGGGAGACGCATAGCCTGGTCGGCATCGTGGACCTGGCTGCCGTCCTCCTCTTCGGCCTCCCCGGGGGAGCCTGGGTCGCCGGAAGCGGTGCCCTCCTCTACCAGGCCGAACAAGCCCTGGTGCAGATGAGAGGCATCCATCGGGCAGGACGACGCTTTTCCCCCCTCCAGCCAACCGCCAACCTGCTCTTCGACGGCGGCCTCAAGGTCGCCATGGCCCTGGCCGGGGGTTCCTTCTACGCCCTCCTGGGGGGGCGGTTCCCCCCGCTCCCGCTGGAAACGGATACGGCCTGGCCGGCCTTTCCGTTCTTTCTGGCCTGGTTCGTCCTGGATCACCTCGGCTGGGCTCTGGCCGAGGCCATCCTGGGAGGCTGGTGGAGCGTGGGAGAATGGTTCCGCACCGTCATCGGTCCTTCCTTGCTCCTGGAGCTCCTCCCCCTGCCCCTTTCCCTGTTGGTGGTGGTCACCTACCGGCAAAGCACGCCGGTCGCCTTTGCCCTGACGGCTGCCGGTCTGATCGGCACCAGCCTGGTCATCCAGCGGCTTGTCGCCACGGCTGCGGAGCAGCGGCGCTCCGCCCGCGAATTGGCCGCCCTGAACGAGGCTGCCCAGGCCATCGTCCAGGCCGAAATGAGTGTGGAAGGGCTATGCGAACTCATCTACGAGCAGGCCAGCCGGGTCGTGGATACTTCCATCTTCCACCTGGGGCTGATCGAAGGAGACCACCTTACCCTGCAGATCTGGGTCATTGACGGCGTGCGTCAGGATCCACTGACCGTGACGCTGAAACCGGGCGAGGGCATCGTTGGCTGGATGCGGGAGAGCAAACAGCCGCTCCTGGTGCGCGATTTCCAGCGGGAGATGGAGAGCCTCCCGGCCCGCCCACGTTACCTGAGCCCCAGACCTCCTCGTTCGGCCGTCTTTGTCCCTCTGATCGCCCGCGGCGAGGTCATCGGCTCCCTCTCGATCCAGAGTTACCGCCCCTCCGCTTTCACCGAACAACACCTGCGTATCCTTTCCTTCCTCGCCTACCAGGCCGCCGTAGCCATCGAGAAGGCCCGCCTGTACGAGGCAGTCCGCCAGCGCGCCATGGAACTGGAGCGCATCGCTGCCGAGAACGCATCCCTCTACGCCCAGGTGCGTGAGGAACGCGACCGGGTGGAACTCCTCTACGACATCGGCCGCGACCTCACCCGCCGGCTGGACCCGGACGACCTGCTGCGGCGTCTCCTGGAGCGCGTCCGAGAAAGCCTGCGGGCCGAAGAAGGTTCTATTGTGCTCTTAGGTACACGACGGGAGCCGCCTCGGGCCATCTCCACAACCGAGGAGGAGCACGCCGACCTGCAGACGCTCCTGGAACGGGGCCTGGCCGGCTGGGTTATCCAGAATCGCCAGGGGGTCCTCCTGGGCGACGTCGACCAGGACCCCCGCTGGCTCCCCACCGGCCGGCCGGTCGGCTCCGCCCTCTCCGTCCCCATCCTGCATCGGGAAAATGCCTGGGGAGCCATCACTTTGACCCACCCGCAGCAGAACTTTTTCACCCCCGCCGACCTCGCTCTCCTGAGCGCCATCGCCGAACAAGCGGCCATCGCCCTGGAGGCCGCCCGTCTGTACGAGGCCCAGCGTCGGCGGGCGGTGCAGTTGCAGACCATCGCCCAGGTGCTGCGTAGTATCCTCTCCATCCTGGACCTGGACCACCTGCTTGTCGAAGTGGTTCAACTGATTCGAGAGCGCTTCGGCTACGCCCACATACACATCTTTACCCTGGATTCGGCCACGGGAGAGGCCGTCTTCCGTGCCAGCACCGACCCCGACAACCCGTTCTGGCAAAAACGAGGGGGACGCATTTCCCTGGATGAGGGGCTGGTCGGCTGGGTGGCCCGACAAGGAGAACCGGTCATCGTCGGCGATGTGCACCAGGACCCGCGTTGGCTGCCCGACCAGAGCGATGTGACTTCCGAGGTAGCCGTACCGCTGAAGGTGGCCGGCCAGGTCGTGGGCGTGCTCGATGTGCAGAGCGACGAGGCCGAGGCTTTTGATGCCGAGGACGTCTTTATCCTGCGCACCCTGGCCGACCAACTGGCCATGGCCCTGGAAAATGCCCGGCTTTACCGAACCCAGCAGGAGGAAGCCTGGGTGCTGAACGCCCTCTTACAAGTGGCGCAGAACATCGCCCAGGCCTCCGATCTGGAGGACCTGCTGGAGGTGGTGGTACGTCTGGTGCCGATGCTGGTGGGTGCGGAACGCACCGTCCTCTTCCTGGGAGAACGAGAAGGGGACCTCTTCCAGGCCGTCAAGGGCTATGGAATTCCGGAGACCCTTCTGCCGGAGATGCGCTACACGCCGGACCAGGTCTCTGTATTTGGGCGGGCTATCCGTCAGGCCGGCCCGGTCACCCCGATCGGCCCGGAGGAAGAAAAGTTGCCCGCTCCGCTGAGCAAGGCGCTGGGAAGAGGAGGCCGGTGGTTCTACCCGCTCGTGGTCGGAGGCGAAGTGATCGGGTTGCTCGGCCTGGGGCTGGAACCGCCGGCCGTCTACCTGAGCGCCCGCCAGCATACCATCCTGACCGGTCTGGTGAGCCAGGCCGGCATTGCCATCGAGGAAGCCCGGCTACGTCGGGCAGCGGCCGAGCAGGCGCGCCTGGAGCAGGAACTCGCCGTGGCCCGAGAACTCCAGCGTAACCTCCTGCCCCCCGCCGGCCCCCCGGTTCCGGGCTGGTCCATCGATGTGGCCTGGCGGTCGGCCCGGCAGGTAGGGGGCGACTTCTACGACTTTATCTCGCTTTCTGCCGGCCGCCTGGGCATCGTCATCGCCGATGTCTCCGATAAAGGGGTGCCGGCGGCACTTTTTATGGTGCTTTCACGCAGCCTCCTGCGGGCCAGCGCCTCGAACCACCGCTCGCCGGCCGAAGCCCTCCGTCACGCCAATCAGTTGCTGCTCCAGGAAAACCGGGCGGAGATGTTCGTCTCGGTTTTCTACGGCATTATCGAGCTGGATAGCGGGGAGATGCACTATGCCAACGCCGGCCACAATCCCCCTTTGCTCTGCCGCAGAGAGAGAGGCGTCATCGCCCTGGAAGCCCCCGGCATCATCCTGGGCGTGCTGCCGGAAGCCCGTCTGGAAGAAAGGAGCGTCCGTCTGGAGACCGGCGATACCTTGGTCCTGTACACCGATGGGGTAACCGAGGCGATCAACGGCCGGGAGGAGCCGTTCGGTGAGGAGCGGCTCCAAGAAACACTCTGTGCCCATCACGGCCGGCCGCTCGCCGAACTTCGCCGGGCACTTTTGGAACGGCTGGAGGAGTTCACCGAGGGACAACCACCTTTCGACGACATCACGCTGGTGTTGGTACGGCGCGAATGAAGGGAAACTCCCCGGAACGGGAAGGACATATCATATGGAGAGAAACAACTTCTCGCAATCCGAGTTCTTTATGCAGGTGCGCTGGGGAATCCTTCTGAGCAGCGGCTTGCTGGGCCTGGCGATCGCTCTGGCGGGCCAGGTAACCTGGGAAGGGTTGTGGCCGGCGCTCCTGGTGCTGGCTTTTGCCCTCACCTATAGCTTCCTCCTGCACCTTTCTCTCCGCCGGATGCCAAGTCGCCGGCCGATCCTGCTCCTGGCACGCTGGATGACCCCTCTGCTGGATGCCGCTGCGATGATCGTTCTCTGTCACCTCACCGGCGGCCTCCTCAGCCCCTACAGCCTCCTCCTTCTCCTGCACATCGTCATCGTTTCTTTTGCCCTGGGACCTTCTCCGGCCTACGTCGAAGCGGTCTGGGCGGCGCTGCTCTACGGGGCTATGCTCGGGCTGGAAGCATGGAATATCCTTCCTCCTGCCCAACCCTTCGGCCCGGCCCGACTTCTCTGGACTGTGCTCTACCGCGACCTCCCCGCCATGGTAGCTTCGCTACTGGCCGTCGCCAGCTTCTTTCTGATAGGCGCGGGGGTGGGCGGCTACGTCAGCCGGCGACTGGAACGCCAACAGATCGAAATCTCTCGCCTTTACCATGCCACCCGACGGGAGACACGCAAACTGCGCCTGGTCAACGAACTCTCCCGCTCCATAAGCGCCATCCTGGAATGGCCGACGCTCCTGGCACGCACCTTTACCCAGTTGCAGGCGGTGGCCTCGTTCGACTACGCCGGCCTGTACTTCTACGACGAAAAAGAGGATCGGCTACGCCTGGTGGCCACCTGGGGTTTTTCCGACCAGGAAGCCCGTGAGGCTGAGGCCACGGCTATGGAACGACACCCCGGCTGGGTCCTGCGCCACCGCCAGACGCTCCTCACCCGTGATACGGAATCCGACCCCCGCGTCCGCTACACCGGAAAGCGTCGCAGCGGCTCGGTGCTGATGGTGCCACTCCTTTATCAGGAGCGCTGCCTGGGTGTCCTGGGGCTGGGCAGCAAAAAACGGGAGGGCTTTGGCAGCGAGGAACAGGACCTTCTGGAAGGTATGGCCCAGCAATTGGCGGTGGCCCTGGCCAACGCCCGGCTTTATGAGGAAAGCCGGAAGACGCTGGAGGAACTGCGGCAGGTGCAGGAAAGGCTGGTGCGATCGGGCCGGATGGCAGCGGTAGGGGAACTTTTATCCGGCCTGGCCCACGAACTCAACAACCCCCTGGGCATCATCCTGGGCAACGTCCAACTGGCAATGGAGACACCGGATTTGGATCCAGAGGTACGGAAGAGCCTAGAGGCCATCGGCGAGGCCGGGGAGCGCATCGCCCGCTTGATGAACATCCTAAGGGACCTGGAACTCCTGCGCGAGGAACGCTTCGAAGCGGTGGAGGTACAGGCCCTGGTGGAGGAGGCGCTTTCGCCGGTACGGGATTGGATAGAACGCCAAGGAATACAGGTGGACGTGGAGATCGGCCGGCCGCTGCCCCCGGTCTGGGGCTCGCATCCTCGCCTGCTCCAGGTGCTTCACAACCTTCTGGCGAACGCCCTGGAAGCGATGGAGGGCCAGGAACGCCCCAGACGCCTCTCGATCGCCGCCGCCTCCGAAGGAGGGGAGGTGGTCCTGTCCATCCGAGACACTGGCCGGGGCATGCCGGCCGAACGGATGCCCCAGGTCCTGGAAGCGGGCTTCAGCACCAAAGTGGAAGATGGCCGCTCCCGCGGCCTGGGACTGGGGCTTTTTGTGGCCTATCACATCCTGCGGGCCCACGGCGGCGAGATATCGCTCGTCAGTCAGGAGGGGAGCGGCACCCTGGTGACGATTCGCCTGCAGGCCGCGCCGGATTCATAACCTATCCGGAAACTCGTGGATGAGGTATTGGGGAGTAGGCGAAAGCGCGCCTTCGCCGAACCGGCGACGGATAGACCAGGTCCTATCTCCTGGAACGACGCCTCCCAAAACGCCGGACAAAATCGTCGCTGGATTCCTCGGGCGGTATTTCCCCTCCGGCCTCTTGACTGAGGAAGTAGCGATGGTCCATCACCCAGATGTATAGGTCTGTCTCTGTGTGCCCCGGAAAGTGCTCCAGCACCTTTTGCTCGCGGATGACCTCCACGATGGGCAGATAGACGTGGTCGTACCAGTGGGCCACGGCTTCTTCCCAGGTGACCTCCCGATTTCCTTCCAATCCCATATAGTAGCGGTGCACGGAAATGTGTTCCAGGAGGACGTCGTACAGCCCCGGCTCGCTCGCTTCCAGGCGGGCTTCCGGACGCAGGGCTTTCAGTGCGGTCTGCTCCAGGAAGCCGGCCTGTTCGGCCTTGAGGATCAGTTCTTCGGGAGAAAGGTCGGGCCCCAGCACGACCGGTGTGGGCAGTTCGATAACCTCGGCGTCTATGTACTCCTGCCCCTGCTCCCGGGCCACAGAGATGCGGTGGTGGCCGTCGAGGACAAAGTAGACCTGGCCGACCTGGTAGAGTTGCACCGGAGGGAGACGCTCGGCCTGGCGCAGGGCCTGGCGGATACGGGCCCGGCGCTCCCGGCCCTCCGGACGCAGCGGGCGAAAGTCCCTGTCAAAGTCATGGGCCCGCCCCACGCTGCCTACGATCCTTTCTACCTTCACCGACCGCACTCCCCGGTAAAGGCTGCTGCGCAGATGAAGTTTTTCGGCTACCTCGTCAAAGGAAAGGAGGAGGTCGGGCTGACGGGCAAAAAGGCCGGCTAGCGCCGCCCAAAAGGCCCGAAAATGGGCCGAATCGAACCAGGACGGTTTCTCCCTAACCTCAGAGGACACCGGACAACCCGACCATTCAGACGCCGGCCTGCCGGCGCATCAACGTGTCAACGTGCGGAGGCAGGGAGGCATCCATGGAGATCATGGCCAACCTTTGCTAACCAGAGGAAGATAGACGGACAGCGCTCCCACGCGGACAACGCGTTCCTGTAGGTTATCGAACTCGTTGTACTCGCGCACATCGTAAATCGGGGGTGGCGCAACGGGGGTATTGTTATAATCTCCATAGGCAACCAGGTAATACGTCCCCGGTTGTTCAAAGGTCCAGGTGATAGAGACCGTCTTGGGCGGGGCTCCCTCATAAAAGTCCGTCCCAAACATCGGCACGACCAGCGGACAGGTCACGGTTGGATAGTTTTCACATCCGATGGGCACGTCCGGCGGCCAGGGCGTATAACCCGGGGTGGTGGTAATAAAGAGCACGGTGTAAAAGTTGTTGTTCCACCGCAGACTGGAACTCTCATTCCGTATGGTGAAAACGATCTGTACCGGCTCGTTGGGTGGAACCAGCGTCGGACAGGTGTCGCAACCGGTTACGGTGAGGTCTTTGACCGTCAGGTTCGGCGGGGCCAGGATGCCGACCCTCACGGCGTTCAGGAAGGGGGTGACGGTGTTGCTCAGCGTTTCCAGGCGGACACTGTACTGAAACCAGTCACATGTGCCGGAAATCGGGATGGTCGTGGTGACACCGATGCCGGGGTTGGAGAGGAAGGGGCCGTACCAGCCCGTCCATTCGCCGTTATGGTGGTAGCGATAGCGCATCGTGATCGTCATCAGGGACGGGTCGGTGATAGTGGTGTTCCAGGAGAGGCTGGTCAGGCTGGATTCCTGGCCCTCGATAAGTTGCACGAGAAGGATGCTGGAAGTATAGACCCCGGAAGTGGCGTAGATGGTGGGGGTGGTCTCCTGGGTCGGATAAAGGGTTCCCCCTGCAGCCTGGAAGCCTCTGCCTTCGCCGTAGGGAGAGGTCACCCAGACCTCGTTCAGGCGAGGCTGCTGTTGGGCGGATCCGGTGGCCCCACAGAGGGAATAAAGCCAGCCAAAGTCGTCCTGGACGACGGCGTGCCAGAAGCGCGGTTCCAGGGCCAGGGTGGAGACCCATTCGCCGATCTGGCCCGTCTCGTGGTCAATCAGGGCGGCCCGCACATCGCCGGAGGGGTCTATGGCGTTGTTCCAGGCTCCGGCGATGGCCAGGAGGAGGCCGGATTCATAGGCTGTCCCCTCGCTGGCATAGGAGTTGTACGGAAGCCCCTCCGTGGCCATCGTCCAGCCGGAGATCTCTCCCGTGGCAGGGTCGGGGGTGCCAAAATGAACATACGGAGAATAATTGGGAGATACCGCGCTGGAGGCCCCTCCATAGACATAGATGCGGCCGTGCTCGGCGGCGGCGGAGAGTTCCACGTAGCCGCCCTCCCCCAAAGTGGGGAGCGAGGTGGTCTGGTACCATTGAGCGATCTGGCCGGTGGCGGGGTCTGGAACGGTGTGGTAGACCTCGCGCCGCGAGGAACCAAGATGGTCTGCCCCCCCCAGGATATAGATACGCCCGTTCATGACCAGGCTTTCCATCCCAAAGAGGGCAACGGGCAAGGGAGTTGTTTCCTGCCAGTCGCCCAAGGTACCGTCGGCGGAGATCTCGGCGTAGATAACCTTGTCATAATAACGATTCTCCATACCTTCGTTGCTTATGCCGCCGAAGACGTAGAGGTAACTCTTGTTCGTTTCGGTAAAGTTCAGGACGGCGGCCTCGTGGCGGAAGACGCCGTAAGGATACACGCTGGTCGGAAGGGGGGTGGTTTCCTGCCAGTCGGCGAGTTCGTGGGTAAGGGTGTTGACGATGGTCGTGTAAAAGACCTCGCTATGGGTATCGGCAAAGGGGTTATCGCCCCCGATGACATAGAGGTGTTCATTCCAATAGGCGGCGGCCGGCCCCCCCCGAGGCGGCAGACCGGTGTTGTTCCCCGGCACCCAGGGGTGCTCGAAGCCGACCGGGAGGAGTTGCACCTCCCCATCGCTGCGCCAGGAGAGGGCGGTATGGTAAAAGCGTCCCTCGTTGAAATCCACGATGGTGGTGTTCCAGTAGAAAAATTCCAGCGCCTGGGCCGGACGGTAGAGAAGGAAGAAGAGGACCATGCCGGTGGCTGCCAGGAGGAGAAGCACGGCCAAGAGGATCCACCAACTACGGATGTTCTTCATCACCCACCTCCTGCTGTCCTAAACCCCTGTCCAATCAAACCGGTATTCCCATTATACCACACTTCAGGGAATCGGGCAGGTCTCTGACGACGCCGAATCCGACCGATCGCTTGCCCCCTTAACCCGATCATAGCGGAACGCCGGCGGCCGGCCAAACTGCGGACCTATTTTGCCAAAAAATTCACCAAGTGGTATACTACGGCCGGACGAGGTGAAACTTCCGAGAAGGAGGAAGCCGTGTCAAAGACGGAAATCGTCCGGGTCAACCCGGAGCGGCTGTTGGAATATGTGACGACGATCTTTGCCGCCATGGATGTTCCGGAGGAGGACGCCCGTATCACCGCCGATGTCCTGGTTACAGCCGACCTGCGGGGGATCGACTCCCACGGCGTGGCCCGGCTGCGACGCTACATCCAGGGACTCCGCGATGGGGTGATGGTTCCTCGGCCGGAGATCCGGGTGGTGCACGAGACGCCGGCCACGGCCCTGATGGACGGCGGAGCCGGACTGGGGCAACCGGTTGGTGTGCGGGCGATGCGTCTGGCGATTGAAAAGGCCCAGGCGGTGGGGGCCGGTTTCGTCGCCGTGCGCAACTCCAACCATTACGGCATCGCCGGCTACTACGCCATGATGGCCCTGGAGGCCGGCAACCTCATCGGCCTTTCGATGACCAACGCCGATGTCCTGGTCGTCCCCACTTTCGGCCGGGACGCTCTGCTGGGCACCAACCCCATTGCCGTAGCCGCCCCGGCCGGCCGCGAACGCCCCTTTGTCCTGGATATGGCCACGAGCACCGTCCCCCGGGGAAAACTCGAGGTCTACGAGCGCTTGGGCAAGCCCATGCCCATCGGCTGGGCCACCGATGAGCGCGGCCTGGATACGACCGACGCCGGCCGCGTCCTGCGCAACCTGAAGAACCGCGCCGGAGGTGGCCTCCTCCCCCTGGGCGGAGCCGGCGAACTCCTGAGCGGCCACAAGGGCTACGGCCTGGCCCTCCTTGTAGATATCCTCTGCGGCGTCCTTCCGGGTGCCGGCTACGCCAACACCATCTACCCCCAAACGCCCGATGGCCAGCCTCTCCCGGCCAACGTCGGCCACTTCTTCGGGGCCTGGCGTATAGACGGCTTTCGCCCGGAGGAGGACTTTCGGACTACCTTGGACGACCTGATCCGCCGCCTGAAGGATTCGCCCAAGGCCGAAGGCCAGACCCGCATCTACATCCACGGCGAAAAGGAGTTCGAGGCCACCGAACGCAACCGGCGTGAAGGGGTCCCGTTGATGCGTAAAGTCTACGAAGACCTCCAGGTCATCGCCAGCGAGGTAAGGGTAGACTTTCCCCTCTAACGTACCCGGCTTCACATTTTGCCGGGCATTCCGGTCGAGCCGATAGAAAACCGTCTGGTACTTATCTTCGAAAGTGCAGCGGAGGTGTCGGATGTACCGCATCCCCTACGGCAGAGGTAGTCTTACCTTTTCCCTGCCGGCCGGTATGCGCAGTACCGTCGTGGAATCGCGCCCCACGCCACCGCTCCCGGACGTGCCGGCCGCCGTCCGCGAGGCCCTGGCCCATCCGGTCGCCTCGCCCCCCTTGCGTGCCCTGGCCCGCCCCTCCGACCGAGTCTGCATCGCCTTCACCGATATGACCCGGGCTTGCCCAGACCACCTTCTCGCCGGCCCCATCCTGGAGGAACTGCATGCTGCCGGTGTGGTGGAGGAAAACATTACCTTCCTCTGCGCCGTGGGCATGCATCGCCCCAGTACCGAGGCCGAAAAGATCGCCAAACTGGGGATCGAGGTGGTGCGCCGCTACCGGGTCGTGGACCACGATGCCCGTGACCCGGAGGGGCTTACGGACTTGGGAAAGACGGAATCGGGCATTCCCCTTTCGGTCAATCGCCTGGCCTATGAATCCGACCTCCTCATCGCCACCGGCATCGTGGAGCCGCACCAGTACGCCGGCTATTCCGGGGGGGCCAAGACGCTCTCGGTAGGAGCGGCCGGCGAAGCCATGATCGCCTACACCCACGGCCCGCAGATGTTGGAGCACCCCGGCACCCGCCTGGGGAGGATCGAGGGCAACCCCTTCCGCGAGGCCCTGGAGGAGGCGGCCCGGAGAGCCGGCCTGCGTTTTATCGTCAACGTCGTCCTGGACGAGGAAAAACGCGTCATCGCCGTCCGGGCCGGCGACCCCATCGCCGCTTTCCGCGAACTGGTGGAGATGGCCCGCGCCCTCTATGAGGTGCCCGTCCCCCAGCAGTACGACGTAGCCGTTGCCGGCGTGGGCTTTCCCAAAGATGCCAACCTCTACCAGGCCAGCCGGGCCCCCACTTACTTGCATTTTGCCCCTATCCCGGTGGTGCGACCGGGCGGCACCTACATCGTCCCGGCCGCCTGCCCAGAGGGGGCCGGAGAAGGCGCCAGCGAACAGCGTTTCTACCAGGCCCTGAAGGAGGCCCAGAGTATGCCGGCCCTGGTCGAGCGGCTACGCCGGGAGGGCTATCCGCCTGGAGAGCAACGGGCCTTTATCGTGGCCAAGGTCCTCTGTGCGGCCCAGATCGTCATCGTGGGCGCAGCCAGCCCGGAAGTGGTCCGCGAAGTCAAGATGGTCCCGATGGCAACGATGGAGGAGGCGCTGGCCTGGGTGCAGGAACGCCAGGGACGGGAACTGGATGTCCTCATCGTCCCCCATGCCCTGCTTACCCTACCGGTGGTGCAGCGGTGCTGTCCTGCCGTATCCCTTACCGGGGATCCCAGGAGGTGAAAAAGGCCATGGCTTTCCTCCTCATCCCAGGGCGATTGTGCCCGTGTCCGTTAGGAGGAGATATGTTTCCCACCCGTGAAGAAGCATGGAAGTTGCTGACCGAGTTTACCCATAACCCCAATCTCATCAAGCACGCCCTGGCGGTCGAGGCAGCCATGCGGGCCTATGCCCGCCACTTTGGCGAGGACGAGGAACTGTGGGGATTGGTCGGCCTGATCCACGATTTTGACTACGAGCAGAACCCTACCGCCGAGACCCACGTCTGGGCCGGGATGAAGGTCTTACGCGAGCGGGGATGGCCGGAGGAGATCGTCCAGACGGTAGGGGGGCACGCTTCCTATACCGGCATCCCTCGCACCAGCCGGATGGCCAGAGCCCTCTTCGCTGTAGACGAACTGACCGGCCTCATCGTGGCCGTGGCCCTGGTCCGCCCTACCAAGAGCATCCTGGATGTCACCGTGGATTCGGTCAAGGGCAAGTGGAAGGACAAGGCCTTTGCCCGGGGGGTCAACCGCCAGGAGATCGAACAGGGGGCAGCCGAACTCGGGGTGCCGCTGGAGGAACACATCGCCATCGTGCTCCGGGGGATGCAGGAAATCGCCGACGTGCTGGGCTTGGAGGGAGCGAAGCGCTGATCGGCTCGCATAGATTGGCTACCCCGGAGAACGGTAGATGGTTTACGCCGCCGCATATCACCCTGAGGATAAGCGGGCGGTTGACCGCCTGCTGGAGGAGACCTTTTCCCCGGACGATGTGGCGGTCAGTACCGAACCGCTCGGCCTGCCTGCGACGCCGGAGCTGCCCGGCCACTCGGCCGAGATCGTGCTCTACCAGGACAGCCAGGTTGAGGTCGCCGTCTCGCACCCCGCCCTGCTCGCCTTGGCCGACCTCTTTTATCTGGGCTGGCAGGTCGAGGTGGACGGCCGGCCGAACGAAATGGTGCGGGTCAACCACGTCCTGCGCGGCGTGCTCCTGCCGCCGGGGGAGCACCGGGCTCTTTCGGTTCCGGCCTCCTTCCCTGTACATCGGACCGGCGATGAACCTGGTCGGGTTGTCCGGGACGACGTGGTTGCTTCTGCTTCCGTCGTCGGTTGAGCACCAGTGCAGGAAAAGGCGGTAGGGTGGCCATAGCCACGCCACTTCGAGTGGCGGTGGATGTAGGTGGATGTAGGGGCGGGCACAACGCGCTGCGCCCCTTCCGCACCCGCATCTTCTCCGGCGGTTGACCGGCCTGTTTTGGGGGAGGGAGACGAACCCGGTTTCGGGCAACCCCTGGCTCGCGTTCCATGATGTATGCGGCATCGTTCCTGCAATCCCGCATCTACCGCTTCCGCCCTCCGAGCGTCCGGCCGCGGGGACATCCTACTTTTCCACGAAGCAGCCTTTTCGTCCTTCTATCAACGGTTGGTTTTTGTAGTGGTATAAATTGAAATGACAGTGAAACAGGTATTACCAGATTCACAAAAGTATGCGATAATGGC
>FWPU01000741.1_pt1 | contig 25461 bp, 23 predicted proteins | sample 2228361 | NCBI WGS metagenome assembly FWPU01 (sample SAMEA103939777, study PRJEB20133) | metagenome | reverse complement strand
TGGCACAGCCCTTGAAAGCATAGCTCTTTTCGTCTTTTTAAGATTCTCCAGTCTCATGGCCTCTGTTATACCCGGTATCTTTCTCTCAACGATCTCCTCCGTAACATCAGGAGTCACATCCCTTGGAGAGAGTCCTGTCCCTCCTGTTGTGAAGATAATGTCCACCTTTTCTGAATATTCGAGTAATTTTTTCCTGATGACATCCTTCTCATCAGGAATAACCTCGTAGAGAATAACCTCTCCAATCTCTCCCACCATCTCCTTTATGACCCTGCCACTCTCATCCACCCTTTCACCCCTTGAACCTCTATCACTCATAGTAAGGATACCTATCTTTATATTACTTGATGATCTCAATTAAATCACCCACCCTTATAGTGCCACCCTTTAATACCTTCACAAAGATACCTTCCCTGGGCATTACACAATCTCCTGCCTCATAGTATATGGCGCACCTTGTATGACAGAGTTTGCCTATCTGGCTTACCTCAAGAATGATATCTCCTATTCTCATCCTTGTTCCTAAAGGAAGACCCATAAGGTCTATCCCCTCTGTGGTAATATTTTCTGCAAAGTCTCCAGGACCGACCTTCAGTCCATTATCTCTTATCTTATTTATACTCTCAATTGCGAGAAGACTTATCTGTCTTAAAGATTCTCCTCCTGCATGGGCATCACCCTTTATCCCCGAATTCTCCATAACCTCTGCAACATCTACAGGAGTCTTCTTTACCCCCTTTCTATCACTTATATTGATAGAGATGATCTTTCCTGAAATATTATTTACTGCCATAATATCTCTTCTTGGTCTTAACCTTCGCCTTCTTTGAATCTCCTTCAATTAATCCTAATCTCTTCATCTTCTCCCTCAGGGTATTCCTGCTTATACCAAGGATCTTCGATGCCCATAACTGATTGCCATCCGTTGTCCTGAGGGTAAGTTTTATGAGTGCTTCCTCAACATTATCCATCACAGTGTCATAGAGATTTATCTTTGAGTATTTAGATATCTCGGGCATATATTTCTTCAGTTTTGCCTCGATGAATTCTTCTATGTTACACGAGTCAAGAATCCTTGCCTTTATATCATCAGTAGTTTCTTTCTCTTTTTTTCTGACCATATTTCTTCGATTTTTATGGAAGATGCTCTGCTATATCTCTGGCAAAGTAAGTGATGATCAGGTCAGCACCTGCCCTTTTTATTGAGGTGAGGACCTCAAGAACAATCCTATTTTCATCAACCCAGCCCATCCTCGATGCTGCTTTTATAAGACTGTATTCACCGCTAACATTATACGCAGCAACAGGAACATCGAAGTTTCTCCTCACATCTGATATTATATCCAAGTATGAAAGTGCAGGCTTCACCATCACGATATCAGCACCTTCCTCAATATCGAGCCTCACCTCTTTTAATGCCTCTCTCCTGTTGGGAGGATCCATCTGGTATGACCTTCTATCTCCAAACTGCGGTGCTGATTGTGCCGCCTCTCTGAACGGTCCATAGAATGCAGAGGCATACTTTGCAGCATAACTCATAATGGGAACCTCTGTATAACCCTCTCTGTCGAGAACCTCCCTTATTGCCCTTACCCTTCCATCCATCATGTCTGACGGAGCAACCATATCAGCACCTGCTTTAACATGCGAAAGTGCCTCCTTCTGAAGAAGTTCAAGAGTGGGGTCATTAAGTATATCTCCATTCTTCACTATACCACAATGACTATGGCTCGTATACTCACAAAGACAGACATCTGTTATCACATAAAGTTCTGGAACTGCATCCTTTATTGCCTTTATAGCCCTCTGAACAACACCATCATCACTGTATGCCTCACTGGCGAGTTCATCTTTGTGTTCCGGTATTCCGAAAAGTATTACAGCAGGTATGCCAAGTTTATATATCTCCCTTGCTGTCCCTGTAACAACATCAACAGATTCCTGATAGCAACCTGGCATCGAAGGTATCTCATGCTTAATTCCTTTACCATGGATCACGAAAAGGGGATAGATAAGGTCTTCCTTTCTAAGAACCGACTCTCGCACCATTCTTCTGATGGTCTCATTTCTTCTTAATCTTCTCGGTCTGTGGATAGGAAACATCATGGACCTCTTTTTTATTGATTATGACAGTCTATCAGAACAATCAGTATGGTGTCAAGGCAAGTTCTCCCTCTGAGGGTAAAACTTCGTGTATAATATAAAGTAAAAGCTCGGAAGAGCGAAAGGACGGAAGGAAAGAAGGTTAAAGATGAAAAGGACTTTTATTATTATCCTCATATTAGTTTCCTTTATTGTTCTTATTGCACTCTTTACAAAGAAGGATTCCATGGAAGATATGGTTTCACCTGGTTCCCTTATATCTGAATTAACCCTGTTGAATCTTGATGGCGGTTCATGGAATATCTCTCAGGAAATGGGTTCTGTCGTGATACTCAATTTCTGGGCAAGCTGGTGCATATCATGCAAGGAAGAGATGCCTTCCATGAATGATTTTTATAAATCCATTAAGAATATGCCAGAAATAAAACTCATCACCATTCTTTACAGGGATGATCCTCAGACAGCATTATCATATATGAAATCAGAAGGATATGACTTCCCTGTAAAACTTGATCCGTCTTTGAAGGCTGCAAGACTTCTTGGTGTTACAGGTGTACCAGAGACTTATATAATCGATAAAGAAGGAAGGCTCGTGGAGAGGGTTATAGGTCCGTTTGACTGGAACGATAAAGATTTTAGAGCCTATATAATGACACTTAAGTAAGAATTGGGTAAGCCATCAGCACCTGAAAAGACTATTTTATTTAATGCCATTCTTTACAGAGATAGAGAAGTAATGGCAATGGTTATGCCTGTTCTAATAAGGGAATTTGGAGAGAGTCTCTATGAAACAGGTCCTTTTGAATGGAATTATACGGATTATTACAAAGATGAAATGGGAGATGGACTTAAAAGGATATTTATATTCCACAAGAAGGAATTCGATCCATCACTCCTTTCTGTTACAAAATTGAAGACAAATGAGATAGAAGATAACTTCAAGTTTGATTCAAAGAGAAGGGTAAACATAGACCCTGGATATATCACCCTTTCAAAGGTTGTCCTTGCTACGACAAAAAACTACTCCCATAGGATATATCTCGGAAATGGTATTTATGGTGAGGTCACACTCTATTTTAAGGATGGCACATACAGACCCCATATCTTCACATACAGGGACTATGCCGGGAAGGATACGATAGATATCTTCCTGAGGGTAAGAGAAATGATGAAGGATTTAATATTATGAAGAAAATACTCGTAGTTGATGATGAACCCCTTATAAGGGAACTGACCAAGGATGTACTCCAGAGAAGGGGATTTGATGTCGTATCTTCAGGCGATCCAATGGGCGCACTGAGAATGTGTGAATCTGATAATTTTGATCTTGTTATAACTGATATAAGGATGCCCATGATGAACGGACTGGATTTTGTCAGGAATATAAAGACAAAAAAACCTGATATGCCCTTTATAGTGATCACAGGACATGGAGATTATGATATCATTCTCGAAGCACTGAAACTAGGTGCACAGGACTTTGTGTGCAAACCATTCAGGGCTGAGGTTCTCGAAAAGGCTGTTATGGATGCCCTTTATAAGGTTGAACTCCTTGAGGAGATAAAAAGACTCAAGATGCTCTCAAAACTCCATATAGCAAGCAATGAGATCATGCTCGGATTTGATCCTGTTGCTGCAGCCCACTTTGCCCTTCATAATGGTATGAAAGAGATTAATGCCCCATCAGGAACCGTATACCTTTACGACAATGGTAATTTTATAAAATTTTATTCAATACCAGGGCATGTTGAGATTGATAGTGATCTACTTCAGACAGGTTTCAATTCTGACCTTCCTGTAATAAATGATAGAAATATGGCTGTCAAGATATCATCTTTAAAAAAGGACATAGGAGTGATGTGCCTGAGACTACCATCTCCTGAATTAAAAGAATCAGATATAGAGATTATTACAATTCTTTCGAAGATCCTGGGAATCACTCTCGAGAATATCAGTCTCTTCAATGAACTCAGAGGCAAGATAAAGGAGGTGGAGGACCTTCTTATCAATATAATAAAGGCACTGAGCAATGCCCTTGATGCAAAGTCTCCATGGACAAAGGGACATTCAGAGAGGGTAAGAGAATATTCACTTATTATCGCAAATGGTCTCGGTCTCAGTGAAGATCAGAAAAGAATACTCGAGATGGCTGCGCTTCTTCATGATATAGGAAAGATCGGTACATATGACTATATCCTCGAAAAACCTGAGAAATTACTTCCTGAGGAATTCAATATTGTAAGGTTGCATCCACTGAGAGGCTCTGAGATACTGAGTCCTATATCTCATCTAAAAGATATAGCGAAGATAATAGCCCACCATCATGAGCGATATGATGGAAGTGGTTATCCTGACGGACTGAAAGGCGAGGAGATACCCTTCCTCTCGAGAATCCTTGCCGTGGCTGATGCCTTCGATGCAATGACATCAGAAAGACCATACAGAAAGACCCCCGGTATTGAACTGGCTCTAAAGGAGTTGGAGAAAAACGCAGGTATTCAGTTCGATCCTCTGGCTGTCAGTATTCTTGTCAATTACTTCGGAAAAAAAGGATAGACCTTACATCCTGAATCTATCAAATTCATCCGGGAGTCTCACAATCTTGCCTTTCCTGTTTATGCATACCAGAGTAAGTTATGCTCGAGGTCTGTCACAGCAAAGAATAATCCTTTTCTATGATAATCCACGATGTCTATGCCCATATCCTTCATAAACTCCATTCTTTTCCTTTCGAGATACCTGAGATAACTGGCATAATAAACCACATCTCCTGCATCTGTATCCTCATAATAAACCCTGTCACTTATTGTGTGAGGCAAAATCTTATTTTATACCTGTCTCTTCAATCTATCAAGAAGTTCATCTATATTCATTGTATTTATGATGTCCTTTTTTTCAAGCCATCCCCTCCTTGCCATCCTCACACCATAATTCATGTAATCAAAATTACTAAGCATATGAGTATCTGTGCTGATAGAAAATTTTATACCATAATCTTTTGCCATCCTTATGAGGCGATCATTTAGGTCAAGTCTCAGGGGATGAGAATTTATCTCGAGTATCTTATTATTCTCTGATGCCCTCCTAAATACCCTTTCGAGATCCATTTCATATGCATCCCGCTCTCCAAAGAGCCTGCCTGTTGGATGGCCTATTATATTCACATATGGATTCTCAATAGCAGAAAGAAGTCTCATCGTTATTCTGTCTTTTGACTCTTTGAATCCTGAATGTATGGATGCCACGACAATGTCAAGTCTTCTTAAAATATCATGAGGAACATCTATTTCACCCCTTGAATTTATATTAACCTCTGCACCTTTCAGTATCCTGAAACCCTTTATCTCACTGTTCAGCATGTCTATGAACTCCATCTGTGCCAGAAGACCATCCTCATCAAGTCCGCGGACAATACCAGGTCCCTTTGTGTGGTCAGTTATTGCTATGTACCTAAAACTCCTTCTCCTTGCCTCTTTTACGAGTACCTCTATCTCATGTCCTCCATCAGACCAGTCTGAGTGGACATGGAGATCACCCCTTATATCATCGATATTAACGAGTTCAGGAATCCTGTTTTCCAATGCGAGTTCTATCTCCCCTCTGTTCTCTCTCAACTCGGGTGGAATCCATTGAAGTCCAAGGATCCTGTATACATCCTCTTCCCTTTCTCCACCAAGTCTTCTACCATCCCTTAAGAATATGCCATATTCATTTATCATCATACCTGATTTTAATGCGAGCTCCCTCAACTTTATATTATGTTCCTTACTGCCTGTAAAATACTGTAATGCAGAACCGAATGAATCCTTCTCCACCACTCTCAAATCGACATGGATCACATTATTTATCAATACCGATGACTTTGTTCTGCCCTTAAGTATCACATCAGTTACTGATGTTAGATTCACGAATGCATTCATCACCAAAGAAGGTTCGCTTGATGCAGCTATAATATCTATATCTCTCACTGTTTCCTTCCACCTTCTCAAACTCCCTGCAATCTCTATCTCCTCGATGGGTGCCCTAGTCTTTAATTCCCTGACTATCTCCATAGCAACTGGAAAGACAGTTCCCAGTGGTCTTCTTTCATGAGACCGCTTTATAAACTCTATACCTTTAAGGATATTCTCTTCTTTAGTCCTTTTAATCCCTCGTAGCCCTCTCAGTGTGCCCTTTTTGATCGCATCTTCGAGTTCGTCTATATCTCTGATATTTGCCTTCTCAAAGAGGAGCCTTGCTGTCTCAGGACCTATACCAGGGATACTCAAAAGTCCTAAATAACCTTCTGGAATCTCTTTTTTGAGTTTATCGTGGATATCTATCCTGCCCTTTTTGATGAACTCCTTTATCTTCTCTGCAAGGTCCTTGCCTATCCCTGGTATCTCGAGGATCTCTTTATCGGTGAGTTCAGATATATCTCTCGTGAGACCTTCAATACTCCTTCCAGCCTTTCTGTATGCCCTAACCCTGAAGGGATTATCACCCTTGAGTTCGAGCATATCAGCAATCTCATTGAATATCCTTGATAGTTCCTGATTCTTCAATTATAATGGAGTATTATCTCTTTTTCGAAACCCCTGCACTTTTCTTTGTTTTTTTCTTCATCATATCCATGAGCTGCATTGCATTCAGGGGAGCGTAGCCATTTGCATCATTATTGAAGTATATATATACATCCTTCTTTTCTTTAAGAAAACTGTTAATAAGTTTCTGATCCCTCTTCAGTTCCTCCTCTGTATACGATACAGCATATGTGCCGTGTCCATGCCTTCTTATATAGACAATATCAGATGTGACAGGCAGATTCTGGAGAAACTCAGGCCAGTCTGCCATACATAATGTGGCTCCCTCTGATTCAAGGAGATTGAAGATCTCCTTTTTTATCCATGTCTGGTTTCTGAACTCAAATACATTCCTCACATTGTACTGCCTCAATGCCTCAAGAAAGTGTTTTAATCTTTCCTTATTGCAGGAAAGGTTTGGTGGGATCTGCCAGAGTATTGGACCGAGTTTCTTTCCAAGAAGGTCTATCCTCGAAAAAAATACACTAAGTGGTTCATCAAATGCCTTTAATTTCTTTACATGGGTAATGAACCTACTTCCCTTGAGACTGAATATGAAATCTTCAGGTGTCTCCTCATACCACCTTGAGAGTATCTCCCTCTCAGGCATCCTGTAGAATGTGACATTTAACTCAACTGTACGAAATCTCCTTGAATAATACTCAAGAAAGAACCTCTCATCGAGTTCCTCTGGATAAAAAGGACCCTTCCAGTGGGGATAGTGAAATCCACTACAGCCTATTCTTACAATTGCCATAGAATTTATTGTATCATATTTTCATGGCATTTACACTTAAAGAATTTATAAAGGAGCCAAAAATCGCATATTTTTCAATGGAAATTGGTCTCAGGAGCGATGTCCCAACCTACAGTGGAGGACTGGGTGTGCTCGCTGGTGACACAATAAAATCCGCAGCAGATCTAAACCTGCCACTCGTCGCTATTACCCTTATAAGCAGAAAGGGCTACTTCAGGCAAAGGTTATTACATGATGGAACACAGGTAGAAGAACCTTGTGGCTGGAATCCTGAGAATATCCTCACACCCATCTCTCAGAGGGTCTCTGTATGGATAGAAGGCAGAGAGGTAAGGATCGGTGCATGGGTATATGTGGTGGAGAGCCTTACAGGTGGAAAGGTGCCTGTATTCTTTCTTGATACCGACCTTCCTGAAAATAATCCTCAAGATAGGGAGATAACTGATTATCTCTACGGAGGAGATGCATCTTATAGATTCAAACAGGAGATAGTCCTTGGCATTGGTGGTGTAAGGATGCTCGATGAGCTGGGATTCACGATAAAGAAGTACCATATGAATGAAGGTCATTCATCACTCCTTACACTGGAACTCCTCAGAAAATTCAAGCGCGATATAGAAGAGGTCTGGGATGAAAGACTGGTCTGGAATGATGAGATGGTAAAGGAAATCTGTGTCTTCACAACCCATACGCCTGTTGAAGCAGGCCATGATAAATTTCCATATGAAATTGTAAAGAGAATCCTCGAACCAATCCTGCCACTCCATGTCCTCAAGAGATTTGGTGGTGAGGATGTCCTTAATATGACTCGATTAGGATTTAATCTCAGCAAGTATATAAATGGTGTTGCAAAAAGACATGGTGAGGTATCCAAGAAGATGTTTCCTGGTTACCACATCCATGCCATAACAAATGGAGTCCATTCATACACATGGACATGTGAACCAATCAAAAGACTCCTTGATAAATACATCCCGGGCTGGGCAAATGAACCTGAACTCCTGGTGAGGGTAACAAGGATTCCACACGATGAATTATGGAATGCACATATGGAGGCAAAGAAAGAGCTGATCGATTATATAAGGGATATGACAGGAGAAAGCCTTGACCCTCATATCCTGACCATTGGCTTCGCAAGGAGGGCAACTGCGTATAAAAGGCCATCTCTCATATTTTATGATGTCGAGAGATTAAGAGGTATCGGTCGGGAAAGATTACAACTCGTATTTGCAGGCAAGGCACATCCAAAGGACGAACCTGGAAAGATGGCGATAAAGAGGATATTTGAGATAAAGGAGATATTAAAAGATGATGTAAAGATTATATTCCTCGAGAATTATAATATGGAGATGGCTTTAAAGATAATATCAGGGGTCGATATATGGCTCAACACACCCCTGAGACCCCTCGAGGCATCAGGCACGAGTGGTATGAAAGCTGCACATAATGGTGTAATAAACTTCAGTGTACTTGATGGATGGTGGATAGAAGGTTGCATAGAGGACTACACAGGATGGTCAATAGGAACCTATCCCTCTGAATCGCCACAGGTAGATCCTGATGCAGATAAAAAGGATGCTGATGACCTTTATTCAAAACTTGAACATGTAATAATACCCACATTTTACGAAAAAAAGAATATCTGGCACAATATGATGGCAAATTCCATAGGCAAGGTTGCGTACTACTTTAATAGCCACAGGATGATGCGCAGGTATGTGACAGAGGCTTATATAAAATAACTACCTCATGAGAAAAGTTTTTAAAAGATTTATCCTCATTTCAGCAATCATATCAGGCATATTAATCCTGATTACTGGATCCATAATACTCAGAACCCCAAATATCTCGAATCTACTCAAAAAGGCTATCCTTCCACATATAGAGTTAGCAGTTGGTTACAATGCCATGGCAGAGAAGATGTACATCAATATCTTCCCTACCTATCTTGGTGTGAGGAATCTAAAACTCGTCGATGAAGATGGCAATACAGTAATGAGTGTAAGGAGAATAAAGTTATATCCTGATATCATAAACCTTTTACATAAAAGGATAGAGATCAAGAAACTGTATTTAAAAAAACCTTCAATAACCTTAAATGAAGATAAGATCGAGAATCTGAAAAAGAGGATTAGCAAAGAAGATGGTGAAGAGGGTTTTCCTATAATCAGAAATTTAGAGATATCAGAGGGTAATATCTCACTCCTTTTCAAGGATAAAGAGATAGATGCTTCAGAAATGATGATAATTCTGAGGGATATCAATGATCTCAGGATCGATATAAAGAGGTTTATCATCGATAAAATGTATGATAATCCCCTTACCGTATCATCAAGGATTGTCTTGCCTCTTAGGAATGAAAAGGAGATAAAACTGAAAAGACTCTCAATCAATGGAGACCAGACAGAGATCGAGATCAAGGGTAAGGTCATTATTGATGAAGAATCCCATAAATTAAATCTCGATCTTAAAAGCTCAGGCTCATTACACCTGGAAAGGCTGATGTCTGTACTCAATGTAAAAGAAAAGATTTCAGGCAAGACAGAATTCGATCTAGTAATACATGGAGATATCATTAACCCATCCATATCAGGAAAGGGAGCCATGAATAAGGGAGACCTCTTTGGTGTCAAGGTAGAGAGTTTAAAAACAGGAATCCATTACAGTAGAGGAAGACTAATATTCAGTGATGGAGATGCATCTCTCTATGGAGGAAGAGGAGATGTAGAGGCATCTCTTAATATACCCCTTGATGATTTCAGCCTCGATATAAGGTGTGAGAATATAGAAAGCAAAGCACTCCTTGAACTCATTCAATTCGACATTGGATTGCCAGATGGAAGGGTAAATGGAGCACTCTACCATAAAGGAAGAATCTTCAGTCCTCAGGGCTGGTTTGTATACAGAAATACAGAGGAGATAAAAGAAAAAAATGGTCGTGATTCCCCTCAAAAGATATTATCATCAATAAGGACAATCACTGGTTCGTTCCATTTCCAGAGAGAGACCCGTAAACTCACTATCAGTGAGCTCATCATAGAGGGAGGGTCCTCATCTATCAGGACCTCAGGTATTATCGATACGGGATTAAAGACCCTGGATATGGTATACCATCTTTCGACAGAGGATATCTCATCCTTGCTTCCTCAGGGTGTCAGTGTAAATGGCAGGGGAATTATAGATGGCACACTGAGTGGAAAGATAAAGACACCTGACATTCTTATGAATATAGTTCTTAATAAACCCTTAATATATAACCAAGAACTGGAATCCCTCAAAGCAGTATTGAAGATGGAGGACTCTTCAGAACACGGAAAAAAACTTTCATTCGAAAGATTCATCCTTACTAAAGGAACAGAGGAACACAGATTAAAGGGAAAGATATACTTTCCTGTGGAGAAGGAAAAAATACTTCTTGAAAATCCAATTTTTGATCTCCATATAAATTCGAAGAATGTGGATTCAAGAAGGATATATCCAGAACTCAGTAGATTCCTCAAAAATGGCTATCCATTCCTCGATATGGATGCATCCATAAAGGGAGATGAGAATAAAATGAGGATGGAACTCCATTTAACGGTAGCAGGGATGGATTCCAAAGATTTAGATAAGAGGGAAGATACAAGAACGAATCTCCAAGCATATATCGATATCCTTAACTGGAAGATCTACAATATTCATGGAAAGGGCTTTATAAGATTAACAGATACCGGCATAGAGACAGAGAGGGTTGATGGCACTCTTAATATAGATTTTAAAGGGCATGGCGAGATCAGTTCACCAACACTGCATCTAAACATAAGAGCAGATGATATATATCTCAATAAGGTATCAACAGGGGCATTAAGGTTCGATGTCATCCTCTCTGAGGAAGAGATGAATATTGCGGGTTTCCTCATGAATGATATGCTCTCCCTGAGAGGAAATATATCCCTCATTGAGAGGGACTCATCAGTGGTTCTCAAGATAAAAAAGGGTGAATACACCCATGTCCTCAGAGCCCTCGTCAGGGAACTACCAGAAGAGATAAGACTCAGCATGGATGGAAATCTGAAACTAAGAGGAAAGATAAGAAGTATATCTGGAACCTTTGAGATCAGTAATCTTAAACTCACTGCATACAACTATGAACTGAAAAATCAAGAACCGATCTCTATTAACATAAAGAATAATCTCATCACTATTGAGAGATTCCATCTAATCAATGAAGAAGGTGAAATCTTTCTTAATGGCAATCTCATGCCATCTGAGAGGTATGACCTGAAGATAAAGGGCAACACACATCTATTGCCCCTTAAGAGATTCCTGAGATCTATAGAGACGATAAAGGGAATCGTGAATCTCGATATAAATATTCGGGGTAAATGGGATGAACCACTCATTACAGGTTCATTACTCCTCAAGAATGGAACAATGGGAATAGAGAATATTCCTTACGATGTGATGGATGTCAATGCATCAATAATGTTCGATGGTTCAAGACTCCTCATTGAGTCCATGAATGGAAAGATGGCTGGTGGAACGATAAACGCAAAAGGAATTGCATATATGAAGGGATTCCGCCTCGGAAGATTTTATATCGAGGCAGATATAAAAGATTTGAGGGCGTATATAATGAAGGATCTCTATGCAAACCTCGATTCAAAACTCTATCTGAGAGGAGTAAATCAGTTAAATACAATATCAGGAGAGGTACTACTCAAAAGGGCTGATTACAAAAGATATATAGAGTGGAAGACATATCTCATGAAGTCCATAAAAAAAGAGGCGCCTGAGATCCCACCAAAGATACCCTCTTATATGAATGCAGAATTAAATATAAAGATAAAAGGTCCATCAAAGAATGGAGAGATTATAATAGATAACAACATAGCAAGGATGTCCATAAAGGCCGATCTCCTTCTCAGGGGAAATCTAAAGAAGCCCATTATCATTGGAAGGATAGAATCTTTGGGAGGGGTTATTTACTTCAGGAATAATGAATTAAAGGTTGTGAATGCATCAGTGGATTTTACAGAGTCTGAAAAGATCGACCCATATTTCCAGATCAGAGGAGAGACAGAGGTAAGAGGCTACAGAATTCATCTCTTTATGGATGGACATCTCGAGAGATTCAACCTCACCCTCTCCTCTGAACCACCCCTTGATGAGGTCGATATCATTGCACTCCTCACACTCGGTGAGACAGGGACTGCCCTCAGAGGATATGGTGGTGGCATAGGAGCGATGGAGGCGACCTCATTCATAACAGGACAGTTGCAGGATACACTTGAGGAAAGGGCAAGGAGATTTACAGGAGTGGACAGGATTCTTATAAGTCCTTACATATCAAAGACAGGTGAGGTCGCACCGAGAATAACTCTATCAAAAAAGTTGAGTGATAAATTATCCATCCTATACACAACAACAGCAGGTTCTTCAGAAGAACAGGTTATAAAACTTGAATATATACTCAATAAAGGGGTCTCTCTTGTAGGACAAAGGGATGAAAGGGGTTCATTGGGTGGTGATATTAAATTCAGGTTTGAATTCAGATAAAAACAACTGGGTTGGAATGAAACCCCTCAATATAAGAGGTATCCTCACTCTACTTCTCATCTCACTCTTCATACCGTTATCCATTGATGCAGATGAAGGCATAGAGTTTACACCTTCATATATAGAGGTGGATGGACTCACAACAATGAAGAAGGATGACCTCCTCGAGATCCTTGACATCAAAAAGGGTAAAACCCTGACGGTTAAAGGATTGAGAAACGGGATAAAGAGGGCATTCAGGACAAGACTCTTCGATGAGATGACACTAATAAGAGAAGAAAATGGCTTGAGGATAAAACTGAGAGAGAGGGAGATCATATACAGGATAAGGGTAAAGGGTAATTATTATCTCTCAAAAAAAGAGATATTGGATGCCTTCATCATCAAAGAAGGAATGCCCCTTAAAGAGGAACTCCTTAAAGAGGCAAGACAATCCCTTATTGACTTCATGCACAGAAAGGGATTCCTTAAGGGAGATGTGAATCTTAAGATATCGAAGAAGAAAAACAGAATAACTATAACGATCCATATCAAAGAGAATGAACCACTTCTCATAAAGAATATAGAAGGGCCACCTGATGTGGTGTGGAGAATAAGATCAGGACCGGATAGACCATTCGATGTGACACAGATAGAGTCTGATTTGGAATTTATTGAAAGATATTATATCGATGAGGGTTATATAAATCCAGAGGTGGATTATGAGTTTCAGGATGGGATATTGAGATTTTATGTGAAAGAGGGAAAGAGATTAAATATAAATTTTTCAGGTAACAGGAAGATAGATAAAGGGTATCTCCTCGAGGAAATACCCTTTTATCATGAAATGAAAAAGGGTATATTCACGGAGATTACACTGGATATGCTCGAGGAGGCGTCAAGGAGACTCGAGGATGCAATGCAGAGGATCGGTTATCTCTTTGCGGATGTCTCATTCCAGAAAGAGGAAGACGAAAGGAGTATAGATATCACCTTCTCCATAAATGAAGGAAAGAGGTTCATCCTGAGAAGCATAAACTTCACAGGAAACTCGATCGATAAAGAGAGATTGATAGAGATAATGAAACTAAGAGAAGGAAGTATCTACTCACCCGATAAGATGAGGGATGGTATCAGGGTATTGAATGATTTCTTAATCTATATTGGATACATGGATGCTGTAATTGAAGAACCCGAGATAAGAGTTGACCGTACAGAAGGGACGGTCGATGTCTATATAAACATAAAAGAAGGTGAAAAGTATATCATAAAGGATATAATCTTAAAAGGGGACTTCCATCTATCCACTGAAACAATAATAAAATACACAGGGCTATCCCCTGGCATGGCATATAATGAGTTGAGTATAAGTGACGCAAGGGAGAGAATCCTTCAACTATTGAGGGAAGATGGATATCTTGATGCAGATGTGGATATGGAGTTAAAAAAGGATAATGGTAATATCTCCATCATCTTCAATATTAATGGAGGCAGAAGATATTACTTCGGAAAGACTACTATAAGTGGTAATCTGGATACAGACACAAGGGTTATAAGGAGAGAAAGACCCTACAGGGAAGGAGAACCATTCAGATATTCCTCACTCCTTGAATACAGGCAGAGACTATATCGCCTCGGTCTTTTTAGAGAGATAGAACTCAGAACCCATGATGATGAGGAAAACAGAAAGGATCTCCATCTCGAGGTGAAAGAAGCACCTCAGGGTGCTGTGGAACTGGGCATCGGTTATGGTGAATATGAAAGATACAGGGGGTTCTTTGATATAAGTTACAGAAACATTGCTGGTATGAACAGACAGATATCCTTGAGGACAGAATTGAGCACCATAGAAAAGAGGCTCATACTCGATTATCTCGACCCAAGGCTTTTTGACTCAATGATATCTCTTAGAGTAACACCAATGTATGAAGAAAGGGAAGTAAAAAACTTCGATACTCGCGAAACTACCTACAGTGTAAAGAGATACTCCGAAAGAACAGGTATAGAGATACCTTATGGGAAAGAACTCAAGTTCAGCATCTACCATGAACTCTCCCTTACAAGGACATACAATGTAAAACCAGGAATAACCCTTCCGAGAGAGGATACAGGCACATTCCTCATAAGCAGTATAGTACCCGGCATTATATACGATACGAGGGACAATCCCTTTGACCCGAGGTCGGGCATCCTTGGAGGTGGAAAAATAAAGTTTGCTAAAGAATTCCTCTTTTCAGAGGTCGAGTTCATAAAATTTATTTTCGATATAAGTAAATATACCTCCATCTCGAAATCCATTGTCCTTGCGATGGGAGTAAAGACAGGGATAGGAAAGCCCATCGGAAAGACCCTTGAGATACCTGTGGTAGAAAGATTCTTTCTCGGAGGAAGATCATCCGTAAGGGGATACACACAGGATAGTCTTGGACCAAAAACCACTGATGGGACTCCTGTAGGAGGAAATGCATTTATCCAGACAAATCTTGAATTGAGATTCTATCCCTTGAGAAACCTTTCCTTTGTGGTATTCACTGATGGAGGCAATGTCTTCCCGAGATATAACGACATATCGATTGATGAGTTGAGATACACGGTGGGTATAGGATTAAGATATAATACTCCAGCAGGTCCTATAAGGCTTGATTATGCAGAGAAACTTGATCGTGAAAGAGGAGAGAGTAAGGGTGAATTACACTTCAGCCTTGGTCATGCATTTTAGAGTCATCCTGACCGCTATCTTATCATCTTTTCTGTTTTTTACCTTTCATCTATCTCGTGCCTCATCAGAGATAATTATAGAAAGGGTTCTCGCCGTGATAGATGATGAGGTCATAACCATGGAAGATTACAACAAGACATTGAGTGATATGAAAAAGAGATTTCCAGAGATAAAGCCCGATGAGGTAATGGATATGATGATTAACAGGGTCCTCCTTCTCAAGGAAGCAAGGAGAATAGGAATAATGAAGAGATCGAGTGATGACGAGATTATAAATGAATATATAGATATCAAAATAAGGTCATCTGTATTTATCACTGAAGAGGAGATGATGGAATTTTACAATAAAAATAAGGATAGATTCAGAAACAGAAGTTTCAATGATGTGGCTGAAAGTATAGAACATTATCTAAGGGAACAGAAGACAAACAAATTACTCGAGGAACATATAAAGGAATTGAGAAGAAATGCATATATAAGAATATTTCCTTAATACCTTCGCATGTATTAAGCAAGAAAACAGAAACTGTCTTGCTTGGGAAGACTGATTTGAATTTTTTAACCATCATGTCATAAAATATGCTACAAATTAAAAAGAATGATAAAAAATAAATAAAATATTAAAAAAAATGATCAAGACAAAGTTTATAATAGCCCTCACATCCCTTATACTAGTGTTTATATTGGGCACCATATTCATGCTCCTTAATATCCTGAGATCAAAGTCTGCCATGGAAATGATAAACATTGCCCAGGAGAGTCTTTTCGAAAGGCAATCCCTCAATGAGACTGTCCTGAGACTCAAGGGTATAAGAGAACTAAATCTTTCTGCACTCAGGGATGCAAGATCACACCTTGAAGGTATCATAGTGAGATGTATTGAATGCCATAGAGATGAGAAGATAGAGGGTTTTGATACCATAAGTAGACTCAATCTATTGATTGAGAGCCTGAACGAATCATTTAAATCAGGGAAGATCACTGACACCACCCGCTTGGTCATAGATAGACTCGATGAGATCAGCACAGATACCTTTATCAAGGGAAGGCGATTGATGAATGAAAGGATAAATATTGGTATAAGGTCTACAAGACTCGTGACATTCCTTTTTGTTACATCCTGTGTTATAGGATTACTGGTACTTATACTTTTCTTCATAAGTATGAATAAGGTTCTCAACAAAAATATCAATTCCCTTATAATGGCATCTGAGGAAATCATAAGGGGCAGGGATGTTGAGGAGATATATTTCAGTAAGGACTTCATACCTGTAAAGGATGCATTCCTGAGACTCCAGAAGGATTTAAAGAGAAAAGAGGAAGAGATAAGAGACTTTGCCACCCGTGCTGCACAGGCAGAGAAACTTGCAGCCATTGGAGAACTCGTTGCAGGTGTGAGCCATGAACTCAATAATCCCATGCAGGTGATTGTAGGGTTCTCTGAGATACTAATTTCTGATCCATCTATTTCACCAGATATTAAAGACAGGGTAAAGATGATCCACGAGTCTGCCATGAGAGCAGCAAATACCATAAAGAATCTGAGGGAATTTGCAAGAAAGAGACCTCCAAGAAGAGAACCTATTGATCTGAGAAATATTATGGACAAGATGATCGAACTCCTTGGATATGAACTAAGTGTCCATGGGATAAAGATAGAGAGGGATTATGGTGAGATTCCTGTTATCCAGGCTGATCCTGACCAGATGCAGCAGGTCTTTCTGAATATACTAAAGAATGCCTTCGATGCCATTATCGAAAAGGGAAAACCTGAGGGTACAATAACACTGAAGACCTCATCTGATGATAAAAAGATCTTTATGAGTATAAGTGATACAGGCACAGGTATATCTCCTGAGAATATCACGCGGATATTCGAGCCATTCTTCACAACAAAACCCCTCGGAAAGGGGACAGGACTCGGTCTATCTATCTCATATGGTATTATAAAGTCCCATGGTGGAGATATCCTTGTAAGGAGTAACACTGGTGAGGGTACCACATTCACGATAGAACTTCCTTTAAAGGTTCCTGACTCATTAGGGATATAGTCTTCTCTTTTAAATCTTTAATCCATGAAGATAAAGGTAAGGCCCGAGGACTTTATCGTTAATGAGGTCATTGAGGTCAATCCCTCTGAGAAAGGAGAGTATGGACTCTTTATCCTGAAAAAGAGGGGATGGAATACACTCGATGCCTTGAGTAAGATCTCAAGGAGGTTAAGGATTCCGACTTCAGAGATATCATATGGAGGCAAAAAGGATAGATACGGACTCACCTCTCAGTATATAACAATAAGAAAACCTCCTGTAATGGAATTAATAGATAAGAGCTACTCCATTAAACTCATAGGTTTCACTGATACAAGAATGGGTCCACACCTTATTAGGGGCAATAATTTCGAGATCACTGTAAGAGATCTCAATGAAGACGAGATAAATAATGCAATGAGGGAGATAGAATTTATCAGGGATTACGGTTATCCCAATTACTTCGATGACCAGAGATTCGGAAGTTATGACCCTATCCAAGGCTTTATAGGTGAAAAGATAATAAAAAGACATTTCAATGGTGCACTCAAGATCTACCTAACCCATATACATCCAGAAGATAAAGGAGATGAAAAGAGGAGAAAGAGATTCATCTATGAGCACTATGGAAGGTGGAAGGAGTGTCTCTCTATGGCAAAGACAGAGTTCGAGAGACTTTCCTTCAGTTATCTCATGGACAATCCAGATGGCTTCCTACCCCTTTTACAGAGGATACCATCAGAGGAGATGTCACTATTCTTCAGTGCCTATCAATCATTCCTGTGGAACGAAGTCCTGAGAAGGCTCATCTCGAGACTCCCTTTCAGAAGGCTCTCCACAGCAAAAGGCATTGCTGGTGATTATGTATTCTATAAAGAGACCGATTCAGAGATATTCTCATATCTTAAAGATCTCATTATACCACTTCCTTCATCTAAGATGGAGATAGGTGATGAAGATGTCAGACTTATCTATGATGAGGTATTCAATGAGAGGGGAATAAAGAGGTCCATGTTCAACCTGAGGTCCATAAGACAGGCATTCTTCAAATCCTTTGAAAGGAATGCCATTGTCATACCTCAGTCTCTCTCATTCGAGATTAGAGATGACGAGATATATAACGGGAAAAAGACTCTCCATTTAAGGTTTTTCCTGAGAAGGGGTAGTTACGGCACCATGCTTATTAAAAGGATATTCTCGGGGACTTGACTTATTCAGGGTTAATACTTTACATTTGTAAAGTATGGAACTCTCAGAGAAGCAAAAAGAGGTTCTCAAATTCATAAAGGGATTCATCCGTGAAAAAGGCTATCCTCCCACGATAAGGGAGATAGGCTCTCATTTCGGATTCACATGGATAAGGGCAAGACAGTACCTTCATATCCTCGAGAAAAAGGGCTTCATAAAGGAGATGAGGAATACATCGAGGGGTATAGTTATTACTGGAGGCCATAGAGAAGCGAGGATACCCCTTTTGGGAAGGGTATATGCAGGTGAGCCGAATCTGAGGGAAGAATATATAGAGGATGAGATAGTTATCGACAGGGATATATTCGGTGATGGCTGTTTTTCATTAAAAATAAAAGGAGATAGCATGATCAGTGCTGGCATATTCCATGGAGACTATGTGATCGTAAAACCAGGAGAGGTCCTGAAGAATGGAGATACATGTGTAGTAGCAATAGATGGCGAGGTCACACTCAAGAAGGTCTTCTTCCAAGGAGATTCTATCACACTTAAGCCTGAAAATCCTGAGATGAAGAGCATCACAGTAAATAAAAAAGATGTGAATATCATTGGAAAGGTGATAGGCATCATAAGGAGGCTCTGATGTCAGAAAAAGTGAGTGTATTTGCCCTTTTTGGTATGGATAGACCCATCACACCGTTAAGATTCAGATGGAATGGAAGGGATATAAATATAAAGAAGGTAAACTATGTATGGAAATCAAAGAGGGGTGACACCACTGTATGGCACTTCTCTGTAAGTGGTGAGGGCGCGGTTTATCAACTGAGTTTCGATACCCGTTCACTCATATGGAGCATCGATAATGCTGAACCAGTTGAATGAAAAGATAATCATGTGTGTTGATATGGATGCCTTCTTTGCCTCTGTCGAGGCAGAGGTTAACCCTTCCTTAAAAGGAAAGCCCCTGGCTGTCACTGGCAGAGGGGTAAGGAGGGTCATCACCACTTCATCGTACGAGGCGAGAAGATTCGGTGTAAAGACAGGCATGAATATATACGAGGCAAAGAGATTATGCCCTGATCTCATACTCATTACAGGTGATACAGATAAATACATCCATACAGCAGAGGGATTAAAGGAGATATATCTCAACTTCACTCCCATTGTAGAGATATACTCCATTGATGAAGCCTTTCTCGATATTACAGGCTCTATACACCTTTTTGGTTCTCCATTAGAGATTGGAGGCATGATAAAGTCAGAGATAAAAAAAAGATTCAATATAAATGCAACGGTCGGGATCGGACCTGATAAGATAATAGCAAAGTTTGCCTCTGATATCTCAAAGCCTGATGGCCTCTGTGAACTGAGTAGAGAGGATTTCTTGATGATTACAGAGGAGACTCCATGTGATGAATTGTGGGGCATAGGCAGAAAGATAGCAGAGAGGTTAAGACTCTTAAACATAAATACTTGTGGTGAATTAAGAAGGGCTCCTCAGAGCCTTCTGAGGAACCATTTCGGAATATATGGAGAGAGATTGAAACTCATGGCAATGGGTTTTTCATCATCCGATGTAACCACAGAAGAGAAGAATGTGAGATCCATAGGACACAGCACAACACTGCCAGTGGATATATGGAGGCGTGATGATATATCTCGATGGATATTGAGACTCTCTGAGATGGTATCCATAAGGGCAAGAAGACATGGACTCCAGGGAAGGACCATAGGAGTAACATTAAGATACAAAAGTTTCGAGACATTCACGAGACAGAAAAGGCTCAAGATATCAACAAATGATACCCATATCATTTATAATAAATCGATGGAGATAATAGATTCTCTGAGACTAAGGGAACCTGTGAGACTCCTCGGTGTCACACTCCTTGACCTCGAGGAGGTATCTCCTCAGGTAGAGATATTCTTCAATAAGAGAAAGGCCCTATTTGATGCCATGGACAGGATAAACAGAAGATTTGGTGAATTCACCATCACATGGGCACCATGCAAGATAGTAAATCCAAATAAAGTGATATCTCCGATGTGGAGACCACATGGAGTGAGGAAGAGCCTTTGAATCCTTATATCTTAATAGTCACAGGAGGTATCCTCTCATTATTAGGAATCTGGAAGAGGATATTTCTCTATGCAGGTGGTATCATCATCATATTCTATCTCATTCTCAGGGGTTTATTGAGTGAAAGACTGAATCTTCTTGGGGCATACACCATTCTGATAGCCATACCATTCATGCTTATCACAGATATAAAGAAGAATACCCTGTTTTCAAGACTCCTTTCTCTCATCTCAGGCTCGTTCATATTATCGTCTCTTCTTTTCAAACCCTTTGAGGGAGCGATTCCTCCTGTGCTCAGGACATTCTGGTTCGAGATGCATGTGGTATCAGCATTCTTTTCATATGGACTATTCGGCATTGGAGCGATATTCGGAATAGACTTCCTTCTTAAGAAGGATATAAGGTCCCTTGATCTACAGTACCGTTCAATCCTCACAGGTTATACACTCTTCTCATTCTCGATGATAACAGGAGGTATATGGGCATTCTATGCATGGGGTACATACTGGCTATGGACACCGAAGGAATTGTGGACAGTTATCCTCTGGTTATTCTATGGTTTGTATCTCCACATGAGACTATCAGGAAGATGGAATAATCTTATGGGAATAGTGGGCTTTACAGGATTTGGGGTGGTACTCTTCACATATCTTGGAGTAAGCCTCCTCATGAAGAGTTCCCATTCCTTCTGAAAATGGTATCGATAATCAGATTCTTTACATCCCTTAACACAGCGCTTGTGCTTATCTTTCTCATGACAGTCATATTCCTCTATGGCTCAATAACCATGCCATTTCATGAGGAATTCAATGAACTCTATTTTCTTGCACTTATAAGATGGATGTTCAGAAATCCATTCCATATAACATGGTGGTTATGGACTGCTGTGGTTATATTGATACTCCTTACTCTCAATACCATTATCTGCAGTATTCAGTCCATCATAAGAAAGTCAGAAGGAAGAAGATTTCTCATCACCGTTGCACCAGAGTTAATGCATATCGGATTCCTATTCATACTCCTCGGGCACCTTTTGAGTTCCATATCGTCAGAAAAGGAGTTTTTTATACTTGGAGAAAATTCTGGTATACCTCTTGGAAATGGTTACATCAGGATTGAGAGAATCGATTTTTCGATAGACAGAAAGGGTTATATAGATAACATGTCTGCACAGATAAGATACATATCCAGTGTCGATAATGAAGTTTATGAGATAAAACCCAATAAACCATTCATCTTAAATGGAACGGGCATCTATCTGAAGATGGTGAGACCCTACCCATACCTCCATGCAATATTCGAGTACTCAAAGGAACCAGGAGCGATCCCTGCACTCACAGGGGGTCTTTTATTCCTTGCAGGCAATGTATTGCTTCTTTTAGGAAGGAAAAACAGAGATCGATCTTCATAGTAAATGAGTATCCTTTACACCAATCATGACTCCAATAATGTATGCTATATTATAAATTATTGCTCTTTGCGGATGTGGTTAACGGTTTTGATCAAACGATCTATACTCACCACAATCCGTGATGGACTCAAGATAAAGGCTCGTGGGAGGTAATATGATTCTTGGTGTCAATCTTGATCATATCGCAACACTGAGACAGGCAAGGTTATCTCATGAGCCTGACCCTGTCCTCGGTGTGACCCTTGCAATCCTGGGAGGTGCAGACGGTATAACAGTACACCTCAGAGAAGACAGAAGACATATACAAGACAGGGATCTCAGACTGATGAGGGAGGTTGTAAAGGTTGAACTCAATCTCGAGATGGCAGCAACCAATGAGATGCTCATGATCGCCAGAGAAGTAAAACCAGACCTCGTAACCCTGGTTCCTGAAAAGAGAGAGGAGATAACGACCGAGGGAGGGCTCGATGTGAGAAAAAATAAGGAGGGTCTCAGGGACTTCATAAAGAGACTCAATGACTCAGGCATACCAGTGAGCCTCTTCATAAATCCTGATCCAGTAGATGTCGAGATATCTTGTGAGATAGGTGCCCAGATGGTAGAGATACATACAGGTATGTATGCCAATGCAAAAGGAAATGATATACAGATCGAACTTAAAAGGGTAATCGATGCTGTAAGAAAAGGAATAGAGGTGGGATTGCTCGTCAATGCTGGCCATGGATTGAACTACCATAATGTAAAAGAGATCGCATCGATCGAGGGATTAAGGGGACTCTACATAGGGCACAGTATAATATCAAGGGCTGTATTCGTAGGATTGGAGAATGCAGTGAGGGAGATGAAGAAGTTAATAGAGTCGTCAAGGGGATAAATGGTATCTGGTATAGGTATAGATATAATAGATGTGAAGAGAATCAGGGATGCCCACCAAAAATGGGGAGAGAGATTTCTCGAAAGGATATTCACAAAGAGAGAGATAGAACTATCCAGGAAGAATTCAGACTTTTACCAGTCCCTCTCTGGGAGATTCGCTGCAAAGGAGGCATGCATAAAGGCATTTGGTGAGAGAATCTTCCAGTTCAGGGAGATGGAGATACTCAATGATGAAAAGGGAAGGCCGTATATTAATCTCCATCGGAAGATCCACTTTGAGATCCGCATCAACCTGAGCATATCCCATGAAAAAGACTACGCAGTAGCAATGGTAGTGATGGAGAGGATATGAAGGTAGTCACCTCAGATGAGATGAGACGCATAGATGAGATTGCAATAAAGGAATACAATATTCCATCTCTCAGCTTGATGGAGGATGCAGGAAGGTCTGTATATAAACATATAAAGAGCATATACAGTAATTACAAAAAGGCTATTGTATTTTGTGGTAGTGGCAACAATGGTGGAGATGGCATGGTCGTTGCAAGGTATCTCAAAAGGGATGGATGGGAGGTGAAGGTCATCCTTCTAAGTGAAAACGATAAACTCACAGAAGAGTCAAAGGAACAGCTCAAAAAGATTAAGAGATTAAAGATACCTGTTATCCATATGGATGACCTCGAAAAGATAGATAAGATGTCAGTTATAGTCGATGCCATATTCGGAACAGGAATAAAGAGGGAAATAACAGGAAAGATAAAACAGGTTATAGAGAGGATCAATCAATCAGGGATGCCTGTTATAAGTGTCGATATACCATCAGGTGTATCAGGAGATGATGGTTCCATCATGGGGACAGCGGTGAAGGCAGACATCACTGTAACATTAGGTCTTCCAAAGAGAGGTCATTTTCTCTATCCAGGTGCTGAGCACACAGGAAGACTCATAGTCGAATACATAGGATTTCCTCAGGAATTACTCATATCTGAGGATTTAAAGGTATCGACCATTGATAAGGATTATGTAAAAAGCATAATCCCTGTGAGAAAGAGATACTCCCATAAGGGTACATATGGACATGTCCTTATAGTGGCTGGCTCCAGAGGAAGGACAGGTGCTGCATTAATGGCAGGTAGGGCTGCATTAAGAATAGGTGCAGGAATGGTCACCCTTGGAGTGCCTGAATCCCTTCTTGGTTCTTTCCAGTCAGCAGTCCTTGAGGAGATGTGCCTCCCTCTGCCTGACAGAGATGGCATCATCTGCATCGATGCCTTTGAAGATATAATGAGATTCCTTCACAAAAGGGCTGATATCCTCGCAGTAGGTCCTGGAATCGGCGTGAATAGCGATACCCGTGAACTCATGAGGAGACTCATCACATCGTCACCAAAACCGGTTGTAATCGATGCAGATGGCATAAACTCCATAGAAGACCCGGAGATTCTCATCTCATCAAGATCAGAGATCGTCCTCACTCCACATCCTGGTGAGTTCTCGAGACTCACAGATATCACTGTGAACGAGATAGAGAGAGACAGGATCTCCCATGCCATATCATTTGTAGAGAGATACAGAAATATCCTTATTCTCAAAGGCGTACCAACTGTTATTTCATGGAATAGATATGCATGGCTCAATACAACAGGCAATCCTGGCATGGCAAAGGCTGGTTCAGGAGATGTCCTCACAGGAATAGTGGCTGGTCTCATAGCTCAGGGCATGAGACCACTTCAGGCATCCATTTCAGGTGTATATATTCACGGACTCTCAGGAGATATAGCATCAAGAAGATTCACCAATTACTCTCTGCTTGCAAGGGATATAATAGATTTGATTCCAGAGGCTTTCATGGAGCTTTTAAATGAATGAATTAATAGTGCCACCGATATTTAAAAAAGAAGATGTAGACGCCTTTTTCACCACGAAGTCTCATGGAGCGGATCCTAATACCATATCGGTTATCAAAAAGGTAGATAAATCAAATATATATCTACCCATCCAGAGACATACAACACATATAATCATACTCGATGGAGATACCTCTCCTCAGGTTGCTGACGGTGTCATCACAAAGAAGAAAAACCTCATGATAGGCATTCAGGTATCTGACTGCGTGCCTATACTCATCCATGACCCAACAAAAAAGATTATAGCTGCTCTCCATGCAGGATGGCGCGGCACTGCAGGGAGAATTCTAAGAAAGGCATTGAGGATAATG
>FWPU01005920.1_pt1 | contig 25463 bp, 21 predicted proteins | sample 2228361 | NCBI WGS metagenome assembly FWPU01 (sample SAMEA103939777, study PRJEB20133) | metagenome | reverse complement strand
TTAGGTAAGTTAGTGGATAAACCTGCCGACCCTAGTATTATGTTTAAAGCACTTAATGGATGGGAAGTTGATGTCTTTGGTAACAAGGTTTTAGTAAGCAGCAACTTTTATTCAACAGATACTAAAGAAATAACAACTTTTTTGGCAACAAAAAAGCCATTAATTGTTGGTTTAAGACAACAAGGCACAAGTATTGGTCATGCTTACGTTTTGATAGGGATGTTCTATGAAACAATTATAAAAAACAATGGTGACATATCTTATAAACCGCATAGTGTTTTGCTTGTTGACCCCTGGCCGGGCAACAACAGTATTAAGGATATAAGCTGGTCGGACTTTGCTAACAGATTAAATGTAAGCTATAAAGTATGGGTGAATTAGTGGAAAGAAGAACGGCAGCAGCCAACATGCGTTTGACGCAATGGGGGTTGGCGTGCAAAATTGAAAGTTCGTGCATCTATGCAGCATTGGTACAGGTTGACAGTTTAGTGCTCCTAAATCCCCCACTGCGCCAAGCGGCCAAACGTTGTGTGCAACCCTAAAAACGACATGACCGACAGAAAATGACCTGAAAAATGAAAGATAAAATGCCAACGCTTCAGCAAAATCAAAAGAGCTGCATCCCTACGCTCAAAGCCAACCTAATGCAGCACATTTGCTTTTGCTCCAACAGCATGACAAAACAACCTAATAGAATTTATAAGAACTAAATTGAATTATGGCCACTTATATTAATATTCAGAGTTTATTTCCTGCTCTTAGAAACACACAAGTTGCAAGACCAGGTTCGGATGTTTTTAATACTACTTTTATCGGTATTGACTTTGGAACTTCTACTACTGTTGTTTCAATCGCTACGATTGACAAAGAAACAAAAGAAATAACTGCTGCACCTATTTGGTTAAAACAAAAACTTTATGATGGTGCAATAATGAAATCAGAAAAAATTCCAACTGTAATAGCTTGGTACAATCAACAGATTTTAGTTGGAAAAGAAGCAGCAGATTTGAAATATCAACTTAAAAAAGGTGTTAATGTTTGGTATTCGTTCAAAATGGAATTGGGTGAAGACTTGGGCTCAAAGTATTACAACAGCGAACTTGACCGAAAAAGTGATTTCCCTATTTTGAATCCGAAAGACGCAGCAAAAGTCTTCTTTCAATATTTAAAAGCGCAAATTGATAGGTATGTAAGGGCAAATAATTTGCCGCCTAACATTCAATTCGCAGTAAGTATTCCCGCTTCCTTTGAAGCAAACCAACGAAAAGAGTTGATTTATGCACTTGAGCAGAATGGGATTTCCATAGACAAACAATCACTTATTGATGAGCCTAATGCTGCGTTTTTAAGTTATATTCAGGCTTCATCAGCAGAAAATAATCCGCTAATCCTTCCAGACGGAGATAACCTCAAAGTATTAGTTTTTGATTTTGGGGCCGGAACTTGTGACATCTCCATACTTGAATTAGGTAAAGACATTAAAGGTATTTACTCAAAAAATCTTTCCATTTCAAAGTTCGAAAAACTTGGCGGGGATGATATAGATCGTTTTATCGCAATACAATATCTTTTCCCGCAGTTACTAAAAGAAAATGGAAGAACAGAACAAGATTTTAGGACACCGGAAAAGAAAAGAATTATTAATCAATTGCTCAAAGCAGCAGAGCAACTGAAAATTATGATATGCGAGACTATCGCTTTGCAAACAAATAATCGCATGTTACCTGCAACTGCGAACAGCAAAGATTATGTTTCGGTCGGTTATCATCTTGACATTGACTCAAGGAAGGGGCTCTTGAAATTGACAGAACCAAAACTTTCCTATGCAGAGTTTAACGAAGTGATGAAAGTTTTTTTAAATTCAACATCTTTGACTCCATTCAAAACTCGAAATTTTGAGGATGAATTTGCAACTATTTTCAGCCCAGTTAAAACAGCATTGAAGAAAGCTTCATTAACAAAAGATGAAATTGATTACGTTTTGCTTATTGGTGGCAGTTCTAAAAATCCTTATGTGCAGGTGGCTTTAAAAGAGTATTTTAGTGAATCTGAGTTCTTAATTCCAAGAGACCTGCAAACACATGTGTCTGAAGGAACAGCAATTCATTCGCTTATTTTCAATGGGTTTGGCAAAAACATTATTCAACCAATTATAAGCGAACCTTTTCTTGTGCTTACTAAAGATGAAACACCAAAAGTAATTTTAAAAGCAGGAACTCACATCCCCTGTGATTTAATTGTAATTGACGATTTAGTAACAAGTAAAGAAGGACAGCAAGCAATAGAGTTACCCATCTGTGTTGGAAATGTAAATAAATTACTGTACAACATTAAAATTGTAAGTAATAGCCCTAATGGTTTCAAACGAGATACACCTGTAACTTTAGAAATAGAAATTACATCGGACAAACTTTTACTTGCAAGAGCAACAGCAGCAGGTCAACAAGTTATGGTTGAACCAATAAATCCATTTGCAAACAAAGAACTTACCACAGAACAGAGAATTGTTTTGAAAGCAGAGCGGCAAGCAAACCTTGAAGCTGAACAAAATGGAGGAATACCAACAAAGCAAGGATTGGAAACTCTTTATAAGGCTTACGAAAAAGTCGGTAACGATTTGCGAGCAGCAGAAACATTGGAACTCTTAAATGAATTGTACCCAAGCGTTCACAACTTCAATCATATTGGGGTTTTGTATTCAAATGCAGGTTATGATGATAAGGCATTAGAGTATTTTGAAAAAGCATTTCATTCTAACAAAAACGCAACAACTGCATTTAATTATGCTTATTCATTAAAACATAAGGACAAAACAAAATTTAAAGAGATTTTAAAAGAATCATTACGCCTCGACCCTGACAAGCCCCATAGTCTATATGAATTGGGATGCTTGTTAAAAAGAGAAAATAATCCGGAAGGCCAAAAAATGATTGAAAAAGCATTTGAAACTTGGAAACAAAAATTTGAAACCAATCAAATGAGCGAAAGTGACTATAGCTGGCTATCATCAGCCGCTGATGAGTTAGGAATGAGAGAATTTGCACAGCAAGTGAGAGATTCAAAACCTCAATTCAATAACGAAAAATTTTATAATCCGGAAAACCTAACCATAACTTCAAGAGTTGAAGGATTAATTAAAAAATAAGAAACTATGGCTTGGATGATTAGAGAAGACCAACTTGATCCCGACCAAAGAGATTTTATTAATGTTGAGTCAAAGAAACAAGGAAACATTTGGGTGAAAGGATTTGCTGGTAGTGGCAAATCTGTTTTACTCGTTCATTCATTAAAAAATATAATTCAGAAAGAGCCTAATGCTAAAGTTGCAGTTGTGGTTTATACCCATTCGTTGATTGATATGTTCAAGACAGGAATGAAGGAATTGAATTTACCAAGCTCTATACCTGTAATGACATATTATGAATTTGTGGACAGAGACTTTCACAACTACGATTACATTTTTTGTGATGAAGTTCAAGATTTACCCGCCAAAGTTTTATACGCGATGAATAATCGTGCAAGAAAAGTTATTGTGGCGGGTGATTCTAATCAATCCATTTATGATATTGACCCTAGGTGGAAAGAATCCGTAGTTAGTCCAGATCAGGTTGGCGACATTATCAACGCAAGAGCATTTACTTTGAATATGATACATCGCTTAACACGTAGCATCATCAATGCAGTTCAAAAGATTATGCCTTCAATGAATATTTGGGGTGCAAAACGAGATTTAACAAAAGTAGATGTAAATATACGTTTATGTGAAGCCACAAGCGAAAAGGAAGAAGTAAATTATATTTATCAGGAAGCCTTGAAAGGTACCAATGTTGGCGACACTGCTGCAGTTCTATTTCCAACAAATGATTCAATCATCAAGTTTGCAAATCTTATATTATCAGTAAAAAATAAACCACAATGGACCGCAAAAGAAAATCGATGGGGAAGGCCTGATTATGGTGACCTAAACGAACATTTTAGAAGCAATGGAATAAAATTGCAATTTATTGGCAGCGGATACGGAAAATTAAAAAATGCAGAACAAAACAAAGAAGCCATATTAATGACTTACCATAGTTCAAAGGGGCTTGATTTTGATAATGTTTTCTTACCCTTTCAGAACGCTCACTTTTATTTACACCCAAATAACGCTGAAACTTTGTTTATGGTGGCAATGACAAGGAGTAGAAAAAATCTGTATCTCACATATTATGGTTACACCCACGATTTGATTGATAAGTTCAAATCAGAGTGCACTGAAATTTCTATTTCAGACATACTAAATCCAAGAACAACAAATAATTCAACAATCACCTTTGATTTTTAAATATGAAACAATATTTGAGCATATTATTACGAAATCAGTTTAACCTATTTTACAGGTTTGGATATACATTTATTTCTAACAATTCACTTTTACAATTTGGCGGAAGTATTGATAATGAAGTAAAAGAAAACATCATAAAGCAATTTTCAAGAATCACTCCTTTCGAATATGATGAAGAATATTTGATTCTTCACCTGGAAAAAGAGACTTTGGGTGAAAGTGAATTCACCCAATTTGAAATACAAGATGTTGTGGCGATTTATCCCTTATCTCAGCAAGCAAAGAGTTCTATCGAATCAAAAATCGACCCAAGGATACAACTTGAAGAACCAGTTTTCGAATCGATATTGCCTGCAATAGAAGAAATAATTGAAATTAAAGAAGTTGAAAAGGCAATTTCTGCGCTTTGGACAATTTGCAAGTTTAAAGAGCCTGTAGATAGATATTTGTTGAAAATTGGATTGGAAAACTTATTAAAAGGTCTAAAATATAGAAAAGATGGAATGAAGGCATATAAAATCACGGGCGGAAATTATTGGGAATACTTAATTGCATATGATCGATATGACTATTTCCCCAATTCTATACTTGGTTATTTTTATGATGCAGGGCAGGTTTTCGCATTTAGTAAAGGACTGCCTTCATTTGAAGGAAGTGGAACTCATAGTTTTTTAGAAAAATTAAATTCATCAAATCCAGAAGTTAAACTACCAGAAATTATCAAATATTTTGAGACGGAAGAACAGTTAAAAGGATACGTTAAACAAACTACTGTAGGCGAGTTAAAGCAATACATTATAGCTCCACTCTACTTAATGCTTCGTGATGATATTAGAAAATTAGACGATTTATCACAGACAAAGCTACTTAAGAATTTAGCATATTTGAGAACATTCAGTGATAGCTTTAACTATGCTGTTATTCTTTTAGGAGCATTTTTCGGATTCAGAAGATTTTATGATAATTACTATGATGTGTTGAACTTACGTTTCTATAAAAACTATAAAGTACAGCCAAAAGAAATAGACACAGCAGCTTGTCAAGAACAAGATAAGACCGACTTAAAGAGAAAAATTGAAGAAGAAAAATTAACCAATATATCAGAAAAAGAAAATCTAACAGAAGAACGAAGGCCTGAAAATCAAGTTGAAGAGCAAAAACAAAATCATGAAACAATAAATGCAAAAACTGAATTACAAGACAAAAAGAAAAACAAGTCGGATATATCAAGTCAGTATCAAAAGATTATTCAAAAGATTATTCAAGATGCACTTTCAAATCAGTCTGAAATAAAAATGGCTGATATCGCTAAAAAGTTTAAAAAAGAAACAGGTCAAAGTACACAAGTTGGAATAGTAGAAAACGTTGCAAAACAAATGACCGAAATAGAAATAATAAAAATTGGCGGAGCAAAGGGAATTAGAAAGAAAGGAACTATAGGAACATTGTTTAATCAATAAGCCAACACATTTGATGGCACATTTGCAAAACCGCATAGCCCAAGCTAAAATCAAGTTTTGCAAAAGAGCCACCAAGTCAACGCACGATAAAAACAGACAGTAAATGACTGATAGAGAAAATACAATGAAAGAAGGGCAGCACACAACAATGCATATAAGGCATTGGGCGAGTGGTAGTTAAGTTGAATGATTATTAATATAAATAAACTCTGCGGTAAATTGAAAGTTTGGTGTTTCAAAACGCCCAACGCCTCATATAAAGCCGCAGCCTTCATAAACACAAAACGTTAAAGGTAATGCAATGAGAAAATTGGTTCAGACAATACGGACAATAATTGAAGGACGACCGTCATTTGAGACAGAGTCCGACATAAACTTAGTTGTCAACAGAATTGAAGATGACATCAAAAAATTATCATTCAAGGAAATTAGTCTTCTAGAGAAAATATTCTTAAAACAAGTCAACACCGCAGAATTAAAAAAAAGAATCAGAAAATCATTTGCAAGGATAAAAGGGATAAAGAGTAAGATTGGCAAAAAAAATAAGGCTAAAAGACAAGACAGATTCAAAAGAGAAATTGAAAAAAGGAATCAGGAATTGGTGAATGAGGCTATAATTGAATTAAGAAAGTATAATGAGAGAATGGACGACAAAGAATCAACAGAGAGAATTATTAAAGAAAACGAAGAGGCCAACTTGAGAGAAAAAAGGAAAAACGAACAAGGAACAAAAGTATACAGAGAGACAACGATAAATTCGACATCATGGATAAACAAGGACCCATTTACTCCCCCACCGACAGAAGAATAATTAAATTATGGTGATTGCACTATCGCCAACCCCAGGTTTGTTTAATGGCGGGCGACACAGTCGCCCGTAGTGTCAACAAGTTTACGTATATTCGTGCAGGCGGACAAATCCGTTGGATTTATCCGCCACTAAACAAACCCAAAACGTTATATGCCATACTATCGAAATATAACATTAAAATTAAATCATATGAGACAAATAGTTCTGCTTCTTTTAATTCTTTCCAACTTACAAGTTTTTGGTCAATCTAAAAAGAATGAACAATTGATAAATGAAACAATTCTCAAATACAAATCATACAACAGTATTTCGTATGATATTGAGTATATGATAAAATTTTTTGACAGCGATGAACCAAACTTTGTAAATAGCAATGTGTGGATTATTAAAGACCCACTCGATACAATTTTCAAGTCAAAGTTTGTTTATAATAGAAGGGACAGTATTGTAAATAACCTCAAATACTATAACTTACCATACTTGAACGTTATTAGTTTAAATGAAGAAAAAGTCATGCGGTTTGATGCATCAAAAGGACATACTTCACCTGTAACAGGAAACATAGATGGAGATGTTTTGAAAATATATTTTTCTGATATTGAAAGGCTAGAAAGAAAAATTAACAATACTAAAAACAAAGTAAAATATCTCGATACTGTAAACTTTTTAAAAATAACAATCTTGTATCCTGACGATGAAGATTTTCACGATCGTGAAGAATCTGTGTTTATAGACAAAACAACCCAAATAATCTCTAAAATTACTTATCAGGTGAAATATAAAGACCAGATTCAAAAAAAATCTTGGCTAATAAGCAATGTTATATTTGACAAAATTAATGATTATGACTTTGAAAACCGCATAGGAAAATATTTGAAAACATTTAAATTAGAAGATTACAAACCACTAACCGAAGAAGACTATAAACTATTAGACAATGGAGCAATTGCTCCCAGAATCACAGGGAATATATTTCCTAATTATAACAAAACCATAGAACTTAACACAGACAAAATAGTTATTTTAGATTTTTGGTACATCTAAACAAACTAAAAGAAAAGTATAAAGGCAAAATTGAAATCATAGGCGTTAACCCGATTGAAAATAAAGAGACGCATAAAGAAAAGATAGAGAACTTTATGAAACGAACTCCTATGGATTATCCTATTTTTTTAGCAGAAAGCATACCTTCCGAATACAATATTAGAGCCTATCCAACTTTATACATCCTGGACAAAAATAGAAAAGTTAGGTATTCAAAAATTGGGTTTTCTGATAATATTTATGAAGAGTTGGACAAAATTCTAAACGAACTGATAAATGAAAATTAAGATTAGTACGGTATATAACAGCAGTTTGGCAAAATGGCGGGTTTAGTGCTAAATTGAATATTTGGTTTTCAAATGAACATTTGTGCTAAATTGAAAGTAAGTGCTTCTAAAGCCACCACTTCGCCCAGCTGCAAACCGTTATGTGCAATGTTAACAGACAAAATAAACTATGACAAAAATATTCAGCCCTGAAAAAGTAGACATTAAGAGTCATCCTGAAATCAATGAAAAAATGATTCAGGACAAAATCGCTGAAGATCCTGCAATATTAGGACTTGGCGATTTAGTTCTTAAAGACAAGGAACGTATTCAGCCCCGCTCTGGACGTTTAGACCTTTTAATGCAAGATCCCGATACAAACAGACGATACGAGATTGAAATTCAACTTGGAAAAACTGACGAAAACCACATTATCAGGACAATCGAGTATTGGGACATCGAAAAGAAAAGATATCCACAGTACGACCATTGTGCAGTTATTATTGCGGAAGATATCACAAGTAGATTTTTAAATGTGATAAGTTTATTTAACGGCTTTATTCCGCTCATCGCTATTCAAATGAACGCTTTCAAATTTGGTAACGAAATCGGACTTGTGTTTACAAAAGTGTTAGATGAAATGCCTTTGGGCCTTGTAGAAGAAGATGAGGAAGTACAGGAAGTAACAAATCGTGACTACTGGCTAAACCGCGGTTCTGATGTGACAGTTAAAATGGCGGACGAAATTCTTGAGATAGTAAACAGCTTTAAACCCGGATTCACTTTAAAATATAATAAGTTTTACATTGGAATGGCAAAAAACGGACAGGCCAACAATTTTGCCATTTGTAGACCTAAGAAAAATTATATGCGACTTGAACTTAAGCTTCCAAAGTCGACAGAAATTGATGAAATAATTGAGAACGCTGAGATCGAAGAAATGGGTTACGACAATCGCTGGGGAAATTATCGTTTAAGACTTAGTAAAGGGGACATTAAAAAACACGCTGACGTTTTGAAAAATTTATTAATAAAAGCCGAAGCAAATTTTAACGGCTAACAAAAAGAAGCCCGAAAGACAAAGTCGGGTTCTTTTTTAAATTTTTTATTTTAGTTATTGCTTAATTAAACAAATTAACTATCTTTGCACTATGGAAAACAATTCTTGCATACGACAACAAGCGGACGTAAAACAAATAAGCCGTTGCAAAGAACGAGTTTCAGAACTCAACGGTTCGTTTGACTACCTGTCCAACGGACTTGAATTGGCAGGCAACAACGTAAGACTGAAAATTCTGTTCTTGCTCTACGAAGAAAAACGACTTTGCGTTTGCGACCTGAGCGATATTCTTGGAATGACCATTTCGGCAATTTCACAACATCTGCGAAAACTTAAGGACCGAAAACTTATTAAAACGGAAAGGCAAGCACAAACCATTTTCTACTCATTGACAAAAGAGTATGAAAAAATGCTGAAACCCTTTTTTAAAATACTTGACGAAACAAAATCTTGGAAACAATATGAAAACCGATAACAAACTAATCGGAGCAGGACTTTTGACAGCTATTGCAGCTTCACTTTGTTGTATTACACCAGTCTTGGCTCTTATTGCAGGAACAAGCGGACTTGCTTCAACCTTTTCTTGGCTCGAACCTTTCAGACCATACTTTATAGGCTTGACAATTTTACTACTTGGTTTTGCTTGGTATCAAAAGTTAAAACCTAAAAAACAAACTGACTGCAACTGCAACACCAATGAAAAACCGAAATTCATTCAGACAAAAATGTTTTTAGGAATAGTAACAGCATTTGCAATTATTATGCTCGCCTTTCCATACTATTCAAGCATTTTCTACCCAAAGACAGAAAAGCAAATTATTGTAGTTGACAAATCAAACATTCAGACCGTTGAGTTTACCATAAGCGGAATGACCTGTGCAAGTTGCGAAGAACACGTAAATCACGAAGTAAACAAATTACCAGGAATTATAAATTCAAACGCTTCTTACGAAAATGGGAACGCTATTGTGGAGTTTGATAATTCCAAAACTAACATCGCAGACATTGAAAAAGCAATTAACGCAACAGGGTATTATGTAACCGACAAAAAAGAAAATTAAAATGGAAGTAAAATTACAATCAACAATCACTTGCCCAAACTGCGGACACAAGAAAGAAGAAACAATGCCGACAGACGCTTGCCAATATTTTTACGAATGTGAAAAATGTAAACAAGTTATTAAACCAAAACAAGGCGACTGTTGTGTATATTGCAGTTACGGAAGTGTTGCATGTCCACCAATTCAGCAAGACAAAAAATGCTGCTAATTGACAGATACAACGAAGCCCAGCCACTAACAGCGGTAACCGTTGCACAACTATCATTTTAAAAAAAACAGAAAAAATCGACCTCATTAGATGCGTTTGCGCCCTTGTTTTTCTGTTCTATTTTTCAGGGTTATAGTTCAATTATCAGGCGATACCATATCATAAAGGTTTACCTGATACATCATTTTAGGGGTAATATCCTTGCGTCCTTGCATGTAGTAAATGTACAAGTGACCAATGATAAAAAGTTGTTTACTATCTTTGGTAAGTTGTGCAACAGGCACAGCCGTTTGCCGCAATGGGGGCTGACGTGGTTAAACCTGCCTGCCGGCAGGCAGGTCAAGTGCAGTGCATCTATCAAAGTTTGTGCTTGGTTGACAGTTTTGTTCTCCCCTGCCTGCCGGCAGGCAGGGAAACCCGCCCGAACGCAAAGCCCTGAGCGTTACCTGCAAGCGTAAAACAGCGATTCATTAAATTAGCAGCATTATGACTAAAAGAAATTTAATACTAATTATTTTACTGTTTACAACAACATTCTCTTTTGCCCAAAACTGTGATTGCCAGACAAATTACGAATGGGTAAAGAAAACCTTTGAAGAAAATGATGCTGGATTTCAATATGCCCTAAAAACTAAAGGTGAACAAGCATACGAAGACCATAATAAAAGAATTTTAGAAAAAGTACAAAATGCTAAAACTCTTACTGAGTGCACATCTATACTATATGAGTGGCTAAAATTCTTCCGTTCGGGTCATATTGCAATAAGGCTTAATGAGCAACCTCAACAAACCGATATTATAAAATCGGAAAAACAATTTTCTGATTGGGAAACTTACATTATCAAAACAGAAGATTTCAAAAAATATTTAGACAAAAAGAAAACTTCTGATTATGAGGGAATTTGGGAAACAGGACCATATAAAATCGGAATCAAAAAAGAAGGTGATAAATACATTGGATTTATTATTGAATCAGGTGTAGAAAGTTGGACAAAAGGACAAGTAAAACTAAAATTCAGCATAACAGAAGACAAAGTAAATTCTGTTTTCTATATGCGTGACCATTCCGCTTTAGAATCCAATAGTTTAACAATGATGGGAAAAAATCATCTACAAATAGGCAATTTTATTCTTTCAAGAATTTATCCTAAAATTGAAGATGAGCCTAAATACGCACAATATCTCAAGGCGTTAAATGCAGAACAACCATACCTTGAAAAACTAAACGAAACTACATTATATCTGAGGATACCATCATTCCACGAAAGCTACAAAAGAAGTATTGATAGTGTGCTAAATGTAAATAAACAAAAAATAATTGCAACAAAAAATCTCATTATTGACATCAGAAACAACGGAGGCGGAAGTGATGCTTCTTATAGTTCAATCATTCCATACTTATACACCAACCCCATAAGAACAGTCGGTGTTGAATTTTTATCTACAAAGCTCAACAATCAAAGAATGTTGGATTTTATCAATAAACCTGAATATGGTTTTGATGACGAAAGTAAAAAATGGGCCAAAGAAGCGTACGACAAATTAGAAAGTAAATTGGGACAATTTGTAAATCTGAACGAACACATAGTTTCGGAATATAAAATGGACACGATTTATCCTTTTCTTCAAAATGTTGGTATTATTATTAACGAAGCCAACGCTAGCTCAGCTGAACAATTTTTATTAGCAGCTAAACAGAGCAAAAAAGTTAAATTGTTTGGAGTAACTACATTTGGAGCATTGGACTTTTCAAATATGTATTTTGTAGAATCACCTTGTAATGAATTTCAATTAGGCTATTCGCTTTCAAGAAGTATGCGAATACCAGACTTTACAATTGATGAAAAAGGCATACAACCCGACTATTATTTAGACAGAAGTATTCCGCAATACGAATGGATAGATTATGTAAGCAAAATTTTGAACGGACAATAACACGCCAACAGGTAACAAGGTATTGCCAAAAGCGGGGCTGAAGTGCTTCTATGAAACATTGATGCAAGGTTCAGAGGCAGTAATTCTATTGAACTTTTGTGTTAAAAATCCCCGCCTTCAGCAATACCCGTCCGTTATGCTCAATGCCGCGGGGCAGATACGGTGCTTCGAACATTGGCACTTTTACTTGCTGCACATTCCCGCGCGACTCCAAAGCAAGCAAAAGAGCCAAGCGTTTAAGAAATTTATTAGCTTTATCAACGCCAATCATTAAAGTTAAATTTAAGACCTATGAAAATAATACAATATTCATTGATTCCCATTTCCATAGTTTTGCTATATACTTTTTCGGGGTGCTATGGATTTTTTAATAAGTGTCACCCAGATTATAATTTTATTCGTGAAGGTGGACATCAATTTGAGCTTTACGATTATTATACTGAGGAACGTTTACTAGGAATACTTTCAAAATATCATCGGGACACAGTAAAAATTTATGATGCTGATGGGCACATATTTTTCGGGGGACCGGTTGAACTTGACGGTAGAATTTCTTTTGAATTACTGACACTTGACGATTATAAAGTCTTAAATGAGTTAATTGTTCGTGAACTTTACCTATATCTGAACCATGAGGATATTGATACATTAAGATATGAGTTTGAGATGCGCAATAACGATTGCGATCATCAGGTTTACTATTATACTAAGCTTACCTACAACGACAGTGTTTATATTGATGAATATAATAAACGATTCAGGTTTGTAAGGCTCTACAAAAAATAACAACCCACAAGTATCTATTTTGACTTTGCTAAAACATTTACAATGACACGGATTTTACAAATTACGCTGGTCTTGTTCTGTACGACACCGGAGCCCTTTACCAACTACCCCTGCGGACCACCGGCCGGTAGGGAGTGCAGTTAATTTGAGAAATTATTCAAATGCTACTTTTAATTTGTCCAAAGTAACCACAGTGGCCCACACAATCAAAGAGTTTGTTCATAATAGATTTATTGTTAGTGCATTTCTGTAACGGTGAACACATCATACTTCAAAGTGTCTTCGTCTATTCGTTGTGAACCAACCCCAGGGGGCACTAATATACCCGCTTTGGAAACTAACAAGCCATAAGGATTATATTTCCTTTCTGGAAAATATGCCCGGCCATATAACCGGAATTGTTCATCAAATATTTCAAGAAGCCAGGGGTAATCGGAAATTTTTTTTAAGCTGCCATCGGGGTTTAAATAATCACAAGGCAATAAAAATATGCGATAATAAAACCGCTGATATGGATCGGTAAGCAAATAAGTATATAAACCTCTCTCGGATATAAATTTAAGATGCATCACCATATTCATTTCATTGGAGAGATTGGCTGAGGTTGGAGCGGGTCTATGGGGGTTTTCAACATTCACTATGAAACTCTTGTTTCCGTCAATGACCCATAAGCGATTATCGAAAGCAAAAGAATAAACCTGTTCGTTTCTTAGCCCCACACAACGTGAAACCTTCCAGCTTTCTATACTAAGTTCATAGCCATCGGGGTAAGAAGGATACGATGGTTTATTATTCTGATAAGTGCCGGTAATAAGATCATATTCTCCTTCAGCTTTTGAATTACGCAGAAAATCTTTAGAGAATAAATTGTTTTCTGTGTTAATACGAAAAAATTTCAATTTGCCATTTTTGAGAATCGGAGGGAATGCAGGTGATGCATGAATATTCCCGGATTCAACATTTCGTAAATCATAATATTTTAATACCGTACCAGAAGAGTCTATATGGAAAACTATGTTTGTGTTAACCTGAAATAAAAAGATACTATCAAATGAATTGAAGGCTATAACTGGGGCAACTTTACCTACACCATTGGGCCCTTCGGCTGAAACCCGGACGACTCGCTCTAATTGCTTTGACCCTAAACTATAAAAATAGTAATCATTGTATCCTTTGCTATACTGATAAGCAACAAGCCACTCCTCTTCCTGGTAACTCACCAACTGAATATACCCCTGAACATTAGTTACAGAATCCACTGGAATTGCAACTGAATCAGAAAGTCTCAGCGATAGTTTATCAGAAATTGAAGAGTCCCGTGGCTGAAAACAACCCCAGAGAATAGGAACAACACCTAAATAGTAATATACCCGTCTCAATTTAAACATATTTCTGATGCACAAAAACAGGCTCCCCGGATTTACAAGAAGCCTGTTCTCTTCGAAAATTATTCAATGGGCTTTTCAATACAACAATAAGCTGCAGATGACCTAATACAGTACGGAGTATTGGGATCAATATCAATTGTTCCACAACCATAAATACATGGAGCTGGACAATCAGCTGGAATAAAGAAAGAACTGGCAGTGAGCAAAAATAACCCAACTATAACTATAATTATACCCACCCACCCCCCGGAGTCCCTCACCGGCTACCCCTGCGGGCCACCGGCCGGTAAGGGTGCAGGGATGAAGTGGTATAGCGAAGTAAATACGTGGTGGGGAAATAAACAAATCAATTCTGCATTTTTTAACATGAAACTAAAAGCTTTTTCCTGACAAAATCCCCATTCAGGCCGTGCAAGATTAGTAGAATTTGAAACAAATTCACTAACCGAAAATTCTGATTCAGTATATCAACCCAGGCTATGGGTTAAGTTAACGTACAGTAGCTAAAAAGTGAACGTAAGACCGGCCGTGATCTGACGTGGCAAAATATTGGTGCGAAAAAAATTGTCCGAAACATCGCTGGTTGTTACTTCTTCTATGAAATTGGTGTTACCTAAGTTTCGTAAATGCACAAAAGCCGACCATTTTGCATCTTGAGATGTGTACCTGGCTATTAAATCGATGAATGAAAGGTAATAGGCATTGCCAAGTGTAGGGCAATAAACTTCCCAAGAAAAGACCGAGGTAAGGTTTTTGGTGGGTTTGTAAAGCACTTTCATAGAGTTTAGCAGTGAAGAATTGGTAAATCTGAATTGCTGATTAGCTGATGATGATGCCATATAGAAATAGTTAGCTGTATTCTCTAAATTTATTGACCCGTCAAAAGCAGTTTTCCAGAAAATCTGCATATCAAGAATACCAGAGTAATTTCTGCGCAGAACAGAGTTATTGATAATGTTGAGGTAACGTGTAAGGGTATAATTCGATACCAACCGGATAGTGGACTCTATACCATGGATATATTTTGAAAAAGAGGCATTTATGGAAGAACTGAGTACACTTTCAGGAGAGTTAAAAAAGTTAATTAATGTAATATTCTCGGATATGGTAGAATTAGACAAAAAAATACCTGATTGGCGCTCAACATTAAAACCCATTCGTATTTGTGTAAATGATGAAAAAATATCTTTTACATAATTCAGGTTAAGCTTGTCACTCCGTTGTAGCCGTAAGCTGGGGCTATTGGTAACCGTGGTTCTGTTGTTAAGCATTATGCGATTGCTGAACATGAAGTTTTCCTGGTTTTCGCTATACGAGGCACCCAAAAAACATGTAACTCTGGTGTTACCATCTGGCTTAAACTGAACTTTAACGTGAGGTTCAAATACAAGTTTGCCGGCAGTGGTATCATTGACAGAATCGTGAAAATTTATACGTTGTTTATTATAGCGGGTATTTAATGAAAATTTCCAGGTAAAGAGGCGATGTTTTAAATCCAGATTTAATGTATGATAGAGGTTGGCTGAAGTGTAAACCAGATTATTAATGAAGACTTCATCAAAGGAACTCGTTAACGGTGTGCGGACCTGCCGGTAACCAATACTTAAGTCGATTTTTTTCTGCTTTCGGGAATGGTAATAAGAGCCTTTCACATCCCAGGTTCCTTTTGTAGTTGCGGTAGTTTGACTACTCTGGTCTGAACTGGTAAAGGGTGAAGGGGCTATGGCAAGTTGTTGGTTTAAAGTATTGTGCGTGTAGTTCGACAAAAACTGCAACGCGCTATTGTCTCTTATTTTGCGTGTTACAACCAAACTGTGTTTAAAAAAGAATTCTTTAGATGCCAGATCGGAAGAAAAATCAAGTTGTTTATTCTGAATTGTATTACTGGTTGTTGAAACATCTGTCAGAAAGGATTTAAAGAGCGATTCTATCAGAAGATTTTTTGCAGCACTGTATTTAACCTCCATATCTCCACGTAGCTGCAGGGGCAACCTCAAAATTTCAGTATCATCCGTTGTGACAAATTCATCCGAACCAATAGCATAGCGGTTTGCAAAATTTTGTACCGATGTGATTCTATCCTTAAATAAAAATAAATTCATACGCGTTCGAATTTTTTGATTAATGTTGCCCGCCACATTGTAATTACCATATTGTTGACCATTGATGTTTGCACGTGATTCATCCAGTTGGTTCATTGAGTGAGCATGGGGTATAATCTCCCTGACCCTGGCGTTCTCATCATTCTGCTCTTCTTCTGTAATGGTGTAATCAAAGTAATCAAAGGGTGAATTGTTTTTGCCCACATTGTTGAAGTGCGCAACAGCAAACGACTTGTAGTTTTGGCTTATTGCCAGCACATTGGCATTTAAATCGTGAGCAATTGCTTTCTCGCCTAAGGAACCGCCTTCCAGTTTTACATTGCCCGACAAATCGGTTTTGCCCTTTTTTAATTTAAGATTAAGTGCGACTTTTTCGGAGTTTACCAGATTTTTGAGTAACGGGTTTTCAGTAAAATTATCAATAGCCTCCACTTCCTCTACCATATTGGCACTCATGTTTTTTGTCCCCACCGTGTAGTTAAGCCCAAACAAGTCATCTCCATCGAGTAAAACCCGCTCAACAGATTTGCCCTTAAATTTTAATTCTCCGGTCACTTCATTCACCTCTATTCCTGGTAATTTTTTAAGTATATCCTGAACCTTATCTTCTGTTCCGTCAGTAAAATCAGAAACCCGGTACACAACTGTATCTTCTTTTTCAGTAATATGTTGTGGCAATGCCTTAATAACTATTTCATCCAATACCTTAGGAGGCTTTTCCTGCAACTCGAATTTTAAACGATAAACAGAATCGGTGCTGGGATAAGATATTAGTATTACGCTGCTAAAGTAATTTAAACTGGTTACCTCAATCAGTAATGAGGTATAGCTGTGCTTTAACGTATATGTAAAACTACCATTGTAGGCAACCAAAAATTCCTTTACCTGCAGGAGTGCAGAAGCTTCCCGGAAAAGTACATTTGCAATTTCAATCTTTTCGCCTCCGGTGGTTGTTATTGTTCCTATAATCTGTTGAGCCTTTAAACAGGCAACCGATAACGATACAACAATTACAGGTACACATATTTTGCACATGAAAAGGTATGCAACTTTAAAAGTCTATGGTAACGCCGGTGTTTTGTAAATCGGAGTTAAAAATTTCGATAAAATTTTTTAAACGGATTGTTGCTTTGTAGCCTGTTTCGCCTTCTGATGCAGCTGAAGATTTTAATTTTTTTATGTATTTATTAACATATTCATTAACACTTACATTAAAATTCTCCCAGTTTTCAAATTTTTTATTCTTTAAATACGTGTTGTAACGGGCTGTAAGGTTTTCCGTTCGTTTTTCTATTCCGGTACACTCCAGGATGTAACTTTCAGCCCCACTGGCAGACTCAGCTCTTAGTATTATCCCCGGTAGTCCGTTAAACTTCCACGGACCATCGGTTAAAGGAATATCAGGAGCGTAAAACACCGTAAAACTTCTGCCCCTGATCGTGGTTTTTGCCATTAAACAATTGTATCCTAATATAGTTCTGGAAGAATCAACCAGTTGCCACTTAAACAGGTTAAGTGAATCTCGCACATAGAAAGAACCTTGTAATATCTGGTAACAGGAATAAATTGCCTGGCCTTTGAAATCCTTAAAAAGTTGATCCTGGATATAGTCTTCGCGCTCCACATAGGTGGCATCATACTTAACTGTTCGCGGACGTTCGGTTTCAATCCACCAGCTAAGCATCTGTGACTGGTTATAAACAAGCTCGTAAGTTGACTGTATATTGTTGCGTATAACTTTATATTGAAACACAAACTGTGCCTGTAGTCGGTAAAATCCAACGGCAGCCACACACAAAAAGGCAGTTCGGATTATTTTCATGGTATAAAAGGTGAATTAAATTTTAAAAATTTTGCAAACAATTAAAAATACCGGGAAATACCTTAACAAAAAGGTATTCCCGGCAAATCACTATTAAACCTTTACCTTAATATTCTTCTAGCATCATTGCAGGCCTTTTTCAGATTTCCGTCCGAACGACAAACCGTTACTTCGGAATGAGAATCTGAAACCGTACAACATACCCAATCAAAGGATGCATTTTTTGAACCCGCACTTATCGTTAGGGATGAAAATACGGAAACATTTGCCAATACAATTGGTGCCAGCTTTTCCATAAACTATAGATTTTATGTTTTCCACACCACCCCCTCCGGAGCCCATTACCAACTACCCCTGCCGGCCACCGGCCGGTAAAGTGTGCAGGGGTGAAGTGTTATGACGAAGTAAATACCTGGTGGGGAAATAAACAAATCAATTTTGCAGTTTTTTTCTTACGTGCTGTTTGTACTCTGTTCGGGCAGGAAAGCAGGCATTTTGGGCGCTTTGAAGCGGCTTTTGATATTCAGCACAACGTTCAATTGCTGAACCGACGGAATTTTATTTCAACTTCATCCAGTAACAAGAAATTAGCCGATGTATTAACTCGGTCTATTATTGAGATGGGCACCAGATAGTGATGCCGGCCTTCATCGCTTTCTGTAACAAAATGAAGTTTGGATTCAATTATAGCCATCGGAAATACTTTCAGGGGCATTAATTCATATAAGCGGTTGTTTTGCATAGCATAAAGCATAAATGTTTGATTATGCTCTTTAACAAAGTAATGCTGCTCATGAAGATGATCAAAAAAATGGTACCAAGCAGATTTCGCATCAAAGCTGGGCAAAACTGTTTCCGAAACAGAAAGATCGGATAACCTGATACGAAACAGGGACTGATAAGGGACAATAAATACAAACAACTGGCCCGGAGTGTAACTGTAACTAATGTTTACCTGTCTTTGTTCTGCAAGGAATTTACCTTCTTTTCTGTATGGTATAAGTGTTAAGATCTTTCCATCTGTATTTTGAACAGCCACCACCGATGTCCGTATACCGCTGCCCAGCAAGCCAATTATTCTGTTCTCTAACTTCACAACCCGCCATAAATTGCGGTGTATATTCCGGTAATCGGAAGCGGTATAACTGCTGATAGGCCGCAGGGTATCGGCCGAAATCTTAACATGATGGAAGGCATCGGGTCCGATAATATAAACATTAGAAGCTTTATCGAAAAGCAAAAACTCAGGTAGTACTTTAAATGGCAGGGTATCGGTTATAAGGTTATGGCCATTCATTAAATAAACCGGAATCGGACCTGGCGATCTTTGTTTACCATAAACAATTTTATATCCGGAATTGTAAAAGGCCATAAAATCAATCGACTGATTTTTATTAACATAATGCAAAAAAGGCTGAAGTGTGTCTTGTCCTTTTGCATTTAAGCCGACAAAGAGGAGCTTCGGCACGATAATACTGAATATTATTTTTCGCAGCAGCATGAATTTCTCGACCATGAAATTCCTAAAACGTTAATTAAAAATCAATTCAGCAATACGTTGGATATTATCTGTATTTAATTCATAATACCCTACTACTTCTCCTGATTCGATTAACAGAAAAACAGGAGTGTAAATACCTATCCTGTAATCGTTGTCGGCTCCTTCCGTTTCCACGAAAAGCCGTTGTTTATTTATTTGCGCAATTAAATCTCTGTAGGGTAAATAATCTTTCTTTCTGTTAGCCATCAATACTATCGAAAGATCCGCCCTTTCGCTAAACTGGTTCGCAACCTGAAGACTTTCCTTAACACAAGGTGCGCATCCACCTACCGGGATAATCAGCAACTTACCTGTGTATTCTGAAAGGTTCAGGTTAAACCGCTGCAATAAATAGTTTTTTAAGTCAGTATAATATTTGTATTCAGCATTGCCTTCCCGGCATGTAAACAAACCCGTTCCAGCTAACCAGAGTAAAACAATGTATTTACCTGATTTCATAAATGGCAAACTGCAAGTGGTCATCGCTAGCTGCCGGGTTTAACGGATTGTTCATACTAATATACAACCTGTTGCCGACAGCAAAGCTATGGAATAAGTCATAATAACTGCCCGGAAAGGAGATTTCATCTATTAATCTGAAATCTTCATCCAAAACCATTACCGAAAAGGGCCTGTCATTAAAATTACGCATGCGTCCATCGGGATATTTCATAGATACTGCGTGTTTAGCAATACGGTAGTGGATTGAGCCCGTTTCGTTTGCAAACATCTTTACATAGAAAGGGGTTTGCATATTGTACTCGGCCTCTTCTTGTATTTCAGGGTCAACATCCGATCCCCCGGCCAAAGGTTCAATGATTTCAGGCAGGTAGCGGCTTTTCATTTTTATACACCTTACAAGCTCATGGTTGTCATTTCTAAAAATCTGTACTTCGTGCAAAGGGAAAAACCAGCTTATAAAGTAAGGCCCTGAAAAATATCCGTTAATAAAGTTGTTAGGATAATAATTTATCTCATTATACGCTTCAGGCAAATGGCCGAAAACGGTTGTCTGTAAAGTAACCGGGTTGTAACGGCAATGGCGGATACTGCGCTGATAGGCAAGTGTATTTACATTGCCATCGGATATCCAGAAAGAAAGGCAGCCTGTCTGCCTGTCGTACCGGAATGAGTAAAACAATTCACAGCTTATCCAATAGTCGGTATAGGGTTCGGGCAGGGTAACCGACCACTGCGCAATTCGCAGCCCCATTTGGTTATATAAACCAACCCGCTTAACATTGCTTCCATACAAAAAAAATACAGAATCGGGACTATGAACGTACCACCAATCGGGCGAACCGATACCATTTGGACCTTCGTACTGAAATAGAATAGATTTGGATTTTTGAGTGGTTATCAGATTGTAAAAATCTACCGACAGGCGAAAGCCGTTAAACACCACATAATGTGGTGTGTTGTTTAGAAAAATTACCTGAAAATAGGAATTATTTGCCGGGCTAAGTGAATCAACAGAGATTCTTAAGGTATCAGCCAGATAAATTTTTAAGTTATTATCCGACTGCCCGAGACTTTCGGGTTCAACACTATTTACACCGTGTGCCGAACGCCTGCAAGCTGTAACTGTAATGAGCAGAACAAAACAACAAATGTGCAGTTTCATACCGGATATGATATAAAGAATAGTTGGCAGGTAAATTTCCTGCCAACTGAGTTGATTTTCTCCCAATCATTTCTTGTTATCTCGGCTGCAACCATCCAAAAGCCCACAATCAATTCCCTTTCCTTGACATTTAGTGTCATTTGTAAACCAACAGTGTTTAAGCTTATAATAACACCCACTGTCAGCCTTAACCAATTGGGGTTTAATTGCCAAATAACCTGCAAAAACCAAATTTCCAAGTACCAGAAGCAATCTTACGTTTTTCATAATAGACATTTTTAAAATCTCCACCCACCTTTCCGGAGCCCCTCACCGGCTGCCCCTGCGGGCCACCGGCCGGTGAAGTGTGCAGGGTTGAAGTGGTAGTACGAAGTAAATACCCCGTTGGTAAATAAACAAATCAATTTTGCAGTTTTTCTTACATGTTGTTTGGGCCTTCTCCAGGCAGGGCAAACCGCGTTTTTAGCGCATTTGAGCGGTTTGCTATAGACACCAAAAAAGTGCGCTAACGGGGTAAAATCTTACATGAACCAAATAAAATTTTGTATTTTTTATGCCCCGCATTGCTCTTTCACATAAGGTAACCTTCTTAAACTATACTTCGAAAAGCCATCAATGCAAGGTTATGACCCCTACGCCCGGTTAATCGGTTAAATTCAATGTGTTGTTGTAACTTTATCGCTAAACCGGTTGTAATTATTTTATCACTCAGGCTATGATTAAAATACCTGTACTTTCCCTGGCGGCATTGATCCTGTGCCTCATGCCGGCAGTTGCACAAAACCAAACCTATTCACTTACCGACATGCTGCAGGTAGCCCTCAGGCAGTCGGCCACGGTGCGCATTGCCGAAACCCGCAAAGAAAACCGTTACTGGCAGTACCGCACCTTCCGCGCCAATTATAACCCCTCCATCCAGCTAAGCGGCAGCCTGCCCGATTTTAACCAGGATTACATCCAGAACCTGCTGGATGACGGCTCACTGCTCTACCAGCAGCGCAGGCGCACCAACCCCTTTGCCAACCTTAGCCTGGAACAACCCCTCGTATGGACGGGCGGAACGCTTGCCATAAACACCAACCTGAACTGGTTCCAGGATTATCTGAACGACTTTAGCCAATGGAATGGAACCGCAGTTAATATTAGCTACCGGCAGCCCCTGTTTGCATTTAACCGCCTGCGCTGGGACCGGCTTACCGAACCCCTGCGGTACGAAGAATCGAAACGCGAATACATTCAGGAAACCGAACTCATGGCCCGCCAGCTTATTGATTATTATTTCAACGCACTGGAGTTTCAAAACAATGCCGAACTGGCCCGCTTTAACCTGGCCGCTACCGACACCACCTACCGCATTGCCCTGCGCCGGTACGACCTCGGTACACTGAGCAAAGACCAACTGCTACAGGCCGAACTGCAATTTATTAAAGCCCGACAGGAAGAAGCCAACGCACGCATTGGCCTGGAAAATGCCCGCGTGCAGTTGCGGCTCTTTACCGGCCTGGCCGATACCTCGGACTTTGCCTTAAACCTCCCCGAACAACTGCCCAACCTGCAGGTTAGCGTACAGAAAGCCCTTACCCTGGCCCGCCAATACCGTGCAGATGTTATAGCCTTTGAACGCAGACGCCTCGAAGCCGAACGAAATGTGGCCGAAGCCCGCGCCCAGCGCAACCAGATAATGCTTACCGCCTCATTTGGCCTTACAGGAAGTAACAACAGTTTTAACCAGCTTTACAACAACGCCCTTAGCCAGCAACGCATAAACATAGGGTTTAGCATACCGGTAGTGGACTGGGGACGGAGCCGCGCACAGATTCAAACCGCACTGGCAGGTAAACAGCTTACCGAATACCTTATTGAACTGGATGAAATAAAATTTGAGCAGGAAATCATTACCCTGGTTAACCAGCTCACCGCATTGAAATACCAAACCGAGCTGTCGCGCAGGGCTGCTGCCGTGGCACAGGAACGCTTTCAGGCTGCCCAGCAACGCTATCGCAACGATAAGCTTACTTTAACCGAACTTACCCAGGCTTTGAATGAAAAAGATGCGGCCGCAAGAAGCTATATCGAAGCCCTGCGCAACTACTGGGCAGCCTGCTACGACCTGCGAAGGCTAACATTATACGACTTCGAAAAACAACAGCCGCTGCTGCCCGCACATTAATCTCTCCGCATTTTCGGAGCAGATTAACGATATGCCAAACCATTAACCAAAAACTTTAACCTATCTGCCATAAACAGATAAGCAATAAACTTCCATGCAACTCTTTTCTTTACTCATGAAGCTACTGAAAAAAGTATGCGTTTTCCATCATGCTGTGCAAACATGCAGCCTTGACCGTTTGGCCCTGGTTTGCCCGGATAAGATGCATTATTTGCATTTTCCAGAATAAAAAAGGGTTATGTGATGCCCTGGCCATGAGACCCTGAAAGCAGGATAAGTTAATAGATCATGCGGCCAAAAATCAACATGCCGCATGGTGCAGCTTTCTGTTCTGTTTTCTTAAGAAACCCCCCTTCCTTAGTTAGCATTTCAGCAGGGACATACCCGATAAAAGTGTTGGTGCCTGCAAGACCTGCATTAAAAGTTAACCGGATATCCTCTAACGACCGCCCGAGCAGTAAATCATCATACAAAACGGAAAAAGTAACCGATTTGCCTGTTTTCTGATTGTATATTGTTTGAAGGAAGTTTCCCGACTTTTCAAAATGTATCCAAACATAATTTTCGTTCATCCTGATTTTAAAATGCCGAAAGGCATAGGGTTGCTGCCGCATGTGCTGTACAAAATCAAATGCATTTTCAAAATTGGCGTTGTTATAAAAGTCAGGCGGCAGCGACCAGCTGCCGTAATCCAAACGCAGGGATGACCGAAGTCCTTCTTTTGTTACCAGAAAAAGCTGATCTATTGAACTGTCCCAAAAAAATAACTCATTTCCCGTGCGCGGAAAATGATAATTTGTTAAAAAATTAAAATACCGCCTTTGCTTTTCGTTAACGGGTAGCCAGTCGTGCAAAACTCTACGATCAGCTGCCTGGTAAACAACAACCTTACCTTTGTTATATTCAGTAATTTCATTGCCCGTATACAATGCAATTCTTGTTGAATCCAAAAAACCAAACGATTGTGCAAAGACCGGTATCCGGAAGGAATTTTGCCATTGCAAATATCTGTTTAAAATGTGCACACTCATGCCGTCCCGGTCAAGCACGTAAACTGCATCATTAACCTGACTTACTTCTGTTATACTTTTCATCCGGAAATCCGGCCTGCACTGCCATTCAATCCTGAAATTGCTGTTTACTACACTTATCGCCTGGGGATTGCCGGAATGAACAAGATATCCGCCATGGAATGGCATTACAGATTTTACCTCACCTAATATTTCCGACTCAGGTGCGTAATCCATTCCGGCTGTATCAATCTGTAAAATGTCGCTCAATTTCAGAGTGTCAACATAGTGGTTGTCGATCTTTATAACCGGCACCAGAACAGACTGCTCTGGCCTGGAACAACTGCAGATGATTAAAATCCAGAAAAAATTTCTAAGCATATAAATGCAGTAAAAATTAATGATAAAGAGGAAGTGAAATATATTCCACTTCCGAATCTAAGCTGAAACCTTTAAAAGTTACTCAATAGTTGATCCGCACTTGGCGGCATAACACCCATTTGTACCAGGGGCACAGCAAAACTTTGTACCTTCCGGATTACCCAAAAGCGCACCTTGTACACCTGCTGCCTTCGAGCTGTTTACAACTGTTACAGCCAGCATCGCAGCAGCAAATAAAATTACTTTGAATCCTTTCATACTTTAACCTGGTTTTTGGTTAACTCACACCACCCCCTCCGGAGCCTCTCACCGGCTGCCCTTGCGGGCCACCGGCCGGTGAAGTGTGCAGGGATGAAGTGTTATGACGAAGTAAATACCTGCTTGGGAAATAAACAAATCAATCTTGCTGTTTTTCTTACATGTTGTTTGGGCCTTTTTCAGGCAGGACAAAACGCGTTTTTTGCGTTTTTG
>FWPU01003498.1_pt1 | contig 25480 bp, 16 predicted proteins | sample 2228361 | NCBI WGS metagenome assembly FWPU01 (sample SAMEA103939777, study PRJEB20133) | metagenome | reverse complement strand
TCTCGTGGGACAGATCGCGGTCCACGGCGTTCCCGTGCAGGTGGAAAAGCTTTTCGAGGGCGTGCCGGCAAAGGTCATCGACCTTGCGGATCCGGCTCCGGCCTCGCCTCTTTCGACTCTTGCGCCCACGACGTGGATCGTGAGCGGCGGCAGAGCCGTGCCCGTATCCGAGGCCCTGCGAGGCGGACTCGAAAAACAAGCCGCTCCCATGAAGATTCCGGAAGGCGGTCAAGCCGCAGGCGCCGGGTCCGACGTCTTGCACGAGGGAAAGGAGACGGGCAGGCCTGCTCCATGCCCGGCCGGAAAGGACGCCCGGAACGCCGCGGCGGGGGCGGCCAGGCCGCCCGTGGCCGCCGGGAAATCCTCGCGCGCGACTCCGGCTTCTTCGGACAGGGCTTCCGAGGCCGTGGCCCGATTTCAGAGCCTGATGGAAAAGTTCCTGGCAACTCAGAAAGAAGTCATGCTGGCCTATCTTCGGGGAAGAGCTGGCGTCCGGGCCGCCTTGCCCGATTTCAGGCCCGCTCAGGCGGATCCGATGCCGCGGTCGGATGCAGAGCCCGTGTCCCCGGAAAAACTCTCCGGCCCGAGCCACGCTTCCACTCCAGAAGGAGATGCGTCAAGGCCTGCCCGTGCGCTTTCCGCCGACACTCCGGCTCGCGAGGAGTCAGGAATTCCGAAGGCCGAGCCGGAGCCGGCTTCAGGCGACATGCCGTCTCCCGAGAAGATGGAGGCGCTTCTGCTCGGGCTTGTCAGCGAGAGAACCGGGTATCCCAGGGACATGCTGGGCCTGGACGTGGACCTTGAAGCCGATCTCGGGATCGATTCCATCAAGCGGATCGAAATCCTGGGCTCGATGATCCGTCTTTGCGCGGCCGGCGGCCGGGAGGCCGCCGAAAAAGAGATGGAGGGTGTCGGCGGAATCAAGACTCTGCGCGCCATGCTGGAGTGGCTGCAGGAAAGGCTCGGCCCCTCGGGCCACGCGGCGTCGGACGAAACCGGAGAGCCCGCCGAAGAAGCCTGGCCGCAGCTGGCGCAACAGGCCGGTCAACCCGGCATGCAGAACGAGGAGGTCCCGAGGTCTGTCCTGCGGGCGGCCCCCAAGCCGCTCGAATCCCGGTCTCCTGCTTCGTTGCCGGACGGAGCGATTCTCATGACCGAGGACGGGCTCGGAGTGGCGGAGCTCCTCTCGACCTTGCTCGCCGAAAAGGGACTCAGAATCATCCGGGTGAGGCTCGGCCAGAAACTCGAGCCCCGCTCGGACGGTTCGTACCTTGCAGCCCTGGATTCTCCGGAAGGCGTCTCGGAGCTGGCGGACGCAGTCCGGACCCGGGAGGGCCCGCTGGCCGGAGTCATCCACCTTCTGCCCCTGAGAGAGGCCCCGCGCCTGGACATGATGGAACTCAGAGACTGGCGGGATCGAGTCCGCCAGGATCTCAAGTCGCTTTTTTACCTCGTAAAGGAAATCGACAAGGATCTCCGACGGGCCGGCCCCAGGGGAACCCCTCTGGTGGTCGGAGCCACGGGCATGGGCGGCGATTTCGCCTGCGGCGCAGTCGGTTCGGCCCTGCCCTTCTGCCCTGCCCAGGCCGGCGTCGCGGGCTTCCTCAAGTCTCTGGCCGCAGAGAGGCCCGGCGTGCGGGTCAAGGTCGTGGACCTTGATCCCAGGGAGCCGGCCTTCGACCTGGCCGACTGTCTCGCCCAGGAGATCCTCACCGGAGACCGTTTCGTCGAGATCGGATACAAGGGCCGGCAACGAGCGGCCATTGAAGTGGCCCCCGCGTCTCCCGCGGGCTGCGGGGGGCCGCACAAGGTCCGGATCGACTCGGACTCCGTTGTTCTGGTGACCGGAGGCGCACGGGGAATCACGGCCGATGTGGCTCTTGAGCTGGCCAACCGTTACCGGCCGACCCTTGTTCTGGTGGGCCGCTCTCGCGAGCCGGAACCCGAGGAAGACCCGGATACGGCAGGGCTGACCGCAGCCAGGGAAATCAAGTCCGCCATCATTTCGCGCCTGCGCGGCCAGGGGCGACCCATCCGCCTCGCCGAGGTCGAGGCGCTGCACAGGAACCTGCTCGCCGAGCGGGAGATGCGGGAGAACCTCAGGCGGATGCGGCGGGCCGGAGCCCGGGTCCAGTACGTGCAGGCCGATGTCCGCGACGGGGACCGGTTCGGGGAAGTCGTCGAGGGGATCTACCGCGCCTACGGCCGCCTGGATGGAGTCATTCACGGCGCCGGGATCATCGAGGACAAGCGGATCGACGAGAAGACAGCCGATTCCTTCGACCGTGTCGTGGACACCAAGGCGGACAGCGGATTCGTTCTGGCGCGCCGGTTGCGTCCGGAGGGCCTGAAGTTCCTGGTCTTCTTCACCTCGGTGGCCGGGCGGTTCGGCAACCGGGGCCAGGCCGACTATGCAGCCGCGAACGAGATCCTGAACAAGATGGCGGTCTGCCTGGACCGCGCCTGGCCCGGCCGGGTTGTGGCCGTGAACTGGGGCCCCTGGGACAGGGCCGGCATGGTGACGCCTGAGGTGCGCAGGCAGTTTGCCGAGCGGGGAATCCGGCTCGTCCCCAGGCAGATCGGCCCTTCCAAGCTCTGCGAAGAACTGGAAGGGGGCTCCAAAGGAGAGGCCGAGGTTGTCATCGGCGCCTTCGACGGCTGGGAAGTCAAGGCGCCGCCCGAGCTGGCCGCCACTGCGGCCGCAACCTCTTACCCCCTTTTGGGCCGGGACAACTGGGCGGTCCTCAAGAGAGAGGGGATCGTCGAGTTCACCCGGGTGCTCGACCCCGAAAAGGATCTGTTCCTCAGGGATCATCGGATCGGCGGCAACCCGGTTCTGCCCGCATCCTTTGCCATGGAGATGATGGCGGAGCTGGCGGCCCAGAACTGGCCCGGGATGGAGGTCGCGGCTCTTCTCAATATCTCGGTCCTGCGAGGCATCGTTCTCAGGAACGGTCCGGAGACGGTGCTCATCCAAATCAGGCCGGAAACCAAGGGGACCTCGGCCCGGGAGGGCTTGGACCTGAGCGCCAGGATCATGGCTCCGGGGCCGAAACGCCTGCCCTATTACGAGGCCAGAATTCACCTGCGCAGATCTCTGCCCCCGGCGCCCCCCTTCGAGCCCATACACGGAGCGGCCCTGGGAAAGTTCCCTCTTTCGGTCGAGGAGGCTTACCGGAGATGGCTCTTTCACGGCCCCACGCTCCAGTGCATCTCCTCGATCGACGGGCTGAGCGATGAGGGAATCGTCGCGACGGTTGTCCCCTCGGTTCCAGCCGACTGCATCGAGGGAGCGCCCCCGGGCGCGTGGCTGATCGATCCTGTCGTCGTGGACAGCGGGTTTCAGCTCGCGATCCTGTGGGCACGGGCCCGGCACGACTTCACCCCGCTGCCTTCGCGGTTTCGCGCCTACCGCCGCTACTGCCCGCTGGGCGGCGACCGGACGATCCGCTGCTTCCTGCGCATCCATGCGGACCCGGGCAGCCTTCTCATGCGCACGGACCTGTATTTCGTGGCTCCGGACGGCCGGGTCCTCGGAAAGTTCGAACGAGCCGAGTCCACGTGCAGCCGGGCGCTCAACGCAAAGATCGGCCTGCCCGGCGCTTGACATGTTCCGCAGGGGATCCAGGATGGCTTCGACTTTGCCCGTGCAGGACCCGTCAGGGGAGAACCCGACCGAGGATGTTTCCGTCGTGGGCATGGCTGCGGTCTTTGCCGGCGCGCCGGACGTCCGCAGCTACTGGCAAAACATTCTGGCCAAGGTCGACGCGATTACCGATCCCCCCGAGGCCGACGCCTGGGCGCACGCGGTCTACGACCCTCAGAGCGGCCGCAATGACCGCATCTACTGCAAGCGGGGGGGATACCTGGGCGATCTGGCCCGGTTCAACCCTCTCCGGTACGGGGTGGCCCCTCTTTCCGTGGACGGCGGAGAGCCGGACCACTACCTGGCCCTGCGGCTGGCCTTCGAGGCCCTCGAGGACGCCGGCTACCACGAGCGGCCGTTCGACCGTCGGCGGGCCGAGGTGATCATCGGAAGGGGCACGTACATCAATCGGGGATGGGCCACCCTTTTCCAGCACGGGCTGGTCGTGGACCAGACCCTGGAGATCCTGAGGGAGCTCCATCCAGAAGATCCGCCGGAAAGGCTCGAGGAGATCCGAACAAGGCTCAAGGCCTCCCTGCCTCCGTTCAGCGCCGAGACCGCCGCAGGGCTCGTGCCCAACATTCTGACGGGCCGCATTGCGAACCGTCTGGATTTCATGGGCCCGAACTACCTGGTGGACGCCGCGTGCGCTTCCTCGCTCATTGCCGTGGATCACGGCATGAGGGACCTTCTGGCCAGGCGGTGCGACCTGGTGCTCGCCGGGGGCGTGCAAGCCTCCATCCCGGCCCATCTGCTCATGATCTTCTGTCAGCTCAACGCCCTCTCGAGAAGCTCCTCGATCCGGCCCTTCGACAAGAACGCGGACGGAACCCTCCTGGGGGAAGGAGGCGGGATCGTGGTACTCAAGAGAACTGCGGACGCCGAAAGGGACGGAGACAGGATCTACGCGCGGATCCGCGCGGTCGGCACCGCGAGCGACGGCCGCGGCGCGGGCGTCATGACGCCCCGAGTCGAGGGAGAAGAGCTGGCCATCAGGAGAGCCTACGAACAGGCAGGGGTGTCGCCCGAATCGGTGGGCCTGATCGAAGCCCACGGGACCGGCACACCGGTGGGCGACCTTACCGAAGTGGAAGCCTTGAAGCGGGTCTTCGGCCCGAGAAGCCGGGAGCCGCGGTACTGCGCCCTGGGTTCGGTCAAGTCGATGATCAGCCATACGATCCCGGCAGCGGGCATCGCGGGGTTGATCAAGGCGGTCCTGGCGGTCTATCATAAGATCCTGCCGCCCACGCTCAACTGCGACGAGCCGAACCCCAGGTTCGGCCTGGAAAAGACACCTCTTTACATCAACACCGAGGCCAGGCCCTGGATCCACGGGCAGACGGAGAGTCCGCGCCGGGCAGGCGTAAACGCCTTCGGGTTCGGCGGGATCAACGCCCACGCCATCGTTGAGGAATACACCGGCAGCTCATGAACCGCCCTTTTCCCGCTAGCAGCGAACTTTTTCTCTTCAAAGCTTCCTCGATGGAAGGATTGATCCGGGAGGCCGGAGCGCTCGCAGAGGCTCTCTCCAGCGCCCCGGGCCGGCCGCTCGGGCAACTCTCCTCCTCCGCCAACTCCGCGAGCCGGCGCCTGCCCTTCTGCCTGGCCGTCGTGGCTTCCTCCGCCGAGGACCTTTCGGCAAAACTCTCCTGGGCGTCGAAGAAGCTCCAAGACCCGGCAACCCAGGAAATCCGCGGGAAAAAGGGGATCTATTTCACCAGGAATCCGCTGGGCCCAAGGGGAAAACTGGCCGTCCTGTTCCCGGGCGAGGGATCGCAATATCCGTACATGCTTCGCGACCTTTCCCTTGCCTTCCCCTTTGTACGCGCCTTTTTCGACCGGATCGACCGGGTCTTCATCGAAAGAAAACTCGGAGAAGGATTTCTGCCCAGCCGTACCGTGTTTCCCGAGGGCCCGGCCGCTCTCGCCCGCGCTTCGGCACACGGCCGGGAAGAGGAGCTGTGGCAAATGGCCGGAGCCGTGGCCGCAGTGCTTACGGCCAACCAGGCTCTCTGGGATCTCGTCGGCAGGCTGGGGATCGCGCCCGAGGCGGTTGCAGGGCACAGCACGGGCGAATATACGGCCCTGGAGGCAGCCGGAGTCCTGGAGCTGGACACGGAGGACCGATACCGGGAATACGTTGAGGACCTGTACCGAATGTACAGGGAGTCGGCACAAAAAGGAGAGATCCCCAAGGTCCGGCTCGTGGCCGTGGGCGCAGAACTGGAAAAGGTCAGAGCCGTTCTGGAAGGAATCGGGAGCGGCCTTCACATGGCCATGGACAACTGCCCCCATCAGGTGGTGGTTCTCGGCGAGACCGCAGAGGTCGAGCGGGCCGCAGCCGAGTTCGCCAGACGGGGCATGATCCACCAGACCCTGCCTTTCGACAGGCCCTACCATTCCCCTCTTTTCGGCGCGTACGCGAAGAACCTCAAACCGTTCTTCGACAAGTGGCTCACCCGTTCTCCGAGGCTTCCGATCTACTCCTGCGCAGCGGCGGACCGGTTCCCCGCAGATCTCGCAGAGATACGGAAGCTCGCGCTCGAGCACTGGGTCAGGCCCGTGCGGTTCCGACAGACCGTCGAGAGAATGTACGAGGAGGGCTTCCGGATCTTCGTGGAAGCCGGCCCCAGAGGAAACCTCACTTCGTTTGTGAACGACATTCTGCGAGACCGGGAGCACCTGGCCGTGTCGCTGGATGCTCCTTCCCGGCCCGGGCTCGCGCAGCTCCAGCACGTGGCGGCACTGCTCTGCAGCCACGGACTCGAGGTGGATGTGGGGGTTCTGAGCGAACGAGCGGATGCCGGGACCGCTGCGACGGGTCGCGCATCCCGGGCGGGCGCCAAAGAAGGCGGAGCCGACCGGGAAGGACTCGTGAAACTCGAACTCGAGCTTCCCAGGCTTCGGCTGCTGGGACTCCCGCCCCGCTCTGCGCAGCCGGGGGAATCAGGCTCGGCCGTCGCGGGGGCCGGGCTGGCTGGCCCGTGCTCTGCCGAGCCGCCAGAGCCGCCGCTTCCGGACAGGAACGAAGCCGCCGAGGCAGAGCGGATCCTCCCTTTGTCCCAGCAGGTTCATGAGGCCGACTCAGCCCTGGAAGCTTACTTCAGAACCATGGAGCGGTTTCTTGAAGTCCAGCGGGAGGTCATGGTCGAGTACCTCGGCGGTGAAGAGGTGGAAGCCGGAGAAGTCCTTTCGGCCGGCCTGTGCGAGACCCTCGATCGCCTGCAGGGCGGCGGCCTTTTGCGTGAAGATCTCCCGCAGGTCACGACAGAAAGGCTTCCAGGCGCGGCCAGGTCCGCGGCCGCCGCCGCCACTCCGATCGAGAAGGCGCCTCAGCCGACGGCCGCAGATCTCCAGGCGCGAATGCCTCGGGCCGGCCGAGCAGGACCCCGGGGACTTCGGGAGGAGCTTCTTTCCCTGGTAAGCCAAAAGACGGGCTATCCTGTGGAGATGCTCGACCCGGCCGTAAACCTGGAGGCGGATCTCGGCATCGACTCCATCAAGCGCATCGAGATCCTGGGTTCCCTGTGGGAACGACACCCGGAACTGCCTCGGGAAAACCTGGAAAAGGCCGCTGTCCTGAAAACCCTGGCCGAAGTGATGGCTTTTGTCGAACATCCGGACCGAAAGGAACCGCCGGACGAGGGGAAGCCCGCCGTGGGGCCGGGTGTTGCAGCCGATGCCCGAGCCCTTGCGGGCCAGCTCCTTTGCGGGGATCTTCCGCTCATCGACGAGGTGGTCTCCTTCAAGCCCGGAGAGAGCCTGCGGGCCCGACGGAGGTTCGAGCTCCAGCAGGATCGGTTTCTTCTCGACCACGCGATCGGCGGCAGGATTTCGGACGCCCATCCCGAATGGTTTGCCTTGCCGGTCATGCCCCTCACCATGAGCATGGAAATGATGGCCGAGGCAGCGGCCCTTCTTCTTCCGGGCCGGGTGCTGACCGGCATGAGGGAGGTGAGAGCCTACCGCTGGATCCCCTTCGACCGCGGTGCCATAACACTCGAGGCGGTCGCCCGCATGAGGCCCGGCCGAGAGAACGAGGTCGAGGTGTTCCTGGCCGAGGCGGATGCGCCGTCTCACCCGTCAGGCCGGCCCCTCGTCGAGGGCACCATGGTGTTCGCCGGCCGGTATCCGGAAGAACCCGAGCCCAGGGGACCGCCCACGGGTCAGGGCAGGCCTTCCAGATGGCAGCCCCAAGAACTCTACCGCGGCCGCATGTTCCACGGGCCCTGCTGGCAGGCCGTCCGGTCCATCGACCTCTGGTCGGAAAACGGCTCGGTCTCGACCTTCGAAGTCCTGCCCACGGAGCGTTTCTTCGAGCCTCGCCGCCCGGGCCGGTTCGTGACCGATCCGGTCGTGCTGGACGCAGCGGGCCAGATTGTGGGGTTCTGGACCATGGAGCACCTGGAGGAGGGCTTCCTCGTGTTTCCCTATCGGCTCAGGACCCTCGGGATCTACGGGCCGCCGCCGGCCGAGCGCGAAAGCGTGCGCTGCATGGCCCATATCCGGCTCGAGGGCTCCCGTCAGGTCGTCTCGGACATCGATCTCGTCCGAACGGACGGACGCCTCTGGATGCGGCTCGAGGGATGGGAGGACAAGCGATTCGGGCTGCCGGCATCGGCCTATAGCTTTTTGCTTTCGCCCAAGAACGTCGTGAGCTCCCTCCGCTGGGACGCTCCGGTCATGTCCTTTCCCGAGGCGGGCTCGTTCGTCTGCCTGCGCCTGGATCGGCTCTTCCAGGAAGACAGCCCGTTCTGGGTGCAGGTGTTCTCCCGCCTCATTCTCAACCCGGCCGAGCAGGAAGCCTTTGCCCGGCTGGGCGCCTCGGAGGAACGCCGCATCCAGTGGCTGCTGGGGCGCCTGGTCGCCAAGGATGCGGTGCGGACGTATCTCAGGGAGAGCCGGAGCCTGGAAGTCGCCCCGGCCGACGTGGAGATCCGACAGGACGAGCACGGAAGGCCCTTTGCGCTCGGGCCCTGGCAAAAGGAGATCGGCGAAGATCCCTGTCTTTCCATTGCCCACACGAACGGCCTGTGCGTGGCCGTTGCGGGTCCCGGCCGCGGGAGCCGCTCCGTGGGCATCGATGTGGAAAAGGTGCGGCCCCTCGGCGAAGGATTCGAAGAGGCTGCCTTCATCGCCTCGGAACAGGCCCTTCTCGGCAGCCTGGTCGGTCCGGGACGCCAGGAGTGGGTCCTCCGGTTCTGGTCCGCCAAGGAGGCTGCCGCCAAAGCCCTGGGAACAGGGCTTGCCGAAGGACCGCGCGGCATCGTGGTTCAGGGCATGGACGCTGCGCAGGGATGGGTCCTGGTTCGGCCCGAAGGCAAGCTGGCCGAGGCATTCCCGGATCTTGCCCATGAACCCCTCAGGGTTCGCACCCTGCGGGAAAAGGAGTACATCGTGGCGAGCGCGCTGGTGGACAGGGGAGGGGGGAATGGCTGAGGGACCCGAGATATCCAAGGAATCCATTCTGGCCGCGGTCCTCGCCATCCTCGAGAAGATGGACGAGGAAGGCACCTTTGACTGCGAGATCGGGCCTGACACCTGGCTTGTGGCAGACCTGGGGCTGGAGAGCATCGACGTGGTGGTCCTGGGGACCGAAGTGCAGGAGCGCTTCGGTGCGGCCATGCCCTTTGCCGAGTTTCTGGCCGAAGTCGGGCAACGGGAAGTCCGGGACCTGCAGGTCCGGGAGTTCGTCGAGTTCGTGTATCGGAGCCTGAAACCTGACGCCTGAAGCCCGAGGGCTGACACACGACGCCCCTTTCCAAAGGAGATGTCCTTGCAGAGACGAACCCTGTTGATCGGCCTGGACGGCGCGACCTTTTCTGTTCTGGATCCCTTGATGGACCAGGGCGTCATGCCCTTTCTCAAGGGATTCCTCGAGGAGGGAGCGCGGGCTCCTCTGCGCTCCGTGGTCCCGCCTCTGACACCCCCTGCCTGGACTTCGCTCGTCACCGGCCGGAGTCCGGGCAGCCACGGAATCTTCGATTTCTTTCTCAAAGAGGAAAAGAGCCCACACATCCGGTTCGCGACGTCCGCGGACGTATCGTGCGAAACGGTCTGGACCCTGGCCAGCCGGAACGGATGCAGGGTGACCGTGCTCAACTTCCCTCTCATGCTGCCTCCGCCCAAGGTGAACGGCCACGTGGTATCGGGCGGTTGGCTGACAGCCCGTCAGCTGCGCCTCGGGTGCCATCCCGAGGGGCTTTACGAGAAACTCAGGGCCCTGCCCGGCTTCGACCCGCGGCGTCTGGTCCTCAGCCTCGCTGACGAGGAGAAAGCCCTGGAAGGCTGCGACCCTTCGGAGTACGACGAGTGGATCCGTGCGCACATCGAACGGGAGGAGCAGTGGTTCCGGATCGTGACCCATCTCATGCGGGAGGAGCCCAGCGATCTTACGGCCGTCCTGTTCGACGGAGTGGACAAGATCCAGCATCTCTTCTGGCGGTTCCTCCGGCCCGAGGACGCCGCGAGATCCCTGACGCCGCGCGAGCAGGAGACCCGAGCCTGGTGCCTGCGGTATTTCGCCAGGCTCGACGAGATCCTGGCAGGTCTGGTGGATCTGGCCGGTGAGGACACCGCGGTCTTCATGGCTTCGGACCACGGATTCGGGCCGCAGACCGAAACCTTTTTCGTCAACGCCTGGCTTGCGCAGCAAGGGGCTCTCTCCTGGGCAGCTCCGGAGCGGCCTCGGGAAGGCGGGAACGCGGTCCTCGGCATGCGCCAGCTCGCCCGCCACGTGTCCATGCTCGACTGGGAAAGAACGCGCGCGTATGGAGCCACGCCGAGCAGCAACGGAATCCACATCGTCACGGCCAAAGACGGCAAGGCCGGCGGCGTTCCGGCGGCCGAGTACGAGGCGTTCCGGGAAGAACTCGTCCGGGCCCTTTCCGGCCTGAAGAGCCCCTCGACCGGAAAGGCCCTGATCGAAAAGATCTGGACCCGGGAGGAGGCCTTTGCCGGCCCGTTCCTTTCTCGGGCCCCGGACCTCACGCTCTACCTTTGGGACGGGGGGCTTGTGTCCATTCTGGATTCGGACGCGGCGGTCAAGCCGCGCGCGACCCCCACGGGCACCCACAGGCCCGAGGGGGTGTTCATGGCCCGGGGGACCGGAATCCCTTCGGGGCTGCGGACCGAGGAGATGTCCATTCTGGACGTGGCTCCCACGGTGCTTTACAGCCTGGGCCTTCCGATCCCGGAGGACATGGAGGGCAAGGTCCCCAAGGAACTGTTCGTGCCGGCCTGCTGGGAACAGCGACCGCCGAGGATAGAGGCCAAGGCTGACGCAGCCCACTCACCCACAAGAGGAGTCGGCGACCGGCTGCTCTTTGACGCCGAGGCGGAAGCCGAGATGGCCGCAAGACTCAGAGCGCTGGGGTACATCGAGTAGAAAAGGGAGAGACGCCGCAGATGGCCAAAGCATCGGTGAACGGGACCCGGATCCACTACCTGCAGACCGGCACCGGGCCCGACGTTGTGCTCATCCATGGCCTGGGAGGCAATCTGGCCATCTGGTTCCTGCACCTCGTGGGCAAACTCAAGAACGAATTCCGGTTCACCGCCTACGACCTGCGGGGACACGGAAGGAGCGACGCGCCTCCGACGGGGTACACAACGGCGGACATGGTGGCGGACCTCAAGGGGCTTCTGGACCACCTCGGTCTGGAACGGGTTCACCTGGTGGGTCATAGCTGGGGCGCGGACATCGCCATGCATTTTACGATCTGTCACCCGGAGCGGGTGATGAAGCTCGTGGTGTTCGAACCCAACATCGCGGCCCTGATCGACTGGCGCAAGAGCGAGCAGTGGGAAGGCTGGGCTTACTGGGCGAAGAGGCTTGAGGAGTTCGGCATTCACGTGCCCCGGGAGAAATGGCACGATGTGGACTACATGCTGAGGCAGACGGCCCATATCCCGATCCTGTACGGGCCCTTCAAGGGTGCGCCCCGCAGGGAGAATCCCATACAGAAGCTGCTCAGCACGACCATTGTGCAGGATTATGAACAAGTGGCCGGGATGACCCTGGACAAGATCGAGGCCATCCCGCGGCCGACCTTGGCCCTGTACGGAGCCAAGTCCCATTTCCGCATCACCTACGACTACCTCCGGGAGCGCGTACCGAATTGCACGGCGAAGCTCCTTCCGGACGGCGACCACTACGGTCCCCTCGAGCACCCGGAGATGGTGGTGCAGGAACTGCGGGCCTTCCTGGGCTCAGAGGCGGAGCCCGGGCGGCGGGAGGCTTAGCGGGAACCGGCGCGGGTCCCGGCAGATCCGGTGGAGAGCGTTCACTCCATGGCGAGTTTTCTGTTCACCCTGTGGCCGTTTCCAGGCCACGTGCACCCGCTCATTGCCATGGGACTGGCCTTGCGGAGCCGGGGCCACGAGGTCGCCTTTTACACGGGCCGGAAAGCCGGAGCAAGCCTTGCCGCCGAGGGACTGGAGCATATCCCCTTTCGCGCGGTGGACGAGGACGGCATCGACAGGCTGCTGTTCTCCCTGGAGGAGGTGCCTTCTCTTGTGAAGCGCCCCTTTCGGATGATCAAGGTTTACAAGAGATGGCTTCTGGACACGGTTCCGGACCAGGTGCGGGACCTGGAGGAGATTCTCAGCCGGCGACGGGTGAATGTCCTGGTCAGCGATCCCACGTTCTGGGGGCCCCTGCTTGTCCTCAAGGACCGCGGGCCCGTGCCTGTCGCGATCGCCTCCTTTATCCCGGGATGCATGATCCCGGGGCCGGACGCACCCCCCTGGGGATTCGGCCTGCCGAGACCGCGCACGCTGGGGACGCGGCTTCTGGCACAGGGGGTCGAGAAAACCATGGATTGGTTTCTCGTCCGGTTCCGCCGCTCCGTAAACGAGATGCGGGCCCGATACGGGCTGGCCGCCATTCCGGGCTCGGTGAACGCCTACAGCGGCCAGGTGCCGCTCCATCTCATCCCGAGCGTGCCCGAGCTCGATTACGAACGAAAGGACCTGCCCGGCTGCGTGCAGTACGTGGGCCCCTGCGTCTGGAACAAGCCGAGCCGCGAGCCGGCCCCGGCCTGGCTCGACGAGCTTCCCAAAGACCGGCCGTGGGTGCACGTCACGGAAGGGACCATGCATTCCCAGGCTCCTTTCGTGCTTCAGGCCGCGGCCAGGGGTCTGGCCGGCCGGCCCGTAGAGGTCATCATGACCACGGGCCGGGACAGGGACCCTGCCAGGATGGGACTCGGGTCTCTGGCCTCGAACATCCGAGTGGAGCGCTGGGTTCCCCACAGCGACCTCCTGCCCAGGACCGATGTCATGATCACGACCGGCGGAGCCAGTACGGTGCTGGCGGGCCTGAACGCAGGCGTGCCCATGGTGCTCGTTCCCACCCAGTGGGACAAGCCCGACAATGCGCAGCGGGTGGTGGAGGCCGGCGCGGGTGTAAGGATTTCTCCGCGGCGCTGCACGCCCGGCCGGCTCAGGGCGGCTGTGGAGCGGGTTCTTTCGGACTCTTCCTTCCGCAAGAACGCACGGAGAATGTCCGAGATCTTCTCTCGATACGGCGGCCCCTTTCGGGCAGCCGAACTTTTGGAGACCCTCTGTCCATGAGGAACCTCTTGCGGCTGGCGGCGGAGCCGAGGATCCTCCTGCGAGTCTGGGCGCTGGCTCTTCTCCTATGGGCCGGGCTCTCCTCCTCGTGCGGAGACGGCAGCGGATCAGGGGACGAAGAGCCAGGCCCTCCACCCCCTCTTCCCTCGGCCGGACGCCCCATGTTTCGGGACGAGTTCGTCGAGGCCGCGCCCCAGGGCTTCGGGGACCGCCAGAACACCAAGGCCTGGTCCATGAAATGGTGGAAGAACCGGGTGTACGTGGGCACAGCCCGGGCTCACATCTGCGTGCAGGACGCGTCGCTCGCCTTCCGCATCGGCGGCATTTTCAAGTACCCCAAGAAAGACCCGGACCTCGAGTGCACCGAGAGCCCTCAGGATCTGCCCCTGCAGGCCGAGATCTGGGGGTTCTCGCCTGAAGAAGAAGTCTGGGAGCGGCTCTATCAGTCGCCGCAGGATCTCGAAATCCCGGACCATCCGGGAAAGTACGTTGCCCGGGACATCGGATTCCGGGGCATGGCGGTTTTCGAGAATCCGGACGACGGTTCGGAGGGTCTCTATGTGGGGGGCGTGTCATCCGAACTCATCAATCCCGGGGTCGGTCCGCCCCGGATGCTCCACTCCGAGGACGGAGTCCGTTTCGACCCCATCCCGCAGGAACCCGGAACCATCATGGGCAATCTCGGGTTCAAGCAGGGAAACATGCGAGCCATGGCTGTCTACGACGGCAGGCTCTTCGTCGTGATCGGCGAAAGCCGCGGGGACGGAGACCTCTACGAGTCCCGGAACCCGGCCGCGGGAAACGACAACTTCCGGATCGTGAGCCCGCCCCGCATGAAGGTCTACGACATGTGCGAGTACAACGGGTATCTCTACCTCGGGCTCACCCAGGACGAGGAAAAGGAGGGGTATTTCGTCGTCAAGACCGATGCCAGGGGAGACCTGCCGTACACATACACGGTTGTGGTGCCCAACGGAGGCTACCTCAAGCCTCTGCCCAGCAACACGGTCGTAAGCCTTTGCGTGTTCCGGAACCGGCTCTACGTGGGCACGGACAAGCCCGCCGAGATCATCCGGATCAATCCCGACGACACCTGGGACCTCATTGTGGGGGCGCCCCGGGACACGCCCGAGGGACGCAAGGAGCCCCTGAGCGGCATGGCGGCAGGCTTCAACTGGGCTCTGAACGAACACATCTGGCAGATGGCGGTGCACGAGGACTGGCTTTACGTGGGCACGAACGACCTGACGAGCCTCAACATGAAAAACTGGTTCGTCATGGGGCTGCCCGGGATCGGCGATATCCTTCGGGCTTACCAGGGGTACGACCTGGCCGCCACCCGGGACGGGGTCCACTTCACCATTCTGGACCGTTCAGGATTCGGAGACGGCCTGGAGGTGGGAATCCGCACGTTCGCCTCCACCCCATACGGCCTGTTTTTCGGAACCTCCAACCCCTACTACGGCCTGAGGATCTGGCAGGGCCGGTACGCAAGAACGCCGGACGAACTCGACCCGCCCCAGGAACTGGAGCTGGAAGTGAAGGAAGGGGCTGCCCTCCTGACGTGGGAGAACCCCGGCGAAGCCGAACGGTTTCGGGTTTTCAGGGCTTCGGGCAGCAATCCTTTCGAGGAGATCGGCTCCACCGAGGAGCTTTTCTTTCGGGATGAAAACCAGCAGGTTTCGTACAACACATACCATGTGACGGCAGAGGCCTCGGGCCGGGCCGCTTCGAGACCTTCCAACACCTGCATGACCCCGCCCTGGTCAACTCCGGTGACTTTCACCGCACTCCAAGAAACCATTCTTCGCTACGGCCAGGAGGGAAAGTTTTCGGACCCCCGGGGCGAAGACTGGCTCCTGGAGCGTCTGGAAAAGGCCGAGCGGGCTTTGGCGGAAGGCAGGACCGACGATGCGGAGATCCAGTTGCTGCGGCTTCGCGCCAGGGTCAGGGCCAACGAGGGCCTCTCGGAAGGCGAGGCCCTGCTGGAAGCCTACTGCGCCGAGGACCTGGAGATCCTGCTGGGAAGGCTCGCCAGGAGGACCCGGCTGGTCCAGGCCGGCTATCTGGCGGCGCAGGACCTAAAGGAGACTCCGGCCGCAGAGAACCCCGACGGACAAGCAGCGGCCGAATGGGCGGACTCGGACAACAGCCCCCTCATGGGAACCGACCTCTGAGAAATGGAGACAGGAGGACCCCGTGCAGAAGAAGCTCAACGTCGTGCTAATCACCATCGATTCGCTGAGGGCGGATCACCTGGGATGCTACGGGTACCGCCACAGCACGAGCCCGAACATCGACAGGCTTGCAGCTCAGGGGGCCCTGGCCGAGAATCTGTTCTGTTCGGCCATCCCGACCCATCCGTCCTACACCACCCTGTACACGGGCCAGCACGCCATCAGGCACAAGATCGTGGCGCATGCGGGCAAGAACGTCCTGGCCCGGGAGGCGCCTTTTCTTCCCGAGTTCTTTCTCCACGAAGGCTACACCACCTGCGCCGCGGACAATCTCATGCGCAACCGTCTCTGGTTCGGCCGGGGCTACGAATATTACATCGATTCGAGCCTCAAACGGCCTCTCATCGTCAACGTCACCTGCGAAGACCTGCACGCCCGGGTGGTGCCGTGGCTTCGGAACCATGCGGGGGAACCGTTTTTCCTGTTCCTTCATTACTGGGACACCCATTACCCGTTCACGCCGCCTCCGAACTATCGCCACCTGTTTTACGAAGGAGACAATCCCACCGACCCGGACAATCACAGCCTGGACAAGTGGTGGGATTTCCCCTTCGGCATGATCGCCCGGGACACGTGGCTGCGCACACCGGACGGCCCAGTCACGGATCCCGCTTATCTGACGGCCCTCTATGACCAGGAAATCCGCTACCTGGACGACCATCTGCCCGAGCTTCTGGGCGCTCTGGACGATTTGGGCCTGAGCGAGAACACCTTGGTCCTGCTGGTGGCCGACCACGGGGAGAGCCTGACCGAGCACAACATCTTCTGCGAGCATCACGGTCTCTACGACTGCGTGCTGCACATTCCGTTCATCGCCAGGCTGCCGGGCCGGATCCCGCCCGGCGTGCGGCTTCCCCAGACCTTGCAGATGCAGGATGTGGCGCCGACGGTCCTGGAAGCCGCGGGCCTGCCCATTCCCAAGGAGATGGACGGAAAAAGCTTCTGGCCCCTGCTCACCGGAGAAGCATGCGAAGGCGGATCGAGCCGGGTGGTCAGCCTGGAGAGCAGCTGGCAGTGCAAATGGAGTCTTCGCACCGATTCGTACAAGCTGATCGTTTCCCGAATCCAGGATTTTTACGGCAATCCGATGCGGGAGCTGTACGACCTGGAGGCCGACCCCCGGGAGGAGCACAATCTGGCGGATCGGCAAGAGGCTCTGGTCAAGGAAATGGAGCAGGAACTCGAGGGCTGGATTGCCGAACGGCTGAAGGCCCTCGGCGAATCCCAAGACCCCGTGGTGGCGCACGGGCCCAGCCTGCTGGAAGGGAACTGGGACGGCTCCTGAGCCGGCGCCGCGGGCCCGCAACCCGTGCTCGATGCCTGCGGAGCGGCGCCAACCGCCGCATCCATCTTCGGCCCTTTTGGAAAGGTGGCATTCATGGAAAATCAGGAAGCACTCAAGAAGCTGGTCGACGACTATTTCGCAGCCTTCGAGGCAAGAGACCTGGCCCGCTGCCTGGCCTTTTTCCGCGACGACGCGGAGCTCATCTTCGCCACGGGCCGGTTCCCGGGGCTCAAGGCCATCGAGCAATGGCACAAGGACCGGTTCAAGGGCGGTATGCGCCTTGTGGAAATCGAGGACATCGAATACAAGCCCGACACCGTCATCGTGTACGCGGTCGTGACGAGCCCCAGGCTCAAGCTCGTCCGGATCGAGAATCTGCGGGGCGTCGGCACCTTCGTTTTCGACCAGGACAAGTTCCGCCAGGTGCGCATGGAGCTTCGCAAAGGCTATTCCTTCCACATCTGAGCCGAGGCCGAAACCTTCATGAGAAGTAAAGTTCCTCTCCGGTATGCCCTGAGGATGCTCGACCGGCCCGATTTTCTCCGGTTCTCCCTGGGCTTCGCCCTTCGGAAGCGCCTGACGGCGAAACTCGACTACGCCAGGGCGGACGGCCGAAGCAAGCCCATGAAGCAGATCAATTTGAAAATCACCAACGCCTGCAATCTGCGCTGCGCCACCTGCGCCCAGTGGGGGCCCGCCGGATACATGATCGGCCAGCCCACATCGGTCGTCAGAGAGACCGTGCCCCTGCCGGTGTACCAGCGCATGGTGGAGGAAATCGCGCCGATCCGGCCCTGGATCTACATCTGGGGAGGGGAGCCGTTCCTGTATCCGGGGCTCGTTCCGCTTCTTCGAACCATGAAAGAAAAGGGCCTGATCGGCTCCGTGGTCACGAACGGGTTTTTCCTGAATCAGCACGCCGAGGAGCTTGTGGAGATCGGGTGGGACTCCCTGGCGCTTTCTCTCGACGGCACCCGGCAGCTCCACGACGAGATCCGGGGCATCCCCGGCACCTTCGACCGCCTGATGGAAGCCATCGCGAACATCCAGGAGACCAAGAAACGGCGTGGCAAGAGCAAGCCGCACATCACGCTCGTGACCACGGTAAGCGGGAAGAACGCAGGCCATCTGGACGAGATCTTCGACGTCGGCCAGCAGGCGGGCGCGGATCTCATGCTTCTCTACTACGCATGGTTCACCACCGAGGAGATCGGCCGACGTCACGAGGCGGTCATGGAGAGGCGGCTGGGCATCCGCCCCACGGCCTGGAAGGGGTACCTGTGGAACTTCCAGGAGATCGACCCGCAGGCGGTCGTGGAAAGCATCCGGAGGATCCGGTCCAGGAAATACAGGTTTCCTTATCTGCTCATCCCGAACCTGCGGGACGAGGAGATCCCGGCCTACTACAGGGAGCCGGAAAACCTGTTCGGCTACGATCGGTGCATCTATCCCTGGATCGTGACCGAGATCATGCCCAACGGAGACGTGGCCACTTGCCGGGATTTTCCGGACTTCGTGGTCGGCAACATCCAGAAGGAAAGCGTCCTTACGATCTTCAACAACGAGAAATACCGGACCTTCCGAAAGGTCCTGAAGGAAGAAGGCCTGTTCCCCATCTGCGGGCGCTGCTGCGGCCTGATGGGCTGGTGAAGCCGGGCCGCGGCTCTCTTTCGGAGGAGCCTCCCATGAGGACGATTCGAACCTGTGCGCTCTGGTGTCTTTTCCCCTTGATCTGGATGGCCACGGCCCCGGCGGCGGCGGCTCCTCCCGCGCCGCCCTCGCAGCCGACCTCCGGCCCCGGGGGAAGCAACTACCTCCACGCCGGCATGACGACCCGTGGCCCCTACTGGGCCGCCGGCCACGAGGGCCAGGACCGGTACAAGTACTACCTGTACGAGCCTGCCGGCCCGGTTCCCCAGAGCGCGCCGGTCGTTCTGTTTCTCCACGGCTGGAACGCGATCGAGCCGCGCGCCTACGGCGCGTGGATCGAGCACCTGGTGAGAAAGGGGCACACGGTCGTGTGGGCCCAGTACCAGGACAGTATGCTGACCCTTCCCTTTCTATTCGCCGGCGACGCCATGGCCGCCTGGCGGGACGCCTTGAGCCGACTGGACACCGAGCCCGGCCACGTCAGGCCTTCGCGGGACTACAAGGGCGGGTACAACACGGCCGTCATGGGGCATTCGGCCGGCGGATATCTCAGCCTGATCCTGGCCGCCCTGTCTGCAAAGCCCGAGAACGGCGTTCCGAGGCCGTATGTCGTCGTGGCCGTCGAGCCCGGAGGACTGGGCGCGATCCCCAAGGCCGACTTTTCCAAGATCGACGACTCGACTTACATCGTGCTCGTGGTCGGCACCAACGACGACGTGGCCTGCAAATCGACCGCCCTGTTTCTGTGGAACGAAATCCGCAAAGTCCGGGACGCGAACAAGGACTTCCTCCTGGTCCGCTCGGACAGCCACGGCTCCCCACCCCTTTTCGCCGATCACTATTTCCCGGCCACGGTCGGATTCCTGGGGGACGCGACCCACCTGAACGCTCTGGATTTCTTCGCGACCTTCAAACTCTCTGTGGCCGCCCTCAACTGCGCCTTCAAGCGCCAGGACTGCCCGTATGCTGTCGGGCACGGCAGGCCCGAACAGGTGGACATGGGCTCGTGGAGCGACGGCAGGCCCGTGGCACCCATGGTCTGGGCCGAGGATCCGAACACGCTCGATACCGCGTGCGAGGATCCGCCTCCCTACGGCTGCGGGTACGCGCCGGCCTCTTCTCCCTGATCCTCTTTTTTCCCGTCCTGGAATCGGAAGGGGTCGCTCGGACCATGCACGGGTCGCTCGGTTTCGCCATCAAGGCGGTTTACGGCGCAGGGCAGATTCCCGGCGCCATGAAGACCGTGCTCTTCGGTCTCTTCTCCCTGTACTTTTACACGACGGTTCTCGGGCTCTCCGGCACCCTGGTGGGGATCGCCTCTGCCGTGGGGCTGGTCTGGGACGCGGTGATCGATCCGGTGATCGGAGCGATTTCGGACAAGACGCGAAGCTCCTTGGGAAGGCGGCACCTGTTCATGCTGGCCGGCTCGGTCGGCATGGGGCCATCTTTCTGGATGTTTTTCAGCCCACCCGAGGGCCTTTCTCCGGCGGCGCTTTTCGCCTGGCTGCTGGGAGCCAACTTTCTCCTCCGGACCACGATGTCGATCTTCTGCATCCCCTATTACGCCCTGGGCTCGGAGATGAGCCAGGATTACGACGAGCGCACGTCGGTCACGGGCATCAGGGGAGCCCTGGGGCTCTTTGGAACTATGGCCACTGCCGTTCTGAGCTTCGTTGTTTTTTTTCCTTCTTCGTCGATGCCGGGCGACCCCAAACTCAACGCGGAGGGGTACAGGCTCATGGGTGCCGCCTGCGGCGCCGTCATGACGCTCCTGAGCCTCCTGGCCACTCTGGGCACCCTGTCGTTCCGCCGGACGGGCGCCAGCGAGGAAGCCGGCCCCGGGATCCGGGATCGGCTCGCAAACTTCTGGGCCGGCCTGGGCTCGGCCCTGCGGAGCGGATCCTTCCGGATCGTCCTGGGCTGCTACTCGCTGTTCTTCCTCGGGGTTGTGGTCAACGGAACCCTTGCCGTCCATTTCCTGACCTATTACGTCCGCATCACGGAAAGCCGCGAGGTCAGCGCCTTCCAGCTCGCCTTTTACGTGGGCGCCCTGGCCGGGGTGGCTGTCTGGCTGCAGGTTTCCAGGACGGTGGAAAAACACCGGCTCCTCTTCGCAGGCACTCTGGGCACCGCAGCGGTCATGGGATGCGCCTTCTTTCTCGTGGGCGAGGGCCGTCCGTTCGGCGCGGCGAACCTTCCGCCCCTGCTCGTGGGCCACGCCCTGGCGGGGTTTTTCGCGAGCATCATCTGGATGATCCCGACTTCCATGCTTGCCGATGTCGTGGATGAAGACGCCCTGTCCACCGGAGGCCGAAGGGAAGGGACCTTCTTCGGCCTCTTCCATTTCGGCGAACAGATCGCCGCGGGCGTTGCGATCCTCTTGACAGGCCTGCTCGTGGACCGGTTCGCAGGGCTCGTTCCCGGCCAGGCCGCCCAGTCCGCCGGTACGGTTCTCCGAATCGGGATGCTTTACAGCCTCCTGCCGGCGGGACTCCTGGCGCTGGCTTCGCTGCCTGTTCTGGGGTACTCTTTGGACCGCCGAAGAGTGGCCAGCATCCAGAAGGTCCTGGCGAGTGCTCCCGCCGACCCTGCAGGGGCGGAAGCAGATTTTCTCCAGAGAAGAGCCGCGGGAGGCTGAGAGGCCAACAGAAGCAACGTTTCCCGAACAAGGGGGAGGCTCGGCGATCATGCCTGACCATCCGATGCAGCCAGGAGATACTGTGCAGGCGGAGATTCTCGACTTCCTGAAGGATATCGCGCGGGAGGAGCTGGAGCTTTCCGAGGACCAGATCGAGCAAGTGGACCTCGACACGCCCCTCATGGAAGGCCTGAGGCTCGATTCGGTCACCCAGGTCGTTCTGATCACGGCCATCGAGGATCACTACGGAATCGAGTTCGAGCTCGAAGACGGCGAAGGGCTGCGGACCGTCCGGGACCTTGTGGAGATCATCGAGCACCGCATTCACCAGAAGCGGGCCTCGAGGCATTGAGGCAGGCAAGGGAGCTCGTCGGACATCGGCCGCCTGGCAATGGACAACTGGAAACGGACCTCAGAGAGGGACCCCAATGCCTTTTCTTCAGGTCGGCGACATCCGCATGCACTATCATCTTCGGGGCAAGGGGCCTCCGCTCGTTCTGATCATGGGCCTGTCCGGCGACCTGGTCTGGTGGGAAAGGCTCGCCTCTCTCCTGGAGAACCGCTTCCGGCTCCTGCTCTTCGACAACCGAGGATCCGGCCTTACGGACAAGCCGGACGGGAAATACTCGATCGACCTTTTCGCCTCGGACACGGTGGGGCTTCTCAACGGCCTGGGCATATCCAGGGCCCACGTGTTCGGCGTTTCCATGGGCGGCATGATCGCCCAGGAACTGGCGCTCCGGCACCCGGGCCGCGTGGAGCGGCTGGCCCTCGGCTGCACGCACGGCGGCGGCCAGGGGTTCATCATGCCCTCCGCGGAAGCGCTCCAGAAAATGACCATGACCAGGGGCAAATCCCTGGAGGAAATCGGCCGCCAGGTCATCTCCATCCTGTTCAGCCCCTCCTTCCAGGCCCGGGACCCGGACTGCGTCCAGGCCATGATCAGGCGGTACGTGAGCAACCCCCCGGAACGAAAGGCCTTCACGAACCAGTTCTGGGCAGCTCTGGGCCACAACTGCTACAGCCGTCTCCAGCGGATTCAGAAGCCCACGCTGATCCTGACGGGCGACGAGGACATCCTGATCCCGGCGGAAAATTCGCGGATCCTCCAGGAGAAGATCCCGAGCTCCAGGCTTCGGGTGCTCAAAGGGGCGGGACACGCATTCTTCATCGAAGCTCCGGAGGAAACCGCCCAGGCCCTGAGCGAACACTTTCTCGGCTTGCAGGCTTGAAAAGGATCCTTCGGGAGCAACAAAGAAGCGAGCGGACGTCAAGGCGGCAGGGGATTTGATCCGGACGGAGCAAGGAAAGGAGAGATGGAACTCAAACTGAAGCGACAGACCATGGTGGAAGTGCTCCTCGACCTGGAAGGGTGCACCCGGTACGGCGCCCGGTTCGTGGACCGGTCGGGCGCAGCCACCTTTTACACGTACGACGAGGTCTTGAAGAGGGCCAAAGCCGTGGCCGGGACCCTCCAGGCGGGCGGACTGGCCCCCGGCGACCGGGTGGCGATCGTGCTGCCCACCTGCATTCAGTTCCTGGACATCTTTCTCGGCACTCAGCTCGCCGGCGGCATACCCGCGGCCCTCTACCCGCCGGTGCGGCTGGGCAGGCTGGGCGAGTATTTCGCCCGTACCCGGAGGATGATCACGAAGATCGGCGCGCGGCTCCTCGTCACGAACAGCCGGATCCGCAAGCTCCTCGGCCCGGCGGCCGATGGAGCTTCGTGCCTGGAGAAGGTGCTGGACGTGGAAACCCTGCGATCGTCCGCATCCTATTCGCCGGTCCGGCCGGACCCGGAATCTCCGGCCTTTCTCCAGTTCTCGTCCGGGACCACGGTCGAGCCCAAGGCGGTCATGATCTCGCACGTGAACCTGCTGGCCAACCTCGAGATGATCGACACGTTCTTCAGGCGGTTCAGCGACGAGGAGGCCGAGCAGGGAGGGGTGTGCTGGCTGCCTCTGTACCACGACATGGGGCTCGTGGGATGCATGGGGATCGGCCTCTATCACCCGGGAACCGTCACGTACATCGGTCCCGAGGTGTTCGTCGCCAGCCCCAGGATCTGGCTCCAGACCTTGTCACGGTACCGGGCGTTGATCTCTCCGGCCCCGGATTTCGCCTACGGCCTGTGTCTGACCAAGGTGAAGGACGCGGACATGGAGGGCGTGGATCTCTCCAACTGGAAGATCGCCCTGAACGGCGCAGAACCCATCGACGTGGAGGGGATGCTCAGGTTCTGCGACCGATTCTCCCGGTGGGGGTTCCGCCGCGAGGCCATGACGCCGGTCTACGGCCTGGCCGAAGCAGGTCTTGCCGTCACCTTCTCGGATCCCAGGGTCCCGCCCGTGGTGACCGAATTCGACCGGGATCTCCTCTCCGAGGAAGGCCGGGCGGTGCCGGGCAAGGGGCGGCTCCTGCCCTCGGTGGGCAGACCCATGGAGGGACTCCGGGTCGAGATTCGGGACGCCGAGGACCGGCCTCTGCCGGCCGGCCGCGTGGGCAGGATCGTGGTCAGCGGGCCTTCCATCACCCGGGGTTATTTCAACGACCCTGAGATCACCGAGCGGACGATCCGCAACGGCTGGCTGGACACCGGCGACCTGGGCTTTGTTTACAACGGCGACCTGTACATCGCGGGCCGGGCAAAGGATCTCATCATCATTCGAGGCCGCAACTACGCGCCCCAGGAGATTGAGGAAGTCGTGGCCGGCATCGAGGGCTTGAGAACAGGCTGCACCGTGGCGGTGAGCCAGATGATCGAAGGCCAGGGCGAGCAGCTCGTGGTCCTGGCCGAGAAAGACATCCGGAGTTCGAGGCCCGAGAACGAGATCGAGGCCGAAATCCGGGAGCGGATTCTTTCCGAACTCGCCCTGTCACCCTACCATGTGCAGATCCTGGATCCCGGCACCCTTCCCAGGACTTCCTCCGGAAAGATGCGCCGGGCGGACGCACTGCGCATGTTTCTCGCGGGAGAGCTCCTGCCTCCGGAGAAGATGAATACGATCAAGATGCTCAAAGAACTCGGCAAGTCCCAGATCGCCTGGGGCCGGTTCTGGCTGCAGAGAAAGCGTACCCAGAGCTGACGTCGCTGGGTGCGGTCCGGCCTTTCCCTGTACGGCCGGCCCGGTTTTTGGTATACTTTTTTTGTATATTTTTTTCACGCCGAGTGCGACCCGGCCCAGCCGCTGCCGGAAGGATTCATCTCGAAAGGGCAACAGGGCATGCGGATCCTCGTCAGCAGGCGCGAGTTCCTGCGTCGCGCACTTTCGGCAGGCGCGCTGGCCTCCCTTTCGCCCCCGGGCCTCTTGCGGCTGGAGAGCTGGGCGGACGGCCAGGGCCCGCCCATCGTCTGGCTGGAAGGGGCGGGCTGTTCCGGCTGCCTGGTTTCCCTGGCGAACTATTTCGACCCGGTCTCGGGCGACGGGTTCCCGCAGATTCTCGCCAAAGTCGATCTGAGATACGCCCCTCTTCTCATGACCGCAAGCGGCGACGCCGCCCTTTCGCAGCTTGTCGAATTCATGAACGGAGATTCACGGCAGATCGTGCTCCTCGTCTCGGGCGCGATCCCCAACCGGGACGGGTTCTGCTCGGTCGGCTCCTTTCAGGGCGAGGAGTTCGGGTTCAAGCGAACCCTCGTGGGTCTCACCCGCAGGGCCCTTCGGGTGGCGGTTATCGGCACGTGCGCCTGTTACGGAGGAGTGGCCGGGACAAGAACCAACGAGCCCCGTTTCGCGCCCATCGAGCACTATCTGCCTCCGTCTGTGCCTTCGGTCTTCGTGCCCGGGTGCCCGGCCCACCCGGACTGGATCGTCACGGCCCTCGCAGGGCTGATTTCCGGCGAGTCGGTGCCGGTCGATCGTTATCGAAGACCCCTGTCCCTGTTCGGCCGCACGGTCTGCACCCAGTGTCCGCGGCTGCCGCAAAAAGAGGCGGGGCAGTTCGCCCAGGATCCCTACGACCCAGCGCTCTGCCTGAAAACCGTGGGCTGCAGGGGAGAAGGAAGTTTTTGCGACGCGCCGAGCCGAGGCTGGAACGACACAGGCAAAGGTTGCGTGACGGCCGATTCGATCTGCGTGGGCTGCACCGAGCCTTTCTTCCCCGAGACGCCTTTCGTGGCCGCGAGCCGCGAGGAGCGCTCGGCCCAGATTTCAGGAGCACGGCCAAACCTCGAAACCCCGCCGCTGGGCGGGATGGGCAAGCAACCTTGAGACACGGAATCCGAGAAGAAGGGGACCAGGGGTTCGGTGACAGGGCGCGTCGCGGCCTCCGGTGGGGAGCGGATCCACGCCAGGTTCCCTGGAGGGGCATGCTCTGTCGTGCCCGCGGGCGGAGGGCAGACTGGCAGGCTCTGGTTTTCAGGCGCCACGGATCAGGGCCGATCCGTCCGCCACACCGGAAGACGGACGCGACGGAGCGCGTCCCTCCAGAAGGCAGGGCAATTGGCC
>FWPU01005912.1_pt1 | contig 25508 bp, 18 predicted proteins | sample 2228361 | NCBI WGS metagenome assembly FWPU01 (sample SAMEA103939777, study PRJEB20133) | metagenome | reverse complement strand
ACGGTGCCCCGAATGCTGCCCGTCGTCGGCTGCCCCCACGCCGGCCCCCCCACCAGCGCCACGAGCACCCCGACGAGTGCCGCCATCGAGACTCGTCCCCTATCGTGCATGTCCCCTCCTCCAGGCCGGGATGAGCGCGGCCGGCGCCGGCGCCGCCCGCGCTCTCCTCGCTGCGAAGGTCAACAGGATAGCGGGAACCGCGCCTGTTGCACAAGACCGCACTCCATAAGCGATGGTTATGGGTGTCCGGCAGGCTTGGGGGTCGGTCAATGACCGGCCGGCGCCGCTCGGGCTCCCCGGTGCCGGACGATCTCGTCCAGCGCTGCGATCGCGAAGTCGACTTCTTCTTCGGTATTGTAGAAGTGGGGCGCGATTCGGATGCCCGCGCGGGGCCGGTAATCCACGATGACCCCTCGCCGCACGAGCTCCTCGGCGACCCTGGCGCCGTCGGGCACGTCGATCGTCACGGTGCCCCCGCGCTCGCGGTCATCGAGCGGCGTGTGCAATCGGTAGCCGCGGGCGAGCGCCGCGTCGATCAGGCGTCGCGTGAGCTCGAGGGAGCGAGCCCGGATCGTGGCGACGCCGACCTCGGCGATGATCCGGTAGCCCGCGCGCGCCGCGTACAACGCCGGCACGCTCGGCGTGCCGCTCTGGAACCGTTCCGGCGGACTCGCGTACCGGATGGGTCCCGGCTCGAACGCGAACGGCTCGGCGTGCGCCGCCCAGCCCACCAGCGCCGGCTCCAGACGAGGCGCCAGGTCGGCGCGCACGTAGAGATAGGCGGCCCCGGGCCCGCCGCACAGCCACTTCACCGACCCTCCGACCGCGAAGTCGACCCCGAGGGTCTCGAGGTCGAACGGCACCGAGCCGGCCGCCTGGTACACGTCGAGCAAGACGTGCGCACCGACCTGGTGGGCGCGCTCGACGATGGCGCGCGCGTCCTGGATCGCCGCGCTCTTGAAGAGGACGAGCGAAGCCGGCACGAGCACGGTCGTGTCGTCGATCGCGGCGAGCAGGCGCTCGAGCGGGACGCGAATTCCGTCCTCGGAGGTCGCGTACTCGACCTCTGCCCCCAGTCGCCGAGTCCCCTCGAACAGGTACAGGGTCGTGGGGAACTCGAGGTCCGAGAGGACGACCTTTCGGCGCCGCCCGTCGAAGCGAAAGCAGGAGGCCACGACGGCCATGGCCAGCGTGACGTTCTGATGCATCGAGATCGTGCCCGGCGGGGCGCCCAGGATGGGGGCGAGCAGGTCGCCGGTCTCGCGGCCGATCGTCCACCAGCCCTCGTGCCAGGCCCGGACGCCGCGCCGTTCCCAGGCGTCCAGGAACTCACGCAGGCTCTCGCGCGCGCGCCGCGGCATCGCGCCGAGGGAATGGTTCACCAGATACGTGCACGTCTCCAGGATCGGAAACTCCGCTCGCCAGCGGTGCACCGCGTCGCTCATCGCCAGCCCCCGACACCCGAGCCCGGAAGCCTTACAGCTTCACATCCACCCACACGGTCTTGACCTGCGTGTAGTGCTCGAGCGCATAGGCGCCCAACTCGCGCCCGAAGCCGCTCTGTTTGTAGCCGCCGAACGGCGCCGCCGCGTCGTACACGTTGTAGGTGTTCACCCACACGGTCCCCGCGTTGAGGCGACGCGCCACATAATGCGCCTTCTTGACGTCGCGCGTCCAGACGGCAGCTGCCAGACCGTAGATCGTCTCGTTGGCACGCGCGATCGCCTCGTCCAGATCGTCGAACTCGATGGTCGCGAGCACCGGGCCGAAGATCTCCTCGCGCGCGATCGTCATGTCGGGCCTGACGCCGTCGAACACGGTGGGCTCCATGAAGTAGCCCCGACCCGTCCCGATGTCCGCCCGCCGTCCGCCGGTCACGAGCGTCGCCCCCTCGCGCCGCCCCGCCTCCACGTAGCCGAGCACGCGCTCGAGCTGGGTTTTCGAAGCGATGGCGCCCAGCCGCGTCTTCGGGTCCAGCGGGTCTCCGGGCACCAGCTTCTTCGTACGCGCCACGAGCTGCTCCAGCAACGCCGGCTTGATGGCGCGGTCGACGAGCAGCCGCGACCCGGCCGCACACACTTCGCCCTTGCCGTAGAAAATCCCCGTCGTCGCCCCCCGGACCGCCGCCTCGAGGTCCGCGTCGGCCAGCACGATATTGGGCGACTTGCCCCCGAGCTCCAGCGTGATGAGCTTCAGCGTGTCGGCGGCCCCGCGCATGATCGCGCGCCCAGTGGCCGTGTCGCCCGTGAAGGCGATCTTGTCGACCCCGGGATGCCGCACGAGCATCGCCCCCACGGTCGCGCCCGGGCCCGTCACGACGTTCAGCACGCCGGGCGGCAAGCCGACCTCGCGCGCGACGTCGGCGAGCGCCAGCGCCGTGAGCGGCGTCTGGGTCGCCGGCTTGACGATGACCGTGTTGCCGCAGGCGAGGGCCGGCGCGATCTTCCAGACCGCCAGCAGGAGGGGAAAGTTCCACGGCACGATCGCCGCCACGACGCCGACCGGCTCGCGCAGCGTGTAGGTCAGATACGGCCCGGTGACCGGCAGGGTGGCGCCGTGCACCTTGTCCGCCCAGCCGGCGTAGTACTGCAGGCACTCGACGGCAGCCGGCAGGTCGATGTCGCGCGACTCGCGGATGGGCTTGCCGTTCTGCCGCGTCTCGAGCCGCGCCACCTCGTCCGCCCGCTCGAGCAGGCGCTCGGCGAGCGTCCAGATCAGGCGGCCGCGCGCCCGGGCCGACATCTCCCCCCACGGCCCGCCGAGCGCGGCGCGCGCCGCGCGCACCGCCGCCTCGACGTCCTCCTCGGTCGCCGACGGCACGCGCGCGATGACCTCTTCGGTCGCCGGATCGACCACGTCGATCCGCGCCCCGGCGCTCGCTCGCCACCCGCCTCCGATGAATAGCTGCTTGTCCTCGATCGCCGCTGGCGCCATCGAGCCTCCTCTCGTCACTTCGCCGCCCGCCCGGCGAGCACACGCGTCGCTCCTTCGAGACGACGCGCGCAGCGTACCCCACTGGGGCGGCCGCGCGGGTCACCCGCGGCCACCCGGTTCAGCGTTCCGTCCTGACGTACTCGAAGTGGACCGGCAGGTTGTTGATGCCCTTCTTGGGCGGCGCGATGTAGTTGGCGAACCGGCCAGGCTGGTAGACGGGCTGGGCCATGAGGCTCAGCAGGTACTGCTTGTCGGCCGCCGTCGGCAGCCAGTCATCCTTCCGCCGTTCCCACTCGTCAGCGGTGAGCAGCCGGCCCCACGGGTCGAAGGGCATCCCCGCGAACATGCCGATGCGCCGGTTGAACTTGCGGTCCGGCAGATACAGACGGTCCGACAGCCCGTGGCGCTCGAGGATCCGGTTCCAGCGCGTCACGCCGCCCAGGCAGTCGCCCACGTACCAGTCGCGCAGCACCTCGTTCATGGCGTTGCGGAGCGGAACGACCTTCTTGACGACGCGGCCCTGCTCGACCACCGACATCTCGTAGAACGCGTCGGTCACCACATGGTCGGTGTGGCGCTCCTCCTGGGCTCGCCCCTTTAATCCGTTGCCGAAGTACGCCGCGGCGTTCGACGATACCTCGCCGCCGTGCAGGTCGAGGCTGCGGCTCACCCACAGGTTGATGTGCTTCTGGATCGTCGGCAGGTCTATGCCGCCCAGCTTGCGCACGTCCTCGGCGTACCCCGTCTGCTTGAGCAGCTCGCAGGTGCGTTCGATGATGCGAGACACCCCGGTTTCGCCCACGAACATGTGGTGGGCCTCCTCCGTGAGCATGAAGCGCGTGGTCCGCGACAGCGGGTCGAAACCGCTCTCGGCGAGGGACATGAGCTGTGACTTGCCGTCCCGGTCGGTGAACATGGTGAACATGAAGAAGTCCAGCCAGTCGTCGATCGGGTCGTTGAACGCGTCCAGGATGCGGGGCTTGTCCCGGTTGCCGCTCTGCCGCTCGAGCAGCGCTTCGGCCTCGTCGCGCCCGTCGCGCCCGAAGTGCGAGTGGAGCAGGTACACCATCGCCCAGAGATGGCGTCCCTCTTCGACGTTCACCTGGAACAGGTTGCGCAGGTCATAGAGGCTCGGGCACCGATGGCCCAGCCACCGTTGCTGCTCGACGCTCGCCGGCTCCGTGTCGCCCTGCGTCACGATGAGCCGGCGCAACTGGTTGCGGAACTCGCCCGGCACGTCCTGCCAGACGGGCCGACCGTAGAAATCGCCGAACCCGATGCGCCGGTCGGGCGTCGGCTCCGCGAGGAAGATGCCCCACCGGTACTCTGGCAGCTTGACGTACTCGAAGTGCGCCCAGCCCCGCGGGTCCACGCTCACCGCCGTCCGGACGTAGACGAGGTGGTAGTCCTGAAAACCCTGCGGGCCCATGTCGCGCCACCACTGGAGATACTTCGGCTGCCAGTGCTCGAGCGCCCGCAGCAGCCGCTTGTTGCTCGACAAATCCACGTTGTTCGGGATGCGATCGGCTGAAATCATCGCGAATCCTCGTTGCGGGCGCGCCTCAGATCGCCCACCTCCGACCCCTCGACGCTCACGGCCTCGAGTGGTCCGCGTCGAACCTCGGGCTCTCTTCTATGTCCGCCCCCAGTCGAACCGGGGCCGCTGGGCCGTTCCGTACGACGACAGGGCGCCGCGAGCCCCGACGGCGTTCGGCCGCTGGAAAATCCAGTTCTGCCACGCCGACAACCGGCCGAAGATTTTCGTTTCGAGCGTCTCGGGCCCCGCAAAGCGCAGGTTCGCCTCGAGCCCGGTCAAGACATCAGGCGAGAGCGCCGCCCGCTCCTCGACCGCGAGGCGAACTTCGTCGTCCCAATCCATCTCGTCCGGCGCGAAGGACACCAGGCCGGCCTCGAGCGCCGCCGCCGCCCCGAACGGTCCCTCCCGCGCGAGCAACGCGGCGACGCGCTGCCGATCGCCGAGGAAGCGCACGTCGAGCCGCGACAGCCCGTTGCTCATGGGCAGGCGCCCGGCGTTCATCGGCGACAGGGCTACCATGGTGGGCCGCTCGGGATCATTCAGCATGTAGCAGCGGTCCGCCGCGAGCGCGAGCTCGAAGAGCGTGCCGACGAAGCAGCTCCCTGGCTCGACCAGCGCGAAAAAGCTCCGCGCCGTCAAGTCCATCCGCTTGAGCGTGCGCTTGACGAAATGGATGATCTCGCGCACGAGCCAGTGGCGCTCGTGCGCCGCGAGCGCACGGTCCACGGCCAGCACCCGCCCCGGGTCACCCAGCGTGCGCACGATCACCGTGCCGATCGTCGGCTCGTTGACCCGCAGCCGCAGCAACGCGTCGTCCAGCTCGCGAAACGCGCGGAGCGGCCAGAAGCGATCGCCAGCCTCCAGGATGGCCGCGGGCGTCTCCGGCTCGGCTCCGGCCGGCCCGAGCACCGTCAGGTCCGCCACGCGGCGCGGCCGGTCGATGGCTAGCCTGACGAACCTGTACCGCACCTCGTCGCCGGCCACGACCGGGTCGAGCGGACCGAGCACGACGCCCGGGCCCGAGGCCGGCCGGTCGGACAACGCGGCCAGCTCGCGCGCCCGGCGCGCAACCTCGTCCGCGAAGCGGCTGGTCGGGACCGCCGCGTCGACCAACCCCCACTCGACCGCGCGCCGGCCCTTGACGCCCTCGACGAGCGTCGCGAACACGTCCGCCAGGTCGCGCCGCACCTTCCGCTTGTCGACGACGCGCGTCAGGCCGCCGGTGCCGGGCAGCACCCCGAGCAGCGGCGCCTCCGGCAGGCTCACCGCCGAACTGCCGTCGTCGACGAGCACGATCTGGTCGCAGGCGAGCGCCAGCTCGTAGCCGCCGCCGGCGCACGTGCCGTTGAGCGCGGCGAGGAACTTCAGGCCCGAGTGCGCGCTCGCGTCCTCGATGGCCACCCGCGTCTCGTTGGTGAACTTGCAGAAGTTCACCTTGGCCGCGTGAGAGGCGCTGCGCAACATGAAGATGTTCGCCCCCGCGCAGAACATCCGCTCCTTCAAACTCGTCAGCACCACGGCGTGCACCTCGGGATGCTCGAAACGGACCCGCTGCAGCGCGTCGGCGAGCTCGATGTCCACACCGAGGTCGTACGAGTTCAGCTTGAGCCGATAGTCCGGCGAGAGCCCGCCGTCCTCCTGCACGTCCATCGCCACCGTGGCGACAGGGCCGTCGAAGGTCAGGGTCCAGTGCCGGTACCGGGTCGGGTCTGTCTCGAAGCTGATCGGCGACGCGGACGACGGGGTGTCCACACCGACCTCCGGGAAACGCCAGCTTGATCAGGAAAACCCCGAGCCAGTCTACTACAATTTGAACGTGCGTTCAAAACCGAGCTCCCGGAGAGCGGCCACCCGTCGCGTGACGATCCTCCGGAGCGCCGTGGCCGCCTTCGGCCGGCGGGGCTTCCACGGCGCGAGCGTGGACGAGATCGCCCGCGCCGGGAAGATGACCAAGGGCAACCTCTATTACTACTTCAGGGACAAGGCCGACATCCTGTACGCGTGTCACGACTACTCGCTCGGCCTCGCTCTGCACCTCCTGCGGACGGTGCGGCGGTCGAACCTCCAGCCCGACGAGCAGTTGCGGTGTCTCATCGAGGGCTTCGTGCGCCTCATCACCGACGAGCTCCACGGCACCGCCCTCACCCTCGAGATCGACGCCCTCGGGCCCTCCCGGCGTCGGCAGATCGTGCGCCGGCGCGACCGGTTCGACCGCGGCCTCCGGCGCATCCTCGGTGAGGGCATCCGGCGCGGCCTGTTTGCCCCCGGCGACCCGAAACTGTACGCCTTCGCCATCCTGGGGGCGGTCAACTGGATCGCCCGCTGGTACGACCCCGCAGGGCCCGCGTCCTCGCGCGAGATCGCCCGCGCGTTCGCCGAGTACCTGGTGCGGGGCCTCCGGCCCGACCGGCCGGTCCGGCCGACCTAAAGGTCGGCCGCTACGTGCTCATCGCGTGTGGAGCAGCCCGGTCTGCCCGCCCGAAACACGCTGCGGAGGCGGTGACGACGGCCATGAAGCATCCGCGCTAGGCGGTCGACTGGCCCGGCACGAGCTCGAGCACCTCGACGTCCCGACCCGCCAGCCGCTCCCGCAGCGCGGCAGGGGTGCCGGTGAGCAGGGGAAACGTGCCATGGTGCATCGGGACGACCTGCTTGACGCCCAGCAGCTCAACCGCCTTGGCCGCCTCGGCCGGCCCCATCGTGAAGTGGTCGCCAATCGGCAGAAACGCGAGCGCGGGCCGGTAGAGCTCGCCGATGAGCCGCATGTCGCCGAAGAGCGCCGTGTCGCCGGCGAAATACGCCGCGAGCCCGTCCTCGAAGCGCAGCACGTAGCCGCACGGCTCCCCCAGATACACGATCCGTCCGTCTTCCACCGCGGCGCTGCTGTGCCGCGCATCGACCATCGTGATGCCGATGCCGGCCACGGTCTGGGTACCGCCCTTGTTCATGGGGCTGACGTTCTTGATCCCCTTCTGCTCCAGCCACGCCGCCACCTCGTAGATGGCCACCACCGTGGCGCCCGTCGAGCGCGCGACCGCCACGAGGTCGCCTGTGTGGTCGAAGTGCCCGTGAGTGACGAGAATGATCTCGGCCGCGTCGATGCGCTTCCGGTCCGGGGGACACGAGGGGTTCCCGTCCAGCCACGGGTCGATGAGGATGCGCGTGCCGCCGGGAGACCGCAGCCAGAAGGTGCCGTGGCCCAACCAGGTGATCGAGAGCCTGCCGCCGGACGTCGTCGCCATAGGTCAACCCTCCGTGCAGAACGCGCCCCAGGGGCGCGGACCCCGACCCGACAGTCTGACACTGCGGGAGGCCGGAGGCAACCGCCGACGCGCCGGCGCGGGCCCGTCGCGCGTTGCGCGTCGCCATTTTGCGGAGCAAGCGCCACAGAGGGTAGGATCGATGAGTCCGATGGCCACGACGTTTCCGCTGTCGTTCATCCGCGGCCGCCGAACGCGCCCGGAGCCGCTCGCTCGAGAGCCGAAGCCCGAGTGGTTGAAAGTGCGCGCGCCGGGCTCGCCCGGCTACGTGCGGCTCAAGCAGCTCGTCCGCGAGCAGCGCCTGCATACCGTCTGCGAGGAAGCCAGTTGCCCCAACATCGGCGAGTGCTGGCAGCATGGCACCGCGACGTTCATGATCCTCGGCGACGTCTGCACCCGGGCCTGCGGGTACTGCCATGTCACCCACGGCCGGCCCGCCCCCGTCGATCCGGACGAGCCGGCCCGCGTGGCGCGCGCCGTCGAGGCGCTCGGCCTCCGCTACGTCGTGGTCACATCGGTCGACCGCGACGACCTGCCCGACTTCGGCGCGTCGGTGTTCGCCGAGACGATCCGGCAGACGCGGCGACGAGTGCCCGGCTGCCGCATCGAGGTCCTGATCCCTGACTTCAAGGGCTCGCCGGACGCGCTCCGCGCCGTGCTCGCCGCACGACCGGACATTCTCAACCACAACATCGAAACCGTCGCGCGCGTCTTCCGCACGGTCCGCCCGGGCGGCCGCTATGAACGGTCCCTCGAGCTGCTCGACCGCGCGCGGCGGGAGGTACCGGAGGTTCCGACCAAGTCGGGGCTGATGGTCGGACTGGGCGAGACCTGGGACGAGCTGGTCGAGACCCTTCGTGACCTCCGCCGCGCCGGCGTTCAGATAGTCACCATCGGCCAGTACCTGCGGCCGTCGCTGGCCAACGTCCCGACGGCGCGGTTCTATCACCCGGACGAGTTCGCGACGCTCCGCCGCGTGGCGCGCGACATGGGGTTCGCGCAGGCGGAGTGCGGCCCGCTGGTTCGGAGCAGCTACCACGCCCACGAGCAGGCCGATGCGTACGCGCGGGTCGCGGGAGGCTGACGCCGAACTCGACGCGATCCACCGGCGGATCGTCGCGTGCCGCCGGTGCCCGCGCCTGCGCGCGTATTGCCGGCAGGTCGCGCGGGCACAGGAAGCGCGGCATCCCAGCGTCACCTACTGGGCACGACCCGTTCCCGGATTCGGCGACCCGTTGGCTCCCGTGCTCGTCGTGGGCCTGGCGCCGGCCGCCCACGGGGCCAACCGCACCGGCCGCCTCTTCACCGGCGACGTCCCCGGCGGGTCCGGCGATTTCCTCATGCGCGCCCTGCACCGGACCGGCTTCGCCAACCAGCCCTCCTCGCGGCATGCCGATGACGGGCTGCGGCTGCGCGGCGCCTATCTGGCGGCAGTCGTGCGGTGCGCGCCTCCGGCCAATCGCCCGGCGCCCGACGAGGTCGAGGCCTGTCTCCCGTACCTCGCGGCCGAGCTCGACGCGCTGCCGCGCGTGCGCGTCATCGTGACGCTCGGCCGCCTGGCCTTCGACGCCTGCTGGCGACTCGCCGCGCGCCGCGGCGTCGCGCCGCGGCCCAGGCCGGCCTTCGCACACGGGCGTGTCTACCGCATCCCGTCGATGCCGGTGGTCGTGGCCTCGTATCACCCGAGCCGGCAGAACACCAACACCGGCAGGCTCACGGCCCGCATGCTCACCCAGGTGTTCCGCACGGCGCGCCAGCTCGCCCTCGAGGCGCCTGGGCGGCTCGACGCGTGACGACGGTTCCGGCGGCGGCCGGCGGGGCCGACCTGCCCGTCACGACTCCCGCGACACGGCGAGCACCGCGCTCTCCGGCGCGCCAGCCCGCTGGCGACACCGCAGGGCGGCCGCGCCCAGGATGACCACCACGAGGAGCAGCATCGCCGCGGTCAGGGCGGAATTCAGCACGCCCTGGAGCCTCGCCGCCGGGTCGGGGCCAATCGCCATCGGCCAGAACGCGTCGCGGATGCTCAAGACGCCCGCCGACACGGTGGTGACCGCGACGAAGAGCATCGGCCCGATCGTCACCCACGCGTAGCGCCGCCGACCGAGGTTCACGAGCACCACCGTCACGACCGCGAGCGCCACGGTCGCCAGGAGCTGGTTGGCGATGCCGAACATGGGCCAGATGGTCCCGATGCTACCGGCATAGATGAGATACGCCCAGCAGAAGACGACCAGGAAGGTCGACGCCGCGGCGGCCAGCGGGGATCGCGGACGCCCGAGCGGCGGGTAGAATCGGCCGGCGAATTCCTGGACGATGAAGCGCGCCACGCGGGTGCCGGCGTCGATCGTCGTCAGGATGAACAGCGCCTCGAACATGATGGCGAAGTGATACCAGTACGACATTAGCCGGGCCATGCCCGGCAGCGCCGTGAAGATCTGCGCCATGCCCACGGCGAGCGACACCGCGCCTCCGGGACGCCCGGCCACGGTCTCCCCCACCTCCTGCGACAGCCGGTCCAGGTTGACCGGCTCCAGCCCGAGCGCGGCGAACTCATCCGGCGGGACGTTGATCGCGAAGTAGTCAGCCTGGTGCAGGGCGCACGCCGCTACGAGCGCCATCAGCCCCACCACGCCTTCGACCAGCGTGGCGCCGTAGCCCACGACGCGGATGTCCGGCTCGCGGTTGATCATCTTGGGCGTGGTGCCCGACCCGATGAGCGCGTGGAATCCGGAGATCGCCCCGCACGCGATGGTGATGAAGACGAAGGGGAACACCCGCCCGGGGATGATCGGCCCGCCGCCCGCGACGAACCGCGACACGGCCGGCATCTCCAGGCGCGGTGCCACGACGATCACGCCCAGGATCAGGAACGCCACGGTGCCGATCTTCATGAAGGCGGACAGATAGTCCCGCGGCGCGAGGAGCAGCCACACGGGCAGCACCGAGGCCAGGAAGCCGTAGCCCGCCAGCGCGACGACCAGCTCCGTCTTGCCGGGGCGAAACGCCTCGGCCCAGCTCGACTCGGCCACCCACTGGCCGCCGACCACCGCCACTACGAGCGCCGCCACGCCGGCAGCCGTCGCCGGCACGACGGCCCCGGGGCGCCAGCGATACATGTAGAGCCCCATCAGAACGGCGATGGGGATCGTCGCGGCGATCGTGAACGTGCCCCACGGGCTGTCCCGCAGGGCATTGACGACGGCGACCCCCAGGCCGGCGAGGGCGATCACGATGATGAAGAGAATCGCGATCGCCGTGGTGAGACCCGCGGCCGGTCCGATTTCCTCCCGCGCGATCTCGGCGAGCGACCGGCCGCCGCGCCGCGTCGACGCCCACAGCACGAGGAAATCGTGCACGGCGCCGCCGAGGCAGACGCCCACTACGAGCCAGAGCAGCCCGGGCAGAAAGCCGAACTGCGCGGCTAGGACCGGCCCGATGAGCGGGCCGGCCCCGGTGATCGCCGCGAAGTGATGCCCGAAGAGAACCCAGCGACTGAGCGGATAGTAGTTATGGCCGTCGAACTTCGTGTGCGCCGGTGTGACCCACCGCTCGTCCAGCACCGCAACCCGCGCGGCCAGGAAGGCGCTGTAGTAGCGGTACGCCACCGCCATCGCCGCCAGCGACGGCACGAGGATGTAGAGGGCGTTCACGCGAAAAGCCTTGCCGGCGGGCGGTCCGGCTCGCCGTCACTGGCTGGACCCGCTCCAGCGGGGCTCCTGGCCCACGAGCTTCGCGCGGTCGGCGTTGGGCTTTGGCCGGAACTTCTGCACGCGGCCGTTGAACACCTCGGCCAAGTAGAGGTTGCCCTCCTGATCCACCGTGATCGAATGCGGTCCGTTGAACTGTCCCGGCTGCCCGCCGCGTACGCCCCACCCGTACAGATAGCGACCGTTCAGGTCGTACTTGAGGATCCGCTGCGTCCCGCCGTCGGCGACCCACAGAAACTGGTCCGTCGAGATGAGGTGCGCGTACGGGAGCGAATACGTCCCGGTGGAGAACATGTCCAGGAACTTGCCGTTCTCGTCGAAGACTTGGAAGCGATGATGCCCGCGGTCGGCGACGAACACCCGACGATCCCGGCTGACCGCGACGCTGTGCACGGTGTTGAACTCGTTCGGGCCGGGGTTCGTCCGGTCCTTGGGCGCGGTCCCCCAGTCCATCAGGAACCTGCCGTCCTTGTCGAATTTCGCGACCCGGGTCCCCCCGTAGCCGTCACTGATGAAGAACGTCCCGTCAGGCAGCCACGCGATGTCGGTGGGTCGGTCGAAGAGCCGCCCGCCGTCGCGCCCCCGCTGGCCCTTCGTCCCGAGGGTCATGACCAGCTTGCCGTCGTAGGTGAACTTGTGGATGACGTGGAGCTGATCGTCGATGACCCAGACGTGCTTCGACGGGTCGTACGGGCTCATCTTGATTTTGTGAGGGCCGCGGCCGCACGGGGCCTCGAACAGGGCGTCGTGCTGCGGCCACCACTGCACCAGCTTGCCCTCCCGATCGACGACGAAGAGCACGTGGTGCATCCGCCGCTCCCAGCCCCGCTTGGGCACCGGCTCGCACGTCGCGCTCATCCCGTCGGGGTTGCCCGTCGCGTTGCCGCGCGGTGGCTGGAGCATGCCATACGGCGTCCAGGGCTTCGCCTCCGGCGGCAGCGGGAGCTCGCCGCGCATCGCGATCCAGATGCGATCGGGTGTCTCCGCGTAGATGGCACCGATCGACCCCCACGTCCAGCCGGCGTGGCCGACCCCGTCAGGGCCGTCGGGGAGCGGCTGCGGCCAGTCGCGCACGACCTCGTACGGCCCAAACTCTTCCTGCCCGCCTCGCTCCTGAAGGGCGGCGCCCTCACCAGCCCGAGTCGCCTCGCGCGCGGTCTCTTCTCCGATGGCGGGGCCCCCTGCCGCGCGCCAGGCGCGCGACCGCAGCTCGCCCGTCAGGGCGACCGCCCCCACCGCGACCACCAGCGCCACCGCGAGCCGCCAGTTCTCCACACGCATCGTGACCTCCTTGCCGAGGCGCCCCTTCGCCACTCGCGCTACCCTCCGGCGCTCGAGGCGGTGGGCCCCCGAACGGGATTCCTGAGCGAACCGATGCTCTCGTACGTGCAGACCCCCACGTCGCCCGGCTTGAAATAGAGGGGCGTCGCTCGCGCCGTCCCGACGCCGGCCGGGCTGCCCATACTGATGACGTCGCCGGGCCTGAGCGTCAGGATGTGCGACGCGTAGCTCACCATCTCGTACACGGTGTGGGTCATGCGGTCCGTGTTCGAATCCTGCATGACCTGCCCGTTGAGCGTGTACTTGAGCGCCAGCTCCTGCGGATTCTCGACGAATTCTCTCGGGACGATGAACGGCCCCATCGGCGCGAACGTATCGTGACCCTTGCCGACGAGCCAGTCCGACCCGAAGCGGCCGTCGCCGCGCCCGCCGCGGTCCGACACGTCGACCTCGAGCGTGTAGCCGAAAATGACCTCCGCGGCGCGGTCGACCGGCACTCGACGCGCCGGGCGGCCGACCACGACGGCCAGCTCGCACTCCCAGTCGATCTTGTCGCGCCCGGGCGGCAGCTCGATGGCGTCTCCCTCCCCGATCACGACCGCCGGCGGCTTGAGGAACAGATACGGGTTCCACCGCGTGTCCCCGGGCGTGCGCGCCCACAGGCCGGGCATCGACTCGGGCGGCTTCGGCGGTGGCGCCGTCTGCGCCCCGCGCCCCGCCATCTCGTTGGCGTGCTCCGTGTAGTTGACGGCGGCGTTCAAGATGGTCGTGGGATACATGATCGGCGGCCGCGTGCGCACGCCCTTCAGCTCCCGCACGTACGGCGGCCGCGTCCCGCGCGCGGTGGCCCGCCGCGCGATCGCCGCCAGGCGGTCGCGCACGCCGGGCTCGCCGTAGCGCGCGATGAGCGCCTTCATCTCCTCGGGCACGACCAGCCGCGCAGCCCCGGGCGTCTCGCGTTCGAAGGCCGCGTTGGCCTGCGCGAGGTCGACCACGAGGGCGTCGTCGACGACGAGCCCGACGAACGTGCGGCCGGCCATCTCGAACGTGCCGACCTTAAAGGGCGTCCCGCCGGTCTGGGGTACGCCCTGTCCCTGCCCGCTCGCCGTGCACGCCGCAGCGCCGAGGAGCGACCAGGCGGCCCACGCCCAGGCCAGGGCGATCGATCGACGAGGCCACTCTCTGCCGTCAGCTCGCATGGACACCTCCCGAACTCGCGCGCTCAGAACGTGTAGCGCACGCCGAGCTGAACGGTCCGCGGGCTGTCCACGGTGATCGGCCTCATGAAGTTGGCGCTGCTCCGGTTGCCCGTCGGGTTGTCGAAGTTCGCCCGATTGGTCAGGTTGTACACCTCGAGAAACAGCCCGAACTCGTTCCGCTCGACGCGCCAGAGATACTGCAGACGGCCGTCGAGGATCAACTTGTCCTGGCCCTCGAGCCCGTTCCGGATCGCACGCCCCGTACTGTCGACCGGCGACAGGATGGGCCGCGTCAGGTCGTCCACGCCCTTCACCGGCCGATCCAACGTATCGCGGTCGCCGTTGGTATCGCTCCCGACGATCTCGTTGACGGGATAGCCGGAGTAGTAGCGGAAGACGGCCCCCGCTCCCAGCCCCCGCCAGAGGCGGACGTTCGCGGCGGCGGCCACCGCGTGCCGGTTGTCGAAGTTCGTCCGGCCGTAGTCGCCCCGCGGGTTGTAGTCGTCCGAGAACCGCTTGCTGGCGGTGCTCGTCCCACCGCCCGTCGACCCGACGTCGCGGGCCCGAGCGAGCGTGTAGCTGAAGCGACCCGACCAGCGACCCGCCATGCGCCGCTCGAGGGAGAGCTCGAGCGCGTTGTAGTCGGTGTTCAAGTCGTCGCGGGTCTGGAACTGCAACACCCGCAGGAAGTTCGCACCCCGCGCGCTCGCCGGGATCAGGGTGCCGGCCGGATCGAACACGTTGATGCCCGGCCGCACGCGGTTGACGGGCTCGTTGATGTCGATGATCCCGGTCTGGTCGCGCCCGCGGTTGCCGACGTAGTCGACCGACACCGCCAGGCCCGGCATCACCTCGCGCTTCACCCCGACGCTGAACGACCACAGGTAGCCCAGCTTGCGCGGCCCGTCGACCGTCGGTTCGCTGTTGACGAACCCCCCGGCTCCGACCTGCGCGCGGAGATTTTCGAGAAACGCGCGGCACGCCGGACTGATGACGGCGAGACCGTTGCGCGCGACCGGCTGCAGGCAGACGTTCGACGGTATGACGCCGCGGTTCGCCGACAGGTCCTGACCCGTGTCGTACAGGAACGACGGGCTGATGACCGCCTGTTGAAGCAAGGTGCCCTGCACGAGCAGGAGCTGGTACTCGTAGAACTTCCCCACGCCGCCCCGCACGAGCGTCTTCCCGTCGCCCGTCAGGTCGTACGCCACCCGAGCCTGGGGGCCAGCGCGTCCTTCGTCTGCGGCGTCATGTGCTGGTAGTCGTACCGCAGGCCGAGGTTCAAGGTCAGGCGGCGGCTCACCTGCCACTTATCCTGCAGATACGCGTTGGTCCGCCAGTCGGTCAGGTTGTAGTAAATCTGCCCGAGTCGGATCTGGAAGCGCGTCGGGTAGGTGAACGGGTTCGCCGGGTCGAACGGCAGGTTCGACCGCTGGAAGCTGAACGTGCCGTTGTCGTTCGCCCCGACGATCTGCGGCCGCGCCAGGTTGCGGCTGTAGCTCCACCCGGCCTTGAACGTGTGGTCGCCGCCCCAGCCCGACCGGATATAGGTGAACGCGTCGTCGACGACGTAGGTGCGGATCCGCGCCGAGCCGTGGGAGGCCCGCGGCCCGCCCGTCCAGTCGGGATGCGAGTTCTGCGACCCGATGTCGAACTGGTCCCGGCCGTCGAGCTCGACGAAGTCGTAGTCCTCGTCGAAGTACTGGCTGTTGCCCTGCAGCAGGTTCTCGCGCACGTGCGTGACCTTGAACTCGTTGGTCGCGTTGTGCCCGATCACCGTCGTCCAGTTGACGTTGAAGATCTGGTCGCCCGAGTCGTTCTCGATGAACACGTTGTCGGGCGTGCTCAGATTGCTCTCCAGGTTCTCGCCGACCGTGAGCGCAGCTTCGCGCACCCAGCGGAAGCTCAGGGCGTGCGCGTTCGTCATCTGGTAATCGAGCCGGAGGAACGTGTTGACCGCCCGGATGTCGGTCGTGTCCGAGTAGGACACCGCGACCGGCGCCGCCTCCGGCGGGAAGTTCAGGTTCTGCGCCTCGTTGTCGAGGTCGCGCTCGACGTTGAAGAACCAGAACAGCTTGTTCCGGACGATCGGCCCGCCCAGGTTGCCCCCGAAGATCTTCGTGCCGTAATCCGGGTTCTTTTCGCCCCGCTGCTTCAGGAAGTAATCGGTCGCGTCGAGGCGGTCGTCCTGAAAATAGAAGAACGCGCGCCCGGCCGGTCGGTTGCTGCCGCTTCGCGTCACCGCGTTGACGACCACGCCGGACGACCCGCCGTACTCGGCCGTGTACTGGTGCGTCAGGACCTGGAATTCAGCCATCGAATCGAGGGTCACCCGCGCCTGGGTGCCCTGCGACCCGCCCAGCCGGTCGTCGTTGTCGTAGACGCCGTCGATGAGAAACAGGTTGCTGCCCGTGTCGCGCCCGTTCGCGTTGTACTGTCCGCCCTCGAACGTGCCTGACACCAGGCTCGGCGTCAGGCCGGGGACGAGTTGCATCAGGCTCAACTGACTCCGCCCCTGGCTGGGCAGCTCGTCGATCTCCCGATTGGTGATGTTTGTCCCCACCCGACTCGCGGTCGTCTCGACGACCGGGGTTTCGGCGCTCACCGTCACCTCTTCGGTCACGCCCGCGAGCGGCAGCGTCAACTCGATCGTCACCTCCTGGCCGACGCCGAGCACGAGCCCGGTTCGGGTCTGGGTCTGAAACCCGCTGAGCTCCACCTGCACCGTGTAGGTGCCCGGCAGCAGCGTGGGGACCACAAAACGGCCGTCGACGCCGGTCACGACGACGCGCTGGGCGCCGGTCGCTTCGTTGGTGACCGTCACGGTCGCGCCGGGCAGCACGGCTTTCCCCTGATCCAGCACGACCCCGTTCAGTTCGGCGCGACCGCCCTGGGCCAGGCTCGGCGCGGCGCCAACCCCCCCAGAAGGTCGCGACGATCGCGAGACACCCGATTCCCCATCCGATCGAACGCCGTGAGTCGCTGTGCCACATGGCCCTGCTCCGTTCGAGATCCCGACACCGGCCGCCGAGACGCCCCGGTGGCGCCTCGCGCGGGAAGGCTGCGCGACGACCAGGGAACGGTACCGGCTCGTGGACAGACGTATACCAGCAAACTCGGCGGCTGGTTGTCTTTTGATGTCTCCGGGTTGTCTCCAGAATGTCTCCGGCGCGCGCGGCGGTGGCCGCGGGAGCTCATGCGGCTGACCCTTGCCGTTCGGGTGAACCTTGTCGTGTGGGTGAACCTTGTCGTGTGGCCCGGACCATTGATGACTCGCACAGCCGCCGCGGCCACGACGGCCACGAAGAATCCGCGCTAGACGAGTAGCTGGTACCCGGTGCCGTGCACCGTCACGATGTAGCGTGGGTCGTGGGGCCTGGGCTCGAGCTGGGTGCGGAGCTTGAAGATGTAGTTGTCGACCGTGCGCGTGACCGTCGAATCGCTGTAGCCCCAGACATCCCGCAGCAGTTGCTCGCGCGTGACCACTTCGCCGCGATGGGCGAGGAGGTAGCGCAGCAGCTCGAACTCACGCGACGACAGCTCGACGCGCCGCCCGCGGCGCAGGACGAGACGCCGCCGGAGATTCGCCGTCACGTCGCCGAAGACAACCTCGCCCGACGTCTGCGCCTCGCGGTCGCCGCGCCGCAGCTGCGCGCGCACGCGGGCCATCAGCTCGCGGACGCTGAACGGCTTGGTGACATAGTCGTCCGCCCCGAGGTCGAGGCCGGCGATTCGGTCGGTCTCCTCGCCCCGCGCCGTCAGGATGACGATCGGGACCGTCATGCCCCGGGCCCGCACCTCGCGACACAGCTCGAAGCCGTTCATCCGCGGCAGCATCACGTCGAGAATCACGAGCGAGGGCAGGTGCCGCCCCAGCTCGCCGAGCGCCTGCTCGGCGCTCTCGACCGCCTTCACCCGGTAGCCTTCGAACTCCAGGTTGTCGGCGAGCAACAGCCGCATCTCGGGCTCGTCCTCGACGACGAGCACCTCGGGCCCCGGACGCGCCTCGGCGGGCATCACCCCACCCCCACCCTCGCCGCAGGTCTCGGCTCGCCGACACCCGGTCTGCCTGCGGGGCTCACCTGGCGAGCCCCGAGGTGGCGAACCCGCCGCCACGCCCACCGGCGTCGCGCCCCGTCGTGCAGAATCGGCAGACGCACCCGGAACAGACTGCCTGCGCCCGGCGCGCTCTCGACCTCGAGGCGGCCGCGGTGGGCCCGGACGTGCTCCTGCGCGATCGCCAGGCCCAGCCCGAACCCCTTCCGGTTCAGGCGAGCGCCGGCCCCGCGGTAGAACCGCTCGAAGATGCGGCCCACCTCCTCCGGCGGAATCCCGATGCCCCGGTCGGCCACCTCGACGATCGCCTCGGCAGCGGTGCGCGCAAGCCGGACGGTGATCTGCTTGTCGCGGTCCGAGTACTTCACCGCGTTGTCCAGTAGGTTGACCAGCACCTGCTCGAGCGCGGCAGGGTCGGCCGCCACGGTCAAGGCCTCGTCGCCGGCCTCGAGCGCGATCGTGAACCCGTCGACGCCGGGGCGCTTCGAGAACGCCTTCACCGTTTCGCGAACGAGCACCCCGAGGTCGACCGATTCGACCTCGTACGGGCGACGGCCACCTTCGAGGCGCGCGAACTGCAGGATGTGCTCGACGAGCGCCGACAGGCGCGCCGCCTCCGAGCGCACGATCGCCAGGTAGCGCGCGAGCTTCTCCGGCGAGCGGGCGCGATCGAGCGTCAGGGTCTCGGTCACGACGCTCAGGACCGAGAGCGGCGTCTTGAGCTGGTGCGAGACGTGCGAGACGAAATCGGCCTGCATCCGGGCGTACTCGGTCGCGCGCTTCTGGCCCTGCAGGGCAAAGGCGAGGGCCACGAGCATCAACAGCACCGACGCGCCCGACAGCCAGTACCCCTGCGTCGCCGGCGAGGCGAACGCCGCCGACCCGTCCCGCGACGCGGGGCTCACCACCAGCGTCCAGACCCGCGCCGGCACCTGCGCCGCCATGCGCGACCCGATGTCGTCGGTCGGATAGAACTGGAGCGCAAAGTCGGCGCGCGCGGCGATCACCGGGGCCGGCCCGGGCGGCGCGAACACCACCCGGCCCGCTTCATCGAGCACCCGCAGGTCGAATCGCGGCGAGCCGTCCGCCGGTTCGAACAGCGGCTTCAAGCGCGTCCGGTACAGCTCGCCGAACAGGCGCCGGCGCACGTCGCCGAGGTCGACGGTGAAGCCCAGGACCGCGAAGTAGCGGTCGCGAGTCGCGTCCACCCAGAAGAGGCGCAGAAAGACGTGGTAGACGCGGCCCCCGTCTCGATGCTCGACGGCGGCGTAGATCCGCTGCGATCGCCCGTAGCGCTCGGCCATCGCGAACAACGCGCGGCCCAGGCGCGGGTCGCGCTCGAAGGTCGGCGCGGCCGCGACGCCCAGCCGGGCCGCGCCGCTCCGCCTGGCCGAGGCTCGGCTATAGAAGAGAACCTCGCGCGGCGCCTCCCGGTCGGTGTCGGTCGTCCACAGCAGAAAGCGCTCGATCTGCGGGTACTCGGCGAGCCCCTTGGCGTACTGGCGCGTGACCAGGTCGAGCCGCCCGCTGCGCAGCTCCGGGTGGTTGACCGCCGTCAGGGTCTCGAAGACCGGAGCCTCGAAGAGCCGCCGGATGTCGGCGGCGGCGGCCGCGGCGGTCTGCTCGGCGACCTTCTGGAGGATGACGCCCGTCTGGCGATCGAGCGCCATCAGGGCCCGATGCTGCAGATAGACGACCAGGCCCGCCGCGGTCAGGAGCGCCGCGACTACGACGACCAGCGGGTCCGGACGCCGCAGTCCGGTGGAGCCTGACACGGGTTGTCTCTCCGGAGAGCAGCCCAACGCTACCCGGGTCGCTCCCCCGTGTCAAGCCCCGCACAGGACCTGGCCGTCAGGAGGCAGCCGGCACGGTGACTGGCACGCTAGATCCCCTGAGCAGGGTCTTGAGCACGCGCCCCAGGCGCCGGATGCCCTCCTCGATGACGTCCGGTGTCGCGTAGGAGAAGTTGAGCCGGGCGGTGTTGTGGCCCGCCCCGTCGGGGAAGAACGACGCGCCCGGCACGAACGCCACGCGCTCGGCGACGGCCGCCTTGAGGACCTCGGTGGCGTCGAGGCGCTCGGGCAGCGTGACCCAGAGAAACAGGCCGCCCGCCGGCCGCGTCCAGGTGACCCCCTCGGGAAAATGACGCGCCATCGCATCGAGCATCGCGTCCCGCCGCGCGCGGTAGGTCGCGCGAATGTGTTTGATGTGTTGGTCGAGAAAGCCCCCGCGCGCCACCTCGTACGCGACCATCTGCGGGAAGGTCGCCGTGTGGAGATCGGTGCCCTGCTTGGCCATGACGAGCCGCTGGATGACTTCGCTCGGCGCGATGATCCACCCGAGCCTGAGCCCCGGGGCGAGCGTCTTGGAGAACGTCGAGATGTAGATGACGTTGCCGCGATACGGCGCGCCGTCGGTCGCGTGGAGACGCGCGTCCAGCGAGACGAGCGACGGGAGATGGTCGCCCTCGTACCGTAGCTGACCATACGGGTCGTCTTCGAGAATGGGGACCCCGTAGTGATCCGCCAGCGCGATGAGCCGCTGCCGGCGCTCGATCGAGAGCGTCACGCCCGTCGGATTCTGGAAGTTGGGCAGGGCGTAGATGAACTTGGGACCCCCCCGGATCACCTCCTCCACCTCCTCGACCCGCATCCCGTCGTCGTCCATCCCCACGGTCAGGTATTCCGCCTGGTAGGCCCGCCACGCCTGGAGCGCACCGAGGTAGGTCGGACGCTCAACGACCAGATGGTCGCCGCGATTGATGAACACCTTGCCGATGAGATCGAGCGCCTGCTGGGAGCCCGTCGTGATCTGGACGTTCTCGGGCTCGATCAGGATGCCGTAGCGCGCCGTGTGGCGCGCGATCATCTCGCGCAGCGGCCGATAGCCCTCCGTCGTGCTGTACTGCAAGGCCTGCGCACCGTGCTCGCGCAGGACGCGGTCGCACGCCTCGCGGACGCGCTCGATGGGGAAAACGTCCGGCCCGGGCAACCCGCCCCCGAACGAAATGACGTCCGGCTGCTCGGTGAGCTTGAGCAGCTCGCGGACCGCCGAACTGCGCATCCCGTGCGTACGCTGGGCGAAGCGTTCAGACCATCGAGTCTGCATCGGGGTTCCTCCGGGGCAGGGAGATCGAGGTCACGAGGCGTCGGTGCTGGGTGCGGCGCCGCGCGGCGAACACGTCCCATTGTCGCTCAGAGCGATGCCGCGAGACTACCCCCAGAACGGTCCCGTCTCCGGCTGCCGGGTTCCCGGCATCCGTGCGCCCTCCTGCACGCGCCGGGAGGGTCGCCGCCACACTTCCCGCGCGGCGGGCGGCTGGCATCGGGTGTGCTAGACGCCTGGCACCCGGCTCGGCGAGCTCGAGCCGCCTCCATGACGAACGACCGTCTCGCTCAGGTCGAAGCCGAGCTCCGACGCGTGGCGGATGAGCTTCGGGCCCTCGAGCAGCGCCTCGCGGCGCTGGAGCGTGCCTCCGCAGCCGCGCCGGCGCCGCCCGTCGAGGCCGAGCGGGAGGCGAGACCGAGTGTGGCCGGGCCTGTGGCCCCGCCCCTCGACCTCACGACCGCGCTCTCGCTCGCGGGGCGCACTCTCGTCGTTTTGGCCGGCGCGTTTCTCCTCCGCGCGCTCACGGATGCGGGCGTGCTCGCACCGGCCGCGGGCGTCCTCACCGGGATGGGATATGCGTGCGCCTGGCTCGTGATGGCCGACCGTGCGGGAGCGCGCGGACGGTGGACGAGCGCGTCGGTCCACGGCCTCGCCTTTGCGCTCATCGCGCTGCCGTTGCTCTTCGAAGCCACCGTGAAATTCCGCCTGTGGCCGGCGAGCGCCGCGGCCGGCGTCCTGGCGGGCATCGCCACGCTCGCGCTCGCCGCCGCCTGGCGCCGCCGCCTGCGCGGGCTGGCCTGGATCGCGACGCTCGGCTCGCTCGCCGTGGCGCTCGCGCTCATGGCGGCAACCGGCCGGCTGGCGCCCGTCGCCGCGGTCCTCGTGCTCATCGGCGTCGCCACGCTGTGGGCAGGGTATGTCCTCGACTGGGTCGGGCTCCGGTGGCCGGCGGCACTCGTGACCGACCTCACGGTGCTGCTTCTGTCGGCGCGGAGCGTGACGCCGCGCAGCCTGGACACGCCGGCCGAGGCGCTCGTCGCACAGGTCGGGCTGCTCGCCCTCTATCTGGGCAGCTTCGCTACCCGCACCCTGTTCCTCAACCGCGACGTCATCCCGTTCGAAGTCACGCAGTCGGCTGCGGTGCTCGCTGTCGGCCTGGGCGGTGCGGCGTACGTGACCCGCACGACCGGGGTCGGCGCGGTCCCGCTCGGCCTGGTCAGCGTCGCGCTCGGCGCCGGCTGTTACCTCGTGGCGATCGCCTTTGTCGAGCGCCGGCAGCGGCGCCGCAGGAACTTTCACTTCTATACGGCCGCGGCCTTCGTGTTCACCGTCACCGGCACGGCCCTGCTCTTCGGGCCCGCAGCGCGCGCGCTCGCGTGGTCGGCGCTGGCGCTCATGGCCGCCGCGGGTGGGCGGGTCCTTGCCAGCCTCACGCTCAAGGCCCACGCCGCGGTCTACACGATCGCCGCCGCTGGCGCCGGCGGTTGGTTAGCCCACGTCGCGCACGGCCTCGGCGCCCCGCTCGCGCCGCCGTGGCCTCCGGTCTCGGCGCACGACCTCGTCGGGCTCGTCGCCGCCGTCGCGACCACCGGGATTGTCATGCAGGCCGGGCCGGGCCCCTATCCCACGCGGCTGTCGCGGATTCCGGGCGTTGTGCTGCTCGCCGTGTCCACAGGCGGCGGACTCGGGATCCTGGTCGCGTGGGCCGCGGGCTCGTTCGCCGGCGATGGGCCGGGGTCGCCCGGCGTGGTGGCGACGCTGCGGACGGCGACGCTCGTGGGCGCATCGCTCGGGCTCGCGCTGGCGGCCCGCTCGCCGCGCGTGCCCGAGGCCGGGTGGCTCGTCGCGCCGCTGCTCGTCGTGGCAGGGGTGAAGCTGGTGCTGGAGGATCTTCGCGCGAGCCGCCCCGCGACCCTGTTCGCGGCCTTCGCGCTCTACGGCGCCGCCCTCATCCTGGCGCCGCGCCTGCGCCGGCGCGCCTGACGGTCACGGCACCCCCACACCCGCCTTCGCCCGCTTTGGGCGATAGACGTGAGTGCTCTGACCGAAGAAGACCTCGGCGGCCTCCATCAACGTCTCGGACAAGGTCGGGTGCGGGTGGATGCTCAGCTTCAGATCGCTCGCGAGGGCGGCCATCTCCACCGCGAGGACGCCTTCCGCGATGAGCTCGCCGGCGCCGGCGCCGACGATCCCCACGCCGAGCACGCGCTCGCTGCCAGGGTCGATGAGGAGCTTCGTGAGGCCCTCGGGCCGGTCCATCGTGATGGCCCGTCCCAGCGCCGCCCAGGGGAACCGAGCGACCTCGACCGTGACGCCGCGCTCTTTAGCGGCGGCCTCGGTCAGGCCGCACCAGGCGACCTCGGGGTCGGTGTAGACGACCGCGGGGATGGCGCGCGGGTCGAACGCGACGCGCTCGCCGCGGATGGCGTCGACGGCGACCCGGGCCTCGTGCGACGCCTTGTGGGCCAGCATCGGCTCGCCCACGACGTCGCCAATCGCGTAGAGCGCGGGGTCGGTCGTCCGCCGCGCCGCGTCGACCACGATGAACCCGCGGGCATCGCGCTCCACGCGCGTGCGATCCAGACCGGGAATGCTCGAGTTCGGCGCCCGGCCCACGGAGACGAGCACCTGGTCGAAGACACCCTCGCTCGGCTCACCGTCACTCTCGAAGCGCACCCGGACCCCACCCCCATCCTCGCGCACCTCCGCGACCTTGCAGTTCAGCCTGATGGCCTCGAAGCTCGTCTCGAGGCGCCGCGCCAGCACGTTCACCAGGTCGCGGTCCGCTCCGGGCAACAGCCCCGGCAGCATCTCGACGACCGTGACCCGGGACCCGAGCGCGGCGTAGACGGTGCCCAGCTCGAGACCGATGTAGCCACCCCCGACGACCAGCAGCGACGCCGGCACCTCCCGGAGTTCGAGCGCGCGCGACGAATCCATGACGCGCGGGCTGTCGAGGTCGAGCCCGGGCACCCGCGCCGGGCGCGAGCCGGTCGCGATGATCGCGTGGTCGAACGTGAGCGTCTCGGCGCCTCCGCCGCTCGCCGCGGCGCGTTCGATGCGCAAGGTGTGAGAGTCTTCGAAGGCCGCCCAGCCCTGCACGTAGCGCACCTTGCGCTGCTTCGAGAGCTGACCGAGTCCCGCGGTGAGCTTTGCGACGACGCCGTCCTTCCAGGCGCGCAGCTTCTCGAGGTCGATCCGCGGCGCCTCGTACGTGACACCCCACGTCGAGGCGTGCCTGGCCTCGGCGAGGAGCCTGGCGACGTGGAGGAGCGCCTTCGAGGGGATGCAGCCGCGGTAGAGACAGACGCCGCCCGGATTCGGCTCGGCGTCGACGAGGGTGACCTCCAGGCCGACGTCGGCGGCGTAGAACGCCGCTGCGTAACCGCCGGGACCGGCCCCGATGACCGCGAGTCGCGTGTGGGTGGATGCCATCAGAGCGCCAGGACGAAGGGTTGCTCGAACGCCTCAGCGACGAACCGCAGGAACCGCGCGGCGTCGGCCCCGTCGATGACCCGATGATCATACGACAGCGACAGGGGCAACAGGAGCCGCGGCACGAACCGGTCGTCCGCCCAGACCGGCTGCTGCCGAGCCCGCGAGAGTCCTAGAATTGCGACCTCCGGGGAGTTGACAATCGGGCTGAAGCTCGTGCCCCCGATGCCGCCGAGGTTCGTGATCGTGAAGCTCGCGCCCTCCATCTCCTCCAGCGCGAGTCGCCGCGCACGCGCCTTCTCGGACAATCGGGCGAGCTCCACCGACAGCTCAATGATCCCCTTCTGATCGACGTCGCGAACGACCGGCACCAGCAAACCCCGTTCGGTGTCGACCGCCACGCCGATGTGGATGTATCGCTTGAACACGATCTCCTCGGCCGCCATGTCGACCGACGCATTGAACTGCGGGAACCGCCTGAGCGCGGCGGCGACCACCTTCAGCGCGATCGCCGTGAGCGTCAGCTTGCCACCGGCCTGCTCGGCCGCCGGGGCGTGCCGCTGGCGCAATTGCTCGAGGGAGGTGATGTCGGCCACGTCGTGCTGGGAGACGTGCGGGACCGCCGCCCACGCCTCCGTCAGCCGGACGGCCGTCGTCCGCCGCACGCTCGTCATCGGCCGGCGCTCGACCGGCCCCCACTTCGAGAAGTCCGGCAGCGGCCTCGCCGCGGGCCGGGCTGCCCCGGGCCCGCCGCCGGCGGCCATGACCGCCTTGACGTAGGCCTTCAAGTCGTCGGGCCCAACGCGCCCGCCAGGCCCGCTGCCACTGACCAGGCGAATGTCGACCCCGAGCTCGCGCGCCAGCCGCCGCACCGACGGTGCCGCCGGGACCGGCGGACCGGCGGGCGTCTCGACGGCTGGCTCCGCCTCCGGCGGCGGCCGCGACGCGACGCGCGCGCTCATCTCGACGACCTCGCCGCGACGGCCCC
>FWPU01005911.1_pt1 | contig 25513 bp, 23 predicted proteins | sample 2228361 | NCBI WGS metagenome assembly FWPU01 (sample SAMEA103939777, study PRJEB20133) | metagenome | reverse complement strand
GAGAAGTTATTAAACAGTCGTTTGATATTCATTCTTTAACTATACCCTGCTTAACCTCTGGTTGTATAGCCGGAGTTTATCGGTTTATCTATTATGCTGCCGGCGTTGGCCGTGAGCAGGGCCTGCCAGCCCTCCTGCTCCGGCACGCCCGGCACAAGGCCGCGCGCCGCCTCGCCCCAATCTACGCCGACGAGCAGGGCCGATAGCATGAAAGAGAAGATCAAAACCGCCAGCCCCGCCAGGAATAACCTTTCGAGGCGTTGGTAGCCGCCCGAGAAGAGGAGGACCAGCGCCGCGCCGGCTGAAATTGCTCCCGATATCTCCAGGGGCAATTGCGGGAAGAAGCTCGAGAGCATCAGGGCGCTGGCGTTCCACTGGCTGTAGGAGCCGAAAATGGTGCTGACGATGACCGCGAGCAACATATAGCCGGAGAAGGACCAGTGCACCTCCTTGAACAGGGACATGGGCGTCCTGCCGAAGCGCAGGAAATATCTTGTGCACATATCGACAAGGGCCCAGGCAGCCAGGCCGAGCAGCGGATAGCTCCACAAAAGCTCGAAGCCGAACCTGGCCCCCATCGTCGTGGCGATCGATATGTCGGCGCTGCCGATATAGAACGCCCCGATCATCGAGCCGGCGCCGAGCGCGGCCGCCCCGCGCAGCCCGAGGCGCCTCGGCTTGAGGCCCCAAGGGCGCGGCTCACTCTGCTCCCGTTTCACCTTGGCCAGCTCCTTGGGAAAAAGCCTGACGCGGCGTGCGCCAGGCGCCGCGCACGGCATAGCGCGGCAGGATGAGGATAAATAGAACGCACCATGATAAGGCTATGATCATGGGGAGATAGATGGCCCAGAGCCCGGGCGAGACCAGCGGGCCGCGAATCGTGCGCACGCGATAGGCGATGCTCAGCTCGCGCCCGCCTGTGCTGAGCCGAATTGAAAATTCGTGGCTCCCGAGAGGGCGGCCGCCGCGCGCCTCGATCCCCTTTAAGGCAAATCGCACGAGCTGGCCCGCGCGCAGCCTTAAGCTCCGCTCGGTCTCACCGCTGTATTTGAAGTCCTCGCTGGCCTCGGGAAGGAGCAGGCGAACGGCGACCGCTCGCTCCAGAGAGCCTCGGTTTTCCAGCACGATCAGGATATTGATCTCGCCCTGCTGCCAGATCCAGTCGGGGGCGAAAATACTGTACCTGATCTCGCCGAGTTCCCCGGCGGCGGTCAGGGCCCGAGCGGGCAGGGCGAAAAAGATCAGGGCCGCAACGCATCCCAGCGCGCTCCCCCTTGCTCCGCTCATAGTCCCGGCAATCTATCAACTTGCCCCCGAAATTACAATAGGTTGGGAATGGTGCGGCAGGCGGAATATTTTCGTTCTGTTGAGAGGGGCCCAAGGATTGGGCGGCCAACTATAGCTCAATTTGTAAACGAAGCGGAATCAGATGTTAGGCCGGGGTAGCGACCGCAATAGAATACGCGCGAATTGTCGCATCCTCGGTTGCAATAATCAGCCCATGGCGCAGGCAGCTGGGCAAATCGCGTTGGATTTCGTGGGGCTGATGATAACCATGACGTTATAATACCAGGGTCCGACCTGTGACCGCAAGCACAGCCCGGTGGTTCCGCCTGACAGCGGCGGCGAATTTATGCTATAAGATTAATTTAACTTGTAAGCGTTCAGCCGTCAGCTATCAGCGGTCAGCAAGTCCAGAAAAACAATGGCTGAAGTACAAACCCTGGTCCGGTAAAATTCGCGGTATTTCTCGCATCTACTTGTTTTGCTGAGGGCTGACGGCTGATCGCTTACTTTAACTTTACACGGGGAAGAGAAGATGGCCCAACATGCTCCGTTCGATGCGCTGAAGCCGCTCGAGACCAGCTCGGGACCGGTTAAGATTTACAGCCTGCGCAGGCTCGAAGACGCAACAAGGGCCGAGGTCTCGCGCCTCCCTTTCTCCATAAAAATTCTGCTCGAGAACCTGCTGCGCCACTGCGACGGTCGCCTGATCACCGAAGACGACGTTGTGGCCCTGGCCGGGTGGGCCCGGCTTACGGACAAATCGCGCGAAGTGCCGTTCATGCCGGCCCGCATCGTCCTGCAGGACTTCACCGGGGTGCCGGCCGTGGTCGATCTGGCCGCCATGCGCGCGGCCATGAAGCGCCTGGGCGGAGACCCGAAGCGGATCAACCCCATCGTGCCCGTAGACCTGGTGATAGACCACTCGGTGCAGGTCGATTTCTTCGGCTCGCCCTCGGCCTTTGAGGAGAACGTCGAGCGCGAATACCAGCGCAACCGCGAGCGCTACGCCTTCCTGCGCTGGGCGCAAAAGGCCTTCAGCAACTTCCGCGTGGTCCCGCCGGGCACCGGAATTATTCACCAGGTCAACCTGGAGTATCTGGCCCAGGTCGTATCGACCGGACGGCGCGGCGGCGAGACGGTTGCTTATCCCGACAGCCTGGTCGGGACAGACTCTCACACCACCATGATCAACGGGCTTGGAGTATTCGGCTGGGGCGTCGGCGGCATCGAGGCCGAGGCCTGTATGCTCGGCCAGCCTTTCTATATGTTGATACCTGAGGTGATCGGCTTCAAGCTCGTGGGCGAGCTGCGCGAGGGGGCGACGGCGACCGACCTGGTGCTGACCGTCACGGAGATGCTGAGGCGGAAGGGGGTGGTCGGAAAGTTCGTCGAGTTCTACGGCCCGGGGCTCAGCCGGCTCAGCCTGGCCGACCGCGCTACCGTCGCCAACATGGCGCCCGAATACGGCGCGACCATGGGCTTCTTCCCGGTCGATGACGAGACCTTGAACTACCTGCGCGGCACCGGCCGCAGCGAAGAGCTTATCGATCTGGTCGAACGCTATACCAAGGAGCAGGGGCTTTTCCGCACTGATACTTTTCTCGACATTGTGTTCAGCGATACGCTCGAGCTGGACATGGGGACCGTCGAGCCCTGCCTAGCTGGCCCCAGGCGCCCGCAGGACCGCGTGCCGCTGCGCAAGATGAAGGAGGCCTTTCGCGATGCGCTCGAGAGCTACATCTCGAGCCGGAGCGATAAGCCCGATCTGGAAGGCGCATTGCGGAAGGAGGTCGCGCTTTCGCTCAACGGCAACCGGGCATTTTTGAAGCACGGGTCAGTGGTCATCTCCGCGATAACCAGCTGCACGAACACCTCGAACCCCTCGGTGATGATCGGGGCCGGGCTGCTGGCGAAAAAGGCGGTCGAGCGCGGCCTCAAAGCCAAGCCCTACGTCAAGACCAGCCTGGCGCCAGGCTCGCCTGTGGTCACCGATTATTTGAAGAATTCCGGGCTGATGGGTTATCTCGAGGCCCTTAACTTTCACCTGGTCGGCTACGGCTGCACCACCTGCATCGGCAACAGCGGGCCGCTCCCCGAGCCGGTCGCCGAAGCGATCAAGGGCAACGACCTGATAACGGCGGCTGTATTGAGCGGCAACCGCAACTTCGAGGGAAGGATCAACCCGCTGGCGCGGATGAGCTACCTGGCTTCGCCGCCGCTGGTAGTGGCATATGCTCTAGCCGGCACAGTCGATATAGACCTGATCGGCGAGCCGCTCGGCTACGATCGGAGCGGCCGGCCCGTATACCTGCGCGACATCTGGCCCTCGCAGGAGGAGGTGCGCGGCGCGATCGAGAAGGCCCTCGATCCGGCGCTGTTCAGGAAGCGATACGCCAAGGTCTTCGAGGGCGACCCGAGATGGCAATCGCTCCCGACGCCCGAGGGCGACCTCTACAGCTGGCAGGCGGAATCGACCTATATTCAGGAGCCCCCCTTCTTCGCCGAACTGGCGCTCGAGCCCGACCCGCCGCTCGATATCAAGGGGGCGCGCGTGCTGGCCCTGCTCGGCGACTCGGTTACCACCGATCACATCTCTCCCGCCGGCTCCATCCCGGCAGACGGCCCGGCGGGCCGCTATCTGATCGGGCGCGGCGTCGAGCCGCGCGAGTTCAACAGCTTCGGCGCCCGCCGCGGCAACCACGAGGTTATGCTGCGCGGCACCTTCGCTAACATCCGGCTGAGAAATCTGCTCGTCCCGGGCACAGAGGGGGGATGGACGGTGCACCTGCCCGACGGCGAGAGGATGACCATCTACGAGGCCGCGATGCGCTATAAGGCCGAAGGCACCCCGCTCATCGTCATCGCCGGCAAAGAGTATGGTTCGGGAAGCTCGCGCGATTGGGCCGCCAAGGGGACCCTGCTCCTCGGAGTAAAAGCAGTCATCGCCGAGAGCTACGAGCGAATCCATCGCGGCAACCTGGTGGGCATGGGGGTCCTGCCGCTGGAGTTCATGCCGGGCGAGAGCCGCGCGCGCCTGGGGCTGACCGGCCTGGAATCGTACGATATAGAGGGGATCGCCGAAGGGCTGGCCCCGCGCAAGGAGCTAACGGTGCGCGCGCGCTCGGACGGGCGCGAAGTGACCTTTAAGGCAATTGCCCGCCTGGACAGCCCCATCGAGGTCGAATATTACCGCAACGGCGGGATCCTCCCTGCCGTGCTCCGGCAACTGCTCGCGGCATCGGGAGCCGGAAGCCAGAGGTCAGAATAGAAGTGCCGGGCGAATCTTGCAACGACGGAAGAGCCGCTTTCGCCCGTCACTGCTACGTCTTGGGCCAGGGCCAACCCCGGTGCGCAGCCTCCTCCATCGGAGTCCTGACTGCCCGCACGTTGGGACTCATGCCAGACTGGGGCCGGTGGATCAACCCGTTCAATTAACCGCGCATCATCGGGGAGCAGGCTTGTAGCTTCGACCGGAGGAGCAGCACAACGCTATGAAATAGCATCCAGCATTTTTCTTGATTCCATCAGGGCAAATTGTATAAAATTACGCTGAAGTTTGATTATTTGAGAGGAAATTGTTAGCATATTTACTGTCGCCCAACGCCAGCCACAATTCCGGTGGCGCAAGTTATAAGTCGGTGTCACCAGCGGCCGGTTGTTGAGTCGACCGCGGTGGATAAGGAAAGGTTATGAAGATAAGGGTCAAGTTAACTGGCGTATTGATGCTAATTAGCGTCGTGCTCGTACACCTATATCTCTTTGCCGGGCCGAATCGGGACAGCAGGGCTGCCAAGTCAGTTGTGCTGCGCGCATTGGAGGAAGAACTCCAGCGCATCTATCCGATCCTTGCCGATAAAGGTGATCCTCCACCTTACTTCATCGGTTACCAGGTAATGGAGAATCATACTGTACGTATCAGCGCATCCCTTGGGGGGCTGCAGGACAGCAGCAATAGCAGGTCGCGTCTGCTGGATGTGGAGGTCCGAGTCGGCGATTACAGGCTTGACAACACCCACCAGATCCGGGACCTTTTCGGTCTTCCCTTTGGCTTTTCTCCATCGGCTCAGCTGCCCATCGAGGATGACATCGACGCCTTGAAGGGCGTGATGTGGCTGGAAACGGATAGGAAGTACAAGGCGGCGGTGGAGCGATTGATCCGGGTCAAAGCCGATCTCGCGGTAAACGTCGAGGAAGCGGAGGCCCCGCCCGACTTTTCGCGCGAGACGCCGCAGGTGGCGATTAGACCTCTGGCAACTCTTCCGGGCGACTTGTCCGACTGGGAGAATAAGATCAAGAGATACTCAGCCATATTCAAAGACTATCCCGAAATACTGGAATCGTCAGCGTTCATGTTAGCGATCGCGGAAAACAAATATCTAGCCAACACCGAGGGGGCCTCGCTACAGCATGGTAGGACTCACTTTCGAGTGAGCATTCAAGCCAAAACCAAGGCCGACGATGGGATGGAGCTGACCAATTTTGAGTCTTTCGACGCGCATTCCGTCGAGGGTCTGCCGGACGATGCGACGGTAGAGCGCGCAATCAGGAAGCTGGCTGAAGACCTGAAGGCCCTTAGGGCCGCTCTGGTTGAGGAAGCATATTCCGGTCCGGCGATCCTCTCCGGCAGGTCGAGCGCGGTGTTCTTCCACGAGACATTCGGACACCACGTCGAATCCCACAGGCAGAAGTATGAAAGTTACACGCAGACATTTGCCAAGCAGTTGAATAGTCAAGTCCTTCCCTCCTTCATTTCGGTCTACGACGACCCGACGCTGGAAGATTTCAGAGGCATCGACCTGAACGGTCACTACGAATACGACGATGAGGGGATCAGGGCCCAGGGGGTTTCCATAGTGGAAAATGGTATTTTGAGGAACTTCCTGACATCCCGCTCGCCTCTTGAAGGTTTCAACAGATCAAACGGACATGGGCGCAAGGCACCCGGCTACGTTGCGGTTGGCCGGCAGGGCAACTTAATCGTCGAGGCTTCGAAAACGGTGTCCGAAGCGGAATTGCGGAAAATGCTGATCGAGGAGTGCAAGAGCAGAAAGAAGCCCTACGGGCTTTTCTTCAAAAAGATCTCGGGCGGGTTCACCCTCACGGCCCGCGGTATACCGCAGGCCTTCCAGGTCACTCCGTATATGGTCTATCGGGTTTACGTGGATGGGCGACCTGACGAGCTGGTGCGCGGAGTGGACCTCATCGGCACCCCGCTGACTTCCCTGACCAAGATCCTGGCGGCCGGCGAAAAGCAGGAGGTATTCAACGGTATATGCGGAGCCGAGTCTGGATGGATCCTGGTCTCAGCGATAGCGCCGAGCATACTGACGGCGGAGATAGAGACCCAGAAGAAGCCAAAGTCTTCCAGTAGACCGCCGATACTGCCACCACCCACTGACGAAGGGCATGCCAAGCGATGAGAGGGTGTGGAGCCGTGAGCCGGCCGCAGCAGCCGGCGCGCCGCGCTAACCGGTGGAGCCAAGGAGATGCTAAAAAAGTTGAAGAAAATAATGGCAATGACGGTAGGGGTCAGGCGCCTGGTTTGTTCGGTAGCCCTTCTGGTCGCTTTGCTGGTGGCGGCCGCCGCGGCGACGGATTTGGGAAATACTTCAGCTGCTGATACCGTGCTGAGGGCGATGCGGGATGAGCTGGCGCGATCAGTTGCACACCTGAAGCTGGATAGTCACGATAAACCTTATTTCATAGAATATGCGGTGCTGGAAAACGAGAGCTTCAACATCAGCGCCGTTTTCGGCGCCCTGGTTCGTTCGAGCCGGGAACTTGGCCGCGATCTTTTTGTCCGGCTGCGCATCGGCAGCTACGAGCTCGACAACAGCGAGATGGGCGGGGCTTCTGGCGTCTTCGCCTCCCTTGCCGCGCCACCCGGCACCCAGGTCAGCTTGACGCTGGATGACAACTACTACGCCCTGCGCCACCGCATCTGGCTGGCAACTGATAGCGCCTACAAGGAGGCGATAGAGCAACTGGCTCGCAAGCAAGCCTACTTGAAGGATAGGATCGAGAGAGATAGAGTGCCAGATTTTTCGCGAGAAGATGCGGTTGCGGCTATAGCGCCCCGCCGGAAGCTTGAGTTCGATCGAACCGAATGGGAGCGGAAGGTGCGAGAGTGGTCAGCGATTTTACGAGAATTCCCTGAGATTCACGAATCGAGCGTAACCTTGCGTGCCCAGCTTTTTCACAAATATCTGGTCAACAGCGAAGGCACCAAGGTTCGCCAACCACTCGTGGTTATCTCTATCGACGCCCGCGCCTCGACGCAGGCCGCAGATGGGATGCGGCTACAACACCACGTTTCGTTCCATGGCAATAGCTTCGAAGACCTGGCACCGCCTGAAGAGGTCGCTAATGCCATTCGCCAGATGGCAAGCGAGCTGACGCAGCTCTCGACCGCGCCGGTATTCAGCAGCAGTTATACTGGGCCGGTCCTATTTGTAGGCCGGGCCTCGGCTGAAATGTTCGCGCAACTTCTGGCTCCTCAGCTCTCAGGAGAGCGGGCCCCGATAGGAGATACCTATCGAACCTGGAAACAACTGGCGGATATGATGGGCCGAGACGTGCTCCCCCGCTTCTTATCGGTATATGACGATCCAACGCAGCATAGCTTTGACGGAAAGGGGCTTATCGGTGGCTACTTGATCGACGACGAGGGCGTGGCGGCACGGCGCGTCTCCCTTATCGATCAGGGCGTTCTCAAAACTCTGCTGATGTCCCGCCGCCCCCGCAAGGGGATGCTGCGCTCGAACGGCCATGGGCGCATGATGGCCTCAGGCCGGGTGATCCCATATACAGGTAACCTTTTCATTGTCGCCGAAGGCGGCAAGAGCCACGCGGAATTGAAAAAGAGCCTGATCGATATTTGCCGATCTCAAAACCTCGAATTCGGAATCGTCATCGAAGTCCTGGAAAATCCCGCGCTTACAGATTTCAATCCGATCGATGGCTCAAGGACCAGCATATCACGCGGAGCCGCGCAAGGCGAATCGCTTTCGAATCCCGTGTTGGCCTATAAGGTGTACGCCGATGACGGGCGCGAAGAGCTTGTCCGGGGCATGAGAACGGGAGCGATTTCCGTGCACCTGTTCAAGAAGATCGTCTCGTCGAGCAAGGAAAGCATCGTCTACAATAGGGTTTCGTCTGCCGGCTTTCACTCCACGGGTCAGTTTGGAATCCCCACGACGATCATCGCTCCTTCGGTGCTCCTGGAAGAGATGGACATTAAACCTGCAGCGGACGCACAGCCGAAGCCGGTACTGCTTACCCATCCATATTTCAGCAAATAAAGCGTCTCATGATATCGACGGGAGGAGTGCAATGACTTTAAGTGGATACCTGGAATATCTCGACAGATTGATCAGGTCCGCCGAGGCACTGTTCAAGCTCGTGCCGTCCGATAAAATCGACTGGAAGCCGACTGAGGACTCATTTACGACGGGCCAGCTCATGGCACATATTGCGGGGGCGCTGGCGGCATACGGGCGTGGCATCAGCACAGGGAAATGGGGGGTCAGCTCACTTCAGGAGATCATGGAGCGCAATCGGCAGACCCCCTCGCTCGGTGCCGCTGAAGCGTTGCAGGCCCTCAACAGCAGCTATTCTGAGTTCAAGCGCCTGGTGGGAAGCCTGACCGAGGATGAGTTCAGCAGCGGCGAAATCGATTCGCCGCAGTTCGGCAGGGCGCCCCGCTGGCGCGTCGCGCTGCTGGCTATGGAGCATCACCTCAACCACAAGGCCGAGCTGTTCATTTATCTGAAGCTCGCGGGGGTGAAAGTGGATACCAGGCACCTTTACACGGGGTGACATGGAAGGGGACGAGAAATTGGAACCGGGCTGCAAGCCCCGACTCGCTTGGGCCCGTGCTGAGGCGCAGTTAAAGGGATGAGAGAAAAGGAGTTTGCCGGCGCGGTCGCCCCGCCGCCGCTGATATACGCACTCGCCCTGATCGCAGCGCTGCTCCTGCAAGCATCCTTTCCGCTTCGCTTTTCGCGCGGCAGCTTTCTGTGGGCGGTTGCGCTGCTCTTCATACTGGCGTCCGGCGTTCTGGCGTCATCGGCGTTTCGCGCGCTGCGCCGCGCTGGGACCACGACCAGCCCATACAGTCCCACCAGGGCGCTTGTGGTCAGCGGGCCGTACCGCTTCAGCCGCAATCCAATGTATCTCTCTCTGACGCTGCTTTACAGCGGAATCGCGATCCTGGCGAAATTGGCCTGGGCCCTGATAATGCTTCCGGCTCTGCTTGCGGTAGTGCATTTCGGAGTGGTACGTCGAGAGGAGAAATATCTGGCGCAAAGGTTCGGCGCGGAGTATTTACAGTACCGGGCAAGGGTCAGGCGCTGGATTTGAGGGCTCGTAGCGCGCGACGGCAGGGGCCGCAGTGCAGGCAAGCAGATACCAGCACCACAACCCCCTCATCTTTTGCGAACAATGGGGCCCCGTGGCGCCTTGCCTATGGGCTGGCCACGGCTTTTACCGCGCCGGTGGCGTTCACGAGGCCGAAGTTGAAGAACTGATCGTAACCGGGCTTGCCTATATCCTGAGCCGTTTGCTCCAGAATGGCCCTGATGTCCGCTGCGCTAAGCTTGGGATTGATCGATCTCATCAGAGCTATGGTCCCACTGAGATGGGTTGCCGCGGCGCTTGTTCCCGAGAGCTGGACGTAAAAGACCGAGTGCTGCAGGCTGGGCGGGAAGGAGAAGCAGCCCAGGCTCCCGCCAGCCGAGGGCAGCCCCACGGGTCTCCCTGGAATTCCCGATGTACAGCCACCGATAATAAGGCCGAGGCCAGCCGGACCGCTCGCGGGGACGTCGCCGCCCGGAGCAGCAAACCCGTGCAGACTGGAGCCAAAGTTGCTGTACGAGGCCAGGCAGTCCGTGCCCGCCGCGCAACCAGCAGGGGGCGCGTTCGGGTTCGTAGTGGCGGTGACGGCATGCACCAGGGGGAGGCCTGCCGGTATTTGTACCAACGGCTCGACCCGATCCAGATCAAGCGCCGAGTTGCCCGCCGAGGCCACCATTATGTTACCGGACACGAAAAACTCGTTAGTGGACCTCACAAGGCAGGCATATGCGGCCCCATTCTGCACCCTCGAGATAAGTGCCCCGAACGCCATATTAAGGACATCAGCTCCCAATTCGTGAGCCAGTATCGAGCCGGCCACGATCCAGCTAAAAAGCCCTGCGGGCCGGCCGAGCCGGCACCTGTCGAAGGGATTATCGAGGCTGGGAGGCAGGGGGCCAGTGAACGGCTCCCGGCGCAGCACCTTGATATTGAAGATCCGCGCCTGCGGCGCCAGGCCGATGACTGCACCTCCGCCCAGAGCTCCGGCGGCGATTGTCGCCACCCAGGTGCCGTGACCGAACTGGTCTACCGGGCTGCCGTCGTCGCACACCGCTACCGACGGGCGCAACGGCGTGGTGGCGAAAGACGCGTTGAACACCAGGTTCGGCGCGATATCAGGATGGATGGGAGAGACGCCGGTATCGAGGATCGCGATTTTCGCTCCCGAACCGAAGGTAAAATCCCAGGCTCCCGTGGGCGGTCCGCCCGGCACTCCGCCTCCCGATCCGCCGACTCGCTTAACCGACCAGTGGAATGGGCTGCCGTAGAAGGCGTCAGGCGGAAGGGCCGGGGGGGCAACGTGACCCTCCGACGATACCCCCTCCTCTACCGCGATAGCTTCGGGCAGATTGTCAAGCGTTACCACGCGGTCGAACTCGGCGGCCATTACCGCGGAGTCTCTGAGCAGGTTGTCGATCAGCGCAGCGCCGTCGACAGTGGCGGGCTTGGCCACGAGCGCGCCGATCGAATTCCAGCTCTCCACCACCTCTCCGCCAGCACTTCTCACGCGGTCCACGGCATCCGCCGGCAGCGAGTCCGCCCTGAAGACTACTAGCACTCTGTCCCTAACTATGCCCGACTCGTCCACATCAGCCCGGCCGATTTGAACATCGAGCCAGAGCAGCGCGGCCAACAGCAGCGCCGCCACGGCCTTAATTCCCATTTCCCATTCGCACCCTGATGATCTCATGCTTCCCCCTTGCTGTTTAGTTTTCGAGCACAGAACCAGGACTCCCTACCGGCCCTCTCCGCGTGCCATGGCCGACAGACGCACGGGGTCGTCGCTTTGCCACGGCAGAGCGTGCAGACAACTGCAATATAGCCGGCCGCGCGATCCGGTCGCCGTTCGGCAGATCCGAATCGAATCCCGCCAGCCTTTGAACTGCGCCCATAGTTTACTTGGCCTTGTCTAGAAAACTTTTGGTGAAAAACTTGTCCGGCAAAACCTCCTTTTTCCAGTTGCTCAAGATCATCTCTGAAACCTTGTCCTGGCTCAGCGGGTCCTTGAGAACCATTCTGGTTGGCCTCAAGGCGCCCAGCCAGAAGCGATAATCTTCGTACAAGCACTCTTTAACGATGCGTCCGCCTCCCATGTAAAACTTCGCCTTTCGCAGCAGCATGGCGCTCTGATCGAGCCACGCGGTGACGCGCTTTATCGGCAGGTCATCCAGTTTGGTCACCAGCTCCAGTACGATGCATCGTTCGCCTCCTACCTCCCCTTCCCTCACCATTTGCAGGATATAATCGCGCGCGTAATCGGCCTTCGATATATCGATGTACGAGAACTGACCGGTCACTCTCTGGTCGAGCGAAACCTTAAAGGGCCTGCGTACGTTGGGAAAATAGACCCAGAGTTCCCGATTTGAGTAGAGGATTACGCGGCCCTTGTCCGACTCCGGGGACATGATCTTCAGGAGCATTTTGTCTGATCCCTTGAAGAAGGCTTTGATTTGCGTTTCCTTCGTGGCTTTTCCCGGCTCTCTATCTATTATGGTAAGGCTCAGGGACATATCGGCCGTCGGCTTTAGCAGCTCGCCGGCCTTCTTCAGCAGGTAAGTCGGATCAGCCTTCGCGCCTAGAGCGCCAGCCGGAGCCTTGTCGTCCAGGGCGAAGGATATACCGAGGAGCCCTGAAAGGATAACGGCCGAACACTTCCAGACTTTCATCGGAACGCTCCCCGCACCGAAGTCCGGTTCTCTCAGTCGATCTCGATTCGCCGCAACGCAAAATTTGAACCGCGCCGCGATGCCTTCGATTCCCGACAATAATATGGAGCAGGATCGCCGCCGTTATTCAGCTTGCAACAACCTGGCCACGCTCGCCTCATCGGCGTCGGCCGCGCACCTGAATCCGATCGAGTTGAAGCGCAGCGCCGGGTCGGAGTAGTCGCGCGCCGTGGCCGTGACCCCTAGAGGATATCGAAGCCAGGAGCCGCCGCGCAGCACCTTGTAAATCTCCCCGTAGTCGGGGTCCTTACGGTTGCTCCCCGGATATCCCGTGTACCAGTCCTCCACCCATTCCCAGGCATTTCCCGCCATGTCATGCAGGCCGTAGGGGCTTACTCCGGCTGGAAAGCTTCCGACCGGGGCGATAAACTTGTAGCCGTCGGCCTGATAATTCGATCCCTCATCATCCCAGTTGCATCTCTTTTCATCCCACTCCATTCCCCAGGGAAAGATCCGGCCGTCCGTTCCACGCGCAGCTTTCTCCCACTCATACTCAGTCGGCAACCGCTTTCCGACCCACTCGCAGTAAGCTTTCGCGTCATACCAGCTGACGTTCACAACCGGGTAATCGTTGTATCTGCCGCTCGTGAAGTAATCCGCCGGCATATAGTCGCCGTAGGGCTGGTCGGGCTCGTGTCCCCTGCCCGCTGGACTCTTCAGGAATTGGCCGTATTGCTTGTTGGTAACCTCGTAGGTATCGATATAGAAGGCTTTCACGAGCACGCCATGTTCCGGCCTTTCATCCGGATAACCCTTGCTACGCCCCATGACAAACTCCCCTTCCGGAATCAGCCTCATCTCGGCCAGGTCTCGTTTGGAGATTAGCACCTGCGGCGCCTCCTTTCCCGCCGCACGGCTGGCGGTGCCCACACGAGGGGAAGCCGCGGCCCTGGCATAAAGCGTTCTCGGACCCGGCTCTTTCCCAGCAGGAGGCCCGCCCTGGACGGGCATCAATAGGGTCACAGCCAAGATGGCCAGGAGAACGGGCAGACTCGCCGAATTGGTTGCCGGCAATAAAAAGGCGCGCAGATCAAAAGCGGATTTGAAAGGGTAAAACTCGGGGGATTTTCTCTCGAGCATGACCGCCGCTCGCCGCTGTGCCTTGCTTCCTCGAAACGGTCCTGGCGCATAAAAGCAACGCAATTATTTCTCGTCCCCAGTATCTTTTTTCGTCAGCCTCACGACGTCCGCCCCGGACTTTCTATCCCGGCGGAGCCGGACGGCAAGGCGCGCCTCTGACCAGAGGTCAGGGCGCGCCATTAGCGACTTAACTTACTCCGCGCATTCAGAATCAGTTGAGAATGCCAGGTTGCCATTAGGCAGCTGGAGCTCGACGTCCAGCTTGAGGCCGCGGACCTCACTCCCAGCACCCACGTTGATTGTCCAGTCCTCGTGCGGTCCGATGGTCAGGGTTCCAGGCAGCTCGATGTTTCCGGCCCCCTTGAACCTAGGGTTCTTTATAACCATCGGGAAGTCGGTGGTATTGGAAACTGTGATCATCGTCGCGATGCCGTTGGAGCCGACAACGTCGGCCCTAACGCCGATTCAAGCGCGACCAGCAGTGAATGGCACCCAGCTGCCGCCGAGTTCAGCAATCATCTTGTTGATAAAATCGGCGCCCTCCAGCGTTCTCACCAGGTAGCCATTCTCAGTGGCCTCGCCGACGAAAACAAAGTCAGACCCCATGGTCACCTTCGTTACCACGCCCGCAAACGCGACGCTGCTAGTCATGGCAACCATGAGGACCATCAACAGCATCTTTCTCATCCTCGTCTCCTTTCAGTTTGATCTGCAGCTTTGCGATCGTTCCGGACCTCGTCTTGCGGAACAACCGTAACTTTATAAGCACTTTACGTGCCATAGATGTTACAATCAACTCCTCATGTTAACTCCTTATTTTTGAGCGCTTTATCCAAAAACACCCCTGAATCCGTCTCAACGATCGCGCGGGATTATGATTTTTCGTCACAAGCTCTTTCGCCGCACCCCGGCCCGCACCCTTAAAATTCACAGCTCAATATGCAATTAACACCGTGTAACAATTGTTCACCTCGTCATAACTTTTTGCATGGAATTACCCATCAAATAATCACGTAACGCAACTTATAGCACATATAGCACGGGCCCTTTGCCGCGCGAGCCGAAAGCTCGCCCTTGCGGTTTGTTCTGGCGATCCGTTCTGATCGCCCGGTTGAAACGAAGCCTCCACCCGTGCCGGAGCGGGTCCCAGCCGCCGTGTTTGCCGGCTGGGCCTCTGCGACTGCCGGCGCGCTCAGCCGGGCGCTCCAATACCCAGCGTCCTTTCTATTTGGCAGGAGCTGGCGAACAGCCCCACGGTCGCGGTTACCTCCAGAATCTCATCATCCGACAGTCCGGCCTCTTTAAGCCCCGCTGTTTTTTCGCGGCGAAAGCTCTCGGAATACCTTCCCGCTTCACGGGCGAATTGGAGGATGGCATTAGTTTTAGAATCCTGGCCTGCTATCTCGCGCTGCTCGTCGAGCAGGCTGTTTATGACGTCATCGCCGACTCCGGATCGACGCAGGGCTTCTATCTGTACGTTCATGAAGTAATCGGAGCGCAAGGCACGGGCCACCACCAGGCCTACCATTCTCTTGGTATTAGCGGGCAGCAGTCCGGACAGGAGAATGGCCCTCGAGACTCCCCACAGGTGCACCATGATATCCGGCCTTCCGGCCAAGGCGCGGAAAAACGGCAACATGCCGTTGCCGAATTCAGCCGCTATATCGCGGCACAGTTGCTGAATTTCGGAGCCGATCTCCGCCTCGGCCGGCGCTCTGACGTAAGGCATTTATCCCTTCAGATCCGACGATTTTAGCTCTTTCCGGCACGGCCTGCGGACCATCAACTTATACGCATTTTTCTTCTCATAATCGGCAGCGTGAACGCCGCCAGGAACCTGTTTTTGCTCAGCATCACCGGCAGATCCTCCTCCACATCAAGGGCCTCGACCAGCCGATTCACGAAGGCGAAATTTCCCAACACCACGGCAGCCTCTATGATCTGGCCGTCGCTGTATCCGGCCGCCCTCAACTCCTCCACGTCTTCCGCGGACAGGGTTCGCTCGCGATCGATTGCTTTTCTGGCGAAGAGGAGGAGCGCTTTAAGCTTATCGTCGATTTCCACAGATTCGATCTTGTTGTGCAGGGCCGTAATCTGATCCTCGCGCAATCCCATCACCCGCAAAAACATAGTATGTACGCCGACACAGTAACTGCATCCGTTTGCTTGCGATTCGATGACCGCCATCATTTCCTTGGCCTCTCTTGGCAGCTCTCCTTCCAGCATCGAAGCCTTGAACTCCAACCATACAGCTTCCAGGATCTCGGCCCTGACGCCCAGGACCCGAAAAGCCAAAGGGACGGCCATCATATGGCCTTTGATATCGGAGTAAATCTCCTTTACTTTGCCCCGGGCCTTCGAGGGCGGCACCGCGTCTATAGCTGGCATTGTCCTTTTAACCCTTTCAACCTCCCCGCCAAAGTTTGGGGAAAAGTTGCGATCTAACTCCCTTTGCAGCAGCTATAAGCCCGCTATTAGCTGCGATTCCCAGCACAGGCTGCCTTTATACCGGTAGCGGCGCGCAGCGGCTCAGCATATGCATGCCTCGTTTCCGGCGATTGCCGGCGTTCAGCCATAGCTCAGCCGGCGGGACGCCGGTCGCCACTTTCAGGCCGCCTCTCATTTATCCGTTTTATGGCCTGCTCCACAGCGCTCTTGATCATGGCGCTCGCATTCCGCGAGGCGACCAGGTCCTCGAGCTTCGGTATGATTGAATGGGTCCCGATTTCACCCAACAGGTAGACGGCTTCCAGCCTCACCGCCATGTCGTCATCGTTCAGGGCCTCGATGCTCCAGCAGATTGCCTCCTCGCCCAGAATTTTAACCAGGGCGATCAAGGCGCTGCGGCGGACTTCGGCGTCCTGGTCCTTCAACATCCTGCTGAGCGGTTCCACGGCTTCTCGCGAACCTATTCTCCCCAGCACCTCGACGCTCTCCCTTCTGACGTTCCAGTGATGGTCCACCAGGGCTGAAATGAGGCTGTCCATAACAGAGGCATTTTTGCAATTTTCCAGGGCGACGACGGCGCTTTCGCGGACGTTGATCTCACTATCGTTCAGACATTCCTCTATCGCCCTGATCACTTCCGGGCTCCTGATCCCCCGCGCCGCTTCGATGGCGCTCTTGCGCACGTAGCCGTCCGGGTCTTTCATTCCTCGGATCAGCGCGCCGTGTATCTCGGGACAGTCCAGCTTATTGACGGCTTTAAGCAATCTGGCGCGAAGCACGCCATCGGCGTTGTCGATAGTTTTGACCAGCATGGCGACCGCTTCCGGACCGTTCGCCTTCGCCAGGGCCCGGGCGGCTCTAACCCTCGCATCCATGTTTGTTCCGTTGAGCAACAGGTCGGCCAGCTCGTCTATTTTCGCCTCTCTCATATCGAGTTCACGGTTCGCTCGGCCCTGGCGCTACTTCCGCTATTCGCCACAATATTTTTTCAAGAGTATCGAGCTAACGGCTCCCCCGAATCCTATGGAGTTAGACAGCGCGCAATCTATTTCTCTCTCCACGCATCTATTCACCACGCACTTCACGCCGCACTCCGGGTCTGGAAATTCATAGTTCAGGGTAGGATGGACTATGCCGTTTTCAATCGAAAGTGCGCACACTATAGCCTCGACCGCGCCCGAGGCACCCATCATGTGCCCGGTTATCGATTTTGTCGAGTTAATCAGTAGGTCCTTAGTCCGGTATTTGAACAGATCGACTATCGCTGCGCCCTCACACTTATCGGCCAGCACCGTGGCGGACCCGTGGGTATTTATGTAATCTACGTCCTCGAGGACGACACCTGCGTCTTCTATCGCGTTCTGCATGGCTTTTCGTATTCCGACGCCGGTTCGGCTCAAGTTGGTTACGTGGGCCGCGTCGTTAGCGGCGCCGTATCCGACTATCTCAGCATAGATATGGGCGTTTCGCTGCCGGGCGTGATTCAACTCCTCCAGCACCAGCATCCCTGCTCCCTCCGACATCACGAAGCCGTCCCTGGCGGCGTCGAAGGGTCGGCAAGCTCGCTTCGGCTCGTCGTTTCTCGCCGACATCGCCGATATAAAGCAGTAGCCGGCGAAGATAAACGGGGTTATAGCGGCCTCGGCGCCTCCGGCCAGCATCACGTCCGCGCGGCCCATGGCGATCTTATCGTAGGCCTCGCCGACACATTGAGTTCCTGAGGCGCAGGCCGAGACCACGCTGAAGTTAGGCCCCTTCAATCCGAACTTGAGCGCGATGAGGCCGGCGGCGATATTGGTGCTGGCGTTGGCCATGGCGAAGGGGCTGATCTTGTGCAGCCCCCCCTCGTGTATGGCCAGGATGTCCCTCTCCAGGGTTTTCACGGCGCCGTGACAGCTTCCGACGATAACGCCTACCCGGTCGCTGGTCACTTTTTCGAGATCGAGCCGGCTGTCCGCTATGGCCTGCTTGGCCGCCGCGAAAGCGTACTGCGCCACCTCATCGAATCTCCTTGTATCGTTCTCGCTCAAATACTCGCTGGCGTCGAAGTTTTTTATCTCTCCACCTATCCTGGTGCGAAAGCTCTGAGTAGGAAAACTGGTGATCCTATCTATGAAAGAGTTACCGCACAGGATGTTTTTCCAGAATTCATCCTTGCCCACGCCGCAAGGCGAGACCACGCCCAGGCCGGTGATCACGACGCGTCTCTTGTTCACCCTCAGGTTTCCGTTTCTGCCCACCTGATGACCTCTGGCCGGTTCGGCCTCATCTCGACCACAGGACTCTCGAGGCGATCAATATCTTCTGCATTTCGTTCGTCCCCTCGTATAATTCCGCCAGCTTCACGTCTCGGTAGAGCCTCTCGACGGTGAAATCCTTGGTGTAGGCGTAACAGCCATGGATGGACATCGACTTATCCACCACCCTCTTGGCCGTCTGTGCGCCGAACAATTTCGCCATTGCACCCTCAAGGATGATGCTTTTCCCCTCCTCTCTTGCGAAAGCGGCGTAATAGGTCAACCACCGCGAGGCCTCGATCTCGGTTGCCATCTCGGCGATCAGGGTCTGGATGGTTGGAAACATTCGGAGCGGCTTGTTGAGCTGCTTTCTCTGGCCCGCATATTTCACTGCTTCTTCCATGGCCCGCTCCGCCAGCCCCAGAGATTGGGCGGCGACGCCCAGCTTTCCGATCGATATGATGTCCATTAATATCTGGAAGCCCCTGCCGCGGCCGGGCTCGCCTCCGACCGCGTTTTCCTCAGGGATACAGACCTCGGTCAAGGTAAAGGGCGCGGTCTCGAAGCCACCCATCCCCATCTTGCGCACCGGCTTCGACACTGTGAATCCCTGGACATCTTTCGGCACGATAAAGGCGGTGATCTGGCCTTCTTTCTCCTGGTCTTTTGCGAAGACGACGGCGAAACCATCCAGCGTGGAATTAGAGCTGAACAGCTTAGTTCCGTTTAACACGAAGCAGCCTTTCTTCCCGGTGGCGGTCGTGGTGATGGCCTGCGGGTCCGATCCCGTAGCCGCCTCGGTGAAGGCGAAGCTTCCAATTTTCTCTCCGCTCAAGAGCGGCGGCAGGAAGCGACGCTTCTGCTGATCCGTGCCGTAGTGGAATATGGTCGCCGCCGCCATCGTGTGCACGGACAGGGTAGCTGCCACGGCTACGCTCTCGCGCGACATCTCTTCAATTGCCAACACCAGGCTCAAGTATCCTTCTTGCGATCCGCCGTGTAGCTTCGGGTAAGGGAGGCCCCACAGGCGATATCTTTTCATCCCCTCCCAGATTTCAGCGGGAAAGCGATCCTCGCCGTCCATGCACTCCACCCTGGGTCTTATCTGGCTGGCGGCGAACTCCCTTGTCCTGGCCCTGACCCCTTCCTGCTCCGCCGTCAATTCAAAATTCATGATAGGCTCGCCTCTCGCGCCACAGATCCGCTACTTGTTCAGCAAGATCGAGCTGGCCCTGACGCCGGTTATTTTTCCATCCGTGATCTCCACCACTTTATCGGCTAATCCCATCACCCGAGGATCGTGGGTCGAGAACACGAACGTCGTGCCCTTCTCGCGATTTATTCTCCGCATCAGTTCGATGATCAGGTGGCCGGTCTGGGAATCGAGATTAGCGGTAGGCTCATCGGCCAGGACTATCTTCGGTTCGCTGACCAACGCCCTGGCTATCGCTACGCGCTGCATCTGCCCTCCGCTCAACTCGTTGGGAAAGTGGTGAGCAAACTCCGCCAGCTGAACCGACTCCAGAAGCGACGTAGCTCTCTTTCTCCGCTCGCGGCCGTCTTTGAATTTTCTCTTCTGCAAGAGCAGGGGATACTCTACGTTTTCCAAAGCCGTGAGGACCGGGATCAGGTTGAAGGCCTGGAAGATAAAACCGATTTTAGCGGCCCTTATCTCGCTCAGCTTATCGGCGCTTAACCCTACCACCTCTTGGTTACATACGGTTATTTTTCCCGAGGTCGGCTCATCCAGGCAGCCGATAAGGTTGAGCAGCGTGGTCTTGCCGCTTCCCGACGGGCCAGCTATCGATACGAATTCGGCCTCTTCCACCGCAAGGTCGATTCCGCGCAGCGCTCTGACTATGGTTTTCCCCATCACGTAGTTTTTGATCACAGATTCCAGCATGATGATAGCGCTCATTTTTATCTTCCAACGGCAGCCCGCAGCGTTTTTGGTCAGGGCTGAGGTTTGGGCTTTAGCCCAGCGCCCTCCATCCAACCCGGCAACACAACCCGCTACGCTCAGGCGACGCGTCGTCGTTTTCTAGAAAAACCACTCGACCAGCGGGCGGAAGTTTGATCCGTAGAGGAAATTCCCAAACTCGCTAGTTCTCGACCCGCGGTAATATTCCAGGTAGAAACCCAGATTTAGATTGTTCCTCAACTTGTATTTAAAGCTGGACGAAACCAACAGGCTTCCGTCTTGCAGGTTGATGATATTGTTGATCTCGACCTCGATTTTTTCACGATTGAGGTTCTGGACGGCGCGCAGGAAGAGATAATGCCGGCGCAGCTCCGCCAGCCTCTTCAAGGCAAAGCTTCTGGCCTCGTCCACGAAACTCAGAAAAGGATTGTCCCCGGCAACCGAGTCGAAGGCGGCGTCGTGGAGCCGCCGCAGGGATTCGGAGGTTCCCAGGGCCAGGGCAAAACGGTCCCATTCTCTCTGGTCGAATCCGAGCCCGTTGTAGAAATATTCGACCACGATGTTGGTGTTAGTGGCGAAGGTGTATTGTCCGCCGATCAGAAATTTAGCCGCGGTATCCGTTCCGGCGCTGCTTGACGGCACCAGGCTGAAGCGACGCGCCAGGGGCGACGAGCCCGAGCCGGTCTCCTCGGCCAATAAAACAATCTGGTTTCCGTTCTGTATCACGGCTTCGGAATGAAGTTCCAGGCTCCTGCCGATGACCTTGGTAAGATAAGCCGCGAGCAGGCCGTCGTCGCGGTCGGATTTCGATATCAGCACCGAGAGGTCGTAGCCGCCGACCAGGTAGTCGATTTTGACTCCGGCTCGCGTTTCCCTTGCGCGAACGCTGTCCTCTTCTCTCAAGAACCTGTTGCTGGCAAGCAGGCCGGTGAGACCGAAGTTGCCAGCACTCCAATGGACTTTGACCAGATCGATTCCCTGGCGCTCGAAGCCGTCTCGCTGGCGCCGGTTCGGGGAATTGAAGACGTTGAACGGATTCCAGGCGTAGCCGCTGCCCCAATCTATTTTCTGTCGGCCTATCACCAGCGCGAGTTGGTCGCCGAGGTTTAAGTTAATGAATCCCTCGTCCAGGAACACCATGTGGCTATCGTCTCTCGAGGTAAGGTGGGCCTGGTAGCGCCCGGCGGCGAATAGAGTCAGGTCACCCTTCCTCCCCTGAAACCTAAGCTCCGGTTTCACCTTCAACTGGTTCGAGAACAGCGGCAGTTTCAGGATTTCGTTGTTGCTGTTCAGCGCCGACCTGGGGTTCAGGGAAAACGCTATGGCCTCGTTTATCAAAGTCAAACTGTAGTCGGCGGAGCCGGCCGTCGCAGTGCCCGCGACGGCGCCCCATACGATCACGTTTCGGCACAAATCCAATACGAATCTCGCCTTACCTCGCATTCGCCAGGTAATTTCTATCGAAGAATTTATCCGGTATGCTCTGCTCTTTCATCCCGCTCAGCTTCATTATGGTTTTCCTATCCCTTTCGATCATATCCGTGAGCACCAGTTTGGTCGGCCTGACCGTGGAGGCCATCTCCTGGTACTCTTCGAAGCTCACTATCTTAAGCAGCCTGTCCGACAGAGCATAATATTCGGCCTGCACTGGCCTGAGCGTATGCTTCTCGACGCGGTAAATCACCCTCGGGTAATCGATGCCTGGCTTTCTGGCACGGAGGTCCAGGACTACAACCTCCTTGCCTTTGAACTTCTCCGTTCCGATTATAGTGGCGTTGTAGTTTTCGGAAAAGATGATTCGCACAACGTCTCCATTGGAGACCTCGCCCAGGAGCCTCTGCTGCGGCGACACTCTAATCGGGCGCCTGGTGTTTGGGAAGAACATCCACAAATCGTCCTCGAGCATCAAGAGCATTCTGCCTTTGTCTCTGGGTGGGGAGAGCCATTTAACGAGGGCCCGGCCTGCGCGGTCGCTGTAGACGGCGAGCGAGAAGGCGCCGTAGCCCTTCTCCCCCTTGTACGACTCTATGTCTATCATCATAGCGAACGGGTGCTCGGGAAACCTGATCCGATCCGCCACGCTCACGATTTCCGCTCCATCCAGGGAAATCCTCTGGTTCGAAGCGCCTTCCGGCCCTTGAAGTCCCAACAAAGCGAGGAGGGCCAGCGCGCTCGGGCCAGGTGCTTTCAGCATCGCTACGGCAGCCATACGGATCTCACGCATGCCTTAAAGCCTCGATAACTCTCAGTCGCGAGGCTTTGAAGGCGGGATACAGGGCTGCGATCAAGGTCGATATGATCGCTATCGCGAAGGAATATAACAGCACGGAGGGGACGATCTCGACCCTAGCGACAAAGCCATGGGTTGCGGTCGGCGGAGGCGGCATTTCTATTCCGACGTAAGAGATCAGCCTGGCGAGCAGTATGCCCACCGCGATCCCCAGCGTTCCTCCAGCGACTCCAAGCACCAGGGCTTCGACCATGAAGACGTTCAGCACGTCCCGCCGCTTCGTTCCCATAGCCATCATGGCGCCGATTTCCGGGGTGCGTTCCAGCACCGACATGGTCATCGTGTTGATGATGCTGAGCACGACGATCGCCGCAACTATGAATTTTATGATCGTCAGTTCCTTTCCGAACATGGCCACGACCTGGTTATGAAAGACCGCGAGTTCGGACCATACCCTTAACTCTATATCCAGGCCGTTTCGCCCGACCAAACTCTTGATGACATCTCTCGCCACGTCAGTATCGTCGGTATTCTTAAGCACGACTATTACGCTATCCACGGCATCGACGCGGGTGAGTTCCCGGGCGCAGTCCAGGTGCACCCTCATTATCCAGTCGTCGAGTTCTTTCCAACCGCTGGCGAAAATTCCTCGAACTCTAACCTCGACGGCGTTTATCGCTCCCTCCCGGGTGTTGGTAAGAAGCGTGAGGTAGTCTCCAACTTTAGCACCGACGCGCCGGCTCAGGCCCTGTCCGACCAACACCTCGAACGGATGTTCCTGCGATAATCCCTCTCCATCGAGGATCGTCAGTTGCGTCAGGTCCACGTCTCCATCGTCAGACTGGGAACGGCGGCTCAGCCGTCCATCCTTTTCCGGCTCGACGCCCAGGCCAATGAACGAAACGGTTTTATCGCCATTGTTGGCGAGAGCGAAGAACTCCAATCTCGCGGTAATGTCGCGGACTTGGGGCACGTGCCGCTTGATAAGTTTCCGCAACCGCTCGTAGTCCTGGCTATCTATGACGTACTTCATGGGGTTGGCCATGTGATTTTCTACGTATCCCCTTTTGTAAATCTGAACGTGGCCGTAACGACCGTAAATGGCGGCGTCTTTGAGCTGATCGAATATGTAGAAAATCAGGCCGCCGTTTATGATCAGGGCCACGCATCCGAAAATAATCGCCGACAGCGTGATCACCGTCCTGCGTTTGTTACGAAGCGTGTTCCTGAAAGCTATTTTGAACAGCATGGGCATAATCAGGGGGGCGCCCGGAGCAGCGGCTCAGCGTATCGACCCGGCGAACTCCCCCGCTACGTCGTTCAAGATATACTCACGCCACTTCAGGTACGAGTTGTCTCCCACCACCGCCATGGACATCTGGAACGCGCTTTGATTTATCTCCACGGCGCGTCGCGCCAGCGCCTGATAGCTTGGCTCCAGCCGGCCGACCTGCTCCTCGAAGTAGTCCCTGTCGTTGAGGTAGCGCGTATAGACGGCTATGCTCGCTCCGAGATAGAAGTGCGGCCTGTACCTTTCCTCTATCAGCCCGGCGAAATCGAAAGCGAACTTTAAATTGTTTATATTGGTAAAAGCCACGGCGACTCCCAGTCCGGCGTAACAGTCTTCACGGTAGGGCTCAGGTGCCAGCGCGATATGCTCGAATATTTTCCCGGGCGCTTCCATGAAAACGAACCAGAGCGCACGGCCGAAGCCCTGGTAATAGGTGTTGCGCGCGTAGCCGTGGAACTCTAGCCCCTTATCTCTGACCTTGGGGTTTTTGAGGTAATCGAAGAAGCCGTGCTTGAACCCATAACCATCCATGACCAGGTACTTCAACTCAGACCTGTCTATCCTCGCGATCAACTTTTCAACCTTGCGCGGGCTGTGTCGGTAGCGGAATCCGTACCAGAACCCCAACCCTATGAAGTACAGGAACGCGTAGTTAGGGTTTATCGAGAGCATGGTTTTTTCGAAGTCGCCGCGCGAATATTTCAAGCTCAAGAACGCCTTGGGCGAAAAGCCCATCGCCGAGCCCTCGTAGCAGAAGGGTGCATAGAAAGGCGGGAGCGCCTCAGCAGCCATTCTTATTTCATTCAGGTCCTTGTGCTCGAGCATCGCGTTATAGCCGGTGAAGAAGGCAATGCCGATTTTTCTCACCTTCTCTATATTCTCCTGACTAGCGATGGCGAAGCCTTTGATCATCGGCTCCATGGCGTTAAGGTTCTTTTTGAAGATGCGATGTCCGAACTTGAAGAAGCTCAGCGTGCCCAGCGCGAGCCCGCCAGCCATCGCGGCAAGCTGAAGCATCATTATAGGCCTCCGATCCCACCCTCACGGCTCCCAGAGCCCCTGAAGGTTGGTGTCTATTCTCTTGGACATATCGCGCGCTTTTTCCACGAAATCCTTGATCGTCTCTTCGCTCTGGCTCAACCGCGCTTGCAGCTCCCCATCGTTTGGGAACTTACCCAGCCCCTGCTTCCAGGTCTTCACGGCTTCCGAAACCTGGTCGTTCCTGGCGTAAGAATCGCCCAGCGCGATGTAGGCCAGGACATGGTAACCTCTGGTAGTCTTGTCGGCGGCCTGAATTTCCAGGCACTTTTTGAAGTCCTCGACGGCGTATTTCGCCCTGCCGAATAGCTTAGGCCAGTGAAGGTGGTTCATTCCCCTGCCATAGAAAGCGATCCAGGAGTTAGCGTCTTTCTCGATCGCTTTATTAAAGGCAGCGATCGACCTGTTCGAGAGCAGCCCCTGGCGAACCATTCCCACCGACGGCATTTTGTCGATGTAGGCGAAACCCAAATTTACCCAGAGCTCGACTCTATTCGGATCTTGGGCCACGAGCTCTTCGAAGAATTTTATCGAGCGGTCGTATTCGGCGAAGCGGATCGCCGCCATCCGGTAGTCATTTCCATACCTCAAGTTGCTCGGATCGCTCCTGATCGCCTGCTCCAGGTTGCCGAGCGCCTCGTCTTTCTTCTGCAACCTGGCCATTTCCAGGCCGAGCTGGTGATAATCCGCAGTGGTCATCGGTTGTGCTGCCGGCGCGTTTTCTTGAGACGGTGCGCCCGTTCCGGCCGCCGAGGCGACCGCCGTCAGAACGACCAGCGAAAGCGCAGGCAGCGCCTTGGTTTTTCCTGAAGCCATAGATCTCCCTGGTATGATGTTACGAGTCAGAGGAACCCGTAAACATCGTGGTGATTCCCCTCCCCGCCAGGGAGAGGGTACAAT
>FWPU01005910.1_pt1 | contig 25518 bp, 23 predicted proteins | sample 2228361 | NCBI WGS metagenome assembly FWPU01 (sample SAMEA103939777, study PRJEB20133) | metagenome | reverse complement strand
TGATCCGATTCGCGGATCCGCCGAGATTATAGGCGCGCCTGCTCCTTCGTGGCGAGTGCGTAGACGGTTCAACAGTTCGGATTTCCGCGGCGCGAATCGACGGGCGCAGCAGCGATTTGACCTTGGGATTAGGTGCACCTAACATCCCCAGTGTCGAAACACTGCACGCGAGGCATCGCCCAACCCTATGAAGCCATTGCGCATCCTCCTCTTGCTCGCGCTCGCCGCTGTCCCCTTCGTCGCCGCAGCCTGTGGCGGCGATGATGACGACGAGCCGACCCCCGGCGCCACCGCCACGCAGCCCGCGTCGCCCACCACGGCGGCGTCGCCCACCGCCACGCCAAAGCCCTCCGGCTCCATCACCATCTACTCTGGCCGCGGTGAATCGCTTGTGAAGCCGCTCTTCGAGCAGTTCACCAAGGACACCGGCATCCAGGTGAACGTGAAGTACGGCGATTCCGCCCAGCTCGCCACCCTGCTCGCCGAGGAGGGCTCCGCTTCGCCGGCCGACGTCTTCTTCCCGCAGGATGCCGGCGCCCTCGGCGCCATCACGAAGGCCGGCCTCTTCGAGAAGCTCCCCGAGGCCACGCTTGCGAAGGTGCCTGCCGAGTACCGCGCCAAGGATGGCACCTGGGTGGGAGTCAGCGGCCGCGCCCGCGTCATCGTCTACAACACCGCGCTCCAGCCGGGCGACCTGCCCACCTCCGTCAAGCAGCTCACCGACCCCAAGTGGAAGGGGAAGGTCGGCTGGGCGCCCACGAACGGCTCCTTCCAGGCGTTCGTCACCGCGCTGCGCAAGCTCGAAGGCGAGGCCGCCGCGGAGAAGTGGCTGCGCGACATGATCGCCAACGACGTGAAGGTGTACAAGGATAACCGCGCCATCGTGACGGCCGTTGCCGCCGGCGAGGTGCAGCTCGGCCTCGTCAATCACTACTACCTCTGGGGCTTCATCAGGGACCAGGGCGAAGGCTTCGCCGCCCGCAACCACTACACGGCCGCCGGTGACCCGGGCACGCTCATCAACGTCGCCGGCGTGGGGCTGCTGAAGTCCTCGAAGAACAAGCCCGCGGCCCAGGCGTTCATCGATTACCTCCTCTCCGAGGCCGCCCAGAAGTACTTCGTCGAGCAGACGTTCGAGTACCCGCTCGTCCAGGGGCTGGCCGCCGATCCGCGCCTGCCCGCGCTCTCCACGCTGCGCCCACCGGCCATCGACCTCTCCGATCTCGATGACCTCCAGGGCACGCTTGCCCTGCTCCGCAAGGTGGGCGCGCTCCAGTAGCGCCGATGGCCGTCCTGCCCCTCCGCAGGCGCGCGAACCGAGCCCCGCTGGCCCTCTGGCCGCCGGGGCTCGCCGTCGTGCTCGCCACCCTCGTGCCTGCCTGGTACCTGCTCCGTCGCAGCACCGAGCGGGGCTGGGCGCCGTGGCAGGCCGTGCTCGAAGAGGCGGCCTGGCCGCTCCTCGCCCGGTCGCTCCAGCTCTCCCTGGTGGTGGCGCTCGCCTGCCTGGCCATCGCGCTGCCCGCCGCGTGGCTCACCACCCGCACCGATCTCCCCGGGCGGCGCCTCTGGGCAGTGCTCATGGCCGCGCCGCTCGCCATCCCGTCCTACGTCATGGGCATAACGGTCGTGGCCTTCCTGGGGCCGCGTGGCTACCTCCAGGGCTGGCTCGAGCCGTTCGGCGTGGAGCGCCTGCCGGAGATCTACGGCCTCTGGGGGGCAGCGCTCACCCTCTCAGCTACCAGCTTCCCGTACCTCTACCTCGTCCTGCGCGGGGCCATGGCCGCAGCCAACGTCGCGGAGGAGGAGGCATCGCGCGCGCTCGGCGTGCCGCCCTGGCCGACGTTCTTCCGCGTGGTGCTGCCGGGCCTGGTGCCAGCCATCGCCGCCGGCCTCCTCCTCATCGTCCTGTACGTGCTCAGCGACTTCGGCGGCGTCTCGACCCTCAATTACAACACCTTCACCCGCGACATCTTCATCGAGTACCAGTCGAGCTTCGACCGGACGAAGGCGGCGGTGCTCTCCTGCGTGCTCGTGGCGGTGGCGGCCATCATCCTCGCGGCCGAGCTGGCGATCCGCCGTCGCGCGGGAGGCCGATCCTCGCGGCGTGCGGCACCACCTCGGCCCGTGCCGCTCGGCCGCTGGCGCTGGCCCGCGATCGCCTTCCTGGGGGCGGTCACGGCCGTCTCGCTCGGGATGCCGCTGGGGGTGCTCGGCTACTGGCTGCTGCGCGGCCTGCAGGTGGGCGCGAATTTCCCCGCCATCGGCGAGGCGGCGCGCCACTCCCTCGTCATGGCCGTGGCGGCGGCCGCCATTACCGTCGCCCTGGCGCTGCCGCTTGCCATCCTCGCCGCCCGCTACGGCGGAGCGGCGGCTTCGGCGCTCGAGCAGCTCGCCTACCTCACCCACGCGCTGCCCGGGCTCGTCGTGGCGCTGGCGCTCGTCTTCTTCGGCATCCGCTACGCCCGGCCGCTCTACCAGACCGAGTGGATGCTGCTCTTCGCCTATCTCGTGCTCTTCGTGCCGAACGCCATCTCGGCGCTGCGGGCGAATCTCCTCCGCCTGCCGCCGCGGCTCGAAGAGGCGGGCACCTCGCTCGGGCGGGCCCCGCTGCGCGTGCTCGCCACGGTCACCATTCCCCTTGCGGCCCCGGGCATGGCGGCCGCCGCCGCGCTCGTCTTCCTCACCGTCATCAAGGAGCTGCCGGCCACGCTCCTGCTCTCGCCCCCGGGGTTCGAGACGCTCCCCGGCCTGGTGTGGGGCCGCACGAGCGATGCCCTGTATGCTGGTGCAGCGCTGCCCGCGCTTGTGCTCGTCGGGCTTGCGCTCATTCCCCTCGTGGTGCTGGCCTGGAGAGGCGACCCTGCGACGCTCGAATCCTGAACCCGCGCGCCCCGGACCCGCCGCCGAAGCCCTCGCGATTGCCGGCGTCGATGTGCACTACGGCCGCTTCCGCGCCGTCCACGCGGCCACGCTCACGCTCGCGCCCGGCGAACTCGTCGCCCTTCTCGGCCGCAGCGGGAGTGGCAAGACGACGCTCCTGCGCGCCATCGCTGGCTTCGAGCGGGTGAGCGCCGGCGAGATCCGCCTCGCCGGCGAAGTGATCGAGAGCCCGGCCCGGCACGTGCCGGCCCACCGCCGCTCGGTCGGGCTCGTCTTCCAGGAATATGCCCTCTTCCCGAACCTCACCGTGTCCGGGAACATCGGCTTCGGTCTGGCGCGGGGCGAGCACGCCCGCGTCGCCGAGCTCCTGCGTCTTGCCCGGCTCGAGGGGCTGGAGCGGCGCTACCCCCACCAGCTTTCCGGCGGCCAGCAGCAGCGCGTCGCCCTTCTCCGCTCACTCGCCCCGCGGCCGCGCGTCCTCCTCCTCGATGAGCCGTTCTCCAACCTCGACGCGGCGCTGCGCGTGCAGATGCGCGACGAGGTGGCCGCCATCCTCCGCGCCGAGGGCATGACGGCGCTGCTCGTGACCCACGACCGCGCCGATGCCATGGCCATCGCCGACCGCGTGGCGGTGATGGACGCCGGGGCGATCATCGAAGTGGCCACACCGCGGGCGCTCTACTTCGAGCCCGGCGCCCGGGCGGCCGCGGGCTATGGCGGTGATGCGCAATTCCTCCCCGGCGAAGGCCTTGGCGACGAGGCCCGCAGCCCGCTCGGCACCATCCCGCTCGCGCGGCCGTACCGCGGCGCCTGCGACCTCCTCGTGCGGCCGGAGTGGCTGCGCATCCGGCCCGGTGGCGCCCTGGCCAGGGTGCTGGCCCGGCGGTTCGAAGGCGCCATCAGCCGGCTCGACCTGGAGGTCGGTGGCCACCGCCTCATGCTGACTGCCCCGTCGCTGGAGGTGGCCGAGGCCGGCGAGACGGTCGAACTTGGCCTCACCGTCCCGGCTGTGCCCTTCCCCCCGGCCAGCGGCTGAGGCCGCGCGGCCTCCGACGCCGGCCTACTCCTCGAAGAGCTGGAAGAGCACGCCGCCCGAATCCCGGGGGTGGATGAACGTGTGGCGCTTCCAGTCATTCTCGATGATGCCGCCCCACGGCTCGATCCCCTCCGCCCGCAGCGCCTCGACGGCGCGGTCCACCGAGGCGACCTCGCAGGTGATGTGGTGCATCCCCGGGCGGCGGGTCTCGATGAACTTCTGCACGAAGCTCTCGGGGCGCGTCGGCGCGATGATCTCAAACTTCAGCAGGCTCCCGGGGATGGAGAGCTCGGCCCCGCGGTAGCCCATCTGCTCGTCCTCCCAGCGGGAGAGCACCTCCATGCCGAACACCCGCTCCTGCCAGGCGATCTGGCGGTCGATATCGGGCACGGCCATGGAGACGTGATCCATGCGCTGGAGGTCGACGATTCCGCCGCCCGCCGTGCGGTCGACCTCCGGCGCGGGGCGGTGCGGCACGAAGAGCTGCCAGAGGATGCCGCCGCTGTCCTTCGGGTGGATGTAGGTGACGTACCACGAGCCATCGTCGGTGACGCCGCCGAACGGGGTGATGCCGAGGCGTTCGAGCTCGGCGGCCGCGGCGTGGATGTCGTGCACCTCGACGGTGATGTGGTGCAGGCCGGGGCCGTTCTGATCGAGGAACTTCTGCACGAAGCTGGCGGGGGTAGCGGGCGAGATGACCTCGAATTCGATGCCGGTGCCGCGCACCTGGGAGACGCAGCCATCGAAGTCCTGGCCGGGCCCGGCTTCCCAGTTGTGGAGGAACTTGAAGCCGAGCAGCCGTTCGAGCCGGGCCGACTGGGCCCGCCAGTCGGCGGCGGCCATGGAGATGTGGTCGAGGCGCTTGATGGGCAGCACGCAACGCTCCGGGGAGGGAGTTGGGGGAAAGTGTGGCCCATCCTACCGGCCCTGCGCTGCGGGGAGAAGGGGAGTGGGGAGGATGTCGGCTGGCGCCGACGTGGGATGGCTGGCCGCCTGCCGGCGGCTGCGCCGTGGGATGTCGGCGCTGGCGCGCCGACGTTGGGAGTTGGGAGTCCGGAGTTGGGAGTCTCCCCCTCTCCCCTTCTCCCCTTCTCCCGGCGCCGCAGGCACGTCTCCCGCTCTCCCGCCGCGCCGCAGGCGCGTCTCCCGCTCTCCCCGCGGCGCAGTGCGCCAACCCGCGCGAAGCGCGCCAACCCGCCGCGCCAGCGGCGCCAACCCGCGCGAGCGGCATCAACCGCCCCGCATCCGCTCCATGATGTAGCGCACGACCCGCCCGGTGCGGTCCATTCCCGCGCTGCAGTGGACGAGCACCGGCTTGGGCAGCTCCAGGAACGCCCGCCATGCCGCCTCGTACTGCTCCGGCGTGTACGGGTGGGTGAGCTGGTCCATCGTCGGCAGGTGGAACACTTCGAAACCGTGCTGCCGGTAACGCTCCAGCAGCCCCTCTGGCGCCGCCTTGCGATACAGCCAGAGCTGGTCGTTGCCGATGAGGCACATGATCGACCGGATGCCGAAGCGGCGCGCCTCCGCAATCCAGCGCTCGACCGCCTCATCGTGGACGGTAAGCTCCGGGCCAGGGGCATACCCCGGCCGCGGGCTTGTCGCCAGCAGCCCTTCGATCACCCAGTTCGGCATCTTTGCCGTAGTCTAGCCCGGGCCCGCGACACGGTCCGCGGCCCCACGCCCCACGCCCGGAGGTCCCAATGGCCAGCGCCTACCAGCACCTGCTCGTCGAAGTTTCCGACGGCATCGCCCGGGTCACGCTCAACCGCCCGGAGGTGTACAACGCCACGAACGACGCCCTCCACGCCGAGCTGACCCGCATCTGGGGCGACCTCGATCGCGACCCCGCCGTGCGCGTCATTGTCGTCACCGGCGCTGGCGACCGCGCCTTCTCCGCTGGCGGCGACCTCGGCGATATCGAGGCGCGCGCGGCGCTCCCCGCGGAGGAACGGTTCGAGGCCGTCGTGCGCGTGATGAAGGAGGCAGAGGCGATCGTCTACGAGATGGTGAACTGCGAGAAGATCATCATCTCCGCCATCAACGGCGTGGCGGTGGGCGCTGGCCTCGCGGTGGCGCTCATGGCCGATATCTCCCTCATCGCCGAAGATGCACGCCTCACCGATGGTCACGCCCGCCTGGGCGTCGCTGCCGGCGACCACGCCGCGATCATCTGGCCGCTCCTCTGCGGCATGGCGAAGGCGAAGTACTACCTGCTCACGTGCGACTTCATCGATGGGCGAGAGGCCGAGCGGATCGGCCTCGTGAGCCGCTGCGTGCCGCGAGCCGAGCTGATGCCGGAGGCGATGCGCATCGCCCGCCAGCTCGCCGATGGGCCGCAGCACGCCCTGCGCTTCACGAAGAAGGCGCTCAACCAGTGGCTCCGCCTCGGGGGCATCACCGCATTCGATTACTCCCTCGCGCTCGAGATGCTCGGCTTCTTCTCCGCCGCCCCGGCCGAGGGTGCCCGCGCCATCCAGGAGAAGCGACCGCCGCGCTGGGGGTGAGGGGAGTTGGGAGGATGTCGGCGCTGGCGCGCCGACGGGGGATGGCTGGCCGCCTGGCGGCGGCTACGCCGTGGGATGTCGGCTTGCGCCGACGCGGGATGTCGGCTTACGCCGACGGTGGGAGTTGGGAGGCCCCCTCTCCCCTTCTCCCCCTCTCCCGGCGGCGCCAGCCGCGTCTCCCTTTCTCCCGTTCTCCCGGCGCCGAAGGCGCGTCTCCCGGTCTCCCGGCGCCGAAGGCGCGTCTCCCCGCCGCGCCAGCGGCGTCAACCCGCGCGGAGCGCGTCAACCCGCGCCGCAGGCGCCCAGGAACTCCGCGAGTGCCGCATCGAAGGCCTCCGGGCGCTCGAGGTGCACCCAGTGGCCCGCCGGGATGCGCACGAACCGCGCTCCGGGCGCCACCGCCCGCAGCGCCTCCTCGTATCCGGGGCTCTCGATGGACTCGATGACCAGCGTGGGCTGCGCTTCCAGCGCACCCAGCAGCCGCTCGCTCAGCGCACCAATCTCCGCTGCACCGTATTCGAACAGCGGCGCCCAGAGCGCGAGCCCTGTCTCATCCGGCGTGGCCGCGTTGCGTGCCTCCACGCCGGCACGCGCGTCCCCTTCCAGGCCACCCATCATCGAGGCGAAGAGCTGCTCGCGGAAGCCGCGGTGGGTGGCCCGGCCGCGGATGACCCCGGCAATCGCCCCCATCTGCGCGGCGAAGGGCCCCAGCGCCAGCGGCTGATCGACGACCACAATGGCGCGCGCGAATCCCGGCGACCGCGACGCGATGAAGGCCGCGAGGAATCCGCCGAAGCTGTGCCCGATGATGACCGGTCGCTCAGCGCCCGCGGCCTCGCAGATTGCCACGGCGTCGTTCGCCAGCGCCTCGGGGAAGTAGGCGTGGTCCCACGGCCGGCCCGATTCGCCGTGCCCGCGCATATCGGGCGCGATGCACCGGTAGCGCCCCGCGAACCGCTCAATCGTCGGCGTCCACGTGGCCGAGCTATCGCACCAGCCATGCAGGAAGAGGAGCGGCGGCCCGCTCCCGGCCTCGCGGTAGTGGAGCGTCACGGTCGGGCGTTCGAGCGTCGGCATCGGGTGGCCTCCGGGGCTGCGATGTCTGGCGGCCGCCCATTCTACGGGCCCTGGCCCGGTGCCGGCACGGCGAAGGTCGCCGGCTCCGCGTCGGTGGTCGGGTCGAGCGCCGCCAGGGCGGCGGCGATGGCCGAGTACGCCGCCTCCACCGCCGTCATCGTCGCGGTGCCATCGCCTGCGAGGTAGCTGGCATCGAGCCCTTCGGTGCAGGCGCGCTGCACGGGAGCCGGGTCGCCGCGGCCCGGCGGTGCTGTCGCGCAGAGCAGGCGCAGCTCGGCCTGGCGCGCCTGGATCGCGCCGATCGACCCGTTCGGCGCGCCGACCATCCAGAGACCGAGCGCCGCGCGCAGGTCGAACAGCTGGAGCGCGATCCGCTGGAGCGCTGTCACGGTCGGGTCATCGCTGCAGGCGAGCGCGCCGGGGAGCGGGGCAGCGGCGCGCTCGGACCCGGCGGCGGCAGTCATGCGAGCGCAGAGCTCGGCCCAGCCGGCCGGCGTGCGGCCCGCCGTCGCGGCGAGCGCCATCTCGGCCCAGGCTCCCGGCGCGATGGCCTGCCAGCCGCCCTCGGCCGGGAACCACGCAGCCGGGTCATCGCCGGGGACCTCCACCGGCGCGGGGGTGCCGATCGCCTCCACGTACGCGGGCACGCCCGGCCCGGGCACGAGGATCGGCCCGACGAACGGCACGGCCGCCACCCCGGCGGCGAGGTCGGCGGTGTAGCAGCGGGCCGTCGAGAAGAAGGCGAGGGCGAGCAGCACCCACGGCAGCTTGCGGAACACACCGGGATCATCGGCACGCGGCCGCGCGCGCCGGAGCCGGGCCTACCCCCAGAGTGCCCGGCGGATGGCCGCCGCAACCGGTGAATCGCCCGCTGGCGCGCGGATGCCCCGCTCGATGCGCACAGCCGCGAGGTTCAGCGCGGCGAGGGCGGCGTCGTCGCCCAGCGCCTCCACCTGGCGGCGGGGAAGGCCGAGCAGCTCCTCCACGCCCCAGGCGATCCCGGCGAGGTCCACCAGATCGGCCGTGCGGGCAGGGTCGAGGCCGCGCAGGCGGGCGTACTCCATTGCCAGCGCCCGCCGCCCGGCCGGTTCGATCCCCGCCGTGAGCAGGAAGGCGGCCACGTCGAAGAGCTGGGGGCCGAACCCCGCCGCGCGGAAGTCGATGAGCCAGGCGCGGCCCGGGGCCAGGAGCACGTTCGCGGCGGTGGCCGCGCGGTGGGCCAGCCCGAACGGCGTGTCGAGCAGCTCGGTCTGGGCGGCCACGAAGTGGGGCGCCGCGGCGTCGCGTTCGCTGGCGGCGAACCCGAGCCGGAAGAGCGGCGGCGGCGCCCCCGGCAGTAGCTCCTGCGGCGCCCGCTCCCAATCGAGCCCTTCGCGCACCGGCAGAGCGTGGAGCCCGGCGAGCGCCTGGATGGCGGCGGCCGCAGCGCCGGGCGGTGGCTCCACCTGGAGCGCCGTGAGCCCCGGCACTTCGCCCTCGATGGTGGCGAGGCCTGAGAAGCCGAGCAGCGGCGGCAGAGCGGCGAACCCCGCAGCGGCGAGCGCCTCGAAGACGGCGGCGTGGTTCTGCGCCGCCTCGGGGCCCGGGGGGTGGCGGACGATGGCGACCCGCCCGGCGGCGCTCCACCGTTCCGGGCTGCCCGGCGCCTCGCCCAGCCGTTCGATCTCGAACGCCGTGCCCGGCGGCAGGCCGAGCGCGCGTGCCACATCTGCGGGGTCAGCCAGCATCGCCGTGCTCCCCTCCCGGTCGTGTTCGCCGCGGGCGGCGCGCGGGCCGCTGGCAGCGCGGGCAGAAGTGCGTTGCCCGGCCACCAACGATGGCCCGCGCGATCGGCGTGCCGCAGGCATAGCACGGCCGGCCAGTGCGGCGGAACACCTGCACGTACAGGTGCTGCGCGCCGGCGTTCCCCTGGCCGTCGACGTAGTCGCTGAAGCTGGCGCCCCGGTGCGCGATGCCCCGCTCGAGGACCTCGCGGCAGGCGCGGTACAGCCGCAGCATGGCCGCACGCGAGAGCTCGCCGGCCGGGGTATCGGGCCGGATGCGCGCCGCGAAGAGCGCCTCATCGACATAAATGTTGCCCAGGCCGGCTACCCTGCGCTGGTCGAGCAGCACGGCCTTCACCGGCGCGCGCCGCCCCTCGAGGATGCGGCAGAAGGCAGCGGCCGAGAGCCCGGTGTCGATCGGTTCGGGCCCGAGCCTGCCGACGGCCTCCTCCGGCGCGGCGCAGATCTGCCAGGTGCCGAATTTGCGCACATCGCTCCAGCGCAGGTCGTGGCCCCCCTCAAAGCGGATGCGTGCGCGCTCGAATGGTTCCGGCGGGGCATCGGTGGGGCGCCACACGAGCCGTCCCGTCATCCGCAGGTGCGCCACGAACCAGTGACCATCGTCGAGTTCGAAGAGGAGGTACTTGCCGCGGCGCCCGAGCGAGCGGATGGTGCGCCCCACGAGTGCCGCCCGCACCGCCTCCAGCGGGGCGCCGGCGAGCAGGCGGAGCGTCCCGGCATCCACCTCCACCCCGGCGATGCGGCGGCCGATGACGAGTGGCGCAAGGTCGCGCCGGATGGTCTCCACCTCGGGCAGCTCGGGCACGCCCCGATTGTCGAACCGGGGGCCGGTCGGCGCCACCCGTGGCATACTGGCCGCCGTGATCACGCACCTCACCGGGCGGCTCGCGCGCATGGACCGGGAGGGGCCAGCCGTCGAGCTCGACGTGCACGGCATCCGCTTCGAGGTGCTCGTTCCCGCCGTCCTCTGGCCCGAGCTGGTCGAGCTCGCCGGCGACGCCGACCTCGCCGCCGGCGAGGGGCCCACCATCGGCCTCCACATCGTCTACCACGCCACCGCCACCAACCCGGTGCCCGTCCTCGTCGGCTTCCTCCGCCGGGCCGAGCGCGACTTCTTCCGCAAGTTCACGAGCGTGGAGGGCATCGGCCCCGCCAAGGCAGTGAGGGCGATGAACGTCTCCGTCTCCACCATCGCCCGCGCCATCGAGCAGGAGGACCGGGCCACCCTCGCCCGCCTGCCCGGCATCGGCGCGCGCTCGGCCGACAAGATCATCGCCGCCCTGCGCGGCCGGGTCGTGGCCGAGGCCGCCCTCCACGATGGCGGCCTCGACCGCCCCGTGGAGCCGCCCACCAGCGATGACCGCCGCCTGGTGGCCGACGCCATCGAGGCGATCGCCGGCCTCGGCTACTCCCGCGCCGAAGCCCGCCGCCGCGTGGAGGAGACGATCGCCGCCGACCCCGCGCTCGACTCCCTCGATGCGGTGGTGATGGCCGTCCTCCGCCGCCTCGACGCCGGCTGAGCTACCGCCGCGCGAGCCCCGCCCGGATCTTCTCGAGCGGGGTGAGCGCCGGCGGTGTCCCCTGCCGCAGCCCGTTGCCGGGCGGCACCGCCTTCGCCGCCTCCCGCTGCACCGCCTCGCGCACGCGGGCCAGCAGCTCGCGGGCGGCCGCGAAGCTGGCTTCCAGCTCCTCGACCGTCTCCCCGGCGAGCATTGCTGGCTCAAGCGCCGGTTCCAGCGCCAGGAACGCCTCGCGCAGCCTGGCAATTGCGGCGCTCGCCCGCTCCCGCTCGGCGTCTAGGGCCGCTGCCTGCTCCGCGACCTGCGCGCGCAGCTCCTCCAGCTCCAGCAGGGCGCCTGCCCCGGGGTCGAACTCGTCCATAAGGCTTTCCCTCCGTTGGTTGGAATGGGTCCACCCGACGGTGCGTCGGCCCGGGGGGAACGCCAAGGTTCAGATGGCACATTCCCCGCTGCCGGTGGGCTTGGTACCCTCGGGGCGATGCGTCGCTTCCGCCGAGCCGCCGTCGCCCTGCTCGTGCTGCCGGTGCTCGCCCTCGCCGCGGTGGCCTGCGGCGATGGCCCGGACCCCGTGCCGACACCGACCCCCACCCCCGATTACGGCGAGTTCGGCCCGCCCCCGGACCTGGGCGGCAACATCCTGAAGGTCTGGCCCGAGCACGCCAGCACCGTCACCCAGGTCGAGACTCGCACCACCAACCCGGCCAGCCCCCGCGGCATCTGCGCCGAGGTGAGCTTCGAAGGCACCCCCCAGTACGGCCAGTGGTTCCGTATGGCCGTCGATGGCGTCGAGGTCACCGACCGGCTCACCTGGGTCATCCCGACCCGCGAGGATCCGAAGAACGGCCGCGTCTGCTACGCCCCGCCCGAGGGGCTCACGCCCGGCACCCACGAAGCCGCCCTCGTCGTGCAGGACCCGCTCAATCCCTCCGCAGCCACCAGGCAGGCGGTGGGCTGGCGCTTCCGCGTCAGCGAATAGCGCGCCGGCTCGCTCCCGCGCACCGGATGTGCTGCCCACCGGGCCGGGGCCTACGCGGTGGGCGGGGATGCCGCCGGCACCAGGCGGAAGGGCAGGGTGCGTACCCGTTCCGGCCCGTTCGGCAGGCGGGCAGCGACCACCACCCGGTAGCCGCCGAAGCGCGGCAGGTCAGCCCCCAGGATGAGCGCGGCCTGGCTCAGCTGGCTCGCACCCGCTGGCAGGTGCGGCGGCCGCCCCACCTGGAGTCGGCCATCGGCCCGGAGCAGCCCGGCGCCATCGTCGTCCTCCAGCGCCACCGTCAGCTCCACCGGGATGTTCGTCTCCTCCCACGCGATGCGCACGCCGAGGGCCACGGCAAAGCGCGCGTTCGCTGGCGCCTCGCCCGCCGTGCGCAGGTCCCAGCCGCCGCCGACCAGGTAGAGCTTGCCGTTCACCACCTCGGCGTAATCCGCAAGGAGCGCGTATTCGATGTCCATGCCGCGCAGTCTACCGCGGCCAGGCGGCGCGAGCGTTTCGGGTGAAGTTCGACAGTTCCTAAGTGGCCACCTGCCGATCCCCTAGGTGATCCTCCCGTGCGGCAGCCAGCGTGGCGCAAACGATGATGAACACAGCGTGAACGGCGCGGCACACGCGCCGGCGATGGGAGGCAACCGTTCTATGGCTTTCGTGCGGGTACCGCAGGCAGTCGCCAACCTCCGCCTCGTGCACAAGATCCTGGGCGGATTCGTCGTCGTTCTCGGGCTCATGGCCGTCGTCGCGGCCGTGGGCATCTACCAGCTCAACCGGGCGGCCGCCCGGGCCGATGAGATGTACCGCATCAACACGCTCGGTGTGCAGCATTCCACCCAGGCCATCGGCTACTTGAATGCCAGCGCGCGAGACGAGAAGAGGGCCCTGCTTGCCGCTGAGAGCGGCCAGCGCACCCGGGCCGTCGACGCCGCACGGGAGTCCCTCCAGAGTTTCCAGGGCGAGCTGGAGGCGTATCGCCCGACGATCGCCTCGCAGGAGGAAGCCGACCTCTTCGCGGTGGTCGAAGAGCTGGCCGCGCGGGTGGTGGCCGGCCGCACCAGCGTGCTCGACCAGGCCGCCAAGGGCGACCAGGTCGGTGCCGTCATCACGGCGTCGCAAATCGAGGCCGATGCCCAGCGGCTGAGGGACAACCTCGATACACTCGCCCGCTACAACATTGAGCAGGCCGCGCAGACCGCCCGCAGCCTGGACGCTGCCGCGGCCGATGCCCAGATGCTCCTCATCGGTCTCACTGTGGTCGCGGTGCTGCTCGGCGTCGGCGGCGCGTGGGTGCTCGCGCGCTCCATCGCCGGCGTGGCGCGCAAGGCCGCCGATGCCGCCGACCGCATTGCCCTCGGTGACGTCGAGGTCTCCGTCGACATCCAGTCGAAGGACGAGCTCGGCGCCATGGCGAAGTCGTTCGCGGCGATGACCGGCTACCTGCGCGAGATGGTAGGGGTGGCGAAGGAGGTGGCGGCGGGCAACCTGGCCGTCACGGTCACGCCGCGTGGGCCGCAGGACGCGCTCGGGCGCGCCCTGGACGAGATGGTGCGCAACCTGCGCAGCCTGGTCGGTACCGTGCAGGAGAACGCCCAGGCGATCTTCGCCGCCTCGGCCCAGCTCGAGGAATCGAGCACCCAGATGGCCCAGGCCACCGGCCAGATCGCCCAGGCGATCAACGAGGTGACCACCTCCACGGTGACGCTCAACACCCTCGCGCAGGACAGCACCCACGAGGTGACGCAGCTCGCAGCGGGCTCGCAGCAGCTGAGCGCCAGCGCCCAGTCGAGCGCCGAATCGGCCGCTGCCGGCCAGCGCGAGGCCGAGGCCATGGGCGAACGGATCCGCCACGCCTCCGAGGTCTCGCTCCAGGTGGCCGAGGCCGCCGAGGCGAGCCGCGAGGCCGCCCTCCAGGGCCAGCAGGCCGTGGCCCAGGCCGTGGCCGCCATGGAGTCGATCGCGAACGCCGTGGGGCGGGCCTCCGAGCGCGTCGGCGAGCTCGGCGAGCTCGGCCAGCAGATCGGCGACATCGTCAAGGTCATCGACGAGATCGCCAGCCAGACCAACCTCCTCGCCCTCAACGCCGCCATCGAGGCGGCCCGCGCGGGCGAGCAGGGGCGCGGTTTCGCCGTCGTCGCCGAGAACGTGCGCGGCCTCGCCGAGCGCTCCAAGGCCAGCACCCGGGAGATCGCCGACCTCATCGCCCGCGTCCAGCAGGGCACGCGGGAGGCGGTCGCCGCCATGGCCGAGGGCGTCCGCGATGTCAGCGCCGGGCGGGAGATTACGCAGCACGCGGGGCAGTCGCTCGAGTCGATCATCCACGCCGTCCAGTCCGCGGCGGAGCGGATGAAGGAGGTGGCTGGCGAGGTGCAGGAGCTCGCTCATGGCGCCAGCCGCATCGTCGAGGCGACCGAGGCGATCGCCCAGGTGAGCCGCGATTCGGCCGCCGGCGCGAGCGAAATGGCGCACGGCACCGAGCGCGTCGCCATGGTCATCTCACAGGTCTCGGTCACCTCCGAGCAGACGTCCGCCTCCGCCGAGCAGGTCTCGGCCTCCACCGAGGAGCTCTCCGCCCAGTCCGAGGAGCTTGCCGCCACGGCCACCCAGATGCGGGAGTTCGCGAAGGCGCTCGCCGAGGCGGCCGGCCGCTTCCGCCTCGCCGCCGGCTGAGCCGGGCCCGCACGCGCCGTAGCCCACCCGCACACTGCAGCCGCGGGGAGTGCACGAGCCGCACTCCCCGCGCTGTGCTTCGCCGGCGAAGGCAGCCCTACAGGTGGAGCGGAGGGCTCTTGCAGGCTTTCTTGAGCGCCACGTACATCGCCCCGCGGCCGAGCGCCCGGAGCTGGCGCTGGCGGGCCGGCAGCGCGACCGAATCGCCCCGCTCGCAGAACTCCACCAGCGGCCGCACGGCCGCGTCCCAGGAGAGCTCGGCGCCCACCCGGCCCAGGTTCTCCCGGCAGCGCGCGGCGAACTGCGCATCATCCAGCACCCTTTCGATGGCGGCGGCCACCGCGTCGGCATCCCGCTCGGGCACGGTGATCCCGAGCGGCTCCCGCTCCACCCGCTCGGCCAGCACGTCGCCCCGCGTGCAGACGAGCGGCACCCGCGCCCGGAAGAGGTCGACATACCGCGTGCGGAAGGCGAAGCGCGCCTCCAGGTTCTCGTAGCCGAGGCAGACGCTGGCGTCGGCCTCAGCCAGGTAGCTGTCGATCTCCTCGTACGGCACCCACCCCTCGCGGAAGAAGACCGTGCGGTCGCGCAGGCCGAGCTCTTCAGCGAGTGCGATCGTGCGCCGGGTGACGCCCGCGTTCGGCCCGAACGCGAAGTCCGGGTGGTTGATGCCCATGAAGACGAGCTTCACCTCCGGCCGGCGTGGCGCCAGGGCCGCCATCGCCCGGAGGAGCGTCTCGGTGTCGTTCCACTCGGTGATGCCGCCGTTCCAGAGCAGGATGCGGGCATTGGCGTCGATGCCGGGGACCACGCCGCGCAGGGCCGGCCCCTTCGGCTGGAGTGGCCGGGAGGGAACGCCGTAGGGCACCACATCGATGTACCGCCGCAGCGAGGGGTCGCGGGCGTAGACCGCGGGCGGCACCAGGTCGAGCGCCATCATCATCCCGATCCAGAGGTCACGCTGGCGGTCGTCGGCGCAGAAGATGAAGTCGGCGAGCGTGAGCTGCATGTTCAGGTACCAGCGGTTGGAGGCCATCCAGGTGCGCCGCCACTTCGGCAGGATGTCCCGCTGGGAGAGCTCCATCCATTCGACATAGAGCGGGGTGAAAGCATCGAGCGCGAGCCGCTGGCGGCCCATGAGCTGGACGAAGTGGGGCGGGAAGTTGCGCGAGACGACGACCTCGTGCTGCCTGGCCAGGAAGGTGGCTTCGGCGTTGGAGTGGAAGCGGCGCACCGCCACTGTCGGTTCCGGGGGCACCACCTCGCCGCGGTCGCCGGGCACGGCGAGGGTGACCGCCGCCCCCGGGAGTGCGCGGGCCAGCGCCCCGGCGAGCTGGTATGCCCGCACGCCCGGCGAGGCCATGTGCGGCCCGACCACCGCCCGCGAGAGGACGAGGATGTTCATTTCGGTGCGCCCCCGCCGGCGAAGCGCGCCAGTCGCTCCCGCCGCAGCCGCTCCTTCTTCTCCGCCGCCTCCCGCCGCTCGGAGGCCTGCTTCAGCCGGCGATCGAAGTGGTTGAATACTGCCCTCCGGGCCGTGTAGGCAGCCAGCCGCTGGGCCAGGCCCGGGACTCGCTCCCACTTCGCCGCAACCGGCTCGCCGGTTTCGCTGCAGAAGCGCACCAGCGGCTTCAGCGTCTCGCTCCACTGCAGCCGGGGCCGGGCTGCTGCCAGGTTGGCGCGGCAGCGCGCGTGGAACTCCCGGTCATCGAGCAGGCGCTCGATCGCCCGGGCCAGGGCGGGCGCATCGCCCTCCGGCACTACCAGCCCCCAGCCCTCCTGCGCCACCTCCTCGGCGAGGAGATCGCCGCGCGTGCAGATGAACGGCAGCTCCCCCCAGATGAGGTCGACGAAGCGCGTGCGGTGGCTGTAGCGCGTCTCCATGTTGTCGAAGTAGGTGCACACAGAGATGTCCGCCTCGAGCACGTACTGCTTCGCCTCTTCGTGCGAGACCCACCCCTCTTCGAAGAAGATGGTGCGGTTGAGCTGGCCGTTGCGGGCGGCGATCGCCTTCGCATCCTGGAACCGGACGCCCTTCCCCAGCTCCTTGATGCCCGGGTAGGCGGCGCCGAGAAAAAGGAGCTTGATGTCCTCGCGGTTGAGCAGGCGGAGCGCTTCGATGAGCGTGGCCGGGTCGTACCACTGGATGATGCCGCCGTTCCACAGGATGATGCGGTCGTTCTCGCCGAACCCCGGGCGCACCCCGCGCAACACCCGCGGCCCGGGCACCGGTGGTTCCGGGCGGATGCCGTGGGGCGCCGAATCGATATAGCGCCGCAGGGTGGGGTCGGCCTCGTACACGCGCGGCGAGATGAGGCCCAGTGCCGTCATCATGCCGAGGTAGCTATCGCGCTGGCGCTCGTTGCAGGTGAGGATGAAGTCGGCGAGGGTGAGCTGCATTGCCAGGACGGCCCGGGTGCGCTCGGCCCAGGCATCGCGCTGGCGCCCCTCGTAGTGCTGCATCCCCGCCTCCATCCACTCCATCGCGTACTGGGAGAAGAGGTCGACGACGAACCGCTTCCAGGGGTAGAAGGCTGCGATGTGAGGCGGGAGCACCGAGCTGATGATGATGTCGTGCCCCGCCGCAAGCTGGAGGAGATTCCGGGCGCTCCAGCGGGTCACCCGGTAGGCGCCATCGGCGGGCTGCTCGTAGTCCTCGTTCGGCCCCGCGAGGGTGACCTGCGCGCCGGGCACATGCTCGGCCAGGACACGCGCCTGGGCGGTGGCGCGAATGCCCGGCGCCGACATGTGGCTGCCGAGGTACCCGCGGGAGAGGATGAGGATGCGCGGCCCCATGCCCGCCGATGGTACGGCCCGCTTCCACCACGCGGAAGCCGGGCCGCCCGCTGCCCCATTTGACAGCACCGGCTCGCGATCTACCCTACGCCCGACGTGCTGCGCGCTATCGATACGCTCATCGGCGGCCATGGCCGCCGTTTCGTTGTCCGGCGATTCGTCCGCCCGGCGCAGCGCTTCGCCGCCATCGAGGCCTCGGGCGGCATCGTCCTCCTCATCGGCGCGCTCGTCGCGCTCGCCTGGGTCAACTCCCCGTGGGACCACAGCTACTACGAGCTCTGGGAAACGGAGCTGGCGCTCGACCTTCACCTCTTCGAGATCCACCAGCACCTCGGCCACGCCGTCAACGACGGCCTCATGGTCCTCTTCTTCTTCGTCGTCGGGCTCGAAATCAAGCGCGAGCTGGTCTCGGGCGAGCTCTCCAGCCCGCGGCGCGCCATCCTGCCCGTGGCCGCGGCCCTGGGCGGCATGCTGGGGCCCGCCCTCATCTATACAGCCTTCAACCTCGGCACCGAGACGGCCCACGGCTGGGGCATCCCCATGGCAACGGATATCGCCTTCGCCGTCGGCGTCCTCACCCTCCTGGGGCGGCGCGCGCCGGCCCCGCTCAAGGTCTTCCTCCTCGCCCTTGCCGTGGCCGATGACCTGGGCGGCATCATCGTCATCGCGGTCTTCTACACCGAATCGCTCTCCCTGGAGGCGATCGGCTGGGCCGTGGCAGTGCTCGCCCTCATCCTCGTCCTCAACCGCGGTGGCGTGCGCGCCATCGGTGTGTACGCCTTCCTCGGGGTGCTGTTCTGGGCGGCGATGCTCAAGTCCGGCATCCACGCCACCATCGCCGGCGTCATCCTGGCGATGCTCACCCCCTCGCGGCCGTACTACACCGACGAGGACTTCGACGCCACGCTCGAACGGCTGCGCATGGAGTACACCCTCGCCCGCGCCGATGGCGACCACGACCGCATGCAGCAGGCGCTCGCCCAGATTGAGGACCTCACGGCTGGCATGGAGAGCCCGCTCGACCGCCTCGAGCACCGCCTTGCCCCGTGGACGGCGTTCGTCATCGTCCCCATCTTCGCGCTCGCCAACGCCGGGGTCGCCGTCTCCGGCGAGATGCTGCGCGAGGCGTTCTCCAGCCCCGTGACGCTCGGGGTCGCTGCCGGGCTGGTCCTCGGCAAACCGATCGGCATCTTCCTCACGAGCTGGCTCTGCGTGCGGCTCGGGCTGGCCCAGCTCCCGGCGAACACGAGCTTCCGCCAGATCCTGGGCGCCGGGATGATCGCCGGCATCGGGTTCACCGTGGCGCTCTTCATCGCGGGCCTCAGCTTCGACAACCCGGCGCACCTCGATGAGGCGAAGGTCGGCATCCTCTCCGCCTCGCTCCTCGCCGGGCTCCTCGGCACGGGCTACCTCCTGCTCCTGCCCTCGAAGGCCTCGAGCGACGCCGGGCTCGATGCGGCCCGCGCCGCCGCGGGCACGGCGGCCCACCGCGCCTGAGGCTGGCAATCGGCGGCGGTGCCACCCGGGCCTTGGTGCTCCCGCCCCGTGCCGCCCACCGTGGCGCCATGCGCACCCTCTCGCCATCCCTGCTCGCCCACCAGGCCGCGCCCCGGCGCCGGCCGGCCCTGCGCCTCGTCCTCTCCCGCTGGCGGGAGGCGATGCCGCTTCTCGCCTTCGGCCCGCCCGCTGCGCTCCCCGGGACGGAGGCGCCCCACGCGCTCGCCTTGAGTACCCTCGGAACGCCCGTCCAGGTTGTCAACGATGGCGGCGCCCTGCGCGCTCGGCGCGGCACCGGCCCCTGGTCGCCGGTGCTCGCCACGCTGCCCCCCGGCGCGCCGGTGGCGCTCACGGCCGTCCCCGGGGAGCTGGTCACTGCCTTCGCCGATGGCACCGCCCTGCGCACCCTCTCCTCGTTCGATGACGGGGCGAGCTGGACGGCGCCGGCCACACGCGTGACGGAAGCGGTCGCGCTCGGAAGCGTGGCCATCGCCGGCCGCGCCGATGGCAACCTCTGCGCCTTCTACACGCTGGCCGCGACGCCCGTCCTGAAGCGCCTGCGGCGCACTGGCGGCACCTGGGCCGCCAGCGGCACCACCTGGACGCTCGCCAGTGCCTGGGCCACCCTCACCGGCGTGGCCGCCGTCCACGCCGCCGGTGATTTCCACCTCCTGCTCACCGGCACCGCCCCCGGCAGCGGCGATGCCCTCGCCGCAGCCCACCAGATGGGCGATGGCGCCCTGCCGGTGAACGCCTGGTTCGGGCCGGCCGTGGTGGCCCGGGCCGATGCCCTCAGCGGTGTCACCTTCGAGCGCCCGGCCATCACCCACGCCGGGCTCGCCGTCGCCGCCTTCCGCGCCGTGCACGCCGGGCCGGTGGCGGCCGCCCGGGCCATGCTCAGCCAGGGGGTGACCGGCACCCTTGCGCCCTGGTCCGAGCCGCTCCCCTTCGCCGAGGGCGCGCCGTACGGGCTCGCCCTCGCAGCCGATGGCACGCGCCTCGTTGCCGCCACCGTGGCCGCGGCCTGGGAGGCGCCGCTCGCCGGCACGCTCGAATGCGGGGGCCGGCTCCGCCGCGCGCGCTGGCGGCTCGCCCCGGCCCTTTCCAGCGCCGTTGTCGAACTCGATGACCGCGATGGCAGCCTTGGGGCCGACCCGCTCGCGCGGCAGGGCGCCGGTATCGAGCTCAGCCTCGGCTATGCCTCCGGGCCCGGCGGAGCGCCGGAGTACGGTGCGGTGCTCCGCGGTGCGGTCGCGCGGGTTGTGCGGCGGCGCGAGCGGGGGGCCGGTGTGCTCCGCCTCGACGTCGATGGCCCGTGGGAACGGCTGGCCGTTGCCCGTGCCCCGGCTGCCTGGCGCACGCCGCCGGGGACTACCCGCGGCGAAGCAATCGCCTGGCTGGCAGCGCGGGCCGGGCTGCCCATCGCCGCGGCAGGCGACCTGCCACCCTCCGGCGCGTGGACGACCGAGACGGTCGATGTCGCCATCCAGGCCGGCGAACCACTCGCTGCCGCGGCGCTCCGCCTGCTGGAGCCCACCACCGATGCGCTCCGGGCCGAATCTGCCTTCGCCATCTGCGGGCTCGCCCCTGGAGCGCCGCCTGCCGCCACGCTCGGCGCCGGGGGCCACCCGCTGTTCAGCTTCCAGCCCGCCGCGGCGGCGCTACCGGCGTGGGTGCGCATCCAGGGCCCGGGCCGCGTCGCCGAAGCGTTCGCCGGCGCTGCCCTCCTCGCCGGGCCGCCCAACGTGACTGTGCGCCGCGAAACCGGCGCCACAACGGACGCCCTCGCCGCGGCCTTCGCCGCCCGCCTGCTGGAGCGGCTTCGCGGGCAGGCACCCCTCGCCCGGGCGGTCATCCCCCTGCACGCCGGGCTCCAGCTCTACGATGCCGTGCGAGTGGTGCACCCGCTTACGCCCGGTGGCGCGGCCGACTACCGCGTGCTCGGCATCGAGGCGGTGTACCGGGCCGGCGGGAGCTACGAGGCCCACCTCGCCCTCGGGGAGGCCGGCTGATGGCCACCCTGCGCGGCACCCTCGTCGCCTTCGATGCGCCATCGCACACGGCCAGCGTGCGGCTCGATGGCTCCAGCACGGCTCCCTTCGAGGCGGTCGCCGTCAGCCGTGCGTTGCCGCCTGCCGAACTGACGCCTGGCCGCCGCGTGCTCGTCGATACGGGCGACCACCGGCACCCCGCCGATGCCGTCGTCATCGCCGCCTGGTAGCGCTTTCTCGGCGCCTATTCAGTACTGCGCGTCCAGTGCCTCGTCGTCGCTTTCGAACGTGTAGACCACCAGCTCGCCGTTCTCCCAGCGCTCACCGCTCTCGGCCACGCCGGCCGGCACCCGCTCCTGCGGGTCGAAGAGCAAGCCAACCACCTGTTCGTAGGCGCTCACCCGTGGGTCGGCGTCGAGGTTCGCCTCCACGTGCACCAGCGGGATCGCCTCGTCCGGCAGCACGAGGAAGGCCTCGGGCGGGTCCTCGTTCGTGAACACCGGGCCGATGGGCGCCCCCTCGCGGTCGCGGTAGAGCCCCTCGATGAGGTACGGCGCGCCCGTGTGCTGGAGCGGTTCGTTCAGCTCGCACCGGTAGGCGATGCGCCGGTGGCGGCGCCTGCCGGTGAGCGCTCCCGGCGGCGGTTCAATCGTCGGCATGGCTGGCTACCCTCCCGCGTCGTTGTGCACAGGCTGCCGCCGGCGGCCGCGGCCTCGCAACGGCCGCCCGGGCCCCGGGGCGCCGGTCGCCCGGCCGCTCCCCTTAGGGGATTCCCCGAATTCGCGAGACGATCTCCCTCTTTCGCTGCGAGGATCGTGCCGACAACCACGGCGGGGCCGCCACGCCCCGCCACGCCGGAACGGGGAGAGCACCGACCATGCCGAGCTCACCGCTCGAACGCATCATGCAATCCGACCGCCTGCCGACGATCCCCGCGGTGGCCGTGCGCGTTATCGACCTCGTCCAGCGCCCGGATGTCTCGCTCGATGAGCTCGGCGCCATGATCGAGCGCGACCCGGCGCTTGCCGCCCGCGTGTTGCGCATGGCGAACAGCGGCTTCTACGGCCGGCCGCGCTCCATCTCCCGCGTGCGCGATGCCGTCCTCATCCTCGGCCTGCGCACCGTCAAGACCCTCGCCCTGGGCTTCACCCTCGTGAGCGACCTGCGCACCCGCGAGGCCGGCATCGACCACACCTGGCTCTGGCAGCGCAGCCTCTACGCCGCCATCGTTGCCCGCGCCGTCGCCGCCCGGGCCGGCTCCCGCCTCGCCGATGAGGCGTTCCTTGGTGGCCTCTTCCACCTCCTCGGCGTCATCGCCCTCGAGTCAGCCCTCAACGGCGACTACCGGGCCATCGCCAGCGAAGCCGGCCGCGACGTCGCCCTCCTGCGCGCGCGTGAGATTGAGCGCCTCGGCGTCGACCACGCCCGCGTCGGCGCGGCCCTCGCCGAGCGCTGGAACCTGCCGCCTGCCCTCGTCGACGCCATCCGCCACGTTGGCGCACCCGATGAGGCGCCGCTCGAGACCGCCCAGCTTGTGCTGTGCGTGCACGCCGGCTGCGCCGGCGCCGATGTCATCCTCGGCGACGCACCCGGCCGTCGCCTGGCCGACCTGCGCGCCGACTGCCAGCGGCTCGGCATCGACCCGGCCGCCGCCGAAGCGATGGTCGCGGCCGCCCTCGCCGATGGCGCGACCCTTGCCGCCACGCTCGACATCCCCGCGAGCTGCCTCGAGCCCGAGGAGGTGCTCGCCCGGGCCAACGAAGCGCTCCTCCGCCTCACCATCGAATCCGAGCGGGAGAACGCCGCCCTCCAGGCCGAGCGCGAGCAGCTCATCCAGCAGGCCTCCACCGATGTCCTGACGGGCGTTGCCAACCGCCGCCACTTCCACGAGTTCCTCGAAGAGCACTTCCGCCTCGCCGCCCGCTACGGCACGCCCCTCAGCCTCTTCCTGGTCGACCTCGACCACTTCAAGCAGCTCAACGACCGTTACGGCCATCTCGTCGGCGACGAGGTCCTCCGCGCCGTCGCCCAGCGCATGCGCGCCGCCCTGCGCGACGCCGACCTCCTCGCCCGCTTCGGTGGCGAAGAGTTCGTGGTCGTGCTCCCCTCCACCACGCTCGAAGGCGCCACCCAGGGCGCCGAACGGGTGCGCGAGGCGATCGCCAGCCGCCCGATCGAGGCCGCCGGCTTCGAGATCCCCGTCACCGCCTCCTTCGGCGTCTCCGCCTACCGCGCCGACGCCCTGATGACCCCGGAGTGGCTCATCAAGGAGGCCGACCTCGCCCTCTACGAGGCGAAGCGCGCCGGCCGCAACTGCGTCCGTGCCGCCGGCGATGAGGTTTCCAGCCGCTTCTAGGGAAAAATCACGGGGAAACCCCGAGCCCCCGTGGCGAGCAAAACCCGCTACGCTATCGGGCGGCGGTGAGGGGCCGCCCACGAGCATGACCGACGCCGGCGCTGCGCACCCCGGGCTCGACGCCCTCTTCTCCCTCGACCTCTTCCCGGTCGGCATCTTCCAGACCGACCTCCTCGGCCGCTGCGTGCGCATCAACCAGCGCTGGAGCCAGCTCACCGGCCAGGCGCCCGAGCAGGCCCTCGGCTACGGCTACCTCGATGCCATCCACCCGGAGGACCGCCCCCGCGTCATCGAGGAGACGCGCCGCCACGTCGATGCCGACCGGCCGCTGCGCATCGAATACCGCCTCGTGCACCCGGAGCGCCCCGAGCCGGTGTGGGTGCTCGCCCAGGCTGTCGCCTTCGAGGACGCCGCCGGCAACCGCGTCGGCTACATCGGCACCGTCACCGATATCACCGCCCGCGTGCGCGCCGAGGCAGCCCTCCAGGCGAGCGAGGAGCGCTACCGCCACCTCATCGAGCAGACGCCCGAGGCGGTCGCCGTCCACCGCAACGGCGTGGTCCTCTACGTCAACCCGGCTGCAGTGGCGCTCATGCGGGCCGGCTCCGCCGGGGAGCTCCTCGGCCGCCACGTGCTGGAGTTTGTCCACCCCGCGTTCCACGAGCTCGTGCGCGAACGCCAGCGCCGCCTCGCCGCCGGCGAAGACGTCGGCCCCGCCGAGATGGAGTTCATCCTCTGCGATGGCACCATCGCCCGCGTCGAGACGGTCGGCGCACCCACCATCTTCGCCGGCGAACCGGCCGCCCAGCTCTGGATCCGCGACGTCACCGAGCAGCGGAAGATCGAGGCGCTCTACCGCGTGGTCGTCGACTCGGTGCGCGACCCCATCTGGATCGCCGACCGCGACGACGCCGGCGACTGGCGCATGGTCTTCGTGAACCAGGCCTACTGCCGCGGCGCCCGGGTGGCCCCCGCCGATATCCTCGGCAAGTCCTCCCGCGAACTCGCCGAGGCTGGCTACCTCTCGGCAGAGCTCGCCGGCGAGCGGGACGAGCGGTACCGGCAGGCCGCCGCCTCCGGCCGCCCGGTGGAGTACGAGATGCGCGGCGAATGGAACGGCCGCCCCTTCCACATCCTCACCACCCTCACCCCCGTGGCGTCGGGCCCCGAGTCCCGCCGGATCGTCGGCTGGTCGCGCGACCTCAGCCGCCGGCTCGAACAGGAGCGCCGCCTGGCCGAATCCGAGGCGAACTACCGCGCCGTCGTCGAGGGCACCAGCGACGCGATCTGGGTCGCCAAGAAGGAGGCCGATGGCGGGTACCGCTTTATCCTCGCCAATCCCCGCGCGGCCGAGATGGTGCAAACCACGCCCGAGGCGATCATCGGCCGGCGCGTCGAGGAGGTGCTGCCGCCCGGCGCCGCCGAGCGGGCCCTCGAGCGGTATCGCCAGGCCGAGGCGGCCGGTGGCCCCATCGAGTACGAGACGGTGATCGAGCGCCCCGGCTACCGCCGCGAGGTTGTCACCCACCTCACCCCGATCTTCGATGAGACGGGCCAGCTCGACCGGATCATCGGCTCGGCGCGGGACGCGGCCGACCGGCGCAAAGCCGAGCTCGCCCTCCTCCAGGCGCAGAAGCTCGAAAGCCTCGGCGTGCTTGCCGGCGGCATCGCCCACGATTTCAACAACCTCCTCACCACCATCCTCGGCAACCTCTTCCTCGTCCGCTCGGAGCTCCCACCCGAGAGCCCGCTGCGGACCTACCTCGATGACGCCAGCGTGGCCGGCGAACGGGGCGCCGAGCTCGTGCGCAAGCTCCTCTCCTTCAGCCGGCCCGGCATCGCCACCCGCGAGCCGGTCTCCATCCGCCGCCTCGTCGATGAGACGGTCAGCCTCGTCCGGCGCACGCTTACCCCGGCCATTACGCTCATCGTCCACTCCGAGCCGGGCGACGATACCGTGCGGGGCGAGTTCAGCAGCCTGCAGCAGGTGCTCCTCAACCTGCTCCTCAACGCCCGCGACGCCATGCCCGCGGGCGGCACCATCACCATCCTCCACAGCCGGCGCACCATCGGCCCCGAGCCCCACTGGGCGCGCCGCGGGCTCCTGCCCGGCCAGTACCACGAGATCGCTGTCATCGATACGGGCACCGGCATGCCCCCGGAGCTGCTGCCCCGCATTTTCGACCCCTTCTTCACCACGAAGAGCGTCGGCAAGGGCACCGGGCTCGGCCTCTCGACGGCGCTCAGCATCGTGCGCGGGCACGGGGGCTGGCTCGATGCCGAAAGCGAGCCCGGCCGCGGCAGCACCTTCCGCATCCTCCTCCCCGTGGCGCCGACGCCGACGGAGGTTGGCCCGGGCTAACCGCCCTGGATGCTGACGAGGAATTCGAGCTGGTCGCCGTCCTGCAGCTCGGTGCGG